>Ga0136641_1000997_pt1 | contig 11882 bp, 10 predicted proteins | sample EliLak1302023Y_FD_115312 | JGI IMG/M metagenome (GOLD analysis project Ga0136641, IMG submission 115312) | Freshwater microbial communities from Elizabeth Lake, Yosemite National Park, California, USA - 13020-23Y | ecosystem: Environmental > Aquatic > Freshwater > Lake ...
CAGCAGCAGGGCCAGGCCGGCTTGGGTCAGGCGCACCCGTTGCAGGGGATCGGTACTGAGCAGTGCATCGAGCAGGCGGCTCATTCTTGGGGGTGCACCTCGGCTGAACAGGGCGCGAGGGTAGCGCACTCCGTCAGGCGCTGGCCCGGTTCAGCGCCCGGGTGTCAGGTGGCCCAGTGGCAGCGCCGCTCCGGCTTTCACCTCGCCCAGCGAGAAGCTGGTGTGCAGGTCCTTGATGTTGGGCAGCTTGAACAGCGTGTCCATCGACCAGCGCGAGTAGGCATCGAGGTCGGTGCAGACCACCTGCAACTCGAAGGTGCCGGCGCCGCTGATGTAATGGCAGGCGACGACCTCGGGCAGTTCCCGTATGGCCGCTTCCAGCGCGCGCGTGGCGTCGGCGTTGTTGCGCTCGGCGTCGATGCGCACAAAAGCCAGCACGCCCAGGCCGACCTTGCGTCTGTCGATCTCGGCCCGGTAGCCGGTGATGTAGCCCTGCGCTTCCAGCGCCTTGACACGCCGCCAGGTGGGCGCCGCCGACAGCCCGATGCGCGCGGCCAGTTCGGTGTTCGACAGCCGGGCGTCGGCCTGCAGTTCACGCAGGATGGCCACGTCGTAGCGGTCGAGCGCGCCGGGCTGGGCCTCGGCGGCCTCGACCCCGGACCCCCCTGTTTTCCCTGATTCAGTCGGTTTGGGCGCGATTTGCTTTCTGGTCGCCATGATTGAGCAAGTTCCTTTCTTTGAGCATGCACCAGCGGGCATCAAAAGAAAAGACACGAAACGCCGCTGTCCCTACACTGACCGGGTGCCATCCAGGCCTGTTCAGGCCCGCCGCCAGGAGTTGTCGCCATGAATGCCCCGCTGCCCGAGTCCGTCCGCAAGGCCCTGGAAACCGTCACCCTCGACGACAAGTACAGCCTGGCCGCCGGCCGTGCGTTCATGAGCGGGGTGCAGGCCCTGGTGCGCCTGCCCATGCTGCAGCGCGAACGCGACGGGGCGGCCGGCCTGAACACCGGCGGCTTCATCAGCGGCTACCGCGGCAGCCCGCTGGGCGGCTACGACCAGGCCCTGTGGGCGGCGAAAAAGCACCTGGCCGACAAGCACATCGTCTTCCAGCCCGGCGTCAACGAAGAACTCGGCGCCACCGCGGTGTGGGGCACGCAGCAACTCGACCTCTACCCGCAAAGCAAAAAGTACGACGGCGTCTTCGGCATCTGGTATGGCAAGGGACCGGGCGTGGACCGCTGTTCCGACGTGTTCAAGCACGCCAACATGGCCGGCACGGCCAAGCACGGCGGCGTCATCGCCATCGCCGGCGACGACCACGTCAGCAAGAGCAGCACCGCCGCCCACCAGAGCGACCACATCTTCAAGGCCTGCGGCCTGCCGGTGTTCTTCCCCTCCGACGTGCAGGGCATTCTGGACATGGGCCTGCACGCCATCGCGATGAGCCGTTTCTCGGGCGTCTGGAGCGGCATGAAGACCATCCAGGAGGTCGTCGAGTCGTCCAGCTCGGTGGTGGTGGACCCGGACCGCGTGAAGATCGTCATGCCCGAGGACTTCGTGATGCCGCCGGGCGGCTTGCACATCCGCTGGCCCGACGGCGCACTCGACCAGGAAGCGCGCCTCTTCGACTACAAGTGGTATGCCGCGTTGGCCTATGTGCGGGCCAACAAGTTGAACCACAACGTGATTGCCACGCCGAAGGACCGCTTCGGCATCATCGCCAGTGGCAAGGCCTACAACGACACGCGCCAGGCGCTGGCCGACCTGGGCCTGGACGACGACACCTGCCGTGCCATCGGCGTGCGGCTGCACAAGGTCAACGTGGTGTGGCCGCTGGAAGCCACCATCACGCGCGACTTCGCGCAGGGCTTGCAGGAAATCCTGGTCGTCGAGGAAAAGCGCCAGGTCATCGAATACCAGTTGAAGGAAGAGCTCTACAACTGGCGCGCTGATGTGCGGCCCCATGTGCTGGGCAAGTTCGACGAACCGGAAGGGGACAACTCGGGCGGCGAGTGGAGCATGCCCAACCCCAGCGAGAACTGGCTGCTGCGCGCCAAGGCCGACCTGACGCCGGCCCTCATCGCCAAGGCCATCGCCAAGCGGCTGAAGAGGCTGGGTGTGTCGGCCGACATCGCGGCGCGCATGGACCAACGCCTGGCCATCGTGACGGCGCGCGAACAGCAGCTCGGCGAACTGAAGATCGACACCGGCGAGCGCCAGCCCTGGTTCTGCAGCGGCTGCCCGCACAACACCAGCACCCGCGTGCCCGAAGGCTCGCGCGCGCTGGCCGGCATCGGCTGCCACTTCATGGCCACCTGGATGGACCGCAGCACCAGCACCTTCAGCCAGATGGGTGGCGAAGGCGTGGCCTGGGTCGGCCAGGCGCCCTTCACCACCGACCCGCACGTCTTCGCCAACCTGGGCGACGGCACCTACTTCCACAGCGGCAGCCTGGCGGTGCGCCAGAGCATCGCAGCCGGCGTGAACATCACCTACAAGGTGCTCTACAACGACGCCGTGGCGATGACCGGCGGCCAGCAGATCGGCGAAAGGCCTGAAGGCCATTCGGTGCTGCAGATCATGAAGAGCCTGCTGGCCGAAGGCGCGGCCAGGCTGGTCATCGTCACCGACGAGCCGGCCAAGTACGACGGCGCGAATTTGAAAGGGCAGCTGGAAGCCGGCGTCACCGTGCACCACCGCGACGAACTGGACAGCATCCAGCGCCAGCTGCGCGAGATCAAGGGCACCACGGTCATCATCTACGACCAGACCTGCGCCACCGAAAAGCGCCGCCGCCGCAAGCGCGGCAAGCTGGCCGACCCTGACAAGCGCGTCGTCATCAACGAGGCCGTCTGCGAGGGCTGCGGCGACTGCAGCGTGCAGAGCAACTGCCTGAGCGTGGAGCCCGTCGAGACCGAATTCGGCCGCAGGCGGCGCATCAACCAGAACAGCTGCAACAAGGATTACTCCTGCGTGAAGGGCTTCTGCCCCAGCTTCGTCACGGTCGAAGGCGGGCAGTTGCGCAAGCCGAAGAAGGCGAATTTGCAGGATGGGCGCGCCGACCCGAAGCGGCTGTCGCCGTTGCCCGAACCCAGCCTGCCCGCCGCCGAACGCGCCTGGGGCATCGTGGTGGGTGGCGTGGGCGGCACCGGCGTCATCACCATCGGCTCGCTGCTGGGCATGGCGGCGCACCTGGAAGGCAAGGGCGTGGTCACGCAGGACGCCGGCGGCCTGGCGCAAAAGGGCGGCGCCACCTGGAGCCACATCCAGATCGCCAACCGCCCCGAGGCCATCTACACGACCAAGGTCGACACGGCGCAGGCCGACCTCGTCATCGCCTGCGACAGCATCGTCGGCGCGATGAAGTACACGCTGACCGTGATGCGGCAGGGCCGCACTTTCGTGGCGCTGAACACCCACGGCACGCCCACTGCGGCCTTCGTGAAGAACGCCGACTGGCAGTTCCCGGGCGGCAACTGCGAAGCCGCCGTGCGCGGCAGCGTGGGCGCTGCGTTGGTGGGTGCTTTCGACGCCGAACAGGTGGCGGTGCAGATGCTGGGCGACAGCATCTACACCAACCCTTTGCTGCTGGGCTACGCCTGGCAACAGGGCCGCATCCCGCTGGGCCATGCGGCGCTGATGCGGGCGATGGAGCTGAACGCGGTGCAGGTCGAGAACAACAAGCTGGCCTTCGAGTGGGGCCGTCGCTGCGCGCACGACCTGGCGGCGGTGCAGGCGCTGTTCAAGGCGCAATCCGTGATCCAGTTCGTCAAGAAGCCGGGGCTGGCCGAGACCATCGCCACCCGCGTGGACTTCCTCACCGGCTACCAGGACGCGGCCTACGCGGCGCAGTACCAGGCCTTCGTCGAACAGGTTCGCGCGCAGGAGGCCAAGCTGGGCGGCGGCACCGCGCTGACCGAAGCCGTAGCCCGCTACCTGTTCAAGCTGATGGCCTACAAGGACGAGTATGAGGTGGCGCGGCTGCACACCGCGCCGGCCTTCACGGCCCAGATCGCCGAGATGTTCGAGGGCGACTACAAGCTGGTGCACCACTTGGCGCCGCCGCTGATCAGCAAGACCAACGGGCAGGGCGAACTCGTCAAGCAGCCTTTCGGACCGTGGGTGCGCAAGGCCTTCGGCGTGCTGGCCGGCTTCAAGGGTCTGCGCGGCGGCGCGCTGGACTTCTTCGGCCGCCAGGGCGAACGCCAGACCGAACGCGCGCTGATCACCGAATACCGCCGCTGCATCGAAGAGCTGCTGCAGACGCTGAACGCCGACAACCGCGCGCTGGCCGCCGAGATCGCGCGCATCCCGGAAGAGATCCGCGGCTACGGGCATGTCAAGGCCAGGCACCTGAAGGCGGCGCGCGCCAAGTGGCAAGGGCTGATGCAGCAGTGGCGTTCGGGTGCCAGCCACCGGGTGGCGGCTTGAAATCCGTGCGGTGAACCTGCCCGACCGCCACCCCTTGTTCGCCGCAGCCGTTCTCGCCCATCAAAAGGCTTGAATGCCGAAGGCGGGCGGGGCTTCCATACTCCGCCCGCCATGAACGCCATCCCCACGACCAGCCGCTACAGCGGCCTTGCCATCGCCCTGCACTGGCTGCTGGCGCTGCTGATCGTGGGCACCTTCTGCGTCGGCCTCTACATGCACGAATTGCCGTTTTCGCCGACGCGGCTGAAGCTCTACAACTGGCACAAATGGGCCGGCGCGACCATTCTGGCCCTGTCGGCCTTGCGCCTGCTGTGGCGCCTGACGCACCGCCCGCCGGTCGACCCACCCATGCCGGCCTGGCAGAGGCTGGCCGCACACGCTGCGCACGGGGCTCTGTACGCCTTGTTCTTCGCGGTGCCCTTGGCCGGCTGGGCCTACAGCTCGGCAGCGGGCTTTCCCGTGGTGGTCTTCGGCGTCTTGCCGCTCCCCGATTTCGTGGCGCCCGACCGCGCCCTGGCCGAGGTGCTGAAGCAGCGCCACGCCACCCTGGCCTTCGCGCTGGCCGCCGTCGTGACGCTGCACGTCGCCGCTGCGCTGAAGCACCACTTCATCGATCGCGACGGCCTGCTGGACCGCATGCGGCCGGCCCGCCGCTGAACACCCGACCTTCGAATTTCGAAAGCATCCGATGACATCCCGCACTCTTTTCGCCATGGCCTTCGCGGCCGCTCTGCTGGGCGCGGTCGCCACGCCGGCGTTGGCCCAGCCCAAGCCTGCCACGCTGCAAACCGCCGGCAGCGAAATCGCCTTCACCACCAAGCAGATGGGCGTGCCCGTCGAAGGCAAGTTCGGCAAGTTCACGGCCGTGATTGCGCTGGACCCAAAGAAGCCCGAAGCCGGTAGCGTGGCCTTCACCATCGACACCGGCAGTGCGCGCTTCGGCAGCCCGGAACTGGACGCCGAAGTGCCCAAGGCGACCTGGCTGAACGTGCCCAAATTCCCGCAGGCCGGCTTCCAGTCCAGCAGCGTGAAAGCCGCTGGGCCGGGCCGGTTCGAAGTGGCCGGCAAGCTGACCATCAAGGGCGCGGTGCAGAGCGTCGTCGTGCCGGTGCAGGTCACCCAAGCCGGCACAGGCGCTGGGGCCACCAGCACCGCCACCGGCAGCTTCATCATCAAACGGCTGGCCTTCAAGGTCGGCGAAAACGAGTGGGCTGACACCTCGATGCTGGCCGACGACGTGCAGATCCGCTTCAAGCTGGCGCTGACCGGCCTGGCGCCGCTTTGATGACCGATTTCCCATCCATCACCTCGACCACCCCAACAACCTCAGCATGAACAAGTTCCTCTTGACCGCTTTCTTCGCTGCCGCAGCGGCCACAGCAGGCGTGGCGCAGGCCGCCCCCGCGACTTACGCCATCGACCCCACGCACACCTTCGTCACCTTCGAGATCAGCCACTTCGGCACCTCGACGAACCGCGCGCGCTTCGACAAGAAGGCAGGCAGCGTGCAGTTCGACCGCGCCGGCAAGGCCGGCAAGGTGGACATCACCATCGACATGACGTCGGTCAACAGCGGCACCGCGCCTTTCGACAAGCACCTGCAAAGCGCCGACCTGCTGGACGTGGCCCGGTTCCCGACGGCCAGGTTCGTGGCCGACCAGTTCGCCTTCAATGGCGACAAGGTCACCGAGATCAGCGGCACCTTGACCCTGCTGGGCCAGACCAAGCCGGTCACCCTGAAAGCGCTCAACTTCAACTGCTACGACAGCCCGATGATCAAGCGCGAGGTCTGCGGCGGCGACTTCGAAACCACCCTGACGCGCAGCCAATATGGCGTGACCTACGGCCTGAACTACGGCTTCCCCGACGCCGTCAAGCTGATCATCCAGGTCGAAGCGATCAAGCAATAGAGGCCGCGGCCCGCATGCGGGCGGCGGCTGCAGGCAAGATGGCGCCATGACTGCTGCCCTTCCCCGCGCCTGCCCGGGCGCCTTCCATCGATGCACGCTGGCCCTGCTGGCCCTGTTCAGCAGCGCAGCCCTGGCTGCGCCTCAGACCTACACGCTGGACCCGGCGCACAGCTGGGTGCAGTTCGAATTGCTGCACTTCGGCACGTCGACCCTGCGCGGCCGCATCGGCCCGCTGCAAGGCAGCGTCACGCTGGACCCCGAAGCGGGCACCGGCGAACTCGGTCTGCGCATCACCACAGCCACCTTGAGCACCGGCGTTCGGGTCTTCGACGCCCGCATCCGGCAGGACGACCTGCTGGGCAGCGACACCTGGCCCGACGCCTATTTCGTGGCCAGCCGCTGGCGCTTCGAGGCGGGCCGGCCGGCCGAGGTGCGCGGCGAATTCACGCTGCGCGGCATCAGCCAGCCGCTGTCCTTGACGGCGGTGCGCTACCGCTGCCGGGTGCCGACCGCGCCCGAGCCCGCTGACGCAACCGAGATTTGCGGTGGCGACTTCGAAGGCGAATTCCGACGCAGTGACTTCGGCATCACCTTCGGGCTGCCTTTCGTGGGCGACCGCGTGCGGCTGCGGGTGCAGGTCGAGGGCCGCCGCTGAAGGCGGCCCCCGGCTGATCGGCCGGGGTGGCCTCAGGCCGCGAACGACGTGCCGAAGGCGAAGACCGAGTTCGGCGCCGTGCAACGCAGCGGCAGGCGCGTCACGTTGGACTTGGGCGCAGCCGGGGGCAGGCGACGCACCCCGCGCGATTCGACCGCTTCGACCGACGGGCCACGGGCCCGCTGCTGGTCGAGCAACTGCTGCAGCGTGATGGTGGCCAGATGCGCCAGCATCACCGCTTCCAGGTCCAGCCAGAGTGGAGCCGACAGGTCCTGTGCAAGGCCGGTGCGCGGCGCCCGTTCACCGGCTTCATCGACCGCCGTCACGATGTCTGCGACGGTGATCTGGGCCGGCTGCCGGCCCAAGGTGTAGCCGCCACCCGGGCCGCGCGTGCTTGCGACCACGCCCTGGCAACGCAGCCGGCTGAACATCTGCTCGAGGTAGGACAGCGAAACCTGCTGGCGCTCGCTGATGCTCAGCAGGGCGACCGGGCCGGCGCTCTCGCGCAGCGCCAGGTCGAGAAGGGCATTGACGGCCAGGCGGCCTTTGGTGCTCGTGCGCATCGAATTCACTCCAAGTCGCCCGGTGAAGGTGGGCGACAGGCGTGAATCTAGGGATGTCGACACTTCGCGTAAATTCGAACTTTATGATTTTTCATTTCGCATAAACCGCATCATGAACTTCAAGCACCTCTACTACTTCTGGGTGGCGGCCAAGGCTGGCGGCATCGTCAAGGCGGGCGAGCAGCTGCACATCACGCCGCAGACGCTGTCCGGCCAGATCAAGTTGCTCGAAGCGCGGCTGGGCAGCGCGCTGTTTCGCAAGAGCGGCCGCAACATCGAGCTGACCGACGATGGCCGGGTGGCCCTGCGCTACGCCGACGAGATCTTTGCGCTGGGCAGCGACCTGGAGGCCGCGCTGCGCCAGAACAGCCGCGCCAACGGCACTGCACAGCCCGTCGACTTCCGCGTCGGCCTCGAAGACGCCGTGGCCAAGACCGTGGCCTACCGGCTGCTGGAGCCGGCGCTGCACCTGGCCCAGCCCGTGCGCCTGATCTGCAGTGAAGGGCAATTTCCCGATCTGATGGCCCAACTGGCACTGCACAAACTGGACCTGGTGATCGCCGACGAGCCGCTGACCAGCCGCCTCAGCGTGAAGGCCTTCAACCACAAGTTGGGCAGCTCGCACCTGAGCTTCATGGCCGCACCGGCGCTGGCCGCCACGCTCCACGGGCCGTTCCCGCAGTGCCTGAACGGCGCGCCGCTGCTGGTGCCCGGCGGCAGCTCGTCGGTCAGGCCCCAGCTGGATGCCTGGCTGACGCAAAACAACCTGACGCCACGCGTGGTGGCCGAATTCGCCGACGGCGCCCTGATGAAGGCCTTCGGACGCCAGGGCCAGGGCGTCTTCCTGACCCCGACGGCGGTGGAGGCCGAAACCGAAGAACAGTTCGGCGTCCAGCTGATCGGACGCAGCGAGCAGCTGGTGGACACCTTCTACGCCATCAGCATCGAGCGGTACATCACACACCCGGCGGTGGTGGCCATCACCCAGGCTGCGCGCAGCGAGCTCTTTCATGCGCCCTAGCCGCAGGCAGCGGGCTGCGCGCAGTCCGCCACAGCCGCCCTGTCGGGCCGAACTGCAGCCTGTCCAGCCCACGCCGCGCCGCATCGAAAGGCGCTGGGCGGACGCCGGCGGCTGGCTACAGTGCACAGCATGCGCCTTGCTTTGAAGTTCCACCTGCCAACATGAACGCCACCAACCCCACGCCGCCCGTCGGGGCCCGCAACGGGACCTTGTGGGCTGAACGCTGGCAGCGCTACTCGGCCGCTGCGGTGCGCGGCTTCCACGCCTACGCCAACTGGCTGGTCAGCATCAGCTGGCGCCGCTTCATCGGGCTGTCACTGCTGCTGCTGGTGGCCGTGGGCGTGGTGCACGACTCGCCACCCTTCACCTGGCACATCACCGAGCAGGTCGAAACGCCGGTCAAGTCCCGCGTGCTGGTGCTGCCCCGCGCGCCGGCTGCGCCGGCCGCCCCGGCCGCACCCAAGGCGCCCAACGCGCCCATCCACATCGAGACGCCCGGCAAGGGCGAAGGCCTCGACATCAACATCGGCAAGGACGGCATCCACATCACGTCCAAGCCGGCGCGTCCGGGGGCCGCGGCTTCGGCGCCGGCGCTGGCGGCTTCGGTGGGCGAAGAAGGCGTGCACATCAAGCTGCCGCCCGGCGTGGCCAGCGAGGCCGTTCGCGAAGCCGTGGCCGAGGCCAAGCGGCAGATCGAGGACAGCATCCGCGAAGCCAAGGCCGACGCCGAGCAGGCCGCGCGCGACGCCGAAGAAGCCCGCCGCGACGCCCAGGCGGCCATCGACGAGCTGAACCGAGAGCAGGAAACCGTGCGCCTGACGAAGCGCACCCGGCGCGTGGGCATCGGCGACTTCCTGATGCAGATGACCGTGCTGTGGGTGCTGGCCTCGGCGGTGCTGAAGTACACCTACAAGGGCCGCATGCAGGCCGAGGTGAAGGCCGCCCAGGCCACCGAGACGGCCGAGGCCGAATCACTCAAGCGCCAGGTGGTGGAAGCGCGCATGGCGGCGATGCAGGCGCAGGTGGAACCGCACTTCCTGTTCAACACCCTGGCCAGCATCGACCACCTGATCGAGACCGACCCGCCACGCGCCAGCCAGATGCAGAAGAACCTGATCGCGCTGCTGCGCGCCAGCATGCCGACGATGCGTGAAGCCAACGGCGGCACGGGCGAGGGCAAAAGCGCCGGTGTGCGCGACCTGGGGCGCGAGATCGCCGTCATCCGGCCCTACCTGGAAATCCTCAAGGTGCGCATGGAAGAACGCCTGGCCACCGAGGTGCTGGTGCCCGACGGCCTGCTGTCGGCCGAGTTCCCGCCGATGATGGTCCAGACGCTGGTGGAAAACGCCATCCAGCACGGGCTCGAGCCCAAGCCCGAAGGCGGTACGCTGCGCCTGGCGGCCGAGATCGTGCATGGCAAGCTGCAGGTCACGGTGGCCGACACCGGCCTGGGCTTTGGCAAGGCGGCCACGGCCGGCACGGGTGTGGGCCTGGCCAACATCCGCGAACGGCTGCAACTGCTGTACGGGCCCAAGGCCACGCTCACCGTCACCGCCAACCAACCCAGCGGTACCGTGGTGACCATCACCGTGCCCTACAAGACCGTGGAAGGAACGCCCGCATGAACGCACCCAGGGCCGCCAGCCCCGACCTCAGCGACAGCCGCGCCACCACGGCTGTGCTGGCCGACGACGAACGCCTGATGCGCGAGCAACTGCGGGCCCGGCTGGCCGAGGTTTGGCCCGAACTGCAGATCGTGGCCGAAGCCAAGAACGGCCTGGAAGCCGTGCAGCTGGTGGATCAGCACCGGCCCGACATCGTCTTTCTCGACATCCGCATGCCCGGCCTGACGGGGGTGGAAGCGGCCAAGCAGATCGCCCAGCTGGCGCCGCGTTCACCGCAGGAAGGTGACGCCAACGCCACTTGCGACCCCGACGACGACGAACTGCTGCCCGAGATCGTCTTCATCACCGCCTACGACCAGTACGCGGTGGAAGCCTTCGAGCAGGGCGTGGCCGACTATGTGCTGAAGCCGGCCGAGCGCGACCGCCTGCAGTTGACGGTGGACCGCATCCGCAAGCGCCTCGCCGCACGCCGCTACGGCCCCGGTTCGGCCGAGGCCGAGGCCGCGCCGCCGGGGCCCAACATGCAGCAACTGCTGCACCAGTTGACGGCGCGCCTGAACCCCGGCAGCACACCGAACGACCTGCAGTGGATCCAGGCCACCGTGGGCCCCGCCATCCAGATGATTCCGGTGGACGAGGTGCTGTTCTTCATCAGCGACGAGAAGTACACCCGCGTGCAGACCGCGCAGGTCGAGGCTTTGATCCGCAAGCCGATCAAGGAACTGGTCGACGAGATCGACCCCAAGCTGTTCTGGCAGATCCACCGCAGCACCCTGGTCAACGTGAAGTGCATCAGCGGCGTGACGCGCGACTTCCGAGGCCGGCAGATCGTGACCGTGCGCGGCCACAACGAGAAGCTGGAAGTCAGCCGCAGCTACACCGGGCTGTTCAAGGGCATGTAGGCGCGGCTCACGCCGGAGCCGGTGGCGCCACGCGCGCCGCCAGCTCGGCGCGCAGCTTCTTCAGCCGCTCCCGCGGGTCGCCCTTGTCGACGGCCTCTTCCAGCCTCATCTCGGCAATGAAGCGGCTGGGGATGCCCTGCACCGTGTCGCGGCCCTTCTTGCGCCGGCGCAGCGTGCTCACGGCCAGCGTGATGCGGGCGCGGGTGATGCCGACGTACATCAGACGGCGCTCTTCCTCGATGCGCTCAGCGGTGATCTCTTCGTCGCCGCTTCTGAACGGCAACAGGCCTTCGTTGATGCCCACCAGTTGCACGTGCGGCCATTCCAGGCCCTTGGCGGCGTGCAGCGTGGACAGGGTCACCACGTCCTGCTCGTCACCGCGTTCGGCCAGGCTGATGATCACGCTGATGGTCTGCGCCACCTGCAGCACGGTCTGTTTCTCGGCCTCGAAGGTGACGCCGCCGTCCTGCGTGATCTGGCCGCCGCAGCGCTTGGCGATCCAGTCGATGAAGTCCAGCACATGGCTCCAGCGCGAAGCCGCCACCTTGGGGCTGTCTTCGCCGTCGAGCAGGTGCTGTTCGTAGCCGATGTCTTTCAACCACTGCAACAGCAGCAGCTTGGCGTCTTCGCCGCCGCTGGTGGCCGCCGCGCGCTGTTCCAGCTCGTTCACCTCTCGGCCGAATTCATGCAGGCCGTCGACGGCCTTGCCTTTGAGTGCGCCGGCCAGCGACGGCGAGAACAGCGCGTCGAACAGGCTCAGCTTCCACTTCGA
>Ga0136641_1000998_pt1 | contig 11865 bp, 11 predicted proteins | sample EliLak1302023Y_FD_115312 | JGI IMG/M metagenome (GOLD analysis project Ga0136641, IMG submission 115312) | Freshwater microbial communities from Elizabeth Lake, Yosemite National Park, California, USA - 13020-23Y | ecosystem: Environmental > Aquatic > Freshwater > Lake ...
ATCCAACTAATATCCATTTTTCCGTAAGCAAAACAGACATAACGCATTACCCAAGCACCCATTCCCAAAATCAACATTTTCTTTACGCCAATATTATTGAATAGAAATGGAATTGCTAAAATGAACAATGCCTCAGACATTTGTCCTAGTGTCATTTTGCCTGCAGCATTTTGTAAACCCACTTCATTTAAGAATGGGTTTGCAAAACCATAATAAAAAGAAAGTGGAATGCAGATTAAAACAGCTGCTCCAAAAAATATTAAGTAAGATTTTTCTTTTAACATAACAAAAGCATCTTTGCCTACAATGCTGGCAAAAGAAGTTTTTGTACCAACTCCTTTTGGAGGTGTGTTAGGTAATAGAAAGCTGATGATACCAAGTGTTGCAGAGATAATTGCCGCAACATGAAAGGTGCCAGCTGTTTTTTCGATACCTAGTTTTGCGATTATCAATCCCGCCACAATCCAACCTAAAGTGCCAAATACTCTAATCCACGGAAATTGTTTTCCTGGATCAGTCATTTGAGCAAAGGCGACACTATTACTCAATGCTATAGTTGGCATATATAATAATGAGTAACCTAAAATTACCCAATAGAAACTTTGATTGTCCACTTTTGTTGCGTAGAATAATAATACTGCGCCAATTAAATGAAGCACACCCATAATTTTTTGGGCAGCAAAAAATTTATCGGCAATCATTCCTACAAAAAATGGTGAAATAATGGTTGCAATGGCACCAGCACTGTATGCTAAGCCAATTTCACCACCAGAGGATTTAAGTACGGTTCCCATATAAGTACCCATGGTTACATACCAAGCTCCCCAGATATAATATTGGAGGAACATCATTAATGATAATAGAATACCGGTTTTTAGTTTCATAAGTCTTTTGTTTTAGCGAATTGAATATACAAAGAAATCTTAAAAATCATGCCTAAATAAAGCCATTTTTATCAACTCATTGTGTTTATATGACACAAAAAAGCCCTATCACATTTTTTGTTACAGGGCTTTATATTTATAATGGAACGTGAATTTCTTTCAAGCGCTAGGAAGCTTCCAATGCTTGCAGAATATCGGCTAAAATATCGTCCTTATGTTCTAATCCAACTGAAACACGAATTAAACCCGTTGTAATACTCACCGCCTGTCTTTCCGCTTCAGATAATTTAGCATGCGTTGTACTAGCAGGGTGAGAAGCAATACTGCGGGTATCTCCCAAGTTGGCTGTTAGCGAAAGCATTTTTAAACTGTTTAAAAACTTTCTGCCCGATTCAATTCCACCTTTTAATTCAAAACAAACAATTCCGCCACCGTTCTTCATTTGCTTGACAGCAATAGCATGATGCGGATGCGATGTTAAGAAGGGATATTTTACAAAATTAATTTTTGTGTGGCCTTGTAATTCTTCAGCAATATATAATGCATTACTGCAATGACGTTCCATTCTTACTTCCAAGGTTTCTAAACTCTTACTTAATATCCAAGCGTTAAATGGAGATAGAGCGGGTCCTGTGCTACGACAGAATAAATAAATATCATGAATCAAATCTTTTCTTCCAACTACGGCTCCGCCCAATACACGTCCTTGTCCGTCTATCCACTTGGTCGCTGAGTGTACTACCAAGTCTGCACCTAAATCAATAGGCGTTTGACCAATAGGGGTTGCAAAACAGTTGTCAACATTTAAAATAATAGTATGCTTTTTAGCGATTGCACTAATCATGCTAATATCTACTATATCCAATCCTGGATTGGTAGGGGTTTCTAAATAAATCATTTTAGTTTGTGGAGTAATCGCTGCTTCCCACTCTGCAGCTGTTGCACCAGCACCTACATAACTATAATCAATGCCGTATTTGGGCATGTATTTTGAAATCACCGTATGCGTACTTCCAAAAATAGAGGTACAAGAAAGTAAGTGATCTCCTTTTTTTAAAAAAGCCATAAAAGATCCAAATACAGCACTCATTCCACTTGCAGTTGCAAATCCATCTTCAGCATTTTCCAACACACATAAACGATCCACAAATTCTTGCACATTTGGATTAGAAAAACGACTATAAATATTCGCACCGGTTTCATCTGCAAATGCAGCACGCATATCCTCCGCATTGTCAAAGGTAAAACTACTCGTAAGGAACAATGGCGAGGCATGCTCATGCTCCGGGGTTTGTGGAACCCTTGTTCTAATTAATTTGGATTGATTATGCTTCATACTACTTAGTTTAATTTAAAATATTTCAATACTCCATGTAATGACTGCACCCGCTGCTCTTAAAGTGGCAGCAACTGAACAATACTTTTCTATGGAAAGGGCACATGCTTTTTCAGCCTGCTCATGACTCAATGTTCCTTTAAATTTAAAAACAATATGAATGGTTTGCCATAATGCAGGTTCTTTGTCGTCTTCACGCTCCCCATTTATTTCCATTTCAAAAAGGGTAAGGATTTGTTTTTGTTTCTTTAATATCATCACAATATCTACACCACTACATCCGCCTAATGCACTTAATAAAGTTTGCATTGGTCTTACTCCATTACCATGTCCACCTTGATCCACTGGAATATCCATGGTCATAGTTTGGCCTGTTTCGTCGGTGGTTAAAAACTGATAGTCCTGGTCTATTTGCTTTAAATGAATCATTGCCATAAGTGAATGCTTGTTAGTTATATAGAAAGTAAAAAAATGGTACCTTTGTAAAGGTAATTCAAATAGATACTTAGTTAGCAATTAGCGTTTAAAAAAATGGCTCCAATCGTATATCAATATAATCATCCTTTTACTTTAGAGTGTGGGGTAAGTTTACCAAAGCTTAAAATTGCCTATCATACTTATGGGGAGTTTACCCCTGGCAAGAAAGTGGCCTGGGTTTGTCATGCATTAACAGCCAATAGCGAGGCTGCTGACTGGTGGAAGGGTTTAATTGGTGAAGGATATTTAATTAACCCTAATGATTATTTTATTGTTTGCGCAAATATCATTGGTTCTTGTTATGGGTCAACGGGGCCTTTAAGTGTGGAAGATTTAGGTGCTGAAATTAGTTTAAATAATTTTCCTACTGTGACCATACGCGATATGGTGCAAGCACATATTTTGTTAAGACAACACCTAGGAATAGAAAGTATAGATTTATTATTGGGAGGAAGCATGGGTGGTTACCAAGCATTAGAGTGGGTCATCTTTGAACCAACTGTTATAAAGAAAATGTTTTTGATTGCCACTTCTCCTTCCGAAAGCGCATGGGGTGTGGCAGTGCATACTGCGCAACGTTTGGCGATTGAGGCGGATTGTACATGGAAAGAAGCAACGCCGAATGCGGGCGCGAAAGGATTAAAGGCAGCGCGTGCAATTGGCATGCTAACCTACAGAAATTATGGTATTTTCCAAGAGAAGCAAACAGATGAGGATCCTGAGAAGATAGATAATTTTAAAGCCTCATCCTATATTGAATACCAAGGGGATAAATTAGTGAAGCGGTTTAATGCTTATAGCTATTGGTTACTGACTAAGTCAATGGATAGTCATCACTTAGCGCGTAAAAGAGGAGGGAACTTGATTAAAACTTTAGCTACGATTCAAACCCCTACCTTTATCATAGGTATTAATAGTGATATTCTTTGTCCTTTAGACGAACAACGTTTTATGGAGCAACATATGCCAGGTGCAACATTGTTAGCCATTGATTCCTTATATGGACACGATGGGTTTATCATTGAAGCAGTTCAAATTACCAATTTGTTAAAGGGTTGGTTGGAATTACAAAAAATTTAAGAACTTCAGTTTCTTTATTTAAATACAAGTATAATTACGGAATTATAAATTTATCTGTCCATAATTTTTATTTTATTCATTAACTTACTTGAATATCTTTATTTTTTCGGTTCGATAATTTTCCTAAATTTTTAAATTTGTGAAATTATAAAATGATTAATTTTACAAAAATTTACTTTTATGGGTTTTTTTAGACAAATTGGGGAGTACTTGTTTTTAGTAAAACGAGATCCTAATCAGCAAAGAACAGGTATGATGAAAGCCATGCATGGCATGAACCGCCTTTCCTTAATCATTTTTTTAATAGGTATCATTGTGATATTAGTGCGCAAGTTTACTCACTAATTCAACAGCTTATTTAGTCAATTCCGCTTGGATAATGGATGCTGCCACTTCAGAAGCGCTTTGTCCAGTATATAACTGCTCCTTAAGTAATTGGTAGTCCGCTTTTATTTGGGCTTTCTTGGATTCGTCATTTAATAAAAGCGTCAATTCTTGTACTAAATTCTTTTTATTCAAATCTTCCTGAATTAATTCTTTTACTACTTCTTTGTCCATAATTAAATTAACCAATGCAATGAATTTAATTTTCACAAAGCGTTTTGCAAGGGCCAGTGTAAGTGGATTTCCTTTATAACAAACAATTTCAGGTATTCCTAATAAAGCAGTTTCTAAAGTAGCAGTACCACTCGTCACCAAGGCAGCAACGCTGTGATTCAACAATGCATAGGTATTCTCTTTTACAATACTTACATTTTTACTTTGTGGAACTAAGGAAGCAAACCATTCATCATCCAAACCTGGTGCTTGTGCAATTGCAAAATGATAGTTAGGGAAACTATCAACTACCGACAACATTTCAGGTAGTTTTTTTAGTATTTCCTGTTTTCTACTTCCTGGTAATAATGCAATTATTTTCTCGTTAGCAATTTGAGGAAGGGGATGTGGTAAATTATATTGTGACTCAAGTACCTGCATTAATGGATGACCAATATAATCTACTTCCCAATTCCATCTATCTTTAAAATATTTTTTTTCAAAAGGAAGAATACATAATAAACGATCTATGCTTTCACGCATGGCGGGTACCCGATTTTCTTTCCAAGCCCATACTTGTGGTGCAATAAAATAGACCACTTTTAACCCTTTTGCTTTTGCCCATTTGGCAATACGTAAATTAAATCCAGGGTAGTCTATGCAAATAAGTACATCAGGAGCAAATGCGTTTATATCTTTTTTACAGAACTTAATATTTGAAAATATCGTACGTAGATTCATTAGTACTTCAACAAATCCCATAAAGGCTAAGCTTCTGTAATGTTTGACTATATTACCTCCTGCTGCTTGCATCAAATCTCCTCCCCAACACTGTACAATGGCATCAGCATCCTTCGCCTTAATAGCTTTGATTAAATTTGATCCGTGTAAGTCGCCGCTAGCTTCGCCAGCTATGATATAATATCGCATTTTACAAAAACCATTTACATGCTAATGCTATGAATGCATAAATACATGTTATAATAAATATGCCCTTTGCTGTTTTATCTTTTTCCTTTTGAAAAAATAGGGTCAAAATGGCTCCATTTAATAATAGAGAAACACTAATCATTGCAGACAAAATTGACTTTTGATGAATGATGATGGAAGCAAATTCTTGAATGCTAAAAATACCAAATTTCCATTGATAGAATCCAAAGAAGCCTAAAAAGGGAAGTAGTAACCCTACTATCATTCCATTTAAGTAATTGTCCTTTACCATTTCCACTTTTTACTTAGTTTCTCTTTAATAATATGGTTTGTTAAATCAAATTGAACGGGTACCACACTCACATAATTATTTTTAAGCGCCCATACATCTGTATCCTTTGATTTGTCAAAATTCACAAACTCACCAGTTAGCCAGAAATATTTTTTTCCATAAGGGTCCTTGCGCTCCACATATTTTTCATCGTATTTAGCGTAAGACTGTTTGCATATTTTAATACCCTTAATGAGCTTGGTTTCCAATTTTGGGATATTTACATTTAAACATAAATGCTTATCTAAATTTTTATCTGCCAACACTTGATTAATGATGATGCCCGCAAAATGCGCAGCTGCTGTAAAGTCTCCATCAATACTTAAGTCCAATAAACTAAATCCAATACTTGGAATACTTTCAATAGATGCTTCCAACGCTGCTGACATGGTTCCTGAATAAATTACATTAATAGAATGATTTGCTCCGTGATTAATTCCGCTTAAACAAATAGTAGGTTTTCGGTGAAGTACTTTGTCCACTGCTAATTTCACACAATCAACTGGGGTACCACTACAAGCATAAGCCTCCACCCCCTCCATATAGTCCACTTTAGTCAATCTTAAATGATGACCAAGTGTAATAGCATGTCCCATTCCACTTTGAGGCTTATCGGGAGCCACGATCACTACTTTTCCAAATGGGAGGGCAGCTTGTACTAATGCTTTAATACCGGGTGCTGTAATACCATCATCGTTGGTAATTAAAATGAGTGGTTTTTCAATTTTTGTCTTAGCCATACTGCAAGTTACAAAGCAACCCCCTTGTTACAAAAATTAATAACCAAACCGGCATGGGATCTATGAAACGAAAATATTTTCAAAAAAATTACTAAAATATTTGTTTTTACTAAATAAATTAGTAAATTGCACTAAAATCATTAGTTATGTCATACGCAGGTAAAAATTTAAAGTACATCAGAAAGCAGCGCGAATGGACACAAGAAGAAATGGCTAATCAGTTGCAGATTAAGCGTTCCTTGGTTGGCGCTTATGAAGAAGAAAGGGCAGAACCCCGATTAGAAGTCCAAGAAGCCATATGTGCTTTATTTAATATTAGTTTGGAAGAATTTCTATTTCAGGATCTTTCAATAAAAGGAATTGATGGATCCACAAGTGGTTCGGCAATGTCTTATTTAGACCGCCGTCGTTCCATGAAAACAGACAAGTTTAGTTCATCAGCACCTATTGTACCCTTTGTGCCAGTAAAGGCAGCAGCGGGTTATTTGGCAGGTTATGCTGATCCTGAGTTTTTAGACGAGTTAAATACATTCACACTCCCTATGTTGGCTCCAGGTGATTATCGTGCCTTCGAAATTATTGGAGATAGCATGTTACCAACCCCTAGCGGATCGGTGATTGTTGGGGAGAAGGTGGACAGCATTAAAGATGTAAAGAACTCTAATACTTATATTGTAGTGTCAAATGCTGACGGGGTTGTTTACAAAAGAATTATTACCAATGATGATAATAAAAATAAACTTACATTATTGAGTGACAATCCTTTATATGAGCCATATCAAGTAAATAGTCAAGATATTGTGGAGGTTTGGAAGGCAGTATATATTATACAAAAGGCGGGGACTCAACCAATGTGGAATGTGGACCAATTAGCTGGGGTGGTCAACAGCTTGCAGGATAAGATTAGTAATATTAGAAGGACAATGAACTAATAGGATTTTAGTTGTTCGAATATTTAGTTGTAAAACCCGAGATTAACCGCTCGGGTTTTTTATATGCCTTCTTTTGAGGGATTATTTACTTGAAATAGTCTAAAACAAAGTTCGATGATCGTCAAAACGCTAAAAACACTTTCCCAAATCTAAAATCGCGAACTCGCTGCGCTCAGACATGCGAGATTTATTTACGATTTGCTCAAGTGTTTTTCTAACGCTATGACTCAAATCTCATTTATGTTTTGTCTATTTCAATTGTAAATGAATAATATCTATAAAGCTAATCACATAAAAAGACATAGATCTGAGCCATAGCGTAAAGAAATTTATAAATTCGATCGTTTAGAAAGTCTGCATGTTTGGGCACGAAGTGCAAGTTCAGACTTTTAGATTGGGTTTGTGAATTTTAGCGTGAAGTGGCGAAATCGAAGGCGTTTATATGACTTGCTTTATAAAATTAATTGTAAAATTAATTATAAATAAAATAGTCTAAATTAATGATTTACACATATTTAAGCTGTTATAATTAAAATTAAAAATGAAGTATTATTCCCATTCAATGGTTGCAGGTGGCTTGCTGCTGATGTCATACACTACCCGGTTTATGCCTCTTACTTCATTAATGATGGCATTGCTCACATGTGCCAGGAATTCATAGGGTAAATGTGCCCAATCTGCGGTCATTCCGTCCACTGACGTAACTGCTCTCAAGGCTACAGTAAATTCATAAGTTCTTTCGTCTCCCATTACACCTACACTTTTAACAGGCAATAAAATTGTGCCTGCCTGCCATACTTTATTATACAAGTCAAACTCTTTTAATGCGTTCATATAAATATGATCTGCTCTTTGTAATAAGTCCACTTTATCTGGGGTGATTTCACCCAAAATACGAATAGCCAACCCGGGTCCTGGGAAAGGATGTCTGTTAATTAAGTCGGCAGGAATACCCAATTCAAGACCTACTTTGCGCACTTCATCTTTAAATAAATATCTAAGTGGCTCCACCAAGCTAAGGTGTAAAGTGTCTGGTAAGCCACCTACATTGTGATGTGATTTAATGGTTTGAGAAGGGCCATGGACACTCACACTTTCTATAACGTCAGGATAAATTGTTCCTTGACCTAAAAACTTAGCTTCCAACATATTAAAAGCCTCAATTTGAAATAAATCTATGAATAGTTTTCCAATAATTTTACGCTTTTCTTCAGGGTCAGATTTACCTGCTAAAGCATCATAAAACATTTGTTTAGCGTCTATCCCCTTAACGTTTAAACCCACGGAATTATATATGTCCAATACGCTTTGAAACTCATCTTTCCTCAAAACGCCATTGTCTACAAATATTCCATGAAGTCGATTTCCGATTGCTTTATGAATAAGGGTGGCGGCCACCGTGCTGTCCACACCACCGCTCAGCGCCATAATAACATGTCCGTCTCCAATTTGAGCCTTTAGCTTTTCCACGGTCTCGTTTACAAAGGAGGCAGGTGTCCAATTTTGGCTACAACCGCAGATAGAAACTAAAAAGTTCTTAATCATCGTCTTACCCTCGCTAGAGTGGTAAACCTCTGGGTGAAACTGAAAACCATATAAGCTGTTGCCCGCATCGGATTTTTTTCTAAAAGCGGCAACTGGGATACTTTCTGTATCGGCTAGTAGTTCAAAATTTTCAGGAAGTTGAGTGATGGAGTCACTATGGCTCATCCAAACTTGGCTATTATTAGCAATATTTTTAAAAATGACATCGTCCTTTTGAATGCGTAATAGAGCACGTCCGTATTCTCTTTTATTAGATTTTTCTACCTTGCCACCAAAATGCTTGGCACTTAACTGCGCACCGTAGCAAACGGTTAAAACAGGTAGCTTATTCAACATGGCTTGAATATCCACATTAGGAGCATCTGCTTCGTTTACACTAGCTGGTGATCCACTTAAAATGATCCCTCTTAAAGTTGAATCGAATGCAACCTTTGTGTTAAAGGGCTTTATCTCGCAATATACATTTGCTTCCCTTATTGCACGAGCAATAAGTTGTGTATATTGGCTTCCAAAGTCGAGGATAAGTATTTTTTCAGTCATGGGGCAAAGTTACAAAAAAAAATCCCGCCGGTAGGGCAGGATTTGTATATTTAAAGCGGTTGGGATCGTAAATTAGTTCTTTTCGAATTTCTTTTTAACAACTGGAGCAACAGCAGTGTGTCTAGCCAGCTTGCTCTTTAAGTTAGCCGCTTTGTTCTTATGAATAATTCCACGTTTAGCTAATTTATCAATTTGAGAAATGATGTTAGGTAACTTCTCATTGTAAACAGTTTGCTCGCCTTCTGTTTTTAAATCACGAATTGCATTACGCGTTGTTTTACCGTAGTAACGATTTCTGTCGCGACGTTTAGTTGCTTGTCTTACATCTTTTTTGGTAGCCGAATGATTTGCCATGTACTATTTAATTTTCAGGAGGGCAAAGGTAAGGGAAGAAGCCTAATTATTAAAATTAAAATGAAAAAAAATCTAAAAAGTATGTAATATGTTGATTTTCATCACTTTATCTATTTTTTTAATAAAACTGGTGGACTCAACCTTCCATTGGCAAAAATTGGCTCATTTTGGAAATGCGAAAAGTTCGAACACTAGGTTATTTTTGCGTGATTTTGCTTTTAAATCAATCAATTAACACGATATTTGCGCTCCAAGAATTTAAACAAAAAAGTAATCAATCTAAATGAAGGATTTCTCCTATATCACAAACGCTCACCCTTCGTTTATAGAGGGTTTGTATCAGCAATTTACATTGGATCCAAATAGTGTTGATCCAGATTTTAAAAAGTTTTTTGAAGGTTTTGATTTTGCAATGCAAAATGGGGTAACCAATATGGTTGCCAACACCGCAACGACCGTTATAAATACGGAAAGTGGTTCAATCAATTGGGCGAAAGAAATTAATGTTTATCGTTTAATATTGGGGTACAGAAATAAAGGACATTTAATTGCTAAGACCAATCCAATTAGAGAAAGAAAAGATAGACATGCGAATTTGGATTTGCATTTTTTTGATTTGACAGATGCAGATTTAAATACCACTTTTAGCACAGGAAATCATTTAGGATTGGGTGCAACCACTTTGCAAAATATTATTGAGCATTTAAAAAATGTGTATGCGAAAAATATTGGTATTGAATACAAGTATATTTCAGATCAAGAAAAAGTAGATTGGTTAACCAATGAAATGGAAAATAATTTTTCTGATCCAATTAATTTAGATCAGAAACGACGCATTTTGGAAAAACTAAACCAAGGCGTAATTTTTGAAAAATTCTTACACACAAAATATATTGGCCAAAAGCGTTTCTCCCTAGAAGGTGGAGAATCCACTATAGTAGCCTTAGATGCAATTATTAATACTGGTGCAGATCATGGAGTAGAGGAGGTGATAATAGGTATGGCGCATAGAGGTCGTTTAAATGTGCTTGCAAATATTATGGGTAAAACCTATGAACAGATATTTAGTGAGTTTGAAGGTACGGCTGTGTTGGACCAGACAATGGGCAGCGGTGATGTGAAATACCATATGGGGTATAGTTCAGAGATTGAAACACGCTCCAAAAAAAATGTGCATTTAGAATTGATGCAAAATCCCTCGCACTTGGAGGCAGTGGATCCCGTTGTACTTGGTTTCGCTCGTGCAAAAGCAGATATTTTATATGAAAATGATTTTAATAAAGTATTACCCATATTAATTCATGGCGATGCTTCAGTGGCAGGACAGGGCATTGTGTATGAGATACTACAAATGTGTGATTTGAATGGGTATCATACTGGTGGTACAATACATTTTGTAATTAATAATCAAATTGGATTCACAACAGATTTTGATGATGCGCGTAGTGCAAATTATTGTACTTCAATTGCTGCCATGGTGCAAGCGCCGGTATTACATGTGAATGGAGATGATGCAGAATCGGTTTACAAAGCAGTGGTGATAGCTACAAAATATAGACAAACCTATCATTCGGATATTTTTGTGGATATGGTATGTTATAGAAAGCATGGGCACAATGAAGGCGATGATCCCAAATATACACAACCGCAATTGTATAAATTAATTGAGCAACATAAAAATCCTAGAGAAATATATGTGGAGTTTTTATTGCAAAATGGTACTGAAGACGCTCAAAGTTTAGCTAAGGAAATGGAGCAGCAATTTTGGTCTGACTTACAATTGCGTTTGGATGATGTAAAGCAAAATCCATTACCATATAAATACCAGGCACCAGAAATTGCATGGAAAGCAATGCAAAAAGCAATTCCTACTGATTTTGAAGCTTCTCCTGATACGAGTATTAGTGTCGATAAAGCGAAGTATATTTTTAATGCATTGATGCGCTGGCCGGAAGGTTTTTCTCCTTTAAAGAAAGTGGAAAAATTAATTCAGGAGAAAGTAAAATTATTTGAGTCTGAAAATAAAATAGATTGGGCTACAGGAGAATTAATGGCGTATGCTTCTTTATTATCTGAAGGGAAGACCGTTAGAATGAGTGGACAGGATGTGAAGCGGGGCACTTTTAGTCATCGTCATGCAGTATTATTTGACGAAAATACAAATGATCAATATTGTAGA
>Ga0136641_1000999_pt1 | contig 11862 bp, 15 predicted proteins | sample EliLak1302023Y_FD_115312 | JGI IMG/M metagenome (GOLD analysis project Ga0136641, IMG submission 115312) | Freshwater microbial communities from Elizabeth Lake, Yosemite National Park, California, USA - 13020-23Y | ecosystem: Environmental > Aquatic > Freshwater > Lake ...
CTCGAACCACTAACACTCTCCGTATGAAGGAGGAAGACTACCATTGTCCTACAGTACCATATAGAAGACAACTGCGAAAACAATGTTGCTGGCACGGCGTTGGTCGCGAAAACCTTTCCTTTCCACTTGGCATTGTTAACTGCCAGTTACTAGACTACAAGGGCCCTTGTGCCTGTGTTCACTGTCAATTGTCTTTTATATGGTAGGACCACCCGGACTCGAACCGGGATAGATCGGTTAAAAGCCGACTATTCTACCTTTGAATTATGATCCCATATTGGTCCCTGCGGCCGGAATCGAACCGGCAACCTTCTGATTAAGAGTCAGTTGCGCTACCTATTGCGCCACACAGGGTTAGTTGTATTAAATTGATTTAATGTGCCAACCCTAGACCAATACGGGATCTAGAGCGACACTAACGTTTAGCACGTTTCATGCTATTCTCCTTTGTTGATATTACGCATTTGGGCTTGGCGTTCTGATTTCCAGAACACTCGTTTCCAATCCTTGAGGTGTTTCCACCACTGAGGACTCTTTGTTAAGTTACCTTGTTTGACATTTGCCATGAGATTTCCTTACTATAAAACAGGATGCTTATTTTTCAATTAAAAGTTGAATTTAAAATTTGCTGTTCGCATCCTTAACTTGGTAGGAGGTCTAGGAATCGAACCTAGTTCTACTGCTCTTCAGGCAGTCGCTGAAATCACCAGACTAGCTCACCCCCCAAAAACTTTTCGTATTGTTCTTTTTCAACAATAACAATATTTTTGTCTGGATATGTCTTAAGGACAAGATCCATCTTTTCTCTATCTCTACCCCACCAATGCCCTTTAACTTCTAAGAATACATTGTATGCTGGTAGAAAAAAATCTGGAGTATAGCAACGGACTTTATCATCCATTACATACTCTAACACATCTCTGTTAGTTTTAAGTTTCTTCCACTCTATTCCTAACTCCTCGAACTTTAAGGCGACATTTCTTTCCCAGGTGCCTTGAACTTTTTGTCCCGCAACCTCATACCATTTAGCTCTACCACCTTTATTATTGATAGATAACTTTTGACTGATCTTGCGTTTGGATTCTGCTGTATGCGGCCTTCCAGGTCTTCCTTTAGTAGAAACAGATACTGCTAACGCATTGTTAGCGACTCGTTCATCTGTTTCTTTGTTTAGTCCTTTATTCCACGCAAGTTTCCCTACTTGGTGTCCACCAAAAGATATACCTGGATTTGTGTGTGTTCTATAGATATGCGAAGTTGTTGCTTGCCTACTATTAAATTCTCGTTGACATGCTTTACATACCCATTTGTTGTTTAGTTGATAATAGTGTTCCATACACTTATTTATGTCTAAGTGCGGTGCTATGACCACATCAGCTAAAGTCCCATAATTTGGCGCCGTCGACGGGAATCGAACCCGCCTAAGTCTCGCAGACAACGAGTCACTCTCCCAGAGAGCCACAACGGCATATTGGTATCCTGCACGGGTATCGATCCCGTTCCTACACCTTGAAAGGGTGTTGATCTAGCCAGTAATCTAGCAGGATATAAAAATTGGTAGCCTACCTTGGAATCGGACCAAGGACCTACGCCTTATCAAGACGGTGCTCTACCACTGAGCTAGTAGGCCATATTCTGGCGCGACTGGAAGGACTTGAACCTCCGGCTCCCTGCTTCGTAGGCAAGTACTCTAATCCACTGAGTTACAGTCGCAAAATTTTGGTGGAGCGTGATGGAATCGAACCACTTGGCGCCACCCCACTTAATATGCCTACCGGGTTACAGCCGGCAATGGGGAACACACTCCAATTTGTTAACACACTCACAACCAGGAACCCCTAGTCCATAAGCAGACTATGTCCGATCATAAAGAATGTGCTTATTAAAACAAACTGTATCGCTATGCAACCTATCCACTTCAGTGGTGGAAGGAACCAATTTGTTTTAATAACTAGTATTTTCTTCCCACAAGAGGGAATGCCATCCACTAGTCCGCCCGTTTGCTAGATGTTTATAGTGCCTAGCCCAGTCCTCGTTACTGGTATCTTCACACTTTGCGGTCCACAATCACTCTTGAGCAATCTCGCGCTTTCTAACTGCATTGCTGTATACTCTATTACGCTCTACTTTCTCTGCAATCATTCTTTTGAAATCTTGCGGAGTCATAGTGTACTTTTGTATAAACTTTGCCTCTTGCTGTTTCTTCCTATCTATTTCTTTCATGTTCCGTTTCCACAAAACAAAAAACCCCAGGGTTCTTAATCCTGGGGTCCTTGGAAGTTAAAGTGTAATCTAGTTACAATTTGGTCTCCTGGGACCCCGAGCAAATCTCTGGTGTGCGATCTAATGATAGACTTCCGCCGTTAATCGCTGACCAATAAGAGGCTATAACGCCTACCTGTTTGGGCATCGTATTAAACTGATGTTGTCTAAAATTTGATTGCATTTTGTTTCTCATTTATCCTTTGATACAGCAAGCACCATTGCTTGCTGTATGTGTTTATTATAGTGTCTTTTACCACACTTGTCAACTACTTTTGGTTAACTTGATTTGTTGTATTTCTACAACACTGTATTGCCTTGGTACTCTCTAACACAGACTCTATTATAAGTTTATTTATACAAGTTGTCAATACCACCGGGATAATGTGGCGTTTTTGCAACTTTAGAATAAAACTTCTTCGTAATCGTCTTTGCCTACACCGCATTCGGGACACAGAAAGTCCGCTGGCAATTCATCCCACACACCTTCTGTTGCCTCATCGTGGACATGTCCACATACAATACATACATGTTCCATTATAGTGTCTCCAATACTTTTGTATATGCGTCGGCGTGACGCTGTTCAACTCTCTTCAATGCTGCAAAGCGTCTTTCTGCCTTGGTCAACACTTTGGCAAATTCAGCAGCGTGTTCGCGGCTTTCTTCAATCTGTGAGGTTGCTTCGATTACTGCGGCAGCATTGCCTTCGTGAGCAGCATCATCTCTAAAGTTGGGATACATAGTGGTGAATTCGTAAGTTTCGCCTTCGATGGCCTTTTCCAAACACTCCTTAGTACTTGGCGTGCCGATTAGCAATTCCAAATGACCCCATGCGTGTTTGAGTTCTTGATCTGCTGTATGTTCAAAATGACGAGCAACATCTTCAAACCCTTCTGCTCGAGCAATACGAGCAAAGTAACGATATTTGACATGTGCTTGGCTTTCACCAGCTAGAGCCGACTCTAAGTTTTTAATTGTGATAGACATAAATTCTCCTTGATGTGTGTTTGTCTTAGTTCTATTATAATAGTATTTAACTCTAAGAGCAACAGTTTTAATAGATTTCTCCTATAATTATTTTAATAATGATCATAGCAAAAATCAATAAGGGCTTTGCTAAAGCCCAAAGCTTCAACTGTCGTTTCGCTTTATTTTTTCTTCTTATTAATTAGCAAGATAATTTGAAGTTTTGTTAGATTGTGAAGTCATACGGCACCCAGTAAATGAGCGCCGTAATCGTGTTTGTTGAGTTGCTCGGACACACTTGTGGCTGTAGGTATTTTTGGAATTGGCATCTCTGGGCTCTGTACCTTACCCCACCTACTACGATTTTTAAGACTGACTCGGTGCCAATTTCAGTCATGGATGCGCTGACAAATTCCTGCAACCTTTTTTCGATCAAGCAAACGTGAACAGTCAAGGGACTGGCGTTTTATAGGCATCTCAAGTCGCGGCTTGAGGTAGTGCTTGAAAGTCTTTTGCGGAGAAAGAATTGGACATTGGGTCACACTTCAGAACCTTATCCAGCGGAATTGCTACCCGGCCCGCCACCCTTATGTCGCGCTGTACTGTATGTGTGTAACGCTATTATACAGTATTAGCCAAAATAAGTCTTTCGGTTTTGACGAAGAGCCAAAATAAAAGGACCCAAAGGTCCTTTTAAACTATTCTAAGTTAGATTAGAATGAGCGTGTGTAAAACACATTGTAACCATTTTGACGAGAATCACCTACAATTCTGTCGAAACGCATGCCAACTGCATGTTGCTTGTTGATTGCATAGGCAACACCAAGACGAACTGTGTCAGTTGTGTCGTTGTTTACATTGGGATTGCTGACAGCAGTACGGAAACGATATCCTGCTTGTGCTGTGAGACCAGTGTTGCCAATTGGAGCTTTAATCCCTGGCTCTACTGAATAATATGCAAACTGTCCACTGGTACTGTATTTGTTACCAATAGCCACTTTGGTATATCCAAGAACCGGTCCATACAACGGAACAGTTGCAGTAGCACCAACTTCTGCTCGTGTACTAACTGCATTTGTGATATCAGTTTGTGTAGACGACGCTTCAGCGTGAACACTGAAAGTGTTGTTGATTGACTCACTCAATGTGAAATTGATATTTTTTTGATCTTTACCGCCGTTTTTAGTGTCTAACTGAGCACCTTCGATTGTTACTGATCCAGCAAATACTGCTCCACTGATTGCCAATGCAAACAAACCTGTTAAAATTTTCTTCATTTCTATTTCCTTTTTAATGGTCTTTATGACCGTTTAGACAATTATTTATTTCTTAAAAATATAGATGCCTTCGCTTTTGAAGGCATTTTCCTGTTTGTTGTTGCCCACTCCCGGACGAACATTCAACATCATTTGAACAGTTTCAACATGCACGAACCCCAGTTTTCTACTCAGTTCTAACCAAGTTTCTACGATTTTAGTTTCAGTTTTGCCAACCTTGTAGTCCGCAATGTTCACAGCATATAATGCGTCGTCTGCTAGACTAGTATGCAACATTCTTAGTGTTGGTTCCACATACTGCTCAAACCATATTTCTCTTTCACTGTAACGGTTCATACATTGTGTGGGTTCGTCACTGTAGACTTCTAGATTAAAGTACGGTGGACTTGAGAACGCTGCGTCATATGAAATGTCACTAGTGGCGACAAAATCTTCACTGCCCACATGATGCATTTCATATTCAGTACCAATCACATCATTGCACAGGTCTCCCAACGCAGTTAATCCTGTATAGGTTTTGGTGTTGGGATCAATACCGGTATAGTGATAGCGCATGCTGCTGGTCATGGCACCCAACATTCTGCCACCATAGCCGCTACTGAAGTCCAGTACTCGACCCCACATGACCGGGCAAATGTATTCCCAAATGGCTGCGGCATTTTGCGGTTTGAAATTTTGTATGGTGCCGCCATTGACCAATTCTAAAGCGCGGCGTATGTTGACCGGCAGTACTGTTTTCTCTCCCTCGTCTCTATATTTGTAACAGAGATTAATGGCTCGGGCCAGTTTTCGATCATTGTGAAATCTACTACGGAGGCTGACATTATTACTACCTGCACTAGATGCTTCTTGCATGTTGGGGAACCAGAATCTACTAAGACTTAGTCCTGCGGTATTGCCTACAGGAATAGCACCATTCTGTACTCGAGATTTTTTGTTTCTGAGAGTTAGTATTTCATCTCGGCATCCATCGAGACTGTAGTAGGTTATGGGCAGTATGCCCACATTTCGATATATATCAAATACTTCTTTCTCTATGGCTGCACGACCTTCTTCGGTTTCTTTGATCCACCTATCCTTGCCCAATTTGATCAACTGTGGATACACTGACTCGTACCCAGTAGACGATGAGCTGGTGGAAGTGTAATTCCATTCTGCACTTAGATCGTGATAGTATTGATTCATCTAGCAATTGTAACACAATATTATCTGCAAGGTCAACCATAAAGAAACCCGCCGAAGCGGGTTCTGGTTGTTTATTTTACAAGGTAAGTCCTACCCCGGAGTTGCAGTTTCTTAGGCTGCGATTTCAAATTGCTCGTCATTCATTGCTGAAATGTCGAAGCCAACTTGGAAATACTCAAATGTATTTGCGTTTGCATTTACTAGATTTGCTTGATTTACAGTCATCGCCTACTGAGTTGCCGTCTCTATTATCTCACCCTGTCGAAACTTTGGCAGGCCCATTATAAAGTACACTATGCCACGCTCTGAACCTGGACTCTTAGTAATATACTTTATGGTGGACCTGGCGGGTACTGCCCCCGCGTCCAGAATGTCTTCACTTTGAAGGGATTACAACTATACCGCTATTATACGGCATTGTATTTAGTTAGTCAAGTTATTGTTTTGCCAAAAGACGAACAAAGTCTAATAACAGTTGATGATGCAGTCCATTGTGGTATTTACCCTGCATCCAGCTGTAGCCGTCATACCAAAACTGTTCACTTTCAGGGTGCGCACCAATTAGGCCGATACGGTTCTGTATAATGGCCATGGGGTCATCATTAGCGTATTTGGCAATGGTGTCATAATAGCCTGAACCCGTAAAAGCACAGCCATCATACCAGAACATAGTCATCGACTCGCCTAGCCATTCTATTTGTATATTCTTAGCGTGTGGTCTACGGGTGTCGGTATTTGGTTGTGTAATATACTGCACAGCATCTACACTGTCTAGTATATCAAAATAATGTTTGCCAGCCCAATAGGCACCCATGCAGATGCCAAGGTAATGACCGCCATCGGCTATGAATTTTTTAATTCGATCGCCGCTATACTTAAATGCTCGGTCAAAACTACTGGCATCACCAAAACCCCCGGGTACAGCTACAATATCTACATCATCAAAGAAGTCGTCTTCTAACTCGTTGATGCCGAATATTTTAAAATTGTAATCATTTCTGAGGGCGCGGATAATACCATTGCCCGACTGTACCGAGCACTTCGGGTCGTACAAAAACAGGGCGATAGTTTTTTTCATTCTTATAACACATTAAGTGTGTACATTATTTAGCCGTTAAAATAGGAACATAAAGTTCCTACTGCTGGTCACGGGTTCCAGCGACACCCTATCTTGTGCCCGATTTAAATATGCTTCCAAAAAAACTTCGGAAGCCGGAAATTACTTCCCCAATAGTGTATCAACCTTTGCTTCGGCAACATTTAAACGCTCTTCGATAGCGTCTAGTGCTGGGTCTGCAGGAACTGCAACTGCTTCAGCAACTTGTTGAACTACTGCAGGAGCAACTTCTTCGCCTGTTGCAATAGCAATAACTTCAACGACTGCATCAGCGGCTGCTTGTGCGAATTCCGGTGCCGGTGCTGGCATGTCAGCAACTGCTTCCATGATCGCGGCTGTGATTGCAACTGGATCAACTACAACTTCTGGCTCAGCGGCAACAACTGCCATAACTGCGGCTGAAACAATATCAGCAACTTCATCATGCTCAACTGGCGCTGCTTCAAATTGTGCTGTAACAACATCTGCAACGATGTCAGCTGCTTCTGCATGGTCAGCACTTGCAGATAATGCAACTACTTCTTCAACAGCTACAGGTGCATCATTTGCAACTGCGGCAATGATAGCATCAACATGTTCTTGAGTCTTAACAGTGATCAATTGATCAACTTGAACTTCAACAAGGGTCAATCTTGCATCTAATTCTTCAACGCTTGTGGCATTGTCTGTGTTAACTGTGGTGCCAGTTAGGTTGGCTAATTTGGCTTCTACGGAAACTAATCTTGCGGCTAGGTCTTCAAATCTCATGTGATACTCCTTAAGGTTTTATGAGTGTGTACCACTACGGTACACATCTATTTAAGTGTTAAGTGATTACACTGAGATTACATCAACTCCAATATCGGTTATGTTCTAAACTGTTCCAGTAGGCCTTATTATTACGATTGATAAAATTCTTAACTAGGTATTTGCCCATGCCCATATAGCCCATCTTTTTAAATCTACGCGAGTCTTGTCCAAAATGGTGTCGAACAATTCTAAACTTCCTAGGATTATATTTTTTGGACAAGAAGTAATCTTCACTTGTTAACAAGTTTTCAGGAAAGCCGCCATATTCTTCAAAACGATCTCTGCGAGTCAGCATAAATGCTCCAACAGCAAATGGGCTAAAATGTTTTAGAATACGATTGATACCGTTGAACACTGCAAACCCGATCTTTGCTCGTATGTCTTGATCATAACATTTGATGTTTAGTCCGATAAGATCTAAATTCTTAGATTCAATTAATTTAACAGCATCACGGATAACTGCATCCTTAAAGAAGCGTACATCAGCATCGATGAATAAGATGTAAGGTGTAGTGACTAGTCTAGCACCATTGTTCTTAGCAATACTAACTGGGCCGCCATCAATAATTTCTACATTTAAGTTACCTTTCATCAATTGAATAACTTCACGGGTATTGTCCGTTGAACAATCTGCAATGATGATTTTAGTACTGCCTATCATTTGATTGCGTAGATGCGTTAATAGATAAGGAATATAGTTTTCCTCATTTTTACACGGAATCACAATAGTTATTTTATCGCTGAATATCATTGTTTCTTGCATACGCCTTCTACCTTAAAATTTTTAAATTTTAATTCCCACTTCATCGAAGCTAGTGCAAGTTCGCAACTAACACGATCTTTAAATTCAAGTTCTATCCTACCGGGTTGATCGCTTGGGTTGGTCGTGTGCATTGCTATCAGTATCAGTATCCACATGATCTTTCTCCTTGGTCCAAGTTATAATTTCCCAATGGCCATCCCAATGTTCAACAAGGGCAGTACATGATTCAACCCAGTCGCCGTCATTCATATAGATAACTCCATCTATATCCTTGATCTCTGCATGATGTATGTGTCCGCAGATTACACCATCGAACCCACGCTTCTTGCAGTAGGCAGCTAGATTCTTTTCAAAATGGAATATGAAGTCTACGGCTTTCTTTACTCGTCCTTTAAGATACCGGCTAAGGCTAAAGTACCCAAAACCAAAACGATGGCGTATCCAATTGAACTTACTATTGAGCGATAAAACGATATCATATGCTTTGTCTCCTAAAAATGCTATCCAAGGTGCTAGTCTAGTAATACCGTCAAACAGATCTCCATGTACTACAAGATAATGTTTGCCGTCTGCACCTATGTGTTCAGTTTGATTGTGTATTTCAATTGATCCAAACGAGAAACCATAAGGTATCATTGGCCGAAGGAACTCGTCATGATTTCCTGCAATATAAACAACACGAGTACCGCGCTTGGCATGTCCTAATACACGACGAACAACATTGGTGTGACTTTGCTTCCATCGCCACTTGTTCTGTTGTATGCGCCAGGCATCAATTATATCTCCTACAAGATATAGGGTATCGCAAGTGTTATTTTTAAGGAAGTTGTTGAGCCTGTCAGCTTGACTGTCTCTTGTGCCAAGATGTACGTCACTAATGAAAATGCTACGATAGGTTTTGGTTTTCATACAATATTTATTGTAAAAACAGTACTGTAATAGTGTTGTAATATCAATTATTAAAAGTACAACACCTATCGAAATAAATATACCGAGACTTACAGATTGTTATTAGGACAAAGTTCCCAGATTCTAAGGCCTGCTTAGAGAGCTTTTTCTTAAGGAGTTTCCTAACATAAAGGAAAACTCTTATGAAAAAAATTGCATTACTGTTATTAGTAACAGTATTAACTGCCTGCGGTGGAGGCACTACGACAGAACCACCAAAACCACAAATAGTAAAATTATCAGACCCTACTAATTTGCCAGTGCCGTTTACTGTAGGGCCGCAAACTCAAACGCCTACCGCACCACAGTTTGTGGTCGGCCCCAGCGGCACTGTTCCTAGTCCTGTTATACCCACACCACCCACTGTGACATTTGTAACAGGACCAGTAGTAGGCCCAACGGTTACTATATCTCCGCCTGTAGTAATAGGGCCTACTCGCATTACTCAACCAGTAATCAATTATTGTACTGATGGTTTTATTGTTGGCCCTTGCACACCGTTGCCTACAACTTGTAGACCAGATGCCAGTGGATTTGTTATAGGTCCTTGCTCGCCATAAGAAAGCCCCGCAAGGGGCTTTCTTATCTCTATAACTGTACTACAGTCCACGTTGGTGTGGCTTTGTTTCCATCGCCATTTGTAATTCTTTACGCAGGCTTTGGTAATCTTCCAACGCAGTAATTTTTGGCACCATAGATTGGGCATACGCAGGAGAAATAGTTTGCCATTCCGCCTCGCTTACGTCTGCCACAATCATTGCTGTGTATTCATGCCCGTCGCTGGTGTGTAGTTTCACTCGTTCAAATCCCTGTGGTGTTTGTGCTGCCTTGATAAGTGCATTGCCCAAGGCTCTTAGTGCGGCTGGATCTGCTACAATATGCAGATCCTGTCGGGGCTCGTTGTGTGGATATATGTGTAGTCTGGCCATTATGTGATATGCTCTATGTCTTTTAAATGCAATCTCTTGCTTTTGTATACTTTAACACATTCACTACTGTTTGTAAAGTCCAAACGGCCTTTTCCCCACAAGATTGGTTGATCTCTAAATGAAACAGCATGTGGCAACATCACATCCAAATATCTGCCATTGCCCGTGCCCAATGTGGCAAAGGTAATGTAGTCTTTGGCTCCGCTTTTAAAAACTCTATAGTTGGCCACAAGCCCTATGAATTCAACTTCTCCAGGACGGCGTATTTCAGTGCAGGCTGGAATAAAGTTACTGCTACTCCAGCGACCAGTGCGAGCCAGCTCTTGACATTCGCCACCTTCAAGTGGTGCATGAACAGCACCTGCCAGTTTGGCTTCTTGCCAGTACACCCATTTGCTGTATGATCCTTCGCAATGCTTTAGACAAGCCTGCCAGAACTGTTTGGGGTTGTGTGCCTTGTGATAGGCCAAGGCCCATATCAATCTGCCCAAGTTGGTGGCATGTGCTCTGCACAGTCCAAAATGACTGAGTTCTCTCAAGCTGGTCAACACCTTGTCTCGCTTGGGATGATCGCCAATCAACTGCATGAACTCATAGATCTTTTCTTCGTTACGTTTGGCAAATGCACGTCGCCACATGTCAGCTGTGTACATGTCACATTCTAGAATGTCAGCTATCATGGTTATGGCATCATCTTCAAACACCACTGTGTCCTGCTGTATGCTATCTGCACTCCAGTCTTGGAAAGCACTGGCTTTGCGTCTGCCTTGTGTGGCTACTGGACGTATCAGTGCTGTGGCCAACGTACAATCACTTTTGCTCTTGACTTTGAGTGCTCTAAACAAGCGTTTCATAGCAGGACTTTCGCCTTGCGTCACACCCAACACATCACCTCTGGCCAACAAGTTGCTGGTAGCTTCATCCAGTTCGGGATAGTCTGTGAGTGGACGTTGATCAATTTCCCACAACTGACTGAGACCACGATTGGCCAAAATATCAATTTTAAAATGTTCAAGGTCTTCAGTTTCATATTTGTCCAACAAGATCTGATTGTCGCCGTTGATCAAGCTCTTGGGCACAGCTCTGTCAAATATCAAGATGCCACCACAATGTTTGGAGATACAGCGTTTCTTACCCATGAGCTTGGCCGTGACTCTTTCAGCTTCTTCTATCTCTTGCTGTGGTAATACATCTCGGAATTCAAATCCACGCTTGAGTGTGCCTTTGGCGCCCAACCGTTTGGCAGCTTCACGTTTGGCACTTTTCTCTTTGTACATCACATAGTTTGACACTCTGGCGCTTCTTCCGGGCCATCGTTTGAATATGCGATTCATCACAGTGGCCTGTTGCCAGTGCGGGAAGTCCAAGTCAATATCAGGAAGGTCGTCACGTTTGGGATTCATAAAACGTGCGATGGGAATGTTTTCTGCTACGGGATCTAAATCACTGATCGCCATGAGCCAACATACCAAACTGGATCCTGCTGATCCTCTAGTGATGTGTGGTATGTCTGTTGTGAGATCCAATATTTCTCGCACACGTAAAAAGTGTTTGGCGAAATTCTGATCTCTTATCAATTCCAATTCTTCTGCCAGCCTATCTGCGTATCTTTGATCTTTAGGTAAG
>Ga0136641_1001000_pt1 | contig 11859 bp, 12 predicted proteins | sample EliLak1302023Y_FD_115312 | JGI IMG/M metagenome (GOLD analysis project Ga0136641, IMG submission 115312) | Freshwater microbial communities from Elizabeth Lake, Yosemite National Park, California, USA - 13020-23Y | ecosystem: Environmental > Aquatic > Freshwater > Lake ...
CCAAAAAAGCTCCAGCCAAAAAAGCTCCAGCCAAAAAAGCTCCAGCCAAAAAAGCTCCAGCCAAAAAAGCTCCAGCCAAAAAAGCTCCAGCCAAAAAAGCTCCAGTCAAGAAGGCAGTGAAGCGTCGTTAAACTTTTCAAAAAAAGGGGACCAGTGATGGTCCCCTTTTTTATTGTTTTTATTGCACTACGGTTAAAGATAAGTGAGTAGATGGGTACCCTTCAACTATGAGTGCAACTGATTCGACGCTGCAGATTAAATATTTGCCGCCGCGGGGCAGGCCGCTTGGTACTAATAATTATTTTCGATTTGGTGCTTTCATCACCTTCCCACTTATACGTTTGATTTCACGTCGTGATTGGCGCGGGGTTGAGAATCTTCCACGCACCGGGCCGGTGATCGTCGTTTCAAATCACATCTCGTATGTTGATCCATTGCTATTCGGTCACTTCTTATATAAAAATGGTAGAGCGCCACGTTTTCTAGGAAAGGCCGCGGTCTTCAAAGTTCCCATTATCGGAAGAGTTATCGCTGGCTCCGGCCAAGTTCCAGTTGAACGCGAGACCCCAGGGTCGGCCCAAGCACTTGTCCATGCAATTGCTTTCTTACAGGCAGGGCACTGTCTCGGTGTCTACCCAGAGGGAACTCTTACTAGGGATCCCAATACCTGGCCCATGAAGGCAAAGACTGGAATCGCTCGCCTCGCTATTGCCACCCAAGTACCTGTGATTCCTGTTGCGCAATGGGGAGCTCAGGAGATTATGCCAACCTATGGCAAGAGTATGAAGTTATTTCCGCGCACCAAGGTAAGTATTTGGGCTGGCGAAGCGCTGACTTTTGAGAAGTGGATCGGGCGCGAAGATGATCAAAGTGCGCTGGAGGAAGCGACCGCTTTCGTCATGTCGGCAATTACGAGACAATTAGCGGAGATTCGAGGAGAGCGTGCGCCGGTAGGCATCTTTGATCCTGGTCTATCTGAATTGCCGCGGATCGGAAATTTTAAGAAGGCCAAGAGAGCGACTAGGAAGGGAGAGCAGACTTCATGAGAAGTACCATTCTTGGAACCGGCGCTTGGGGAAGTACCCTGGCACAAATTATTCTCGATGCTGGACATGAAGTCCTTTTGTGGGGCCGCAACGATTCTGTCGTCCGTGAGATCAATCAGCAGAAAACGAATCAGAAATTTCTACCCGGGGTAGCGCTACCCGCCACGATTCGGGCAACCACCGATATTGCCGAAGCGATCTCTTACTCTGAACTGATAATTATTGCTATTCCCGCCCAGACTCTCCGCGAGAATGTTCAGGCCTGGGGTTCACTCATTACGCCATCGATGCGAATTATCAGCACCCTTAAAGGCATTGAAGCAGGAACGCACTCGCGCATGACCGAGATCATTGTTGAAGAGTTGGGTTGTGAGTTATCGAATATTGGATTGTTGACTGGACCCAATCTCGCTGGTGAACTTAGTTTGCGCCAGCCGGCTGGTGCAGTTGCAGCATCGTCATCTCCTGCGGTTGTCGAAGAGATGATCGAACTCTTCACTAATACTTATTTCCGTGTTTACCCATCTTCCGATTTGATCGGGTGCGAATTAGCGGGGGCAACTAAGTCGGTAATCGCGTTGGCCGTGGGAATGGCTATCGGGCTAGGTTATGGTGAAAATACCCAATCAATGATTATCACCCGAGGGCTTGGCGAGGTAGCGCGATTTGGTATTAGCTACGGTGCTAATCCACTTACAAATCTCGGGCTTGCCGGAATGGGTGACCTCGTTGCAAGTTGCGGCTCGCCACTCTCTCGCAACCGCACCTTCGGCGAACTCCTTGGGAAGACGGGCTCAATCTCGCAAGCGGCCGCACTTACCTCAAAGACCGTGGAAGGCGTCGCTTCTGCTCGATCAATTCGTGAACTCGCTCACCGAGTGGGAGTAGAAGTCCCAATAATCGAGGTTGTCTCGGAGGTTGTCTCTGGTGGTATGACTCCAGCTGCTGCGATGCAACATCTAAGTAGCGTTAGTTTGCGGGCTGAGGTCGTATGAAGAGAGTGATCATTCTCTGTGGTGGGCAGAGCAGTGAGCACGAGATCTCATGTATCTCTGCTGGTGGAATCATGGAGGCGATCGATCGGCGAGAGTATGAGCCGATTTTGATAGGTATCAAGAAGAGTGGACAGTGGGTTATTCCGCCTGTTGAGCAATCTTTGGAGATCGTGGATGGCGTACTTCCCGAAATCACTACGGGAACCCCGGCTGGATTCTCCGATATTTTGGCGCAAGTAAACCCCGATCTGGTCTTTCCAATCTTGCATGGACCGTATGGCGAGGATGGAACTATTCAGGGTCTTCTCGAAACCGCTGGAATAAAATATGTTGGGTCAGGTGTGCTTGCGAGTGCCGTCGCGATGGATAAGTCTTTTGCAAAACAGATTTTTCAAGCTCATGGCTTGAAGGTAGCGCAAGGGATCGTGCTCCATCAACGTGATTGGAATGGCGAGATTGATATCGGCTCACTGAAGTATCCGCTCTTCGTAAAACCATCGCGCGGCGGTTCTAGTCGTGGCACAACGAAGGTAAAAAGCGCTGATCATTTGGCAGCAGCAATTGATGAGGCTCTGACTTTCGATACTAAAGTTATTATTGAAGCTGCAATTCTTGGTCGTGAGATTGAATGTGCCGTATTGCAGATCGCAGGCACCTCTCAGGGATCTCCAGTGGGAGAGATCGTCGTAGATCCGCGCTTCGAGTTCTATGATTTTGAGGCAAAGTATCTAGATAGCTCGACGAAACTCCTCATACCTGATGATTTACCAAGTGAGGCCATTCAAGTCGCAGCCGTTAAGGCCTTCAACGCGTTGGGCTGTGAAGGATTGGCACGCGTCGATTTCTTTTACACCGCTCAAGGAGAACTTTTTATCAACGAAATAAATACCATGCCTGGCTTTACTCCAACCTCGGTCTTTGCCAAATTATGGTCGGTGGCGGGGAGAGAGTATTCAGATCTCATCACCGAGCTTCTTCAATCTGCTCTGCTCCGAAGTGCGAGCGTTACGCGCTAGCAGGTGTAAGGGTTATTAGAGTCCGCCGCTTGTGACGGGGCAGGTAAGTGTTCGGGATATCCCTGGAACCGCTTGCACCTTCGCTAAAATCGTCCGTCCAAATTCTTCCATCCCCGGTGCTTCGGCGCGCATAATGACATCGTATGGACCAGTGACGCCTTCAGCCAGAGTCACACCTGGAATTGCTGAGATTGCTTTAGCAACGCTGCTCGCTTTACCAATGTCGGTCTGAATGAGGATGTACGCCTGGATGCTCATGCGGTTAGGCTACCGTCTGCAATGCTCCAGCAAAAGAGAGAAGAGAAGGAATCTTTGTGGCTACTGAATCGGAGTTGATCGCCGCGCTAACAAGGGTCTTTACTCAAAAAAACGATGAGTCAATCTTGGTTGGTATCGGTGATGATGCAGCGGTGATTAAAGTTCCGCTCACACCCGTTGTGCTTGCGACCGATATGGCGGTTGAAGGATCGCACTTTACGCGCAGTTGGTCCACCCTTTACGAGATCGGTGCCAAGGTTGCTTCGGCAAATCTTGCCGATATCTTCGCCATGGGTGGCAAGCCCGAGTACTTACTTGTCGCAGCAGCCTTGCCTAGTGGCTTCTCGGTCGCAGAAATCGAAGAGTTGGCAGGGGGAATCGCGGATGAAGCCGCCTCAGTCGGCGCCACCATTGTCGGCGGTGACCTGACTGTCTCTGATCAGATGGTCATAGCAATCAGCGTCTTTGGCTCGGTTGGGCGACCCATTCTGCGAAGTGGTGCAAAAGTTGGCGATGATGTGGTGATTTCGAAAGTTCCTGGTCAATCTGCCGCTGGTTTCGATCTCTTAAACCGTGGAATTCGAGATTCACAATCTTTGGAACACCGCAATCCGACAGTGGAGTATCAGAAAGCCCAAGCAATTGCAGCAATTGCTCATTCAATGTGCGATATCTCTGATGGTCTCATCTCAGAGTTAACACATATCGCTAAGGCATCAGGTGTGCAGATCGTGATAGCGCGATCGGAGATTATGTCGGCAAGTGGCTTTGAAGAGAGAGAAAGGCTGGCCGTTGAATATGGTGTCGATGTCTGGCAGTGGATTTTGCATGGCGGCGAAGACCATGCATTTGTGGCGACAGTGCCGGCGGGTTCCAACTTACCTTCCGGTTTTATAAAGATTGGCTCGGTTGTAGAAGGGGCTCGCGTCCTGGTGGATGGCTTCATTATGGAGCACGAAGGCTTCCGCCACTTTTCCTAAAACTAGTGAGTGATTGTGGTGAGAATTTTCTTCATCTCCCCAGGGTGATCACTCATGACGACATCCGCCCCAGCCTGTAGTGAGGCGATTAAATCGTCCCGAGTATTCACAGTCCAGATAAAGAGTTGACGTTCTTTGCGAGTCAGACGTGCCCCTAATCCGGCGTCATCGCGCACGAGGAAAATCCCTGGCCCGATTGCTTGAGAAATAGTAAAGAATCGCTGCCAGCGATGTGCTATCAAGTAGACCGCGAGGTAGCGCGAAGATCGAATTCGCAGAACTGCCCACCACGAGAATGACATGATCGCGATATTTATCCCACTGGCTTCAATGAGATCAGCTCGAGCATCGAGCGCCTTTAGAATTGCGTACTCAACAGCGCCACCGCTCGGTACAGGATGTTTGCTTTCAAGTGCGAGGTGCTTTTTATTATCGATCGCTATAGTCAGTAGTTCATCAAAGGTGAGGATCTCTGTCACGGCACGGAGTTCGGCAAGTGTGGATTGAGAGATGATCAAGGCTGATCCGGCGATACGTTGCAAATCCTTATCATGCCAACAAATCAGGACTCGATCTTTTGTTAAACGCAGATCACATTCAAAACCATCAGCACCTTCTTCAACGGCGGCTAAATAGGCGACGCGGGACATCTCCGGATATTCGGCAGAGGCGCCGCGGTGGGCGTAGATAAGCATTGCTGAGAGTGTAAGGCGTGTTAGCGCGGCCTGATTAGTAGGAGCCCCGAGTTAGCCCAGTTGCCCCGAGTTAGCCTAAAGAAGCTAGCGGGTGACTTTTCCCGCCTTGAGGCACGAGGAGCAGACATTTTTACGTTGAGTCTGTCCACCTACGAGGGTACGGATTCGCTGAATATTTGGATTCCAACGGCGGCGAGTTTTGCGCATCGAGTGAGAAACTTTGTTGCCGAAGCTGGGGCCTTTGCCGCAGATATCGCAGTTCGATGCCACAGTGAACTCCTTCAAAGTAAAGTTACGGGTAAATTTCCCGCTTCGAGAGGCGAAAGGTTACCCTCTCGACGCTCATTTAGGCGAATCGGCGCTGTAAGCAGCTTCTCCTTGGCTAACACGAGAGAATAGTGCCATGTCAACCGATCCCTCTCTTCAGATCCCGCTCAAAGCGGTGATCGGAGATAGGACTGCGAAGGTCCTTGAGAAGGGCTTTGGTCTACGCACTACGGGGGATCTATTACGTCACTATCCGCGCAGGTATATCGAGCGCGGCGAACTGACCAACATCTCCGAGCTGCGTGAGGGGGAAGAGGCGACGGTTCTTGCCGAGATCTCCAAAGTGGGGCTTCGCCGAGCACAGGGCCGAACTATTCTCGAAGTGCAGTTGACCGATGGTAGCGCGACGCTCTCGCTTACCTTCTTCAATCAACCCTGGCGCGAGAAAGAGCTCCGGGTGGGAAGGAGCGGACTCTTCGCGGGCAAGATAGGACTCTTTAATAATCGCCGCCAACTTTCGCATCCTGATTATGAATTGATCCCAGATGGTGATGATGTTGACCAAGCAATCGAAAAATTCGCTGGTCGTTATATCGCGGTCTACCCAGCTATCTCGAAACTGCCCTCGTGGAAGATCGCCAACTGCGTCGAACTCGTTCTCGAATCTCTCGATGAAATTCCAGATTACCTCCCGGATGCGCTCCGCCTCGCTGAGGGCTATCCAACTCTTGATCAGGCCTACCGACGGATTCATCGACCAGAGAGTCGTGAAGAGGCTGATCAGGCACGGGCTCGGTTGACCTTTGACGAGGCGCTCCTACTTCAACTGCTCCTTGCAAAGCGACGTATCGATCTTCGTGCGCTCGCTAGCACGCCACGACTTGCGAAGAGAGGTGGGCTTCTCGCCGCCTTTGAAGAGCAGCTGCCTTGGAGTTATACGACGGGTCAACTAGAGGTAGCGGCTGAAATTGATAGCGACCTCGCCCGCGATTATCCAATGCATCGATTACTACAAGGTGAAGTTGGATCGGGAAAGACCGTGCTTGCGCTACGAGCGGCGCTGATCGTTGTCGAAAGTGGGGGACAAGCTGCAATCCTCGCCCCGACAGAAGTGTTAGCCCAACAGCATTACATCACAATGCGCAAACTGTTAGGAGATCTGGCAGAAAAAGGAACTCTTGGCTCACCTGTTGAAGGGACGAGTATTACCTTATTGACGGGATCGATGAGCGCAGGTGCAAAGCGGGAAGCACTTAGTCGAATCGCCTCTGGAGATGCCGGGATCGTAATTGGAACTCATGCGCTACTCAGCGTAGGTGTAGATTTTTCAGATCTTGGTCTCGTTGTTGTCGATGAGCAGCATAGATTTGGAGTCGAACAGCGAGATGCCTTGCGAGGTAAGGCGCTTAAACCACCACACCTATTAGTCATGACTGCCACACCTATTCCTCGCACCGTTGCGATGACAATCTTTGGTGATCTAGATATTTCGACGCTACGGGCGCTCCCATCAGGTCGTTCACCAATTCAGAGTTTTATAATTCCCACACTTGAAAAACCACATTATTTGGATCGTGCGTGGAACCGCATTCGAGAAGAGATCGGAAAGGGGCACCAGGCTTACATAGTTGCACCCCGAATTTCAGAATCACTAGCCGAGGAGGGCTTGGAAAGTTTGAGTGAAGGTGACCGCGAGATCGCGAGGGTGATGGACGAGTTGAGCCAATCAGTTCAGTTAGGCCGGTCAGGCCAATCTGAAGATAGAGCGAAGGTGGCCTTGAACGCCGTTGAAGAGTTGGCCCCGCGACTTGCACTTGGCCCATTGAAGGGGCTAAAAGTGGCGATCTTGCATGGTCGTCAGAGTCCAGATGAGAAGGAAGCGACGATGGCGGCATTTAATAGCGCAGAGATAGATGTGCTTGTCGCTACAACCGTTATCGAAGTCGGCGTCGATGTTGCAAATGCCTCAACAATGGTGATTATGGATGCCGATCGCTTCGGGGTATCTCAACTACATCAACTGCGCGGACGTGTCGGTCGCGGGAGTGTTCCAGGGCTCTGTCTCTTGGTTACGAGCGCAGCTCCTGATACGGCTGCGATGCTTCGACTTGAGGCCGTTGCCAGCACAGTTGATGGTTTTGAATTAGCCCGAATTGATCTAGAGCAGCGATCAGAGGGAGATGTCTTAGGTAGCGCCCAATCTGGAACTCGCTCACACCTTCGACTCTTACGAGTTTTGCGCGATGAGGATCTCATTGAAAGCGCACGCGCAGCAGCTATTTCACTTGTAGAGAGCGATCCAGATTTGAAGGATACGCCACAATTAGCGCGTGAAGTCGCACTGTTGATGGAGCAAGAGAGTGCAACATTTGTAGATAAGGGTTAGGCACTATAAGAACAAAAGAGATGACTGGAGTATTGCAATGCGCATTATTGCTGGAACTAGTAAAGGAAAGAGTCTTCATTCGCCATCCGGAGATGGCGTACGTCCGACTTCGGATCGAGCACGCGAAGGTCTCTTCTCTTCGCTTGAATCAGAATTTAGTACCATCAGGGACCTTAACTTCTTGGATCTCTTTGCAGGCAGCGGCGCAGTAGGAGTAGAAGCGCTCTCCCGTGGTGCAGCCTTAGTACATGCAGTTGAATTCGATGCTGCGACAGTTGAGGTTGCCATCGCAAACTTTAAACTTGTGATTGAACCATCTCGCAAACATAAGGTTTTTCACTCGCGCGCCGCTCGTTTTCTTCAATCAGAATTTCCCATTAAATACGACATCATATTTATGGATCCACCATATGATCTGCCGAATGAGGACGTTGAAGATTTGCTAGATACAATCGTGACGCGTGGACTTTTACAGCCGCGTGGAATCATCGCTATTGAGCGCGATAGAAAGGGTGGCGTTTTTGCTTGGCCGACGGGGATGGGGGTTGAAAAGATCCGCTCATATGGTCAAGGAGGTATCTACTACGGTGGCTATTCTGCTACCGTTTCAGAGTGAAACGCGTCGTTTGTCCAGGATCTTTTGATCCGATTACCTTTGGCCACCTCGACATCATCAAGCGCGCAAGTGAACTCTTCGATGAAGTGATCATCGCCGTTTTAGTAAATAAGACGAAGAAGACGCTCTTTACCGTGGAGGAGCGACTCGTCATGATTGCCGAGGTAACTGGCCAATATCCGAATGTCCGAGTTGATTCTTGGAGCGGTCTGCTCGTTGATTATTGTGATAGCCATGATGTGAAGGCGATCATCAAAGGACTTCGTGCAGTGACAGACTTTGATTACGAACTACAGATGTCGCAAATTAATTTGCAATTAAAGGGAATTGAAACGCTCTTCATGTCCACTGCGCCAGCCCACTCTTTTCTCTCCTCCTCGCTTGTCAAGGAGATTGCCACCTTTGGGGGAGATATCTCGGCCTACCTCCCAGCTCCCATTATTGAGAAACTCACAGCACGGCTGGCAACGCGCTAAACTTTCGGCCCGACTCATCACAGCGAATAAAAGAGGATTGAGATGGATTCACAGCAAGTTATGACAGTGGTCGAGCGTCTCCAGAGCGCGATTACGACAATTGAAGGTGCAAGGGGAGTCCCACTCTCTGCCAGTTGTGTAGTTCATCGTGGCGAACTTTTAGAAATTTTGGATGAGGCTCGCGCCGCCTTTCCTGGGGATCTTGCACATGCGCAGGAGATCATCGTGACGCGAGAGATTATCCTTGAAGAAGCACGATTGAGCGCCGACCAGATGATCATTCATGCGCGCGAAGAAGTTTCACAGTTGGTAGAACAGACAGAGATTGTCGCTGCTGCGCGCGCAGAGGCCCGTCGGATTCTCGATGAGGTGGAAGAAGAAGCCCGTAAAGAGCGTGATGAGATTGAGGCATATATTGATTCACGGCTCGCCACTCTTGAAGTCATATTAAACAAGACGCTCGATGTAGTTCAGCGCGGTCGTGAAAAGTTGCAAGGTGTAGAAGATAAGCATCTCCTGTCTGAACTCGGCGGATAGCGTAATGAGTGGTATCAATGAGAACGCCTTTCTCTTCAGCTGTCATGACCTGCCACGTCGTGCAGGGGAGATGCGTGAATATGAATTAACAATTTCTGATCACGGTTCTATGGGTATTCCTTTTTTTGGTATTCCAGATGGCGAAGGTATCGAGATTGATCTGCGGATTGCTGCAGTCTCCGAAGGGGTGCTAGCAAGCGCCGCAGTGAGAGCTCTTGCAGTTGGGGAATGCACGCGGTGTCTTGATCGAATCGAGCTTGAGCTCGAGGAGGAATTTCATGAGCTTTATATCTATGAGAGCGATCCGCGATCCAAAAATCGCAATCAGAAACGCGACGAGATTATTGTTGATGATGAGGAAGAAGTCGTGACGATGCAAGGAGATTTCATCGACCTTGTGGGACCAGTTCGGGATGCGCTACTCCTGAACCTCCCGGTGAATCCGCTCTGCGGCGAAGATTGCCTCGGGCTCTGCGCTCTTTGTGGAATAAAATGGGTCGATCTCCCCGAAGATCATGGGCACGACCAGGTGGATATTCGGTGGGCTGGGTTGGAGAAGTTGAAGGGATTTATAGAGCCCTCCAGCGAGGGCTAGGACTGGGGCTGGGGGTCGGTTTGTATCTCCTCCTCTTTTCGGCGATACTTCTGCCCTGCAATGGGAACCTGGGCTAGCCCGAGATCTCCTTAGCTTTACTTATTTTCAGTTAGCCTCAGTTAGTCTCAGTTAGCTTCAGTTAGAAGGAGTCGGCCATGCCAGTACCAAAGCGAAAGATGTCGCGTTCTCGGACGCGTACCCGCCGAAGCTCATGGAAGACCACCCCTGCCGCCGTGGCAACATGCGCACAGTGCCAGTCACCAAAGCTCCAGCACACAGCATGTCCAACATGCGGTACATATAACCGTCGTCAGGTCATCGAGGTCTGACCTGTACTCGCGCCTTACCGAAGTACTCGGAATCTCGGTTAAGGATGAGTTGCTTGAATTAGCTTTAACTCACCGCTCGTTTGCATATGAGAATGGTGGGGTCGCCACCAACGAACGTCTTGAATTCTTGGGTGATTCGGTTTTGGGTCTATTGATTACCGAGGCTCTCTTTCAGCGTTACCCCGAGCTTGATGAGAGCCGACTTTCACCACTTCGTTCAAGTGTCGTGAGTACCCGGGCCCTTGCAACGATTGCTCGAGAATTAGAACTTGGCCAATACCTACGTCTCGGTAAAGGCGAGGAGGCGACAGGCGGCCGCGATAAGAACTCATTGCTTGCAGACTCACTTGAAGCACTCGTAGGTGCTATCTATATTGATCATGGTTATACAGCGAGTGCTGCGGCGGTACTGCGGTGGTGTGAGAAAGCCTTGGTTGCAGCGACTGCAGATGGGGCAACTCTCGATGCTAAGACCGCGCTGCAAGAGTTGGCTGCTGCTCGTGGATTGACCCCACCGGAATATGAAATTTCACAATCAGGACCAGATCACGATAAGAGTTTTAGTGCTGTTGCGATTCTCGCTGGTAAAACTTTTGATTCGGGTATTGGGAAGAGCAAGAGAGAAGCAGAACAAGTCGCTGCAAAGTTGGCGTACGAGACGCTCTCGAAGGACGAATAAAAACCCTCAACCTCTGCTTGAGGCGCGCCATCTTTAGTATCACTCCACTCTTACCGATAGGTTTTGCCCGTGTATTTGAAGAGCATGACACTTAAGGGATTTAAATCCTTTGCCTCTTCAACCACCCTTAATTTTGAGCCGGGAATCACCTGCGTGGTTGGCCCGAATGGCTCTGGAAAATCAAATGTCCTCGATGCGCTCTCATGGGTTATGGGCGAACAGGGTGCCAAATCTCTTCGCGGCGGGAAGATGGAAGATGTTATTTTTGCGGGGACATCGGGTCGTGCGCCACTTGGCCGCGCCGAAGTCTCGGTAACTATTGATAATGCCGATCAGAGCCTGCCGATTGAATTCACCGAGGTAACCATCAGTCGGGTGCTCTTTCGAAATGGCGCCTCTGAATATCTGCTGAACGGTGAGACGACGCGACTCTTGGATATTCAGGAGTTGTTGAGTGATAGTGGCATCGGTCGTGAGATGCATGTAATTGTCGGGCAAGGCCAACTTGATGCAATCCTGCTCGCAAATCCAGAGGAACGTCGCGCCTTTATCGAGGAGGCAGCGGGAGTTCTGAAGCATCGCAAGCGTAAAGAGAAAGCGCTCCGAAAGCTGGATTCAATGCAGGGCAACCTCGCACGAATTCAGGATTTAACTGTAGAGCTCCGTCGAAACCTCAAGCCGCTCGGCAAGCAAGCAGAGGTCGCTCGCAAGGCCTCGACCATTCAATCTGATGTACGGGACTCACGGTTGCGGTTACTCGCCGATGATCTACTCAAGATTCAATCATCCCTCGATGCTGAAATTGCTGACGAATCGATGCTTCGGCTTCGACGTGATGAGGTTGAAGCAGAACTTCAGACTGTTCGGCTGCGCGAGGCTGAACTTGATCAGATAAGTGCCTTGGAAAATCCATTACTTGTCCAAGCACAAGAGAATTTCTATCGACTCACAGCTGCGCGTGAAAAGTTTCGAGGAATTCAATCA
>Ga0136641_1001001_pt1 | contig 11851 bp, 10 predicted proteins | sample EliLak1302023Y_FD_115312 | JGI IMG/M metagenome (GOLD analysis project Ga0136641, IMG submission 115312) | Freshwater microbial communities from Elizabeth Lake, Yosemite National Park, California, USA - 13020-23Y | ecosystem: Environmental > Aquatic > Freshwater > Lake ...
AGGCGCGTGAAAAATTACTTGCTCTTGCAACCGACTTTGGCTTTACTATCGACCCAGATGCGCTCATAGAAGCTCTTCCAGTTGGAGTCCAGCAGCGCGTCGAAATTCTGAAAGCGCTTATGTACGATGCAAAGATTCTGATCTTGGATGAACCAACTGCTGTTCTTACGCCACAAGAGACCGATGAACTTCTTGAGGTCATTAAGCGGCTGCGCGCCCGAGGAAGTTCTATCATCTTTATCTCTCACAAACTTCGTGAGGTAAAAGCACTTGCTGATCGCATCACAGTGATCCGTCGCGGCACAGTTGTTGGAAGTGCCTTGCCATCAGCCTCGCAGGAGGAACTTGCCTCGCTGATGGTGGGCCGTGAGGTAATCCTGGCCCCAGAGAGAACGCCGCATTCACTTGGAGATGTGGTCTTGAAAGTTGAAGGTCTCACAGTCTCAGACTCAATGGGTCGTGCTCTTGTTAAGGCGGTCTCTTTTGATCTGCGCGGTGGTGAAGTCTTAGCGATTGCTGGAGTTCAAGGAAATGGACAATCTGAACTCGCCCAAGCGCTCATCAATCTTGAGGATCACGTTCATGGCTCAATTCTCCTTGCCGATAGGGAAATTATTGGTCTCTCGGTTCACCAATCTCTTCATGAGGGTATTGCTTATATTCCCGAGTCACGTGAGGAGGATGGGCTGATCTCATCTTTTTCTATTGCTGATAACTTAATTCTCGATACTCACCGCGAACGGCCGTATGCCAAAGGAATTTCACTATCACCGGGCGCAATTGAGAAAGAGGCAGCGCTAAAAGCAGAGGAATTCGATATCCGGGCGCAATCGATTCAGGATCCAGCATCATCGCTATCTGGTGGAAATAAGCAGAAGGTAGTGCTCGCTCGCGAACTCTCGCGACCAGTGAAGTTACTTGTTGCATCACAGCCCACCCGTGGCCTCGATGTAGGTTCGATTGAATTTGTTCACGAACGCATCATTGCCGAGCGTGATGCAGGCCGAGCCGTACTGCTCTTCAGCACCGAACTCGATGAAGTGCTTGCTCTCGCTGATCGAATCGCTGTGATGTACGCAGGTCAGATACTCGCGATTGTAGATGCGACGGTCAGCCGCGAGAAACTTGGCTTACTGATGGCAGGAGTTGTTGAGTGAGAAAGAGCTCGGATCGGATTTTGGGAAGTGCGCTGCTACCGGCGCTTTCATTTCTCCTGGCCTTCTCGATCTCGGGCTTTGTGATCGCACTCTCTGACTCAAAGGTGCTAAAGCTCGTCGGATCACCCGGAAAGTTTTTAAGTACCGCACTTTCAACTGTTGGAAATGCCTACCTCGCTCTCTTCCAGGGCTCGATCTACGATCCAAATCTTGCGCGTGGCCATGGTTTCTTTCAGGGTCTCTACCCTTTATCTGAAACGATTGTGACAGCGACGCCACTGATTCTCACCGGTTTGGCCGTAGCGCTCGCCTTTCAATCAGGTCTCTTCAATATCGGCGCACAAGGTCAATTTATTTTTGGAGCGATTGCTGCCTCCTATGTTGGCTTTCACTTCACTCTCACCCCCGTATTTCATGTTCTTCTTGCAGTCTTAGCCGGAATCGCGTCGGCTGCAGTGTGGGGCGGGATTGTGGGACTACTTAAGGCGAAGACCGGTGCTCACGAAGTTATCGTGACGATCATGATGAATTACATCGCAGGCTTTTTCATTCTCTGGATCTTAAAAACCACGACCTTTTTGCGTCATGGACGGATCGATCCAATCGCGCCAGAGGTAAGCCAGAGCGCGCAACTGCCACACCTGGCTGGCCCAAACTTTAGATTGCATGCCGGAATTCTCATTGCGCTTGCCACCGCGGCGCTGGTCTGGTGGCTTCTTAATCGCACAACAATCGGATTTCGATTTCGCGCCGTGGGTGCAAATGCGGCGGCGGCGAAGACTGCCGGAATTTCAGTTGCAACTGTCACGATCGCAACCATGGCACTCTGTGGCGCACTTGCTGGCCTCGGGGGCGCAGTCCATGTTCTCGGGAGTGAGTATGCGCTCACTGCAGATATCGCTGGCAGCTTCGGATTTGATGCAATCACGGTGGCGCTCCTTGGTCGGGCTCGGCCACTCGGCACTGTCTTTGCCGCGCTGCTCTTTGGTGCGCTTCGAACCGGTGGGCGAACGATGCAGGCAAATACCACCACCCCACTTGATATTGTCCTCGTGATCCAGGCACTGATTGTTCTCTTTATTGCAGCGCCGACTCTTATCCGTTACATCTTTAGAATAAAAAATCTTAAAACCCAGGATGCAATGAAGTCAAAGGGCTGGAACGGATAATGCTTTCATTGAAATCCTTTACAGCGGCTCAACGTCGCCAGATTCGACTTCTCATCGTTCTCCTACTTCTCGCTCTCTTCGAATTGAGCGCCTTTGGCTTCAGAAATCACCTCGATGCCAAGACAACCTTTGGCTTCATCCTTGCCCACGAATGGGTGCTTATTCATAAATGGGTAATCGCCTCTCGGTCTGGTGCTTTTATTTTCTCAACTCTGGCCGCTCTGGGAGCTATCTCTGGAATCGTCTTAGTTGGCAGGAAAAGAAGTCCAGCTCTTGGAATCGCACTCGCTGGAATCTCTCTCTTGATGGGCTTCTTATGTTGGGCAGCAGCAGGCAAGTTTATTCCACTCACTGGGATGCTTCAGGGCAGTTTGTTATTGGCAGTCCCGCTGGTCTTCGGCTCGATGTCTGGACTGATCTGTGAGCGTTCTGGTGTAATCAATATTGCGATTGAAGGTCAGCTTCTCGCCGGGGCATTCGCCTCTGGAGTTGTTGCAAGCCTCACCCATAGAACCGTCTGGGGTTTACTAATTGCGCCACTTGCTGGTGCGCTGATCTCCCTCTTGCTTGCTACCTTTGCCATTAAGTTCTCAGTCGATCAAGTGATCCTGGGTTTTGTTCTCAATGTCCTTGTCATTGGCCTGACCGACTTCTTATACAAGAAGTTGCTAATCCCCTACCAAGCCACCTGGAACTCAGGACCATCCTTCTCTCGGATCGAGATACCGCTGCTAAGCAGGCTGCCCATTATTGGGCCAATTTTTTTCAGCCAGACCATTATCGTTTACTTGATGTACCTAATCGTCGCGATTATTGCTTTCTCACTCTTTAAAACGAAATGGGGTTTGCGAACCCGTGCAGTGGGTGAGCATCCCACAGCAGCCGATAGCGTTGGTATCGATGTAAACAAGTTGCGTTTTCGAAATGTGATTGTCGCTGGTCTTGTTTCGGGCCTTGGTGGTGCTTACTTTACGATTGGATCCGTCGGTACCTTCGGTAAAGAGATGACCGCCGGTGCTGGTTTCATCGCACTTGCCGCACTCATCTTTGGCAAGTACTCACCCACTGGAGCGCTTTGTGCTGCACTTCTCTTTGGCTTTGCTGATAATTTACAATCAACACTCTCGATTATCGGTGTTTCTATTCCATCCGAATTCATGTTGATGGTCCCATATGTTGCAACTATTATTGCAGTATCCGGTCTAGTTGGACGAGTTCGGGCACCAGCAGCAGATGGTATTCATTACAGTCGTGGAGAGAGTAAGTAATGAGCGCAATTAATTGGGAGTCCTTACATAGCGAAGCGAAGTTAGCGATGCTTCAAGCATATGCACCGTATTCGAAATTCCCCGTTGGTGTTGCTGCACTCGTCTCTGATGGACGCATCGTTACTGGTTGTAATGTCGAAAATGCTTCATATGGTCTCGGCCTCTGCGCTGAGTGTGGACTTGTATCCCAGCTCGCGGCAACAGGTGGTGGCAGGCTTGTCGCTGCAGTATGTGTTGATAGCCATGGCAATTTTCTCTCACCCTGTGGCCGTTGCCGTCAACTCCTTTTTGAACATGGTGGCGGCGGACTACTACTTATGACACCAGAAGGACCAACGCCACTATCGACTCTTCTTCCGTGGGCTTTTGGTCCCGACAACCTCACCCAATGAGCGAGCAATTTGCTGCCGTCGAGATTATTAGCGCAAAGCGTGATCACTGCGAATTAAGTGATCCACAGATTGATTGGGTCATCGATGCCTATACCAGGGGCGTCGTCGCTGATGAACAGATGTCGGCGCTACTCATGGCAATCTTGCTCAATGGCATGAACTCTCGTGAGATTTCGCGCTGGACCGATGCCATGATCAATTCTGGCGAACGTATGAGTTGGTCAACTCTCTCTCGACCAACCGTTGATAAGCACTCAACAGGCGGAGTCGGTGACAAGATCACACTTCCACTGGCGCCTCTTGTCGCTGCTTGTGGTGGCGCAGTTCCACAATTGTCCGGACGCGGGCTCGGCCATACGGGCGGCACCCTTGATAAACTCGAATCAATTCCCGGGTGGCGCGCCTCGCTCACCAACCAAGAAATGCTGAAAGTCTTACATGAAGTCGGTGCAGTTATTTGTGCTGCTGGGGATGGTCTAGCGCCTGCGGATAAAAAACTTTATGCGTTGCGAGATGTAACAGCAACGGTAGAAGCTATTCCACTTATCGCATCAAGCATTATGAGTAAGAAGATAGCTGAGGGAACTTCTGCACTCGTTCTCGATGTGAAAACTGGCGTCGGGGCATTTATGAGCGATCCACTCAAGGCACGTGAACTTGCGACCATTATGGTGGGACTGGGCACCCGTGCTGGGGTGAAAACAACCGCCCTTATTACAGCAATGGACGTACCGCTTGGCCTTACCGCCGGGAATGCACTCGAGGTCCGCGAATCAGTAGAGGTCCTCTCAGGAGGCGGCCCAGCCGATGTTGTTGAACTGACACTCATACTCGCTCAGGAAATGCTCAGCCTTGCAAAGATCAAGCCACTCATGGATCCGGCAGATGCTCTAAAGAACGGTGCTGCAATGGATCATTGGCGACGAATGATTCAAGCTCAAGGCGGCGACCCTGATGCCGCGCTTCCGATCGCAAAGGAGCAACAGATTGTTCGAGCACACTCAACTGGTGAATTGATCGGTATGGATGCGATGAAGGTAGGAATTGCGGCGTGGAGATTAGGTGCAGGGCGCTCTCGCCAAGGTGAAAAAGTTCAGGCAGGAGCGGGGATCGAAATCCACGCTAAACCCGGTGAGCTCGTAACAATTGGCCAACCTCTGTACACACTACATACTGATGAGGCGGATCGCTTCCAAGGTGCCGAAGAAATTCTCCAGGGATCTGCACAGATTTCTAGCTCTGGTGAAAAAATAACCCGTCTACCACTCATTATCGAAAGAATCGAAGGTTGAGATGTCATTCACTAGCAAACCAACGCCAGATCAAGTGCGACGCTTGCCAAAGGCGCTGCTACATGACCACTTAGATGGCGGGTTACGGCCGCAAACAATTATCGACCTCGCTGCCGAAATTGGTTATGTACTCCCTACGGTGGATGCAACCGAACTCGCTGACTGGTTCGAAGAATCGTGTAATTCAGGTTCACTAGAGAAATATCTCGTTACCTTTGATCACACAATTGCGGTGATGCAAAACGAAAAAGCGATCATTCGCGTTGCCCGAGAATGTGCACTTGATCTTGCGCGCGATGGTGTTGTCTATGCAGAAGTCCGCGGTGCCCCAGAACTCTTTACTCGAGAGGGATTAACTCTCGACCAGATCATTGAAGCGACAACCGAGGGGTTTAAACTCGGTATGAGTGATGCAAAAGCAGAGGGCTTCACTATCCGAGTAGAGCAACTCCTCTGCTCGCTTCGACAAAATGATTTCGCTAATGAAATTGCTCAAAAGGTTGTTCAATACCGGGATCGCGGTGTTGTTGGATTCGACATTGCAGGACCAGAGGATGGCTTTCCGCCCTCGGATTATCTCGATGCCTTTACCTATCTCCGCCACGAGAATGCACACTTCACGATTCACGCAGGCGAAGCCTTTGGTCTGCCCTCAATCTGGCAGGCGATTCAGATGTGTGGCACCGAGCGGGTAGGGCATGGCGTACGAATTGTTGACGATATCGACACCACGGGAGCCGAACCGAGGCTTGGACTCCTGGCACAGTATGTGCGAGATCGTCGTATTCCACTTGAGCTATGCCCCACCTCAAATCTACAGACGGGGGCAGCAAAAGATCTTCACTCTCATCCAATTGGGTTATTGGCGGAGCTGAACTTCCGGGTCACTATTAATACTGATAACCGTCTCATGAGCCGCACCTCAATGAGCCACGAGATGAACCAGGCGGTCAGTGCATTCGACTGGACGATCGAGGATCTTCAAACTCTCACAATCAATGCGCTCGAAGGGGCCTTTATCTCTTTTGATCAGCGAACAGCAATTATCGAGGAAATTATCAAGCCTGGTTACGCGAAGATCGCTGCAGAATAATTACACTCCAAATCTCGCAACATATTCATCCAGCATTTCTGCGGTCGCACTCGCACCCGAACGGTCGACTCCTGCTTCCATGAACTCAAGAAGCATATCCAAATTTTTTACTCCTCCAGCACTTTTTATCTTTACCTTGGGTGACACCGAGGCTCGCATTAACTTAACATCCTCAAGAGTTGCACCACTAGGTGCAAATCCAGTCGAGGTCTTTACATAGTGGGCGCCAGCCTCTTCGGCTAATTGACATGCAAGAACAATCTCTTCTTTTGTCAGATATGCATTCTCTAAAATCACTTTTACGGGAAACCCCGCTGCCGCACTAACGATAGAACGTATCTCGGCACGAACAGCCTCGTGCCTCCCTGATTTCATGTATCCAATATTTATTACCATATCAATCTCAACTGCACCCTCTTGAATCGCAAGTTCAGTTTCAAAAATTTTTACTTTGGTGGCAGATGAGCCGTGTGGAAATCCAATGACTGTACCAACAAGGACATCACTACCTCTGAGTTGTTCTGCAACTAGTGAGACATCGGCTGGCCGACAACAAATCGATGCCACGTGGTACTTCTTTGCCATTTCACATCCAGCTATCACTTGCTCGATCGTCATCTCGGGCTTTAGCAGGGCAGAATCAATCGTCTTGGCAACTTGGGCAAGTGTGTATGTCGTGGTCTCCATTCATTCAATCTAGCCTTCACCGGCTATGTGAGCCAATTCGTAGAAGCCCATTACACTTCGGGCATGAGCTCATCTGTACACGCAAGAACGCTCGAGTTAAATGGAGCCAACATTATTTCTGAAGCCGAGCGGGGTGGAAACGCCAGGTCGCTCTTCTGGCCATGGGCGGCGGGGAACGTCAGCCTGTTGGCTCTCTCTTATGGCTCTTTTTTCCTAGGCTTTGGAATCTCATTCTGGCAGGCGACTTTTGCCGCAATTATCAGCACGATTGGATCATTCCTTATCGTCGCAGTCTCATCCTTGGCAGGAAAGCGATCCAATGCTCCAACGATGATTCTCTCTCGTGCAGCCTTTGGCGTGAAAGGAAATTTACTACCAGGCATATTGAGTTATCTAATTTTTGTGGGTTGGGAGACAATTTTAGTCTCTCTGGCAACTCTAGCCACACAGACCGTTTTTGCTCGCGTTGGCCATATCAATCACAACATAGCGGGCGTTCTCGGATTTGCCGTCGCCGCTGGTCTCACAATTTTTGGTGGAGTCTTAGGTTTTCATACGATCATGAAGATTCAACGCTGGCTCACTCTCGCCACAATTGTCCTCACAATTGGATATATCTCACTCACGGTATCTAAAATCTCGTGGCACGCAGTGCAATCAATCCATTCTGGCCACTCTGGAAGTGCTCAAGGCGTCATTGGCGCAATCATCTTCGGAATCACTGGAATCGGACTCGGTTGGGTCAACTCCGCGGCCGATTACTCTCGATATCTACCTCGTCATACTTCGAGTAAGGGTGTCATTTCTTGGACCTTAGCGGGCGCTTCTATTGTTCCTATTATTCTTGTCATCTATGGCGCATTACTCGCTGGGAGCTCACAGAAAGTAAACGATGCTGTCGCAAGTGACCCAATAGGCGCACTCACAACCCTTCTACCCACTTGGTATTTAATTCCCTTCGCCGCTGTGGCCATCCTTGGACTTGTAGGTGGAGCCATCCTCGATCTCTACTCATCTGGTCTGACACTTGTTTCAATTGGTCTGCCGGTAAAAAGACACGTTGCAGCATCAATTGATGGCACGATAATGGCAGTCGGTACTATTTATATAGTTTGGATCTCGAAGAATTTCTTCCTTCCATTTGAAGGCTTCATCATCACTCTTGGAGTTCCTATCGCGGTCTGGTCAGCTATTTTTGTTGCCGATGTCCTACTCCGTAAACGTGACTACAACGAATCTTCTCTCTTCAATGAAAAAGGTATTTATGGTGCTTGGAACCTTCGATCGATTGGCCTGGTAATTTTTGGTTCGATCGTGGGCTGGGGATTTGTGACTAATAGTTTTGCATCGTGGCTATCTTGGCAAGGATATTTCATGTCTGTAATCGGTGGAAAGCAAGGTTCTTGGGCAGCGTCGAATATAGGAATTATCTTTGCTTTAGCCATTGGCTTCGTTGGTCACCTGCTACTCTCGCGTAAAGCCATCCAAGTACAAGAGGAGCAGTAATGGCCACCGACTCCAGTTTTGATATTGTTTCGAAGATCGATGAGATGGAAGTCGATAACGCATTTAATCAAGCCGAACGTGAGATCGATACCCGATTTGATTTTAAAAATACTGGTACAAAGCTTGAAAAGAGTACTGGCAAGATTAATATCGAAGCAGATACCGAGGAGAAGGCCAAGGCCGCTCTTGAAGTTCTCAAAGATAAGTTTGTAAAGCGTGGCGTCTCGCTCAAGCACCTCGATGCGGGTAAGCCTGAACTCAGCGGCAAAATCTACAAGATCGCCTGTACCCTGAAAGAGGGTATTTCGACCGAAAATGCAAAGAAGATTGCAAAGCATCTTCGGGATGACGGTCCGAAATCGATCAAGACGCAGATTCAAGGCGATGAATTACGAGTGACGAGCAAGAGCCGCGATGATCTCCAGATCGCTATCGCAATGGTGAAAGACCATCCTTGGGAATTCGCCGTCCAGTTCACTAATTACCGCTAAGTGAAGAGCTACAAACTCGGGTTAATTTTCGGTATCAGTGCCTACTTTTTTTGGGGACTCTTCCCCCTCTATTGGCCACTCCTAAAGCCAGCTGGATCCATTGAAATAGTTGCAAATCGCTCGGTCTGGACTCTCCTCTTCTGCTTCGTAGCGCTTGCGCTTTCGCATCAGCTCCGTCCCACCCTGCAATTAATGCGGGTTATGTCGATCACCTTGAAGTTGGGGCTAACCTCGATCCTGATCTCAATTAATTGGCTGGTCTATATTTGGGGTGTAAATAATGGACACGTCATTGAATGCGCACTTGGTTACTACATCAACCCCCTCATTATTATCGCCTTTGGAGTTCTCTTACTCAAAGAGAAGATGCGCAATCTTCAATGGCTCTCTGTTGGAATCGCCCTCGTCGGGGTTATCGTCCTGACTGTCGATTATGGGCGGCCGCCATGGATTGCCTTTGCACTAGCGCTCTCCTGGGGTAGTTATGGTGTTATCAAGAAACAATTAGGGCTACCAGCTCTTCAGGGTCTTGCTATTGAGACGCTCATCTCTCTCCCCTTTTACGGTGGTTACTTGATCCTGGGGGCTAAGCATGGGACTTCCCATTTCGGCCATTCACCTGGTCTCACAGCACTTCTCGTTGGCGCCGGAGTGGCAACGGCGATCCCCTTACTTCTTTTCAATGGCTCGGGTAACCGCCTCCCGTTGACCATCATTGGTCTGTTGCAATACATCACACCAACTATTCAATTTATTATCGGCGTATCTCTCCGACACGAGCGAATGTCGGTGGCGAGTTGGATTGGCTTCTTTATTATCTGGGGTGCCCTTGTTGCCTTAGGTACTGACCTTTTGAGATCAGGAAGTTCGAGTAATAATCGCGTCACAGAGATTAATTAAAGCGGCCTTCGCGGGCCCATCAGAAATATCCTTGAGTTCGGCACGAGCGCGATCCGCATAATCAGCAAGTACTTCGCGGGCCCGGATTAACGCTTCATGGCTTCGTAAGGTGGCAATTGTCGTAGCGAGTATTTGATCATCAATGATGGGCTCAGAGAGAATTTCACGAAGTTCTGAATCTGCGTCATTATTTGATTGAAGAATAAAGAGCGTAACGAGAGTCGGGACGCCCTCGCGGAGATCTGTCCCTGGCGTTTTACCCGATTCGGAACTATCACTCGCAATATCGATAACGTCATCAGCAAGTTGAAAAATTGTCCCGATTAACTCCCCATATTTTGTCAAACGTTCAGTGGTGAGTGGATCGGCCCCTGATAGTAGGGCCCCGAAACGGATGCTGGTTGCGATGAGTGAACTCGTTTTGCCAGAGATTACATAGAGATAGTGATCAAGTTGTGAAAGACCAGCACTTGATCCCTGGCTCTCACTGATCTGGCCGATGACGAGCCGTTCGAAGGTAACTGCCTGAAGCCGAACTGCTTCTGGCCCAAGATCAGCGAGCAGTTGTGAGGCTTTGGCAAAGAGATAATCACCAGTCAAAATCGCTACAGTATTTCCCCATCGATTATTGGCACTTTCGACGCCTCGACGAAGTAGTGCTTCGTCCATAACATCGTCGTGATAGAGAGTGGCGAGATGGGTGAGTTCGCAAACAACTGCCGCTTCGATAATTCCAGGGGCCGCTGAATCACCAAACTGCGCTCCTAGGAGAGTGAGCAAGGGACGCAACCTCTTACCACCAGCCGAAACTAAGTGGCGCGAGGTCTCGATCACCAGCGGATAATCACCTTTAATATGAGATCGCAGTAAGGATTCGACTCGTGCCATATCGGCAGTAAGTGAAATTTCAAGAGCAGCGTCGAGCTGCGGGATGCCGAGCGACATTAGCGCAGGAGGTTCGCGAAGCTCTGTGCACTATTGAGCAAGAGAGATGGATACACACCGAGAAGAATAGTCGCAGCCACACTGACTGCGATTACTGTCGTGACCCTTATTGATGGAATAGAGACTGTAACTGCATCACTCTTTGGTTCTGTGAAGAAAAGCATCACAATGACACGCAGGTAGAAGAAGAGCGCAATAGCGCTTGTCAGGACACCAAATACAACGATTGTCGTATTGCCACCTGCATAGGCGGCAGTGAAGATCGAAAATTTAGCGATGAAACCGCTGGTCAATGGAATACCGCCAAAGCTCAATAAGAAGAGGGAGAATGCGCCGGCAATTAACGGTGACTTCTTCCCGAGTCCGACCCAACGATTCATATCAGAGACTTCTCCTGCTGAATCTCGAACCAGCGTCACGACTGCAAAGGCGCCAAGTGTGGCAAAGCCATACGCGACAAGATAGAAGAGCGCTGCCTTCAACCCCGATTGATTTAAGGCGACGATTCCGATCAACAGAAAGCCAGCATGAGCGACAGATGAAAAGGCCAGTGTCCGCTTCACATCTCGTTGCGAAATCGCCGCAATAGCGCCAACCAGCATTGTGATGATGCTGATGACTGTAACAATCGGACGCCATTGGATCTGATCTCCGGCGAGCGCTACGTAAAATATCCGAAGCATTGCACCCAGTGCAGCGACTTTGGTGCAGGCTGCCATAAATGCAGTGATCGGTGTTGGAGCACCCTGGTAGACGTCAGGTGTCCATGAATGAAAGGGGACGGCACCGATTTTGAAGAGAAGTCCAACCATAAGAAAGATGATCCCGATAAGTAGGAAAATATCGTTTCCAGCGCTTCCCGTGATCGCAGTTGCTATCCCATTCAGGGTAAGAGAACCAGAATATCCATAGAGAAAAGCCCCGCCAAAGAGGAAGAAGGCTGATGAGTAA
>Ga0136641_1001002_pt1 | contig 11846 bp, 15 predicted proteins | sample EliLak1302023Y_FD_115312 | JGI IMG/M metagenome (GOLD analysis project Ga0136641, IMG submission 115312) | Freshwater microbial communities from Elizabeth Lake, Yosemite National Park, California, USA - 13020-23Y | ecosystem: Environmental > Aquatic > Freshwater > Lake ...
AAAAGAGGCGCAAATGCCGCCGCAACTTCTTTAGTTGGAACTCCAGCAGTAAATATTGATGCCGCAGATGCTGGAGCATCATCATGGACTTTAGCGGTTACGGCAGACACTACAAACGGCTGTGTAACATTTACATGCACTGGGCAAGCCTCAACCACAATTTATTGGATGTCAAATGTAACAGCAGTTGAGGTCGGACAGTAATATGCCAATCCAGTTTGACAATAGCGATACTGGCACCAATGCAGGCAATGTCACTTTAAAGCCCAATGCTAGTGGAAACTGGTCATGGACGTTGCCCGCCGCTGATGGCACTAGTGGTCAATTTTTAACTACCAATGGCTCTGGTTCATATACTTGGACTACAACCTCATCTTTGACGCTAACAGGATTTACTTTTGCAAGAAACACTGCTTCACCAAACAACGTTGTAAACGTTAGTAGTGTTTTTGCAAGCGGCGGTACAACAAATCAAATGATTGCCTTAGTTCCTAAAGGTAATGGTGGTCTTCTTGGACAAATACCAGATGGAACAGCAACTGGCGGAAATGCTAGAGGAAATTACACAATAGATTTTCAGTTAGGAAGAACAAGTGCAGATCAAGTTGCTTCTAATTGCGGCTCTATGATTCTTGGTGGATATGCAAATAAAATTGATTATATTACTGCTAGTAGTGGCTATAACGCAGGCGGAATTATTGTTGGTGGACAATCAAACCAAATTTCTAAAGGTTCTTGGAATGCAATTGTTGGTGGATTAAATAATTCAATTGATGGCCCAGCAACTACTGGGTTATACGGATATAACATAATAATTAATGGCCAAGGTAATCAAGTTACTGGCAATGGATTTGGAAGCAGTTTTGCAACTATTGTCAATGGCAAATGGTCTTCAACAAGAAGTCAACAAGGTGTAATAGTATTTGGGAGCAATGGATTTGACCTTGGAACAAAAGGTATTGGGCCTGCACAAGTTGTTGTTCATAAATTATGGAATACAACTATAGATGCGGCAACAACAAAAGTATTGACATTCGATAGCGGTGCCGCTAGTTCTATTAACACCATTCAACTTAATGGAACTAATACTTGTTACGCATTCTGGGGGTACATAACTTCTGGAATAATTAGCGCTGGAAATTCAAAAGTTTGGAAAGTTGTTGGATTAGTTAGAAAAGCGGGCACAAGCGGAACCGTAACGTTTGTTGGAACTCCAACTGTTACTGGACCATTTGCAGATGCTGGAGCCGCAAGTTGGACGCTTTCTGTGGTTGCCAATACATCAAATAAATCAGTAGATATTTCTGTAACTGGGCAAGCCGCAACAACTATTCAATGGTATGCGGTTATCAACACTATGGAGATAGCAACATAATGCCTATTCAATTTGATAACTCAAATACAGGAACAATAACTTTAGCGACTTCTGCTACGTCTGATTATCCTTTGGTTTTTCCTTCTGCGGATGGAACAAATGCACAAGGTTTTGTAAATGATGGAAATGGAAACTTGTCGTTTGGAACCCCGGGCGCCGCCTTAGTCGGATGGACTAGCGCATTAAATACGGCCGCCCCAAATGCAACAATTAACGTTTCGTCTTTGACTGCTTCTGGTGGCACAACAAACCAATCAATTGCTATTGTTGCAACTAACTTTGGAAGATTTTATTTACCAAATGGCGGATTGTTAGGGGGAGGAAACCCGGGCACAGGCATAAAAAACTGGGATTTTGCTGGCTACAGCATGAGGACTGCGTCGAACACAACCAGAGGCAATTACTCTGTTTCAGCGGGATATTCAGCAAGTTCGGATACTGCATGTGCATATACTGTTGGAGTTGGTGGGGTTTTCAACCAATTTAATAGCGGAGCACAGTACGGTGTAGCAATTAATGGAATAAATTTGCCCAGAACGGGAAGTTATGGCGTACACGTTAATGCTGATTTATCTGACAACAGCGCTCAATATTCATGTATTTTTAATAGCAAAGGTACTGGAGACAGTGGAACTTTGCATACCTACCATTTTGGTACGTGGGGTGGAACAGGTTATGGTATTAATTCAGGCTTTGGTTCTGGGATGCATGGTTGTGTACTTGGACAGACAACTAATGCAACGCCACAGATTTTAGGAACCTCGGGAAATGTTGCGTTAGCCAGTGTTGATAGAACCACTTGTTGGGGTGCGATAGTCAACACTACAGCAGTTGTTACTTATTTTGTATACATTATGTGTTATGACTATGTTAATGGTGACAAGGCAAAAATGTGGCAAGCCGAAGGAGCATTTGGAACTGCTGGTGTGGGCGTTATAACTGCTATTGGAACTCCAACAGTAACAAATCTTTTTGGCGACTCCGCGCTTTCATCTGCATCTGTGAGTGTGACGCTGTATGACCCGGGCGGTGGCTTTCAGGTTTATTACATTACAGCAACAGGTGTTGCCTCAACAGATTTGAGATGGATAGCGTGGACAACTCAAACAAATTCTGGCGGAGCGTAAAACATGTCTTCCATTCAAATAGATAACTCAAATGCAGGAACGTTGACTCTTAAAGCGCCAGCGTCTGGAACACCTACATTGAAATTTCCAACTGGACAAGGTGGAAATGGAACAGCGCTAAAAACTAATGGTGCGGGTCAATTGTCTTGGGGCACAGGAACGCCTCAAGCAATCACTATAGGTTTAGATACATCAGCAACTAATGCAACAACAAATGTAAGTTATTTAATTGCCAGCACTGTAAGCGCACAAAATGGAATTTCAGTGGCGGGTACAAACGGTCAAACTGGTGGAGTGTTAACTTCAATACCTGATTCAACCACTACTGGTGGCAATGCAAGAACGGGTACAACACCTACAGAACTTACTCTTAAATTATTAGCAAGATCAGATGCAACTTGGGTTGTTCAAGGTACTCAAAATACGGCCATTTCTCCAATAAATTCAAAAATAGATGGTACGTACAACGTTGTGCTTGGTGGTTACGCTCAAATTTTAGGATCGACCACTAACTCCTATACGCAAATAGGTGGTGATGGTAATTCTAGTGGTTACCACAGTATAAATAATTCACCACAATATTTAGCAATTTTTAGTGGCAGACAAATCAATACTGATAAAGCGGGATCATTTAATGTTGTATTGAATGGAGATGGTTCAAGAGATGGTAATGGTAGTTATTCCACCGTTTCTGGATGGAATTATTATACGCATTGGGCAAGGCGCACGTGCATGATAGAGACTACCAATGCAACTTCAACTGTAATGACGCCTCTTGGCACAGCAGAAAGTTCTACTGGTGCAAACCTTATTCCTGTAGACACATCAGGTGGCGGTCAACAAATTTGTATGTTTGATGTCAGAGTTGTTGCCGCTACAAGAGGTACTTTCACAGGAACGGCTAATACTGGAAAAGCATGGCGAGTGACAGGCGCAATGAAAATGGGAACAACATCCGCATCAACCGTATTGATTGGAACACCAACAGTAACTGTGATTGGACAAGATTTAACAGCGGCATCATGGACTATTACCGCTACGGCAGGTACTACGTTGGCCTCTGTGCGAATTAATGCTACAGGTCAAGCCGCTACTAATATTCGTTGGGTTGCATTTTTTGACACACTAAATGGCTCAACCCAGTAAAATAAGTTTTTTAAACCAAAGGAGAAAAAGATGGAAAAAATGGAAGTGGCACTTGAAGTAATGAATGAAATCTTGGGGTACTTAGGCACCCGCCCATACCAAGAAGTTTATACATTAATTGAAAAATTGCAGAACGAAGCAAAAGCCCATGGCATGAAAAAGCAAGCCGAACAAAACGCGGCCATGTCTGATGTGCCAAAGATTGATGCCGAGCCTGTCTAATGTCTGATCTTGAAAAAGATTTTGCCGTGCACGAAGCCATTTGCGCAGAGAGGTATCGGATGATCCAAGAAAGATTGGATAGTGGCAAAGAGCGCATGCAACGCATTGAGTACATCTTGTATGCGCTGATTGTTGCCGTGCTCTTTGGCCCCGGCGTTGCCGCCGAGTTTATAAAGAAATTTTTAGGGGTCTGACATTGACCCTGTCTCTTTGTTCCTCGCCGCCCAAGCCGCCGTTGCCTTTATTCGTAAAGGCACCGACATGTTGCACGCTGGGCGCGTGGAGATCGAGCGCACTAAAAAATCAATTGAACAAGGTATTGACGACGCCAAAGCAATTGGCAAAGAAATTATTGGTTTGTGGGGATGGTTCAAAGGCTTATTTCAATCCAGCGAACCCACCCCCAGCAAACCCACAGAGTCTGTGGCGCAAAAGAAAAATGCCGCCAACCAGAAATCGTATGGTGAATTGGAATCTAAACTCATCGTTGACATTGGTGACCGATTGGGAATATTTTTCGATGCACAACAGCAAATCGATCTTTATTACCAAACATTAGAAGAAGACAACAAAAACAAGTTTGATCCAACACAGAACACATCTAAAAAAGCGATGCAAAGGGTGTTAATTGAGTTGCAAATGGAACAATTGACAATTGATGTGCGTGAGGCAATGGTGTATGCACCACCCATTCTCAAAGACCTCTATACAAGATTTTTGAAAATGCATGCCAAGATTGAACAAGAGCAAGCATGGGCTAGATCAGAAATGATGCGCAGGTCTAGGCTTGCAAGATGGGAAAAAGAGCAACAAGAAATTCGTTTTATTGAACTAATAAGCGGAGTAATTGCCGTGACGTTTATATCTCTATTTTTTGGATGGCTCATGTGGGAAATACAAAACTTGTCTGGTGGATTTTGATAGGCGTTGCAATATGCATTATTGTTGGAGTTACAACAATGGCATACGTGGAAACTTTATACATGCGGGCACAGTTAAAACAAGAAATAAAAGAATTGCGAAAACTTAAACGTGAACTAAAGGAGAGCAAATGAACGATCTTGTCAACATGCTTAAAAGTATTGCGCCTAGCCTAGCCACCGCCGTAGCAGGCCCATTGGGTGGTGCCGCCGTTAGTGCTATTGCTGAACGATTAGGGTGTGCCCCAGCCCTTTCAGAAGTAGCAAAAGCCATAGCAGGCGATCCTGCCGCTGAAGCCAAAATTAAAGAACTAGAGTTAGAGTTTGCCAAGGTTGCGGCAGATGTGATGAAAAACGAAAACAACAACATCACAGAGCGCTGGAATGCGGACATGAATTCTGACTCTTGGTTGTCCAAAAACATACGACCCATGAGCCTCATAGCCATTTTTATAGGCTATTTTTTGTTTGCCATGATGTCAGCCTTTGGTTACAACGCAAGCGAGAGTTATGTAATTTTGCTTGGGAATTGGGGCCAATTAATTATGGGGGCCTATTTTGCTGGCCGAACTGTAGAAAAACTAGCAGAAATGAGGAAAAAATGAATTTATCTGAACACTTTACATACGAAGAGTTAACGCATACAGACCACAGGGACTTTGATAACACCCCTACAGAGGCTGAAAAATGCGTGATTGATGGGCGCGTGGTAGAGGTCAATGCCGTGGCTAATTTGACCCGTTTGGCCGCTTTTTTGGAAGAAGTCAAAACTTTGCTAGGTGGTAAGCCAATTATGGTAAACAGCGCCTTTCGTAGCCATGCCCTGAATGTATCCCTTGGAAGTCAAGAAACCTCGGACCATAGGCGTGGTTGTGCGGCAGACATTCGTGTCCCAGCCATGACCCCAGACGAAGTCACGCGCGCCATTATTGGAAGCGGTCTGGGCTTTCAACAGGTCATACGTGAGTTTGATCGCTGGACCCATGTCAGCATCCCAACTTATGAGGGCGATGCCCCGAAGCGCCAAGCCCTGATTATTGATAAATCTGGCATTCGCCCCTTTGCTTAATTGACCTCAAGCAATACAATTGACATAACAGAAAAGGGTTAAAAATGGCAACCGCTGTAGCAATGACTTTTGACAATTTGTGTACAGACGTTGCCAATTATTTGGAACGTACAGACACCGTCACTGTTAACCAAATCCCTAGTTTTATTATGTTGGCTGAACAAGTTTTGGCCACTGAATTAAAGTTCTTGGGCAATTTAAACACCCAGACCAGCACCATGGTGGCCAACGATTCGACGCTAACTAAGCCCGCTCGTTGGCGCAAAACCGTTTCTATGAACATTACTGTGTCTGGTGTACGCCAACCTGTTTTGCTTCGCAAGTATGAATTCCTGCGTAACTACTGGCCAAACAATACATCAACAGGCACGCCAGTCTATTACGCTGATTACGATTACAACCACTGGCTAATAGCACCAACGCCAGATGCGGCATACACGTTTGACATCTTGTACTACGAGCGCATTCAGCCTCTAGACAGCACCAACCAGACTAACTGGTGGACCCAAAACGCTCCACAAGCGCTTTTGTACGGAACCCTGCTACAAGCCATGGCATGGGTTAAAAACGATGACCGCATACCTATGTGGAAGTCCCAATACGAAGCCATTGTGGCCTATCTCAAATCTGAAGATCAATCGCGTCTTGCTGATCGTCAGGCAGTTGCACTGGATTCCTAATGCCAACCTATACCAACCCATTTGCTGGCGACGTAGTCCAACCAACCGACGTAAGTTACATAGCGTATACCCTAACAGCCAGCATTAGCCTTGTTTGGCCCGTTAACGGTACTTCAGCCACAAGCAATATAGCGGCAAGGATTATTGATGTAACGCTGTCAAACAGCGCTTACACGGTGACTATGCCACCTGCCAATCAGACATCGGTTGGAACAGACGCCTTAATCCGCAACCAAGGGTCAGTGACCTTGACGGTCCTAGATTCAAGTGGTAACACAATTACCACGGTGGCCGCTGGTATTGCCGTTTACATCTTCATAAGTAGCAATTCCACAAGTTATGGAACTTGGGGTGTATTTACATTTGGTGCTGGCACCTCTTCTGCTAATGCCGCCACGCTGGCTGGGTATGGATTGCTGGCTACTGGTGTTACGTTAAACCAAAGCCATCCCACATCTAGCATTACAAGTTCATATACGGTCCAAACATCTGATCGTGCGCAGACGCTTATTTGGACGGGTGGGGCAACAACAACAACGTTACAAACGTCAGCCACTTATGGCAATAACTGGTTTACGTTGTTAAAGAACAATGGAACTGGAACGTTGACTTTATCAACGTCGAGTAGTGAGTTGATTGATGGGGCAACAACAAAAAGTTTTGCCCCCGGCAATTCTTGCATGATTATTTCTACGGGAACTGCCTTTGTTACTGTTGGCTATGGCACTAGTTCAACTTTTGCCTACACCGCGTTGACTTACCCAGTTACAGGCGGCGCATACACGTTAACGGCCACTCAAGCGGCTAACACCATTCAAACCTACACAGGGACATTGACTAGTAACGTAACTGTTACTTATCCGCCTGTAGTTAACTTGTATGTAATCAGTAACCAATGTACCGCTGGCGCTTTTACATTGTCAGTAACTACTGGTAGCGGAGCAACCGTAATAATTTCAGCAAACAACCAAGTTACGGTTATTTGTGATGGAACAAACTTTTATAACGCAAACACGGCAACGGTGTCTGGCTCATTGGCTTCGTTGTTAGATGGCTCTGTTACAAACCCATCTTTGTATTTTGCATCAGAAACAAATACAGGTGTGTATCGCGCAGGCGCGGGTCAATGGAACCAAGCAATTTTGGGTGTTTTGCGGTCCACACTTAGTGCTACAGGTTTGTCAATTGTTGGTACAGGAACTTTTTCAGGCGGAGTATCTGGGGGTACTTGGACGTGACAACCCAGAAGACGTTTGCTCTCGACACAAAGCCGGGCATCCAACGCGACGGCACCGTGATCGACATGAACTACTACACCGACGGCAAGTGGGTGCGGTTTCAACGCGGGCGTCCAAGAAAAATGGGTGGATATATTCAAATTACAGACCAATTGGCAGGCCCTTGCCGTGGCATGTACATTGATCCAAAGAACGGTTTTACAACCATTTTTAGCGGCTACTCAGATGGTTTGCAATCCTTAGTTGTAAATCAGTATGGTGTAGGTACAGGTATAACTGATTTAACAATTACTCAAATTGGATCAAATACAGCATTCATTAAAAGTGCCAACAACATGTGGCAAATGGATTCAATGTTTGATTCTGCTGGCACAGGTAATGAATTACTGATAGCGCACCCGGGGCAAAACCTTGCCGCAATTGACTCCCAAGTTAATACGCACATTTTGCAAGGAAACGCCGCAGGCACTGTTTTAAGTGAAGTTGGTATTTTTACCATTACTGGTTGCACTGTTTCTGGCGGCTCTTTAACTACCATAACTTTGCCAACAGGTGGAACATCAAATGGTTGGGTTGGCGTTGGACAAATTGTTACTGGTACAAACATTATTACAAATCCAACATATGTAACAGCAGTTTCTGGCACAAGCGTAACAATATCTGCAAACGCAAATAATGGCACTGGACTTAGTTTTACTTTTGACAATGACATTCAAGTCTCTGGTGGTTGTGTAGTCTTGCATCCATATTTGTTTGTGTATGGAAATTTTGGATTAATTCAAAATGCTTCAGCACTAAATGCCCAAAATTGGGTCAGCGCTACAGCAAACAAAACTTATGTAGCATCAACCAAAATTGTAAAAGGTTTGCCTGTACGCGGTGGTGCTAATGCACCATCTGGATTGTTTTGGGCATTAGATTCATTGATCCGCGTTAGTTATGTACCTACTACGGTGACTGTTGGCACAACATCATCAACTTTTTACTGGCGCTATGACATCATATCTAGCCAGACTTCAATATTGTCTAGCCAGTGCGTCATTGAGTACGACGGCATTTTTTATTGGATTGGTATTGACCGATTTTTAATGTATGGCGGTACTGTAAAAGAAATCCCAAACAGTTTTAACCAAAACTATTTTTTTGACAATTTAAATTTTGCCCAACGCCAAAAAGTGTGGGCACAAAAAATTCCACGTTTTGGTGAAATTTGGTGGTATTACCCAAAGGGTACGGCAACAGAATGTACTGATGCCATCATTTACAACATACGTGAAAATTGCTGGTATGACGCTGGACAGGCCAATGGCGCAAGACGTTGTGCTGGTTATTACTCCCAAGTGTTCCATTACCCTGTAGCCGCACAGTGGGAGACAAGTATTAATGGCGGCATAGCAACTGGAACTATTACGAATGCAGGCACTGCGTACACCAATGGAACATACTCTTACAAAACATTGACAACTGTCACTGGTGTAGGAACTGGTGCAACTGCAACTATTGTTGTGGCTGGCGGCATAGTTACATCTGTCACCATAAACAATCGCGGCAAAAATTATGCTGTGGGTAATACCGTTACGGCCACACTTTCCGCTGGTTCTGGTTTTGTTTTTACAGTCAGCACTTTAATGAACTTTACACCTGTTTGGCAATGCGAAGTTGGTGTTGATCAAGTCACAAATACAACTTACAACGCTATTGAAAGTCTTTTTGAGACTAGCGACTTAGGCTTGGTAAGCGGCGGTCCATCTGAGCCAACTCTAACTGGCGTCAACCGCTGGTTGCGATTAGAGCGCGTTGAGCCTGACTTTGTGATGTCTGGACAAATGTCCTTGTACATTACTGGCCGCCCTTACGCACAATCGGCCGATAAAGTGTCAAACGCATATTTATTTGATGCGAACACTGGCAAGATAGACATGAAAGAACAGCGGCGCGAATTGCGTTTGCGTTTTGTGTCAAACGTTGCTGGTGGTGACTATCAGTTAGGCAAAGTATTGCTAGACGCTGATACAGGAGATGTGCGTGGCTACGGCTAACATTTTTACCACTGCACTACAGCCCATACTGCTGTTTGACCCAAGGATTCACGACACGTTTGAATCTTGGGCTGACTTGATGTGCGAGCACTACGCCGCCAATGCTTTAGAAATACCCAACTCCCTTACTGATTGGCAGGCATGGGCTAGGGGCTTGTTGGCTATTGATGTATTTACCAATTCTGCTGTACCTAATCCAGACTTGTTTGAAAACTGGTATGACTGGGTAAACGCGTCAATTGGAGCATTGAATGCTGGGGGTAACGCATGACAAAACGCATGACGACCCAAGAAATTTTTAAACAAAGTAGTTTTGTTAAAGCAAGTGGTGAATCATGGGAAACTATATACGCCATGGTTAGTGCTCTTTTAACTGATACTCAAGAGTGGAGAGCGCTTCGTCAAAACAATACAATTTTTGTTTACCACATCGACGATAAGCAAGAGGCTTCTGTCACATTGGTCAATGCTGAAAAACCAGACATGTTAAAAAAGAACATGTTAGGAGCCGCGCAAGCATTTCAAAAGGCTGGTTTTAAATTAATTAACTTTGAAACAGAAGGGCGGCAATTTGCTTTGGAAATTCGAAAGATGGGTTTTGAAGTAGATGAAACACCTTTAGCCCAAACAAACAATGGATCAACACACTATAAGGTGCAGGTCCATGTATAAATCAATAGAAGAAATTGTTAAAACAGAATTAAAAGCATCAGGTCTTGAAGATCAATTGCCAAAAACATTGGCCATGATGGAACTTGCTGGACCAGAATCATTAGCAAGATTTAACAACAGTATTTTTGTATATACGCCAAGAGGTAATGGTCTTGTGTCGTTTGCTATGTGTAATGCTGATGAACTACAAGATATGGCAAAAAGCCTAGATCAGTTTGGTGATTTTCTTAAAGCATGTGGTTATACAAAAGCAATGTTTAGAACAACTAGAAAAGCCATGTTTCGTTTGTGCAAAGGCTCGCATTACAAATTTACTTACCGTTGGTCTGAAGATGACAAAGCATGGTTTGGAGAGGCATATTTAAATGTGTAATCCAGCGCAAGAACTATCAAACGCCGTAAACACGGTTACAAAAGCACCAGAAAAATTAATTGGCGGCGTGGCTGAAAGTGTTGTAAAAACTGCTACATCGCTCACATCTGATTTGGCCAAAGCAATTATTAAAGCGCCAACAGATTTAGCAAGTTCTGGTAGTACATTTGTTAAAAATTTATCAAATGGTGTTTTAAAAGCAGGCTCAACAGTAGCGGCAATTAAAAACAATATTTTAAAAAATCCATTGCCAATGATTGAAACCATTGCGCTATCTTCTGTCGGCGTTCCATTTCCAGTTGCGCAAGCCGCCGTAAGCGCAATGAACGGCGGAAGCGTTGAAAAAATGGCAATCTCTTACGCAACCGCATTGGTTGGTGGGCAGATTGGAAGTTATGTTGGGTCCACTGGCTCATCATTATTGCCATCAGATTTGTCTGCCGCAGAACTAGCAAATGCAAAAGCAATTATTACTAGTTCGTCTGCTACTGCCGCTGTTGAGGCATTAAAAGGCGGCAACATGGATGCCATACTTAAAGGCGCAGTGGTGGGTGGTGTTGCGGCTTATACAAAAGCAGAACTTATCAAACAAGGATTTGATCCTAAATCAATTAATAGTGCAATTCTCAACAATGCAACAACGGCCGCTACTAAGGCTGTATTAAACGGCCAAGACATAGGAACTGCTGTTGGATCAGCCGTTGCCGTAACTGCTTCTACTAAAAGTATTGAAGATGCATACAACAAATACATAAAAGACGATGCAACAATAAAAACATTAAATTCGCAAATTCAATCTAATAGCAATTCTTACAATAAAAGTGTTAGTGATGCAACAGGTGATAAAACGGCGCTTAACAAATATTTATCTGACTACAAATCACAAATTGGCTCTGCAAATATTGATGAATTAAATGGTTACAAAACACAAGTAAATGCATACAACAACAACTTAACAACAGCAATAGATAAGTACAACAGTGTT
>Ga0136641_1001003_pt1 | contig 11842 bp, 8 predicted proteins | sample EliLak1302023Y_FD_115312 | JGI IMG/M metagenome (GOLD analysis project Ga0136641, IMG submission 115312) | Freshwater microbial communities from Elizabeth Lake, Yosemite National Park, California, USA - 13020-23Y | ecosystem: Environmental > Aquatic > Freshwater > Lake ...
AGCTTGCGCCTCGTAATTTGCGATCGCTTCTTCTAGACCTTTAACTACGTCATTTGCCCGGGCTATTGCAGTTGGATCGGTACGGCGATTCTGCTCTTCACTAATTTGCTGTATCTCTTCCTCGACCCGAGCAAGTCGGGCATCTAGTGCGGCGCGCTTATTTCGCTCTGTCATTCCAATTTTTTGCCATTGTTCGGTTAAAGCCCGGAAGTTCTTCTTTGCCGCCGGGAAATCTGTTATCGGTAGGAGCGCTTCAATCTTTACAATTAACTCCTCACGCTTGGCAAGATTTGCTTCCATCGTTGCACCGCGCTTTTCTAAATCAGCGTTCTTGGCTGCAAAGAATTGATCTTGAGCCGCTTTGAACCTAGCCCACATCTTGGCATCAACGTTCTGCTTACCTCGGCCAGCGGCCTTCCATGAGTCCATGAGTTCTTTGAATCGACGAGCAGTCGGAAGCCATTCTTTAGAGGTTGCAAGTGATTCAGCCTCTTTGACGATCGCCTCCTTCTTGGCCGCCACTTCACCTTGAGCGGATTCGAGTGCGGCAAAATGAGTTCGGCGACGCTTATCAAATTTATTGCGGGAAGAGGAGAACCGCTTCCAGAGTTCGGCATCTGTCGCCTTATCTAGACGCGCAGCCGCCTTCCACTCCTCAAGAAGTACCTTCAAGCGTTCGCTGGTAACTTTCCAACTTTCAGAGGCAGCGAGGGATTCAGCTTCTACTACTAACTTCTCTTTTTCGATTAAGGCGGCGGCGCGCTTGGCTTCACGAACGGCTGATTCAAGGTCTTTACGTTCTTGGTATGCCGCTCTGTGATCTTCAATCAGTGAGGGAATCTGGTCAACTGATGCGGCAAGCATGGCGAGGTCGCCGACACCATTTAAATTGGAAACCGTGTCGCGCAACTTAACCACTGCTTCTGCGGCATCTGATGGCACCATCGCACCACTCTTAATACGAGCGGCAAGCAGCGCTACTTCAGAGGCAACCGCTTCAAATTTTCTCACAAAATACGATAAGGCTTCTTCATTGCTTTTACCGGGATAAGAGCCGACTGCACGTTCGCCATCTGGAGTTCGTACATAAACAATACCTTCGGCATCAACGCGACCGAATTGGGCAGGATCACCAATAAGTGCGGATGCGGCGCTTAGATTTGTTGCGGAGTTTGCAAGTGATTGTGCGACTTCTACCGGATTAATTTCCATCTTTAATCTCCCACTTTCGTTGCGCGATTGGGACCACTGTTTGTGATCCCGACGTTATGCCTTACTTATAAGACTTATAAGAACTCATCGGTATGGGTTGAACAGGGATAAAGGTACCCTGAACCCCCTAAGGTTCAAAAGTGGTCGTTCCTGGCAAGCGTAATTGACGGGGATAAGTGCATAAAGGTGCATAAAGGTGCAGAAAGGTAAGGATCTGGCGTGATACTCGAGGTGATAGTGGCACCTTACTTCGCGACCAATTGTTGGATTTTTGCGCCTGCTCGAAATTCGGAATGCTTCGTAGTTGATCCCGGAATAGCTAGTCCAAACTTAGTAAACCAAATAAAAAGCGTTATTCAAAAGAATAATTTGAAACCAATTGCGACACTAGTTACACACGGTCATCTCGATCATATATTTTCGGTACTGCCGCTCGCTGCGGAATACAACATCCCGGCTTTAATTCACACGAGTGATCGAAAGTTGCTGGCAGATCCCTTCAAGGCGCTAAACCCAGGGGGTGAAAGCCAGCAAATAATGCAAACTTTTGGTGTAAGTAAATTCTTTGAGCCAGAAGAAGTTCGTGAAGTTGTAAATAACGATGAATTGAAGATTGCTGGATTTGATATCAAAGTTTTACACGCGCCGGGCCATACCCCTGGTTCTGCCATGTTTATAGTCAATGATGAGTTTCTCATTTCTGGTGATGTTTTATTTGCTGGGGCAATAGGCCGAACCGATTTACCCCTTGGCTCTGCGTTTGATATGCGTAAATCTCTGAAAACAAAAATATTGCCATTGAAAGATGAATTAATTGTCCTTCCTGGACACGGTGAACAAACTACAATTAGACGGGAGCGCGCTAGGAACCCTTTCTTACAAGAGAAGTTCTTAGCTTCAAACATCCGACAGGGGGAGTGATGACGAAGTTTCAAGCGATTCAAGCCCCTAAAGGAGTGAGCGAATACTTCCCACCCCGGTCGCAAAATTTCGAGTTCGTTCGTGAAACTCTGATCGATTCCGCGAGAATCTCTGGATACCAATTAATCGAACTTCCAATGTTCGAAGATACTGAACTATTTAGACGTGGTGTCGGAGAATCAACGGATGTAGTTTCAAAAGAGATGTACACCTTTGAAGATCGAGGTGGTCGCTCGATTACCTTACGCCCTGAGGGTACTGCGGGAGTTATGCGAAGCGTTATCGAAAATAATTTGGACAAAGGTCAATTGCCGGTAAAGATTTGGTACTCCGGCGCTTTCTTCCGAGCAGAACGGCCACAGGCAGGTCGCTATCGCCAGTTTTATCAGGTTGGTGTTGAAGCAATTGGAGCAAGCTCGCCAGAATTGGATGTTGAAGTAATAGCAATTGCAGATCGGGCATTTAAATCTTTAGGTCTGAAATCGTACCGACTAGAAATAACTTCCCTCGGAGATACGGCAAGTCGGAGCGCTCATCGCAAAGATCTGGTCTCATACATCGCGAAGATGAATCTGGATTCCGAAACTGCGGCTCGCGCGCAACAGAATCCATTGCGACTCTTTGATGACAAGCGTGATGAGATACAGAGTGCCATGCAAGGAGCACCAGTTCTTTTGGACTATTTGTCACCAGAAAGTGCCGCCGAATTTTCCACGGTACAAGAACTCCTTTCTGCACTTGGAATTACATACACAGTGAATCCACGAATGGTGCGTGGACTGGATTATTACACCGGAACTACCTTCGAATTCATTCATGAAAAATTGGGTGCGCAGTCCGGTATCGGCGGCGGCGGGCGTTATGACGGCTTGATGACAGAGCTCGGCGGCGCGGATATTTCAGGTATTGGCTTTGGGCTTGGGGTTGATCGGATTCTTCTAGCCTGCGAAGCCGAGGGTCTATTTGATCCCGAAGTTATTCCAGGAAAATTGAAAGTCTACTTAATCGCACTCGGAGTGGAATCAAAGAGCGCGACCATTAAGTTGCTCAACGAGTTGCGCAACGCCGGGATCACTTCGGATATGGCTTATGGCGACCGAGCGCTAAAAGGGGCGATGAAGGCTGCCGACAAGAGTGGTGCGCAGTATTGCGTTGTACTTGGTGAAGATGAGATTTCATCTGGGAAATTCGAGATTAAAGAGATGAAAACCGGAACAGTAAAAGAAGTTACAATAACCACCTTGATTGATTTCCTAGCCGAATAATTTCGGCCCTGAATGAAAATATCGGAGTCTGTTAAATGATTAGATCGCATAACGCGGGGGATTTGCGAAAGAGCAACGTCGGAAGCAAGGTCGCCCTGGCTGGCTGGGTTGCTCGCCGCCGCGACCATGGCGGTGTGGCATTTATTGATCTTCGGGATTCTTCGGGTGCTGCGCAAGTTGTTATAAACGATGAGTCACTTGCTGGCTCGTTGCGTGCGGAATGGTGTGTTTTGATATCTGGAACTGTTCGATTGCGACCTGCTGGAAATGAAAATGCCAATATTCCAACTGGTGAAATTGAAGTTGTCTGCGAAGAGCTAACTGTCCTTAGTGAAGCGGCGCCGCTTCCATTCCCGGTTGATAGTGGAGATTTAAGTACGATCAGCGAAGAGATTCGTCTTAAGTATCGTTACTTGGATCTTCGGCGCGAAGCGCCCGCTAAGAATTTGCGTTTACGCTCCAAGGTGACTTCTGTGATCCGAACAGTCATGGATAGCGAAGATTTCTTGGAGATCGAAACGCCTTATCTCACTAGATCTACTCCAGAAGGTGCGCGTGATTTCTTGGTTCCGGTTCGTCTACAACCAGGCAGCTGGTACGCACTCCCACAGTCACCACAGTTATTTAAGCAACTCCTAATGGTTGCGGGTATGGAACGTTATTACCAGATAGCCCGTTGTTTCCGTGACGAAGATTTTCGTGCTGATCGTCAACCAGAATTTACTCAGTTAGATATCGAGATGTCCTTTATTGACCAAGAGGACATCCTAGCGGTGGGCGAAAAGGTACTTTCTAAAGTTTTCAAAGAAGTTGTTAACCACACAATCCCTACGCCAATTCCAAGAATGACTTATTGGGAAGCGATGCGCCGCTATGGTTCGGATAAGCCAGATTTACGTTTTGCAAATGAATTAGTAGACGCCACGGAATTCTTTAAAGACACAACTTTCCGAGTGTTTCAAGCGAGCTACGTCGGTGGCGTGGTTATGCCCGGTGGTGCAGCCTCACCACGTCGCGAACTTGATGCCTGGCAAGATTGGGCTAAAGCACGCGGCGCTAAAGGCTTGGCGTACATATTGATTGAAGCCGACGGAACTCTTGCTGGTCCAGTTGCAAAGAATCTCTCGGAGAACGAGAGCACGAAAATCACAGCACATATGGGAGCAAAGCCTGGCGATGCGATATTTTTTGCTGCCGGAGACCGGATCTCTTCACTGAATTTACTTGGTGCAGTCCGCCTAGAAATAGGTAAGCGATGCAAGTTGATAGATGAGTCGGCCTGGAATTTCCTTTGGATTGTTGATGCGCCGATGTTTGAACAAATTGATAGTGATGATGCGAATAGTGGTTGGACCGCTGTTCACCATCCGTTCACGGGGCCCAAGCCAGAATTCACGGAGACATTCGATAAGGACCCAGCTTCTGCGTTGGCCTATGCATATGACATTGTGTTGAACGGAAATGAAATTGGTGGCGGTTCTATTCGTATCCATGATCGTAAAATTCAGGCGAGAGTGTTTGACACCATTGGTTTAAGCAAGGAAGAGGCTGAAAGTAAATTTGGCTTCTTGTTAGAAGCGTTTAATTATGGCCCGCCGCCGCATGGCGGAATAGCACTTGGTGTAGATCGTCTTTGCGCTCTGCTCGCCGGCGCTGATTCAATTCGCGAAGTGATTGCCTTCCCTAAGACTGCGAGTGGCGGAGATCCATTAACCGGCGCTCCAACACCAATAACTCCTGCACAACGCAAAGAAGCCGGTGTTGATTTCAAGCCAGAATCTGGAGCGGACAAAAAGGCCTAAATAGGGCAGAATCGTTGATTATGTGGCGCAAGAAAACCTCAATTACCATCACGGCATTGCTAATAATTGTTGGTCTGACTAGTTGCGCAACGTCACAAATTTATGCTGGTAACAAAAAAGTTGGAACATATTTTGTTCTTCCCAAGCACTGGCACCTAATCTCAAATAAGCTCTTAAATCAAAAAGAAGCTGAATCAACCGCTGCTGGTGCTGCCGACAAATTGTTACGCGTTCAATGGCAGGAAGCGTATTCGACTGAACTTGGAGTTACACCAGCTGATGTTTTTTCGCTAAATACGCCGAAAGGCGCCCTTGCTTACATTCGGGTTCGAACACTTTCAGCTTCGGAGTTAAACTCCGCTTCCTACAATTCGCTACGGGACATCGTGGTCCCAATATCACAATGGGTATCAGGCACGGACAAGAGCGCACCAGAATTTAGCATCACCGATGACTTAGAAATCGTTGATAAAGGTGGCCGTGGCGTTCGAACAATTTATGATTTCACGGGGTCTGACAATGTTTCACAAACGGTGGATCAAAGCGCCATGATTTCGAATGATCATCGAACACTTTATATACTTTTGATAAGATCCACAACCAAGTTTTATAAGACTCACAAAAAAGAGCTAACAAAAATTGCAGATTCCCTAACCGTGAGAGGTGCCAATTGAGCGAAACTAGCCGGATGCGGGACAGTGACCGAAAAACTCGGATTCATCTATCAATATATGACCGTGTGAAGTTCTTGTTGTTATTTGCGATCGTCTATTTAATATTGGTCTGGGCGATGCTTGCTGATAACCCGCTCTTAGCCTTTGGCGATGCTGCTTCAGAAGTTGCGAATACCAAACCTTGGCTATTTGTACTCTTCGGTATCGAAGTAATCCGGCAACTCCACTTTGCATTGTCTGAGATATTGGCTCCCTATCACGGTTTCTGGCAGAAATATTTCTCAACAACTGATCGCATTATTCATAAGTTAAGTGATTGGAACCGCTATCGGTTGGGGCGGGTAATCAAGGCCGCGCTTCTTGTTGCGCTCTTGGCTGTTGTATTGGGTGCGATCTATAAAGAAACACCAGTGCGGGCGCTCTTCCTTGCACCGAAGGCACTATGGAGCGCATTACCCATGCTTGGGCAATTGCTCTTTGCTGTGTTCTTCATCATTATCCAGTTTGGTGCAATGTTTTGGTTCTTGAGCCGAGGTGGGATAGACACGTACTTCCCGGATGATATTCGAACTCGTTTTAGTGATGTCTGGGGACAAGATCACGTACTTAATCGAATTCGGGAGAACTTACTTTTCTTAGAATCTCCAGAAAAGATTGAAGAACACGGTGGTTACGTGCCGGGTGGACTTTTGCTTTGGGGGCCGCCTGGAACTGGTAAAACTTTAATGGCCGAATCAATGGCTGGCGAAACCGGAAAACCGTTCGTATTTGTTGATCCAGGCGCATTCAACGCAATGTTCTTCGGTGTTGGCGTAATGAAGGTGAAATCACTCTTCCGTAAATTGCGCAAACTTGCCTTGCGTTATGGCGGCGTCGTTGTGTTCTTTGATGAAGCAGATTCGCTGGGGAACCGTGGTCTCGGTGTTTCTTCCGGGAGATTTAGTTCCAAGAATGAATTATCAGCGGTTCTGCAAACTCCCTGTAATGGTGGGGGGTATTTATCTGAAAATGCAAAAAGTTTAATTGCATCTGATGTGATGGCCCGAGAGAGTTTTGTTGCAAATTCTGCGATGGGTGCTGGTGGTGGGGGAATGGGAACGCTACAAGCCCTCTTGACCGAGCTCTCTGGTTTGAAGAAACCCAGAGGATTTCTCAATCGCGTAGTTCGGCGCGCTCTCGGTATGCGTCCGAAAAATCCACCGAAGTATCGAATTCTTGTTGTTATGGCGACGAACATGCCGGAAGCGTTGGATGAGGCGCTTCTGCGTCCGGGTCGAATCGATCGAATGTATCGGGTTGGTTATCCAAGCAAGGCTGGCCGGATTAGAACTTATGAAGGCTATCTAGAGAAAGTTTCACATTCGCTAACCGCGGATGAGATTGAAAAGTTGGCAACGATCACACCATATGCAACGGGTGCGACCATAAAGGACACCATTAATGAAGCGCTGATTATGGCTATTCGCAATGGCCGGACATCTATTACTTGGACTGATGTAATTAAAGCAAAACAACTCAAAGATCTTGGGCCGGCCGAAGATGTTGAGTATATCGAACGCGAGCGCCATGCAGTTGCAGTTCACGAAGCTTGTCATGGTGTTATGGCGTATCTAGTTCGCCGTCATATGTCGATCGATTTGGCAACAATTGAAAAGGGTTCCGACTACTTAGGAATGGTCGCAAGCATTCCGCCCGATGATCAATTCACTAGATGGCGTACCGAATACGAAGCAGATATTTTGGTTTCGCTAGCTTCACTTGCGGGTGAGCGCATGTTCTTCGATGGCGATAACTCTTCTGGCGTTTCTGGCGATCTTGAGAGCGCAACAACGATGGCAAGTTTCATGGAAGGTCATTGGGGTATGGGTTCTACGATTTCTTCACATGCATCGAACCGCCGCAATGAAGTAGGCGCACCGGGTGGTGGTCGTGGTCAGGATGATGGAAAGAAAGAGTTACGGATGGCGCTATCTGACCGAATTGAAAATAATTTAGGTTCCTTGCTCGCTCGGGCGGAAGAGATTTTGCGGGAGAACCGAAGCAAAATTCTCGCACTTGCCCATGCGCTCGAGATCCATAAAACAATTTCTGGCGAAGATGTAGTTGCAGTAATGGTCGGAAGCAAGGGCCCGCTAGTCGATGGCCAGCCTTATCAAAATGCCGAGAATATTGCCGCTATTGAAAAATATCATTCGGCCTCCGTTGTTGCCCACAAGGAACACGAACGGCCAGATGTTTCAATACCGATTTTTTAACGTTCCAAGTCAGCCCTTAAGGCAGGGAACAATCCTTTTCAGGTAGGCTTACTCACATGGGCCCAGGAGGAATTGCAACAATAATCGCGGCATCTGCTCTCGCTGTGATTGCTCTGGCTGTTGCTTACGCAATTTCTCGGCTAGGTCGCTTGGTCGATGAAGCAAGTGCGGCGATCAAAGACCTCACAAACGGGGTAACTCCACTAGTAGAAGAAGTTACTACAACTGTTCAACTTGTCAATGGTCCGTTGCACAGCCTTAATAAGATTACAAAATCTGCCGAAGAGCTCACTACTAAAGTGGCTGCCTCCACCGAATCATTTTTAGATAACAACAAGATGGCGATGAAGGCTGCTGGAGTTTTGCTCGCAGCAACAAAGATGAAGAAGAACTCGAAGAGTTCGCAAGGTGCTCGTCGGTCCCCTCGCTTTACTAGTTCAGGTAAAAGTTCAGGTAATAGTTCAGTAGATTCCGAAGCAGAGTTTTAATAGGCCTGTGAATTCTGCTGAGATCAGATCCCGCTGGCTAAAATTTTTTGAGTCTGGCAACAGTCAGGGACTAGAACACACCGTTGTCCCATCAGCATCGCTAATTGCCGATGATCCAAATTTGTTACTAGTTAACGCCGGGATGGTGCCGTTCAAACCGTTTTTCCTGGGTGAGGTTAAGCCGCCATATGAGCGTGCGACCTCAGTGCAAAAATGTGTACGAACGTTAGATATCGAAGAAGTTGGTAAAACAACTCGTCACGCATCCTTCTTCCAAATGTGCGGGAATTTCTCTTTTGGCAACTACTTTAAAGAAGGTGCGATCTCCCTCGCTTGGGAATTATTAACTAAACCAGTAACTGAGGGTGGCTACGGATTTCCGGAATCCAAACTTTGGGTGACGGTGTTTCAAAATGACGATGAAGCCGCTGATATTTGGCACAAAAAAGTTGGTGTTCCAAAAGATCGAATCCAACGTCGCGGTATGGAGGATAATTTTTGGTCGATGGGAGTTCCCGGACCATGCGGACCTTGTTCAGAAATTTATTATGATCGTGGACCTGAATATGGACGTGATGGCGGTCCGGTTGCTGACGAAGATAGATACCTAGAAATATGGAACTTGGTATTTATGCAAAATGTCCGTGGCGCAGGTTCCGGGAAAGATGATTACCCAATTTTGGGCGAATTACCAGCTAAAAATATAGATACTGGACTTGGACTAGAACGCACTGCAGCGCTATTGCAAGGCGTGGACAATATTTATGAAATTGACACAACAATGCAGATTTTAAATATGGCTTGTGAATTAACCGGTGTCAAGTACGGTGCAAACGAGAAGAGTGATGTTGCGCTGCGAGTTATTGCGGATCACGCTCGGACGACGATGATGTTAATCGGTGACGGAGTCCTTCCGGGAAATGAAGGTCGGGGTTACGTGTTGCGCCGAATGATGCGTCGCACGATTCGCAATATGCGAATTCTCGGTGCGGGTGATCCAACTTCGAAAGAGCTGGTAGGTGCTGCTATCGGGGCGATGGGCGCGCAATATCCGGAACTAATTGAAAATGTAGATCGCATCACTGCGGTGAGCGTTAATGAAGAAGAATCATTCCTTGCGACCTTGAAGAGTGGCACTACGTTATTTGATACTGCTGCAAGTCAGGTGAAGAAAACCAAATTATCTGCGCTATCCGGTGAGACGGTTTTCAAGTTGCATGACACCTTTGGCTTTCCCTTTGACCTGACCCTTGAAATGGCTAGCGAAAAGGGTTTAGTCGTCGATGAAGATGGTTTCCGTAAGTTAATGAAAGAGCAAAAGGATCGCGCAAAGGCAGATGCCAGAACTAAAAAGACCGGACATACCGATGTCAGCGAATATCGGAAAATCTTGGACGGTTCTGGGGCGACGAAATTTCTTGGGTATTCCGAGATGTCATCCGAAGCTGTCCTAAAGGCGGTAATGGTCGATGGCAAAAACGTTGTAGAGGCGCAAATCGGCGCGCAAGTCGAAATTATTTTGGACCGAACACCTTTCTACGCGCAAGGTGGTGGACAACTAGCTGATGGTGGGCGAATAACGCTAGCAAATGGTGCGGTAATTGAAATCGATGATGTTCAATGCCCAGTCCCAGGACTCTTTGTGCATCGTGGTGAGATTATTTCGGGTGGCGTGAAAGTTTCCGAAAAGGTGCTTGCAACAATCGATCGCGAACGTCGCTTGGCTATTTCAAGAGCTCATACTGCTACGCATATGGTGCACAAAGCATTCCGGGAAGCGTTAGGCGAAAGTGCTACACAGGCGGGCTCAGAAAATTCACCTGGTCGTTTCCGCTTTGACTTCCCAGCAACGGGCGCTGTGTCACAAGCGACATTGAGCGAAGTAGAGAGTCGTGTTAACACTTTGCTACTTGATGATTTAGAGGTCACCGCTAAAACTATGACACAACCAGAAGCTAAATCGATGGGTGCCATGGCGCTCTTTGGAGAAAAATATGGTGATCAGGTTCGAGTCGTTAGCGTTGGTGATTGGGCGCATGAACTTTGTGGCGGTACGCACGTAGATCGTTCAGGCCAGCTTGGCGTTGTTAAATTATTGAGTGAGGCATCAATTGGTGCTGGTGTGCGTAGAGTGGAGGCATTAGTTGGTGTAGATGCTTATTCTTTCTTAGCGAGAGAGCATTTATTGCTCAACTCTCTCACCGAGTTGATGAAGGGCGCAAAAATCGAAGAATTACCAGAGCGAATCTCAGACCTATTAGATAAGTTGCGGATCGCTGAGAAAGATTTGGCTGGTTTTAAGACTGCAAAGGCGCTTGCTTCAGCGTTAACTTTATTGTCGAAGAAAATGGTAATTGGATCCCTAGAAGTGTTAGCGGTAGAAATGGATTCAGGTATCGATGGTGATGATTTGCGAACTATCGCTCTAGACCTGCGCAATCGACTACAAAGTGGGGTTGTTGTTTTAATTTCCAAAGGTTCTGACCGAGCAACCCTCGTGGTGGCTACTAGTCCAGATGCAGTGAAATCCGGCGTTCGAGCTGGTGAACTTGTAAAAGCTGGTTCAGCCATTCTTGGCGGCGGCGGTGGCGGTAAAGATGATTTCGCGCAAGGTGGCGGCAGTACACAAGAAAAATGTGGCGAGGCACTGGACGAATTGGTGAAATTAATAGGCACCGTCGCGAGCCGATAATGCAAACTGGCCGCCGGATCGCTTTTGATTATGGTGATGTCCGGATAGGAGTGGCAGTTTCTGATCTCTCCGGTCTTCTTGCAACACCGCTTAAAAATATTCTTAACGCGGAAACCTCCAAATTAGAATCGATTCAATCGCTACTGGTTGAGTACGAGCCAATTTATCTCGTAGTTGGTTCACCGCTTCATTTATCTGGTGCCACCAGTGCTAAAGGCGCAAGTGTGCAAATCTTTTGCAAAACTCTTGCCGCGCTAACGCAGCTTCCCATATACCTGATTGATGAGCGCTTAACGACAGTTTCGGCTGCCAGGTCGATTAAAGAAACTGGAAAAAATACTAGAGATGCTAAGTCCGTAATTGATGGATTTGCCGCAGCAGCAATTTTAGAAAGTGCCCTGAATCAAGAGCGGTTACATGGTTCGCCCATGAAGAGATTTTGATGAAATCAAAAAACAAGAAGATTGCCTCGGCAGTTATCGCTTTGGGCGCCCTCATCTCGCTCTTAGTACATTTACAGCCGCACCATGACT
>Ga0136641_1001005_pt1 | contig 11831 bp, 11 predicted proteins | sample EliLak1302023Y_FD_115312 | JGI IMG/M metagenome (GOLD analysis project Ga0136641, IMG submission 115312) | Freshwater microbial communities from Elizabeth Lake, Yosemite National Park, California, USA - 13020-23Y | ecosystem: Environmental > Aquatic > Freshwater > Lake ...
CGTTCGGAAGGAGGCTTTGGAAGAAGCGGAGGACTGGTGCGACCACGAGATTGTCTTCCGGTGAGAACTGGGTGCTCAGCCACTCACCCAACGGATCGTTGTAACAGGTGAGGAGAACTCGCTCCTCTCGGTTGAGTGCATTCATGGCCCAGCTCTGCGCCAAGCGTGTCTTGCCGGTTCCGGCGCCCCCAGCCACAAAAACCCGCCGGTGATTATCGAGGCCCGAGAGAAGCTGGATCTGTTGGTCGGAGGCCATATTGAGTCGGTCTCGAGCCATTCGACTCCAAGTCGCTTCGTCCCATCCGAAATCGATATTTGGACAGAGGTAGTTGACAATCGATTCCACCTCGCCCGGCGCTAACAAGGTGCGCCCATGACCACCACCAACTATCGCTTGTTCGATGCAGCCCTCGAGGTTGTCGAGATCGTCACGAGACATGAACTGCCACGGTGACATCGATGACGGAAGTTGACTTGTCTGCTTAACCGATCGTGGCGCGATGATGGCCCAGGGGAGTGAGATGTGAGGGAGTCGAAGGTCGGACTTGAGCTTTTTAAGAAGTTCGTGGGAGTTCCGTATCGCTTGCTCTTGTGGCTGGGGGCTGACCGGACCTTCGTTCGCGTACCACAGTCCGTCCTTGATGGTGAACTCATGGCCCTTTACTTCCAAGTCGAGCATGCCAATCTCTGGATTGATCAGAAGAATGTCTATTTCACGATCCACGTTGTCAGACCTGAAGCGAACCGTGGGCAAAATCAACCACTTGTCGCTGAGTTGGGCAATGAGCTTTCTGACAACTTCCCGTTCGTCTTTGTTGTCGATGAGTCGAATATCAGTTGTGTTTGGTACCAGCACACCCATTTGCTATGGACTTCCCATCGTTCTCAGACGCACTTTTTAACCGACGATACTGCAGTTGCAACCGAGGTATATGACACCGTAAGCTGACAGAATCTGCTAAATAATTACACACAAGCCGTGGATGACAAGGCTTAGATGCAGAGCAAAATGTTTAGGCCTATCTTGAGACTAACAAGAGGAGCAACAAAGTGAACAAGCATGTCCAACAAGAACTCGAAGAAATATTGAGTAGTGCAGCCGGTAATCTTGGAGCCGTCTCCAGATATTGGGTTCAATCGAAACTACGTAGTGCCGCCTACGTGAAGAATGGCGAGTTCGTCCGGGAGGGAGTTGTTTCAGATGCCGGAACTGCCGCCAATAACCGCTTGGTAGTCGAGGCAGTCTTGGAAAACGTGATGCCTCAGAGCGCCTTCGGCGCAAAGACCATTAGCAGCAGGGTCAAGTCGTTGATTACCTCTAATCCGGAGGCATGTCCCGCCGCTCTCGATCGCTTAAGCCAACTCAGAAATCACCTGGCGCAGAATTTCGAGATCTGAATCTCAGGAGACGAGGTGGGTGCGTTTCTCGAAGTCGGCGCACGTGGCTGAAAGATTTTTCTTTCCGGAACGGTGAAGGTACGCTCAACAGTCCCGACTCTCTCACTTCAGATTTGTACACCATCGCGCTACGGTGCCTATTCTTCGAAACGGCGAGGTGTCGAATCCTTTGACTCACCAACTTCACTGAGCCCATTAAAGAATTGATTGTTAAACAACATGGCTGACAATGTGGCGGCAAGCGCATCTTTACTGTTGGAACCCACAAAGAGCGCTGGTGGCTCGTGTGGTATCCAGTGTGACCACAGAATCTTCACGGTGTTCTTGCCTTTTCCTACCTTGAACTCAATCAACTCTCCACCGTCAGCATCTCGACGCGACAACTTGATGACACCACCAATGGCGCGCGTCGCGTCGAAGATTGCACCCTTATCGCTATAGGTGGCTTCTTCACGAGTCACGAACTTCATTTCGGTAACCTTCATCATGGCGATCCTTTCGATTGAACGGCCCATCAGTCTACTCAGCCACACGAGCCAATCTAGCATTCGTGAACATTTGTACAAAACCAGCCTACTTAGAACGCCAGACCCACCAGCCTGCTAGGATGTGTCTAGAGAAGGAGGGCGCTAGTGCTCACTATTACGACAACCGGTGTGGAATTTGAAGGAAATGCGATTCCGTGGGAGCAGTTCCCTGACCTGCTGATGGCTCACCTGGCAAAGTGTCCCGATACTCCTGAAGCGGAAGCGGCCGGCGCAGCCTTTGTGGCCGACCCCAGTGAGCGGAATGCCGTCACCCTCATCTACCGCACCTGTTATTGGGGTGGGAGCAACGGACCTCGAATTCTGCCCCAGATCATCAAGAACAACGACCCATTAGAGCTTGCCACCCATTTCAGTGCGGCGCTTGATTCCCTGAAGCACGGGCATGGACTGCGCGAACTCATCGGCGCCCTTGAGAACGTGAACAAGATCCACTACTTGGGCCAACCCAGCTTCGCCTCCAAGATGCTACGGATGCTCGACGGCGATCACTGCGGCGTACTCGACAGCCTGGTTTCGGGAGCCGCAAAATACCCTCTCGATCAGATGTCGTTCGCGCTGTACTCAGTAACGCTGCAGGACATCGGGGTCGAACTCGATGGTCGCAGTATTGCGAATCCGCGTGGTTTTAAGAAGTGGCGAGCTGCCGATGCTGATGCCGCAATCTTTGCCAGAATTCGCGGTTGGTAGCGCCTCAATCTCACCTCTCGAATGAACTGCGCTGCACCAAGATTTGGGAAGCTTCCAAGGGAGTCAAGTCTCCTTAAAGGAAGTCTCCTCAACCAGTCCGTATAAATATTGGTGTTCATGAACACTTGATGGATTCTGACCAATGAATTTTCACCAGGGTGCGGTACGATTCCCTTATGGCTTCTGTAACCAACAGCAGTTTGGCACTTTTGTCGGCGTCGTTGACGGAAGAGTTCTTCGTACACAAGATTTTCGCGGATAGCAATCAATGTTTCATACCTAATGATGAGGGCGATCGATTTGTTCGTCCATTGGACCCAATGTCACTTGGTGCCTTCGATCGGATGATTGAGCCGCTCACCCAGAGGTCATACCAGACACGGGGATTCTTTCCAAGTATTGGCACTTCTCCGGACCAGCAATTTCTCTATTACGGGCTTCGCGTACGCGGTTTTGGTTCGGATGGTGTGGCAGATGCGGGTGCTATTTGGCGAACGCTTGAACCCGTCAAGAATCTCAACAGTGCACTTGACTATGCGTTCGGTGAAACCTGGGAGAGCCTTGGAGAGTGCTGGATTGCATTCAGCTTCCTAAGTGACGTTTCAGCTAATGGGGATATTGATAAAGACTCCATTACTTGTCTTGTCGAGAAATTGGTTAACTTCACTCTCCGACTAAGCGGTGATTTATTGTGATCAAGATTCCTTTCGCGAATCAATGAAGCCAAAGAATGCTTTACCATCTAGCGATATGCACCCAGTTTCAACAATCTCTGAACTCCACCGGTATGCGTGGCTTCGCATCCCTGATGAAAACAAAATCGTTCGAATGAATCACAAGAGCTTTTTTGGTGGCAACCATCGCTGGGCCCTGGTCTCCACGGTTTGTAGCGATGGTGTCCACGTGCCAATTGTCGTCAGAACGACATCGGAAGGTTTCAGCCAGAATCGAAAACACTTAAAGCATGAACACCCCTGGCCCCTCAGGGTCAAATGTGATCTCGACAAAGACGCGTACCTGGGTGATGAAGCGTTTCTAATTAATTTTCAGTACCTAGTAGAAAATGCCGTTTTCGCTTGTCCTGAAATTGAAGATGATGACAATGTAAAAGATTATTTCTATGGTCTGAATGTGAAACTCGCCAAAAACCCCCAGTTCAAGAATATGAAATTAACTGATGGCTGATTTCTTGCAACTTGGAGATGTCAGGCATGTAGCCCTGCCGGGTATAGATCTACGCATCGTTGCTGTTGTCATTGGCATTGATGACACAATGAAGCTCCTGCAGATTTGTCTGGCGACAATACAGGACACCACGTGGGAGGGTCACTTCATTTACCCATTTGGTGAACAAGTAGTAGTTACGTATCCTAATGTGCTACTTAATGTGCTGTGGGAACAACTGGGAGACGACTTGGGCGTGCGACTTTCCGTAAGCGAATGTGAACGCCTTCAGGATGCGCACTTATCTTTCCTCACGGACAACAGGGAACAAAATATCCTGCTCCCGCCTGCCGACGTTGCAGAGGTAGCCATGATCATGGCTAATCAATTTCGAGAGTGGCTCGAGGGATCTGATGCTTGTCACTATTTCGACATTCCCGCGTTGTCGGCCACTACCGGTTGGTCCTCAGAGACGTGCAGATACTTTGCCGCACTGTTAGCCACAAGGGATTCCTACAACATGGAGGAGCGGCACTTGCAAGAATTAATTCGGGCGCTTCAGTTATTTGGTGATGAGCCTGGCCACCTAAGTGACCCTATTGTTGGCGCAATTCTCCAGCGATTAAATAACTCGCGATTCATTGATAGCGATGGAGTGCTACCAGGTGTTATCAATCATGATCTAGACGGTGAAATGCTCTTGGCATTTGACCGTGCCGGACTGCGAACCATTGACGAACTCACTGCCGATTCCACACGAAAGTCAAGAGGTCGTTTGGTACCAGGAACATCGCGTTTCGTTCGGTTTCGAGAATGGACCCTGCCTGACGATGACGAGATTAGGTGGTCAAGGTGATCCGTGAAATCAAGATAGAAAACCTCAAATCGCTGAGGAGCAACTCCGTCAGCCTTGACCGACTGACATTAATTGCAGGCGCGAATTCCTCTGGCAAGTCTTCGGTACTTCAGTCGCTGCTGCTGTGGCGCAATGGCGTCGTCGCTATAGCTGGTAACGAACCGAACAATATCGAAACGGCTACATTCGGCAAGTCTCTAGATCTCCGTTCGTTACGAACCCACGGTGAAGATGGCGATGTTTCAGTTTCGGTGACGTTTGATCGATCATCAGGAAATTCGTTCACCGTAGGCATTGGGATGGTTGAATCTGACGACCTCGAAAACGGCATCGATGAAGCCGGTTCGTCAGGGATCAATTCACCGAGCGCACTACTTAGATCGCTTCGTATATCGACAGAGTTTCACGGGGTCTCTTTCGAGTCCGCCGGTTATTCCGACGAGGAGGATGAGCTATTTGAGCGCGATGTCATATCGGGTCTAAGTCCAATGGGAAGAACGACGAGTAAAGATTTGCCACTCGTTCAACACATCCAAGAGTGCTTGGCGCCTGATGATCTCGGAGAATTGCGTCAAGTTGCTGATAGCCGCATTTTCTACATCGGACCTTTTCGCAGTGCGTCTTCATCATCCACTGAACAACGCGTTGAGACTGGCACTCTTGTGAATTCTGATGGTTCTGCGACGTTGGGGGTCCTTATTCGTGACAGGGCACGAATGGTGACATCCCCAAGTCCTATCGATGGAAGCCTCAGAGACGTGACACTCTTCGATGCAGTGGTGGAGTGGGCATCAGCGATGGGTCTTTTTGAAGATATGGCATTGAACGGCGAGGAGCTTCTGCTATGGGACGAAGGCGCCCAACGGCAATTGCCCTATTCGTCTCTTGGCTCCGCCGTGAGCCAGTGTCTGCCAGTGATCGTCTCTTGCCTGCGTGCGCCCACCGGCTCCACCATATTGATTGAACAACCTGAGGTTCATCTCCACCCACGACTGCAACAGTTAATGGGTGATTTTCTGTTGTGGATATCTAGATCAAATCGTCAGGTTGTCGTTGAAACGCACAGCGACCACCTGATTGATCGTGTGCGCCGTCGAATTGCAGAAACCGATAGTCAGGACGAAAGCCACGGTGTGCTCTGTCTCTTTTTCCAGAGAAATCATCGCGATGGCGCAACCCTCATCAATGGGCATCGATTCAACCGATTCGGCGGTTTGCCCAAATGGCCTGCTGGGTTTTTTGATGATTCACAAAATGAAGCTGCAGAAATGCTCCGAGCCATCGCGAAGAAGATGGCGCCTGGTGAGTCATTCGGGGAGGCAAATCAATCGGCGGCTCGCCCGAGATCACAAAGTAATGATGCAGGAGTCAGCGCAGCATCGCTCACACCTCCTGCGCCATTCATGGGTAACTCCAGCTTTGGTAGAAATCACCGGATTATGGCAGAGGCGTTTTCTCAATTGAGTGGCCAAATCAAGTCGACACGTGAGCTCGCAGAAGTTCTAAGCGAATATGACCCAAGCTTTTCCCCAGGGTCCATGCTTTGGAACGATCACGGTGCAGGCAATCTTGGAGCTTGTCGTTGCGCTGGTACCGATGAGCGAATTTTTGATCGCGTTGGCCGTGGAACATATCGCGTTCGATAGCACCATTAGTGGAGCGCCGGAACTTGCGTTCAGCACTGTCGCGGTCGGCAGTTCAAAGTCACGACAATCTCCGATGAGCACCATCAACGACCCAACGACCTCGTTGATCGCCAGTTCGTCGCCTCGACACCGAACCGACTCTGGGTCGCGGACCTCACCTACGTCAAGACGCACACCGGATGGACCTACGCGGCCTTCGTTATCGATGTCTTCTCACGAGCCATCGTGGGCTGGCAGGCCTCGACCTCGCTGCGCAGTGATCTAGCCATTGATGCTCTCGAGATGGCGATCTATTCGCGCAACAGCCAGGACCTCTCGCAACTAGTTCATCACAGCGATCGCGGCGTTCAATATTTGAGCATTCGCTACTCCGAGCGACTCGGCAGTGCCGACATCGTGGCCTCGGTGGGGTCCAAGGGCGACAGCTACGACAATGCCCTTGCCGAGTCGTTCAACGGACTCTACAAGAACGAGCTGATTCACCGCAAGGGACCCTGGCGCAATGTCGAGCACGTGGAGTGGGAGACCCTTAAATACGTCGACTGGTTCAATAATCGTCGAATTCACGAGGCTCTGGACTACGTGCCGCCAGCCGAGTTCGAAGCCGCCTCCTATGAATCCAACGAGTCAGAAACTCTGGCCGTTTTGGAAACGATTTAGTCTCCGGGATACCCGTCGCGATTCAGCTGGGGGGTTTAGTTAACATCTTGACCTGCCCACCATTTTGGTTAACTGATTTGAAGTAGGAACTTACAGTTTGATCACGCCATGCTCCATGCGCTACAACATTGCCGATGATTTGTGGAGCCCATTAAGGCTGAATCTGAAGGCTCTGTAGTAACTCAATAATCATCAAGCTATATGACACAATGAATCTATGAATCTTTCGGAATACTTGGCTGTTGTCAGCAGTCCTGGTGATTTTAAAAATCATTTGGATACTTATGCAGAGATGAGAAGCGAGGTCGATCATCTCATCAGTTACATCCAAGATTCGGACGTAGGTCCGGTCCTCCTTGAAGAAGTATTCGTCTTCATTGAGTTGAGGGTGAATGGCTGGGTCGCAATACGTAGAGTGGAATTTTCAAAGTACCCACCAAATACTGCGGAACGCCGTATCGATTGCATCGTTGCGATGGGTTTCTCCGAGGAAATCGCTCAAAAGATGCACCAGCGGATGCGCAAACAACTCCCTTCGCATCGTCTTTCATATTGGCAGCGTGTTAGCGACCACCTCTCGAAGAATTACTTCGGATTTGTCGGTGGTGGGAAGCAAGAGTTGCCATCTGACTTGGTGCAATATCAGTCTGACGTCGACGAAACGTGGCGCAAAATCACCGATTCTCGTGAGAGATTGCTTGAAAATCGCGAACACGTAGCTGTCAAGGGGTTAGTTGTCGGGCATGTACAAAGTGGAAAGACTCTACACATGACCGGGCTGACCGCACGTGCCATTGATGCAGGCGTAAATCTCATTATCATCCTCGCTGGATCTACAGATTCGCTTCGCCAGCAAACTCAGTTCCGATTTGATCAGGACCTCGTCGGATTGACGAGTGAAGTGAAAGCTGAACACCGCAAAGCATTGGCAAAGAGCTTCCGCCCAAAGAAGTACCTACCTGCGCCAGTTAACGACGAGCCACAGTTACTACGAGTCACGACTTCAACCGATGACTTCATCTCCTCGGTCAATCTTTCTGCTGCGCGCATCATGGGTCTCGAAGTGCAGAGGCTCACCAATCAGCCCACGCTGATCGTGGTCAAGAAGGAAGACGATCAGCTAGCGAAGCTGTACGACTTGATTTGCCAAATCAACGAAATTGAAGTCAATCATGATTGGCGAGGGGCTGATGCGCCAAGAGATGCAAAGAAAAATCGTCATCAGAAAAACAAGCACTTAGCAATCAAAGCCCTCGTTTTGGACGACGAATGTGATCAGGCGAGCGTCACAAAAGCCAAGTTTGGTGCAAAGTCGTGGGGCACCATCAACCGCGAGATTCAGGGACTCCTGTCACTTCTCCCCGAATCAATTTATGTTGGCTACACGGCGACCCCTTATTCAACAATCTCGAGTGATCAAGGGCCGGACAGTGTCTACCCTGATCACTTTTGTCACATCTTGACCCCTTCTACCAAATACTTTGGATACGAGAAGTATTTCTGGACTGGTTCGTTGTCTCAGGACGCGCCAGCTACGGAGTTGGAGGCGCAATTTGTCCGAGTCCCCCCGCTTGAGAAGGAAGGGATGAAGAGAACTCGAGAGTCACGGCAATTGGTGCAGGCAGTCGATTTCTACGTGCTCTCTGGCGCAATGAAACTTTGGCAAAACAAAAAGGCCTTGGAAGACGATCCTGATCGGGCTGATGCTTTGCATAGATACCACACAATGCTTGTCCACACTTCTGCCCTCCAAAAGGATCAGCGAGATGATCGAGATCGCGTAAAAGTAATTTGGAAACGTCGAGGATACGCAGCCAAACCCGGCGCTAGGGCCAATCCCACGAATCAGGCATTTCGAGCGCTTGAGAAGGCCTTTGATCATCTCGGTGAGATTTCTCTCGACCGCCGTCCCGCCTCTTTTGGCGAGCTGAGAGACTTCGTGGTGAGATTTCTGCAACTCGCGAATATGCCAGTCGTAGATAAAGCTCATGTTCAGGTGAAGGAACGAGGTGTTGATGGCGTGAGATGGGAAAAACGCGTCGTTCGAAGGGATGATGCGACGCCGGCTCTCGTCCTCAATGATGCGGAAGGTTTCCTGTGGGAATGGAATCAGTTCTCCACGTACATGGATGGTATGTTGCTTACGGAAGACGGTGTACCGCCATTGCCCAAGTTGGAAGGCAGTAGTTTCAACGATAAGGTTGACCTCGAATTTGCAAGGATTGTCGTTGGAGGCAACATCCTTTCACGTGGTTTTACTTTGAATGGGCTAACTGTTAGCTACTTCGCACGTGAAGCAAGAATGGGTGACGCACTTCTTCAAATGGAACGTTGGTTTGGATACCCCTCCGGCTATCAAGATTTGACCCGCCTCTTTCTTGATGACTCGGTGAAGAAGCGCACAAAAGCAGAACTCGCTGCAAGTAAGCCAAAGAAAAATTCGGTGGCGGGACAGCCAGGGAGAAAAGCACGCATCCTGCGAAAAAAGCTCCGTGAGGTAGCAATTATGGACCGCGATGTTCGCGAGGCTCTCCACCGATTAGAGGATTCCTGGTTCGATAATCCAGAATCTGCAATTGCTGAAGTTCGAACCATCGGACTCAGTTTCGGTCTCACCGGCAATGCAAATGGGTACCGACAGATTCGAAAGCCTTTTAATCTTTATCGGCCTCGCTTTAGTTTTTCGACGCAAGAGCAGTATCGCAAATTGCTCGAAAGTGCGACTCTTCGACTGCTTGAAGCCTCGAAAAATATCGACCTTAAGCGTGCTGTGGTGAAGCGTACTGCCAAGAAAGATCCCGATGGTGTCAACTCTTCGTATTGGTACGTGGCTGACATCGAACGAGGTGATATTGAGCAATGGCTGAACTCTCTTTTAAAGGATCCAAAGGCAAAGGATGAAGTAGCTGTTCAGTATCTCCAATGGCTTTTGGAGATACATGTACAACTGGAATCATCTAAGAAGTTCAAGTTCAAATTGCTGGTTGCCACCGTCGAAAAACACAAAGCAAATGAAGCTGCGAAGCCGTTAGCGGTCCGAGCAGTTGGCGAACAAGTTGATATTTGGCCAAGTTTTAGCCATGACGACTCAGTTCTAAGCAAGGGTCGTTACCATATCCAAGTGACTGGGGGCGGCCCTCACGTTAAGGCGTTGAATGTCGCCTTTGAAGGCTCGGAGCATGTTGAGGACATTGTTACTCCGGGCCTAACCGGATATCAAGTTGCAGATTCGCTGCATAATGCCAGTGGATTTTGGGGATCTGACAATCCAGAAGTGTTCGTCGCCCTCTGCATTCGGTACACGATCATTGAAGGTCACAACAAAGGTCGGCCACTCATCGGAATGGAAATTGCAGTTCCGAAATGGTGGCCGCATCATGGACCAGCGGCAGCGCGCTTCGGGTGGACGAAACAGCCCACCACTTCCAGAAATATAGGGTGAGAGGTTGAAATTCATTTGACCTCACCAGCCACTTTGATGGTGATGGAGTCCTTGACGCCAGATCCGGCGGCAAAAACGGGGACATTGAACAACGGGACACCATTTTCGTCGGTCTTGGGCTGACGTGTCTCGAAATCGAGAACTGGTTCAGCCGGACCAGCGGCGGCAAACTTAACCGTCGTGGTGTCAATGGGCAAGCGCATAATGGCTCCTTAATAGAGAGCGAGGGTCGCTCTCTATTAACTAAGCCATCGTTTTTGGCCCAAATCGCACAAATTTCCTTGAGAAATTTCTGGACGCTTGATTTCGAGGGAGTTTTTGATCACCACACGCGGCCCCTTCCGGAGCGCTCCGCGTCCGTCGGGGCCAGGGGACTTTCTAGAACCTCAGGTGAAATGTCACTGAGGTGTCCTAACCTTTCTATTCAATACTCAAGAAGGAGTCTCAATATGGAACTTGACGCAGAATATTCAGATCTAAGCCGAGATCAGCTCCTCGACCTTATCGCGACCCTGAAAAAAGCAAAGAAATACGGTCTCGTATGGGAACAGCGAGAAGTTGCCGAAAACCTCGAATTGAACCTCTCCTCTCAGATACCACTTCTGCAAGCCGAAGCTGAGTTGGATCTAGTCATGGGCAATGAACTTCCCCACAATGTTCTAGTTGAGGGTGACAACTTCAACGCCCTTTCGGCGCTTAGTTACTCCCATCAAGGAAAGGTTGATGTCATTTACATCGACCCTCCGTACAACACCGGTAATAAAACATGGAAGTACAACAATGATTACGTGGAGCGCGATGACACATACCGGCACTCAAAGTGGCTGAACTTCATGTCGAAACGATTATGGATAGCGAAGAGACTTCTGACGGATTCAGGCATCATTATTGTCGCCATTGACGACTATGAAGTTCACACGCTTCGAATGCTTATGGATGAGGTTTTCGGTGAACAAAATCGGCTGGGCACCATAACCGTCGTGCACAATCCGAGAGGAAGAAATGATGAACGTTTTTTTGCTACCTGTCACGAATATTTACTCGTGTATTCGGTAGATGCCGAAATCGCTGAAGTGGGGAACTTCAGTCTCTCTGAAGAAGACGTCGACGCGTTCAGTAAATCTGACGCAATCTCAGCATATTCAGAAACTCCTTTTGTGCGAACGGGAAACAACTCAACCCGCTGCTCGAGACCGAATCTCTTTTATAGCATCTACTTTCATCCAAGTACCGGAAACCTATCCCTCGATCCTTTCGAAGGCGCTGTAGAAATCAAACCTATCAACGACGCAGGTGAGGAAAAGACTTGGCGCTGGGGACAGGATACCTTCTTGCTTAAAAAGGACACTGAGCTGTTGGTCAGAGAGGTAAAAGGTCAATATCGAATTTTCAAAAAACGGCGGTTGTCGGATTCCAAAGGGCGTCGGCCA
>Ga0136641_1001006_pt1 | contig 11829 bp, 8 predicted proteins | sample EliLak1302023Y_FD_115312 | JGI IMG/M metagenome (GOLD analysis project Ga0136641, IMG submission 115312) | Freshwater microbial communities from Elizabeth Lake, Yosemite National Park, California, USA - 13020-23Y | ecosystem: Environmental > Aquatic > Freshwater > Lake ...
GGTACAAAGCGTTGTTGCCGGACAAAGTTATGGCAGGGCAACAATGCCAGCTCAACTTGCAGTCATCGAATCCCATATCAAAGATGCGGATTCGCGGGGCGCAACATTTATTGCGGGAAGCGCCGACTCTGTAACACCACCATACGTGCAACCCACCATCATGGCCAATGTCCCGGAAGACAGTATCGCTATGACAGACGAAACATTTGGGCCAACGGTAGCAATCAACAGAGTGTCATCGATGACAGAAGCTATCGCGTTGGCTAACTCTTCTAGATACGGCCTTGGTGCGTCGGTATGGTCAAAAAGGAATGGGAAGCAGATCGCATCTCAACTGCACTGTGGCATGGTTTCGGTTAATTCTGCTGTGGCATTTACTGCAACCCCGATGCTGCCCTTTGGCGGCGTCAAAGATAGCGGGTATGGACGAATTCACGGACCAGAGGGACTTCGAGAATTTTCTTATTGCCGTTCGGTAGTTAGCACTCGGTTTGTGATACCACTAAAAGTTTCGACATTTGATCGGCCGATAAAAGTAGATGCACTGATAAAGAAAATGATTCAGTTACGTAACCGCTGAAGCAATCAGTAGAAATCTATTGTCACTAGATATCAATATTTTGGTGCGTTACGAGTTCTTTCGACCCGGGGTTTGCGATGGTCCTTCTTTGCCCAACAAGCGCTGTGCCAATGGCGGCGACCCTCTAAATCTTCTTCCAGCCAGGCAACAATATGCGGCGTAGCGGTTGGGATTAACTGGTCACATCCTGGGCAACGATAAGGTTTGTTGGAAGCAGATCCCGTGACCTTTCGAACCATATACATACCCTCTTGATGCTCTTCTAGGCTCCCAAAGGAGCCCATCCTGCCCTCATCTTCCGGTTTTGGCCCACTAGACCCCTTGCGCTTAGGACGGTTTCTACGGGGGCTCACACGCTCATTCTATCGGCACACTCTGGCAGGATCAGGATATCCGCTACGGGTTCCACGCTTGTAGCCCCCGTTGGGGATTCGCCGTACCTTAAATGAATACGGCAAGATAACGGTATGACCACCACGCCACCTGCGATTGAGGTACACGATCTTCGCAAAAGCTATGCCGGCGCAGAAGCCGTTGCAGGCATCTCCTTCGCAGTGGAGCGTGGCGAAATATTTTCTATCTTGGGCCCGAATGGTGCGGGCAAAACAACGACCGTTGAGATCCTGGAGGGGTATCGAACCCGTGATTCTGGAGAGGTCTTGGTGCTGGGTTCTGACCCAGAAAAACTTGGCAGCAGTGAAGCGGTGTGGCGAAACCGAATCGGAATGGTGTTACAAAATTCGAGCGATGCCGGAGATTTGACGGTAGCAGAAACTATTCATCATTTTTCGCACTATTACGATAATCCTAAAAATCCTGATGCTGTCATCGATGTAGTTGGCTTGAACGAGAAAGCGGCAGCACGAATTCATACGCTCTCTGGCGGGCAACGCAGACGTTTAGATGTTGCCCTTGGGATTATCGGTTCGCCAGAAATTCTTTTTTTAGATGAACCAACGACGGGATTTGATCCAGAGGCACGTCGTTCTTTTTGGGGATTGATTAAGGATTTGCAATCAGCCGGAACAACTATTGTATTGACGACGCATTACTTGGATGAAGCAGAAGCGCTTGCGGACAGAGTTGCTGTCATCAGTGCCGGAAAAATTGTAGAGATAGCAACACCCGCAACTTTAGGTGGTAGACACTTAGCACAAGCAACTGTTTCTTGGTTAGAAAATGGTCAGAAACAGAAAGTAACATCTGACAATCCAACCGCTCAGGTCGCATTGCTTTCGACGCAATTCGCCGGAGACATCCCCGAACTAACGGTAACTAGACCTACCCTAGAAGATATCTACCTCACGATGATTGAAGCAAGATCATGAAAATCATTACCCTGGGCTTGCTCCGTGGCCAATTAGAGATCAAATCATTTATGCGTCGCCGCGAATCTGTGGTCTTTACCTTGTTTTTCCCGGTAATGCTCCTCTTTATCTTTGGAAGTGTTTTCAAAAACACCATCGCACCTGGCGTTACTTTCAGCCAATATTTTATTGCCGGTATGGTCGCATCTGGCTTGGTAAATACTGGCTTCCAACAGCTAGCTATTAATATTCCGATCGAACGCGATTACGGAACTCTCAAACGTTTGCGCGGGACGCCACTTTCGCCAATTTCCTTTTTTATTGGCAAAGGAATCGTTGTGTTGGTTGCTATGGCCATACAAGTATTTTTCTTATTACTCTTCGGTCGACTCTTCTTCCATTTGCACCTGCCCCACAGTGCAGCGCTCTGGTTACGTTTTACCTGGTTGGTCCTGCTAGGAAGCGCATGTTCTACCGTGCTTGGCATCGCGATGGCGACCTTCATAAAAAGCGGACGTGGTGCGGCTGCAGTTGTTTCACCGCTGGTTGTTATTTTGCAATTTATCTCTGGTGTCTTCTTTGTTTTCTCAAGTTTGCCACAATGGATGCAAAAATTTGCCGCTCTCTTCCCGCTTAAATGGCTAACCCAAGGTATGAGATCTGTATTTCTCCCCGATTCATTTGCCAAGCAAGAACTAGCGCACAACTGGGAAATCGGTCGAATTGCGCTAGTGCTTTTCATCTGGCTCGTCATTGGAACAGTCTTAGCGGTTCGCTCCTTTAGATGGTCCGAACAGTGAGCTATCGATACCGGCTGACTATTGCGGCCTTGCTATGTGCGATGTTAGCGGGCGCGACTACTGGAATATCGCCCAGTGTGGCAGCCAAAAAGCCAACGCCCTCGCTGTCACCCGCTTGGCCACCCGCTGGATTTTCATCTGCAAACGGTGTTTATGCCCGGATTCCTACCGGGAAAGAGCTGTTAGGGATTCTAGCCGCCAAGTCAGATCCGGTTAAACCCGTTTCCCGCTGTTCGCCAGATCCAAAGAAACCAAAAATAGTAGCCATGTCCTGCGGAGCGGTTTTAGTCGCTGCCACATCAGGATGTTCGTGGTGGGAGATCAATTCCAAGGTAACAGGAATTGACCCAAAAGATGACACGCATCGAATCGTTTTGGGAACGCTCCGTGTACTCGATATTAAAACCAAACCACGCGCCGTTTCAACCATCATCTTGGTCAGTGGTGCTCCACTGAAACCCGGCGTCCGCTTTTCCGGCATCAAAGCAAAATGTTGGCTGACCCCACCGACAGAAAAAGTTCCCAAAACCATTTTTATCCCGGCACCGAATCCGAGCGCAACACCTTTTGCTTCACCGGAAGTCGTCGAGAGCCCCACGCCCAGCGCTAGCGATACCCCCAGCCCAACTGACTCGTTGCCTGTAACTCCTCCATAAATCCGCGCTCAACGACTCATTACGCTGACAAAACTGGATATGATTTTGGCACCATGAGTAAGAAAATCGCAGTTGTCACTGGCCCATGCGGTGGGATAGGCAGTGCGATCGTCGCCCAACTCATCGACGATGGTCTCCATGTTGTGGGCTTAGATATCAAAGACGACCAGTTGGGCGCAATGTCCGTCACTTATTCCCCCGATTTCACGGCAATCACGATCGATTTAACCGATGCCCAAGCCATTACGGGGGCTTTCGCCGACATTGCGAAAAATTTTGGTGGGGTTGATGCCCTGGTTAATAATGTTGGAAACTGTTTCATGTCCGAATTTCCAAATATTCCGCCAGAAGAGTTCGAATTACAGATGACCGTCAATTTCTCTTCCGCCTTTTTCTGCTCGCAAGAGGCGGTCAAATTAATGCTCACCCGACCAGGGATAAAAAAGATCGTCAATATCTCATCAAACGGAGCGTACAACTTCGATGTATTTGATCCACCACATTATCGAGCGAGCAAGGCCGCGCTTGATAATTTAACTAAAGATTTAGCCCGCCGCTATGCAACAGCGGGAATTAGCGTTAATTCGATTGCGCCAGCCATGACAGAGTCACCACTATTTAACGTGCTGACCAAAGAGATTTTAGATGAGGCTCTGGCTCAGATGCCACGGGGCAGAGCGATGAAGCCAAGTGAAATTGCTGCTTGGGTTGGATTCTTAATATCACCAGCTGGTGATATCTCCAGTGGAAACGTCATCATCCTTAACCAGGGACGCGACGTTCGTTAAGAATAAAGTTCTGGCGCTTTTTTTAGCTGCCCCCACTGTTCTGGTCCATGTCCATAGATAACAAATGCACCGCGATCACGTGCCAGCTTTAAGATCCTATGCGCGCTAGCTAAAGCCTGCTCCGGATTTACCGCATCAAGACAACCCTCTGCCACCTCAGATTCGCGCGAGATTGCATCACTTGTCAGCAGGACGGAGCCTGTATTCGGTAGATCAATCATGATGGAAAGCTCTCCGGGGGTATGGCCTGGCACAAGGAGCACCTGAAAACCCGGTCCTAAATCGAAATCCTCAGTGGCGAGCACATATTCGCTATCGGGCCATTCCAGCGGTGCCTTGCCTCGCCAATAAATGGGCTTTTCCAGTGCGCGCTCATCTGCGCCAACCACCAACGGTACTCCTGGAAAGCTACCGATATTTCCGACATGATCAATATGAGTATGAGTAATAATGACAAAATCTAAATCAGCCTTAGTGAGCCCAAGCAGTGCTAACTGAGCATCTGGCTGATTCTGATGAGTAAGGGAGAGCACCTTCCCAAAGGCACCCAGTTCATCTTCAGTCGACGCCGCCTCTACATCATCAGCATATTTCTCTGGGAACCCAGTATCGATCAGCACATGTTCGCCTGCACTTGTCGTGACCAAGAATCCAGGGATGCCAATGATTCGACCGTTTGCATGGACAGTAAAAAGTCCAAAATCCAAAACAGCAAGTGATACTGGATGTCCAAGTAGGCGACGAGAAGTGTTCATGGTTGTATTTGAGCACACATGTGATTCACTTGTAAAAGATCTGCAATCTCCTTAGGCTCTTTGCATGAAGGAAATCAAGATTTCCGTCCCACCCCTTTCAGCACTCCAGGGACGAAAAAGTGAAAAGTGGCGTGCATTTCCACCAGATATTTTGCCGATGCCCTTTGCGGTCATGGATTACGAAATAGCGGAACCCATTCAGGTGGCTTTGATCTCGCTCGTAAAAAACTCTGACGCGGGCTACTTAGGAAACATTCCCGAACTAGGTGAAGCGCTCTCTTATTTTGCAAGGCAACGTTGGGACTGGCACGTAGATCCAACCACCGTCAAAATCGCCCCAGATGTCGGAGTTGGCGTTATCGAAATCTGTCGACTACTTCTGCAACCTGGCGACAAAATTCTGATCAACACCCCGGTTTATTACAATTTTTACAACTGGATCAAAGAACTGCACTGCGAAGTTGTTGACGCGCCATTGATAGAAAATGAGCTCCGATATTCGCTCGACTTTCCTACCATAGAGGCCGCCTATGCCTCCGGCGTTAAAGTCCACATCCTCTGTAATCCACACAATCCCGTTGGAACCGTATTTTCCAAGAGTGACCTTTCTACCCTTGCCGACTTAGCCAAGGTACACGGCGTCCGAATCATGTCTGACGAAATCCATGCACCACTCGTCTATCAAGGAACTGATTTCACTCCCTTTTTGTCGGCATCAGAGAGCGCTCGTGAAGTCGGCTTTGCCTTCCTATCTGCCACCAAAGCATTCAACATAGCCGGACTCAAATGCGCCCAGATAGTTGCTCAGAGCGCAGAAAGCCTTGCTCTTCTGGCCAAACTTCCATTAGCAGTGCACTCACGCGCCTCGCTCTTTGGTGCAATCGCCTCTGCCGTTGCCTACCAAGACTGCATCAACTGGCTCGATGCGGTGATGGAGGAGCTAGATAGTTCCCGCAATTTTCTCAGAGAATCAATTGAAAGCTCCGGCGTGGCTATCGGGTATCGGATGGCAGAGGCCAGTTACTTCGGTTGGCTGGACCTGCGCCAACTAGATGTGCAGGGCGACATTGCCAACCGCTTCATTACCGAAGGCAAGATCGCAGTAGCCCCTGGCCATTTCTACGGCCCCTCAGGAGATGGCTTTATTCGAATGAACTTCGCTACAAGTAAGGAGATTATCCTGGACGCAGTCGGACGAATTGTGGGAGTGCTTGAGTATGTAGATGGACGCGAATAATTAGACGCGAATAGTTAGAGGTTTATTTCTTTCCGTTAACTCTTAATCACCAACTCCACCACCCCTTCCACGAGGCACTCTGCCCTAGGTCCACGTTCACATTGGTTGGTATGCCATTGATTTGATCAGCTAATAGAAGAGCTAGCTGTGCCGCGATATCACTCATCCAATAGAAGGCAGAAGGGCCTGCTCTATCTATAATCTCGTGGGCTCTAGTGAGTTGAGCATCATTGAACTTTTCTTCATCATTGTCGTTGCTCTCAATGATTGATAACAGATTTTTCTAATCTCTAAGGTAATGCCTTTGTTTTCTTGATCGGTGTGTATGAGTTCATTGAGTTAACTATCTAGGGCGTGCGCGCGGCGCTTTTTCTTCGTGCGGTGAAGGAAGCGAAAGATGAGGGTAGCAAATGAGAGGGTTTCTAACATGGAATCAGCGTAGAAGGCAGGGTGACAAATTGTCAGTTGTGGTCTTTGCCGTGAGGGGAATGGGAGACCTATAGCTGAAGGTAAGACTATTAACCGAATCACTTTGGCACTTACTAACTTGAGAACAAGATGATGAGATTTATTGCACGCACGATTCACGTGTCCTGACGACATTATATGTCAAGTCTCTATTGGGATTGTTCGCACTGATTCCCTTACAACCAACCGTGGTTTTGCATGTCGCATAATGGAATCCATTTGGTGCTCAGGATCTTCGAGCAGCAATTCCACTGCCATCTTCCCCATTTCGTGATAGGGCGTTACGACACAACTAATCGCGGGTTGGGCTAGGGCAGATAACTGCATCTGACTTTCGTAAGCAATAATGCTTACGTCTTCAGGCACTCTCAATCCCTTCTCAGCTAATGCCTGTACTGCACCTAGGGCAGATTTGTCGCTATTTGCGAATATTGCAGTGGGCATCCACTGGTTTACATCAAGAACCGACTTCATAACTTCATAACCAGAGCGAATCTCATTTCCAGCATAAATAGTCTTTAGATCGAAGGTTCCGATCGGAAATTCACTTCGAACATCCCTAAACCCTCGCTCACGCATTTTAGCAATTTGGTTTCTAGAACTATCACTGATGAATAAAATACGTCGGTGACCCGCGTCTGCCAGTGCGCGTGCGGCAATTTGCCCACCTTCGATGTCGCCAGAACCAACTTGTGCAAACTCTTCAATTCTAACAATGTTATTGTTTATATGAATTGAAGGTACGTTGCGTAGTTTCTGGGGCAAAGTCGTCCAACTAGGAGTCATTGGGGCATAAACAAGACCCCCGACGTCATGTTCAATGAGATACTGAATCACATCTTCACTTAGTTCAGTGCCTTCACCAGCATCCAAAATAAAAACCGTGTGTTTTTTTTGGAGCGCAGCTTCTTGCACCCCTAAAACTAGTTGCCCTGGAAAACCCGATCTACTCATCAAGTTTGTAAGCAAACCGATACTTTGAGTTCGAACTCGTCGCAAATCTTGTGCAGAACGATTTACACGGAATCCTAATTTTTCAATTGCCTTTTGGACTTTGATTCTTGTCTCAGGTGAAACTCGATTGTCACCATTCACAACTAACGAAACGGTGCTTTGTGCAACTCTTGCAAGTCGAGCGACGTCCTTCATCGTCGGTCTGCCCGATACGTTACTAAAGGACAATTAAGCCACCTCACCAAAGCTTCCAACCAAATAGGATCCAAAAACGAGTACTAGTATTCGTACAGTAAATCGGCAACCCAGCTTGCCTTGACCACAAAGTCTACACTTCTTTGGTGCGCCGAGTCCTCGCACCAAAGAACGAAATTCCTTGGTGACAAAATCATCGAAGTTCGATCGCGCATCCGCGATGTTACTGACCAAAGGTCCGTGCTGCCGGGAACCCGAATTAAATGGCGGTCGAAGAAATTGCCGCCCCCAACATGAAGACTGGCAAAAACCTGTTCGGCATTTGCAACCTGGGCAGTTACAGTAAATTCGAGATGGGAGTGGATGCTTGATGGAGTTACCCAAGCATCGAGTATTCGTGGACCATCTGATTCCAAGTTACTTGCAGTCAATGTGGGGTCGAATCCAAGTGGCTTCGAATAAGTCACAGACTGACCCGTAAATAGATGGGCGATTCGAGGCGGAGCCTGCAAAAGGGGGCCGAGGAAGTGCTCAGCGGGCAACGATGAAATCTCTACGAAGAGTTTTTTTGCTGAAGGAGTAAGTGCTTCAGTTAAGTCACACCACCACACGACGCCGGTTTCCGGCCAGAGGGATATGTCAGTCTCCTCGAGTGCAGCAAACCTCCTCATCTGATTTTGCTGAAAACCGAAAAGTTTTGTATCAACAGGAATGTCATCAATGAAGACTTGGACATTGGCAGCTGAATCTGCGTCCAAAAGCGGAATCATTAACGTGACTCTTTCAGGATCAATGTATGCAAATGTGTCAGGAAACATTGGATTCTTTGCCCGAAGTTCCTCTGCCTTATCGTTTTGCACGGTTACCGCTTCAGATAAATTTTTTGGAAGTTCATAAACAAGAGTCACGCTTTCAATCTCTTTGTCGTTAGGAAAATGGAATACTTTCCCATCTTTTTTGTTAATCCAACTGTCCAGAGCTATCGGGACAGACTGTAGATCTCTTTGTTTCGCTTCGGCTTGCACATCATTGTCGAGTTCCTCAACCTGCAAAACTATAACTTCGTACGCCGGAACCTCGATTTCGAAAACCGCCGAATCTGGTACGACATCAGACTTACCAATAAATTCAAATAATTCTCCAGGTGCTGGATGGAGTCGACGAAGTCGCCGACCGACTATTCGTTCCCTAGCAGAGTAATGACTTAAGTTGATTTCAGCTCGCGCCATTCGTGGGGCTGGGTTGGCGAGGAATAGCCAAGTGCCCGTTGCTGTGCTGCGTAGGTACCAGTCCACACCGCCAATCCTCACCTGAGACCCTCCAGCAACATCTACTTCAAGGGGCGCAGCAGTCGATTTTGCCCACTCGACCCAATGTGCAAATTCGGAGCGAACCCATTCAGGTTCACCTCTAGTTGGTATAGTCGCGGCAGTTGGGCTGCCACCTACCGCGAGCGCGGAGAGTAAACCGAAGCGCCAACCCCAATGGTCGAATGTTCGTCCGAGCTCTAAAGGATCCAGACACATCTGACTCATCCTGCCAAACAAAGCATGGTTAAGTTCTGCGGGAGCAAACCGGAAGTTTTGACTCCACCACGCCTGTTGTCTAACTCCATTTGCATTCAGGCGTTCAGAACTTAAGTCTGGATATATTCCAGCACCCCATTCGCATTGTTGCTCCCAGTAGCCTTCGTGCTGCGTAATCCCACGAAGCCCCCAAGTACCATCCTCTTTTTGCCCATAGAAACCCTGAATATATAAGCCAGGAAATTCTCGATGAAGTTCTGCAATGTGCTTCTGTCCTGCAAGCCAACCCTTGTAATCGCCGAATCCAGGAGTGTGTCCATGCTCCGAGGAGAAACAATCCCGGCCATCGCCCGGTCCCGGATCCCACGACCATGCCGTTAAGTTAAAACGGCGAATTGTGTTCGCATGCACTTTCGATAGCCATTCCAGATATTCATCTGAAGCCAAGCAATTCTCGAGTCCAAAATCACCCAGTAAGGTTTTCTTTCGCCAGCTAAAGGGTCCATCGATAGGAAGTCCAAGCCCTGGTTCATTTCCAAAGGGAAGATTATCCGCGGCAACACCCATGTAGTAACCGATTTCTAAACCGCGAGACCTAGCATAATTCATTATCTGCGCAGCTATAGAGCCTTCGGGTTCAAGGTTCCAGAAGGACTTAGATGAGACATCAGGCACCTTCGGTAAGACGAGAGGCACAGTAAGTAAAAGGTCGCCACCCAAATCAGCGAAGTCATCAATCATGTCAATCCAAATCCGGACATCTTCCTTCGTTTCGGGTAAGCGGGGTAGCGGTAGCCAGTATGTGTAGAGGACGAATCGCAATTTTGAATCTATAGGCGAAAGGAAGTCTCTTACTATAGATCGTAGAACATTTATTTCAGCGAGGTCCAGCGCAAGCGCTTCTGAAGGATTACGAAATCTGCCTCGATAACGTGCCTCTCCCACCGAAATTCTCGTCTTAGGAGATTCGGGCCTGACAACTTTCCCTGATTGTTTTACGATCGCGAAGAATTGAGGACTTGCATCAAATCGACTGTCGGTAGTCAATGCAGCATGATAATCCGAAAGGATTCCCTCCCCAATGTCGACGTTTACGTGCGGATTTTGTATACCAGATAAAAATGAAATTGTGCCGATTCGCTTCAAAGTTGCAAAAGGGGCCTCAGAGAAAGTACGGATTTGGTTCGAAAGAGTTGGAAGTTGAGAAGTACGAACATGACTCTTAATGAAACCGACTTGGAATTTGCCCGGTATTCGAACCGATATTTCACGTAATGCGTAAACGTTGCCGGAACTAATATGGACAGTCCAACGGACCTGCATTACTAATCCATTCAATCCCTCAAAAATGAATTCAGCACTTGTGCCAGTCTCATGGACACTCCGCAAGTCAAGAGTCTCGGTGCTGACCATTTGACCATTAATCTCTATCGACCACTCATCTACGGCGAGATCAATTGAGAACCCACTTTGGGAGATATTCACTAGATTACCAAAGTAACCCAGCGATATTTCTAGGTCTGCTGTACCAACTAAAATATTTTGATCCATCATCGTGCATCTCCCTTTTTTAGTTCACTTGCCTTTATAGTGATCTCTGCCTTTGTGCTCTCAAACAACATCCCCAAGGAACGCAAATTCGCACTCGACCGAGCGGTTAGCCACATCCGATCGTTTAGGCAAAATTCAATTAAATCTCCACGTCGAATCAACTCAAGGCGATTTTTCACAGTACGAAGAATTGGATGCGAAACAATGGTCTCTCGTTGTCGGGAATTCGCGTTATCAGATCTAATTCGGTGAAGATCTACAATCGAACGCCCGTAGTCAATGCAGAGTTCGAATCCTGAGTCCCAAGTTTTCGGAACATCAATTAAGATACAAATTCGCCCAGATCCCTCGGCTAAAATTTCAAACTCAGTCAAGCTGACGGCCAAATCGAATCTATGGTCCAACTGAAGCACGTTGACCGAGTGGTAAGCCGAAATACGAATGGGGCCATTGCTGATCTTTGTCGCGCCAACCTCCCCCAGACTATGTGGATGGTTAAACGCGTTCCGAATTTCCTTAGGGAGCTTCCAAGCTAACTCATCATTACCACTCATCCATAGCTCTCGCGGAACAGCGAGGTCACCACCCCAAAGTGCACTGTTATCGTCAGTTGGGTCCGCTAAATCTGGTATCCAACCAAAAGAAAAAACTCTGCCCTCGCTGTTGGTAAGGGACTTTACTGCGTACCACCAGCCACCATCCGGCTCTGAGTTTGCAGGTATCCGCCATCCCTGGCCATCGTGAATCCTGAATTGCGTACCCCAACGACCCGTGAATGTCGAATATGACAATACTTTTGTACCATTAATTTCTCGAAGGTCTGGACATTCTGGGCAGAAAGTTCCAGTCGCATCAAAAAAAAGACGCGGTTCACTCCATGTCTTGCCATCTGCAGAATCTGAAATTGCGACAGCACCACTTCGATTATGCGAGTAGTTAGTTTGTCTGGCAGTAATTAGCATGTGGAATCCATCCCCATCACTAAAAACAAAGGGGTCACGCCAATTATCTA
>Ga0136641_1001008_pt1 | contig 11798 bp, 10 predicted proteins | sample EliLak1302023Y_FD_115312 | JGI IMG/M metagenome (GOLD analysis project Ga0136641, IMG submission 115312) | Freshwater microbial communities from Elizabeth Lake, Yosemite National Park, California, USA - 13020-23Y | ecosystem: Environmental > Aquatic > Freshwater > Lake ...
AGATTATGAGCCTTGCGAGCTACCAAGCTGCTCTATCCCGCGTTGTACTCTGTGTCCTTTTCTCCACAGGTCTAAGCTAAAAGATGGACGGAGAACTTTTGAGGACCCAGCTAGCACGCCACGGGGGGGTCCTTGCTTATCTTCCGGGCAGCACTTCGTGCCGCAGTGGCTCAAGGTTTCAAACTTCCTGTCTTCTTAGACTCTATCTGTATTTCGGAGTGCTGTTCTTTTTCAAGCCTGACACAATTAGAAACTAAATATTCTCTTTGAACACAGGTATCATAATACTAAATTATTATGTACTTTTTTGCAAAGATAAAAGTGACCGTGGACACGAAGTGGCCCAATAACCGTAGGTCCACGGATAGAACGGGCAGAACGTCAGGATCCGCAAGGGCGCGGGTGGACCTACGGGCGGCTTCGTGGACCTACGGTCATCGCGCCCACGTTACCAAACGTGAGACTTCAGAGAAGTGGAGGATGTCTGTAACGACTTACTTTTGTCCGACGTTGCCAACAAAGAAGTGTCGAGGGCAGAGCCCCCACTAGAGAATTCGTCAAAACTGCGCAGGGCGCCGTTTCTGCGTAATGGTCGAGTAACAAGTTCTAGAATGTCACGAGCGTTCGTAAATCCGTGTATTTGTGCAAAAGTAAATTCAACGGACCATTTTGTTGAAATTCCACGAGCTTCTAGTGGATTTGAATGTGCCATTCCTGTAATAACGAGATCTGGTTGAAGTTCTCGGATACGTTGCACTTGATTATAATTATCTGGTTTTTCAACAATCCTTGGAATAGGAAGATTCATGAATTGACAAGTTTCAAAGAGCAAATTGAGCTCGGCTGCTTGAAAACGTTTATCCATATAAGGAATTCCAATTTCATAAACAATCATACCGCAACGAGCTAAAAATCGAGCAAGAGAAATTTCGAGACAATTATCACCCATAAAAAAAACAGACTTGCCACGAACAAGTTCAAGATAATCTTCACAAGAATTCCAGATTTCTTGTTCTCGAACTTGAAGACCTTGAGGAGTTTTTCCAAAAACTGAACAAATTTTTTCAATCCAAACTCTTGTTCCATCTGGTCCAATAGGAAAAGGTGCTCCGATAAGCTTGGCTTTTCTTCGTCTCATTAATGTAGTTGCTGTTCGACTTAAAAAGGGATGAACACCACAGACATAAACCGAAGGACCTAGTTCAGGAAGATCGCTATATCTTTGAGCAGGTAACCATCCTGAAACAATAATGTCTTGTTTCTTTAATTCTAAAGTTAATTGTGACGCAACACTTGAAGGCAGTGAACCAAAAAGAACAAGAGACGGGCAGGTATCACGGGGGCCAGCGAGAGCTTCAATTTTTTCTGGACAACGTTGAGCTAAGGCAGCAAGTACTGTATCTTCACCTTGTGTAAAAGCATAATCAAGACCATTTGCTCGCGCAACAACAATTGGAATACCACATTCTTCTTCAAGAGATGGTGCAATTCCTTCTAAATCCATTTTAATAATTTCTGTCGTACATGTTCCAATCCAAACAATAACTGATGGGTTTCTGTCTTGTTGAATCTGTAAACAGAGACGTTTTAATTCTTCATAATCGTTTAGCTGAGCAGAAATATCACCTTCTTCTAGTTCAGCCATTGCGTAGCGAGGTTCAGCAAAAATCATTACTCCGAGAGCGTTTTGCAAAAAATATCCACATGTTTTTGTGCCAATAACTAAAAAAAATGAATCTTCAATTTTTTGATAAAGCCAAGAAACACAACTAATTGGGCAAAAAGTATGATAATTTCCTGTCTCACATTCAATTACTAATGAATTGGAAAGTGCGGCTAGCGCCAGCCCAGGGGCGTGTCCTGTTGTGACAAGTCCCCCTCCTGGAATCTGGTCACCAGAGACAGCCGCGCACGAAGTGGCGCCCGCGCCTAGCGGCGGACCAAAGGTCCCGCGCCAGCGGCGTGTCGAGCTGTTAGTCTTGGCTGCGAAGCATCGCGGGCAGCACACGTAGGCTGAAATCTGATATCGTAACAAACGCGACCCACCAATACTGGTACGAAGTCGATGTGGTTGTAGATTCATAAAAATTTTAAAACAGACAGCACGTGGACCTGGACCTTTGGTCATGGTCATAGAGGGCGCGCGGCTAGCGCCGGCCACCCGTAGGTCCACGAAGCCGATAGGAGGTGCCGCGGTGTGTCGTGGAGTAGCGCGCAGGCTGTCATACGTATCGATTGAATGCCGTCGAGACAGAAAGTGCCACGGTTAGATGCGAGCGGAAAGCCCCAGGCGAATCGACCAAAGGTCCCGCGCAGCACAATGACCGTAGGTCCATGTGCCGCGGCGGTTACACAATTAAGAAATCAAGTTCAGATGACAGTAAAGTTTCGACCAAAGGTTCATTTGAATGTGTTCCCTCTTGAATGTCGCTAGACGAGGCTTGGTGTTCGATCAAAGGTCCATTTAACGCTAACCCCATCGAAGCTTCTTGAACTAAAACGGGACCAGCTGCGATGACCGTAGGTCCATCCCCCTCCACGCTCAGCGGCATCGCGAACCCGCCGGCGGCTACGTGGACCTTACGTTCATCGTCCCGCACGATTCCACTATTCTTCTGAGCGGCCGTAGGCCCCGCGTCGCTTGCTCCTAAATAGAAATCTGATAGAAGACGAAAAAGTGCTCTATCTTCAACTTCTCGTGGAACTACCCCCTCAGGCTGTGATAAAAGTTGATCAGCAATATTTAAGTAAAAATCACAGAGATACTTTAGAGGACTTGCAGAACCTGGACCTACGGTCAGTGTGTCTTGTAAGCCTACGCCGCCACGCACGGAGTGGCCCGCGGCTGATTCTTCCATCATTTCGAAAAGCGTTTTTCCTTTCACACGAGAAATCCGAATATCTTCAATAGTTGGAATAAGTTCTAAAATTGGAAAAGGACAAGCTTCAACAAATTTGTCAATAAGATCCCTTTCAAGTGTTCTATTTCCAATAAGGCCAACAAGGCGAAGTGGGTGAGATTTTGCTTTTTCTCTTACGGAAGCTGCAATACGATTTGCTGCAAAGAGTGCATCAAATCCGTTATCCGTAACGATAAGACAATATTGGCAAAAATTTAATGGAGCAGCAAAACCGCCGCATACGACATCTCCCAAGACATCAAAAAGAATAACATCATACTCATAGAAGGCATTCAATTCTTTAAGAAGTTTTACAGTTTCACCGACAACATAACCTCCACAACCAGCACCCGCTGGAGGCCCTCCAGATTCTACACAATCTACGCCGCCATAGCCTTTATAAATAACATCTTCTGGCCAAACATCTTCATAATGATAATCTTTTGCTTGAAGCGTAGAAATGATTGAAGGAATCAAAAACCCAGTAAGAGTAAAAGTACTATCCGCTTTAGGATCGCAACCGATTTGAAGAACTCGTTTTCCACGTCGTGCTAAAGCAATTGAAATATTTGATGCTGTGGTCGATTTACCGATCCCACCTTTTCCGTAGACAGCTAATTTGGTCATAAATAATACTTATTTACACGTGGGAGGGCGCGCGGTTAGCGCCGGCCGATAGCCGGCCATGAGGGCGCGCGGCTAGCGTGGGTGGACTCGCCGGTGGCTATGCGGACCTACGGTCATCGCGCCCTCGATGACCTGCGATGACCATAGGTCCACACAATGACCCGCGCAGCACAATGACCGTAGGTCCAGGTGCCGCGGCGGGTCCAGGTGCCGAGGCGGACCAAAGGTCCAACCAAAGGTCTCGCGAGGGCGAAGCCGCCCGTAGGTCCGGGCGGGTCCGCGTAGCGTGCTGGACAGCAAAGATCCGTGCGGGACCACGACCCTGGACCTTTGGTCGTGGTCCAGGGTCGTGGTCCGTGTCTTATACGTTGACAGTTGCAGCTTCTTTTGCTGCGTACATCGTTTCAACGCCAATTAACGAAATAGAGTTTTCACGAGCGTATTTTTCTGTAGAACGTTTCACTTTTCCTCGAACAAAACCAGGAACTTTCTGCAGCTCTTTCATCGCTTCAGGAGTCCAAGCACAATTAGTATCCGTAGATAATCCTTTAGTTAAAACAGTTTTTGTGTCATGTCCCCCAAAAATTTCTAGAAGATGATCTTCCATACCTAAAGTAAAAGAGTTGTAAACAAGATCACAAATATTATTTGTTCCTTCATAGCCAACAAAAGGTCGGTATCCTAGCGGAAAATTTTGGATATGAACAGGAGCCGAAATAACACCACAAGGAATTCCAAGACGTTTTCCTGTGTGTCGTTCCATTTGTGTTCCAAAGATAGCTGCTGGTTCAATTCTTGCAATCATATCTCCAACCTGGGTATGATCATCCGTAATTAAAACACTGTCACAATAACCTTGGACTTGTTCACGGAACCAATCAGAATCATGTTTACAATACGTACCGGCACAAACAACACGAATACCCATTTCACGAGCAAGAATTCGTGTCATGGAGGCTGCATGTGTTGCATCTCCAAAAACAACGGTACGTTTTCCTGTCAAATTTTGACAATCAATTGAGCGAGAAAACCAAGATGCTTCGGATACAAAACGCGTTTGAGTCTCAATATATGTTTGAATGGTCGCAGCGCACGAAGTGGCGAGGGCAGAGCGTGGGGCCGGCGAGGCACCTGGACTTGGACCTTCGGTCATGGTCATTGTGTCCCGCGTGGCCTCAAGGCTGTCTGGATGCGCCGGCCCCTCGCACGCCACGACTTCGTCGCAGGTGGCACGCGCGCCAACTTGAGTTAATATTTTTTGAATCTGGCGAAGAAAGGCGCTTGTATCGAGAACACCCATAGGTGTAATTGATACATAAGGCATTTCATACTGTTGCTCAAGATATTGAGCTGCCATACAACCAATTTCGCGATAAGGCACAATGTTAAACCAAGCTTCAGGAAGTCGTTTAATGTCGTGAACTGACCCGCCTTCTGGAAGAACTAAATGAGTATCAACTCCAATTTCATGAAGGAGTCGTTTTAACTCTCGACAATCATGTTGGTGGTGAAATCCTAAAGTAAAAATTCCAAGGATATTCGCAGAAGGCTTAGTTGTTTTTGACAATACGCCCGCCCGACGCTCCGGGCTCGGCGGCACGGAGTGGGGCGATGACTCGCCGGCGCCTACGTGAACCTTACGGGCGGCTTCGTGGACCTTACGGGCGGCTTCGCCCTCGCGGGACCTTTGGTCATGGTCCATCGTGTGGGCTTTTTCGAGATAAAAACGAATAACTTGCTCGAGTGTTCTATCAGCTGCCTGTAGTTCGTTTACCCGGTAATGATTAACATCAGCAAGAAGGACATCAGATTTAGATTCTAAAGCAGCACGATCAGCAAAATTTTGTAGATCTTCCTGCAGGATACTACTAGTACAGGTAGGAGTAAGAAGAATAAGATCAGGTTCTTCCTCTTTATCTTTTCGAAGAATATTTTCGATAACTTTATCTTGTGAACCTCGAGCTAAAACATGGCGATCTACAATTGATGTGGTAACAGGTGTAAAATCACGTTCCCGTTCAAGCATGGAACGCATAACATTGAAGTAGTCATCTCCAAGCGGGGCGTGCATAATTGCATGAACATTCTTAAATGAAGAAGCAACTCGTAAGGTTCCCAGATGAGCTGGGCCTTGATACATCCAATATTGTAATTTCATTTTTTTCCAAACTTATTCTCTGACCGTAGGTCCAAACAATGACCCGCGCAGCACAATGACCGTAAGTCCAGGTGCCGCGGCGGGTCCAGCTGATTGCGACGCTCCGTGCCGCCGAGGCACCTGCGACACGACGACCGTAGGTCCACCTACGGACGGCCCGCGTGAGTGGACCGCCGGCCCCGCAGCGGACCAAAGGTCCGCGTGACCGCAAGTGCCTTGGTATCTACTTTGTTATATTATTCTTTTTTGAACAGAAAAATATAAAGTATTATTTCTTGTAACTTTTTTATTTGTAAAAATCTTATAGTTTCTTTAGAATTAATAAAACTGAGTTCACTCACGCGTGACAGGCCACAACCCGCTCAGCACGTGGACCCTTTGGTCCGCCGCGGGGCCGGCGTGCACCTGGACCTACGGTCATAGTGGTGGACTTGGACCTTTGGTCATGGTCATCGCGCCCTCCCGGGTCAATGTGCTCCGAGGGCGCGGGCCTCAATGACCGTAGGTCCAGGTGCACGTCGGCCGACCGTAGGTCCACCCTCGTGACCCGATAATTTTTAATCGAAAATATGCCAACAATTCAACAGCTCGTTCGACAAGAACGTACTGCTCTTATTCAAAAATCTAAATCCCCCGCCCTTGATAGTTCACCTCAGAGAAGAGGTGTTTGTGTTCGGGTTTTTACAACAACACCAAAAAAACCTAACTCAGCTTTGCGTAAAGTAGCACGCGTTAAATTAAGTTCTGGTTTTGAAATCACAGCTTATATTCCAGGTGAAGGTCATACTTTACAAGAGCACTCAGTTGTGCTCGTAAGAGGTGGACGTGTACGTGATCTTCCAGGTGTTCGATATCATATTATTCGAGGAAGTTTAGATGCATCAGGAGTAAAAAACCGTACTAATGCTCGAAGCAAATATGGTACTAAAAAAGCGAAAGGTGCTGCAGGAAAAAGCGGTGAAGCCGGTAATACAAAGAAAAAATAATTGATAGGGAGAAAAAATAATGTCTCGTAGAACAACAGCAAAAAAAAGATTAGTAACCCCGGATCCTCTTTATAGAAGCCGCTTAGTCTCAATGATGATGAGTCGTCTTTTAATGGACGGTAAAAAATCCCTTGCACGTCGACTTTTCTATGAATCTATGCAAGAGATTGAAAATCTTACGGGTCGTACTGGAGCTAGCGGCGAAGCTGGCAATGATGACTCGCGAGGGCGAAGCCCCGCGGCGGACCAAAGGTCCCGCGCGGGCCTAGCCGCCGGCGGGTCCACGAAGCCTGCAACGTCAACAAATCCACCCACTCCTAACGGGGGCCACTCTGTGACATCTGCGCAGGAAATGGGTACACGTAATGCAAAAACTGGCATGATTTCCGGTGATGAATCATCTTTAAAAGTTTTTCAGCAAGCAGTATTAAACGTGACTCCGGTTGTTGAAGTAAAATCGCGACGTGTTGGTGGAGCTAATTTACAAGTTCCTCTAGAAGTAAATGCTGAACGTGGAACAGCTTTAGCTCTACGTTGGTTAGTACAAGCCGCACGTCAACGTCCTGGAAGAGAAATGCCGTTAAAATTAGCAAACGAATTTATCGATGCTTCAAATAAGACAGGAAATGCTATTCGAAAACGAGAAGAAACTCATAGAATGGCTGAAGCTAATAAAGCTTTTGCAAATTATCGTTTTTAGGACCGCCCCGTGCAGCATGCTACGCGGACCCGCCGCTAGCCGCGCGCCCTCGCGGGTCATTGAGGGCGCGATGACAGTAGGTCCGCCCTTGCGTTTACTTAAGGAGGAAAACTGAATCAAAAACAAGACTTAATCGAAATGGAAGGTGTCGTTGTAGAAGCTTGTCCAAATGCCATGTTCAAAGTTGATCTTGAAAATAATTTTACTGTTTTAGCTCATATTTCGGGAAAAATTCGAAAAAATTTTATTAAGATTCTACTTGGCGATCGTGTGATTATTCAACTCACTCCATATGATCTTACAAAAGGTAGAATTATCTATAGATTACGAGGTGAAACTACTGCAAAACGACCAGCACCTACAAATTAGTGATGCGATGACCTGGGCCTAAAGGCGGACCAAAGGTCCAAGTCCAGGTGCGCGGCGAGTCCAGGCAGCACGATGACGGTAGGTCCAGCCAATCAAATAAAAATAATGAAATGCGCATAGCGCCAATTATGGAAAAAATTGAATCAAATCGCAATGAAAAATTAAATGATCCTGACATGAGACCGAAGGTCTCGCAAGACCCTCTGCGCGCGGTAACTGGCGCGCCACAGGGCGCTGGTATAAGAAACGACTCATCCAGTTTAGCTGTACAATATGGAACAACCGGTAGACCGGGTCGAGTGGAAATTGATTATAAGAATACAACACTTTTGTTCCGTTATTTAACAGAACAAGGAAAAATTATTCCTCGACGCTTAAGTGGGTTAACTGCTAAACAACAACGTCATATGACAAAAGCTATTAAACAAGCAAGAATTCTTGGTTTAATTCGCTTTACAAATAATAAGTAACTACCGCGGGGCGGCGCTAGCCGCGCGCCCTCGCGGATTCATCTTCGGCAGCCGTGGCTACCTCGCAATAATGACCCGCGATGATCACGACCTTGGACCTTTGGTCGTGGTCCCGCGCCTAGCGGCGGGTCCACGAAGCCCCGCCGTGGACCAACGGTCCATGTCCTCGACAACAAGGAACAGCACGGACTTTCGGTCACGAGGACCCTCGAGGGCGCAATGACCAAAGGTCCAAGTCCAACACTTCGTGCGCACCGGCCCCTTGCCACGCGGACCCTCGGGTCATCGAGGGCGTGAGGCTCCGGCCCCCTTCATGCCGCCGCGCACTTGGACCTACGGTCATTGTGGCGCGCAGGTACTCGTAGCGCGCTGCCCTAAACGCGGGAGGCCCTTGTGTCGCGGGCAAAGTCGTGTTGTGCCGTCACCTGTCCTATTCTTCAATATCTTTATGGCAGTACCAAAAAAACGTGTCTCACGAACAAGAAAGCTTTTGCGTTATTCAAATTGGAAAAAAGAAATTGTTTCTCAAGCCTTGCATGCTCTATCACAGGCTAAGTCTTCGCGAAGACCAAACACTAATTTTCGTTTTGCAGGATCTAAACCTTCTATTGGTGAAGTAGGATCAGATGGTCTTATAACTGATGGGACTTCTTCACTATCATCATCAGCAACAGAAGCAGAGGGCCAGATTCCTCCTAGTTCAAATTAACCCGCAAGGGCTTACTCGCCCGCGCAGCATGCCCGCGCGGGTCTTATAGAATAGCACGTGGGCGCTAGCTGCGCGCCCTCGGGGGCTGTCAAGATAGATCAAAAAAATTCTCTGCTTATGATTAATCACGTTCTTAGCGATATGCTCAATCGTTTGGTCAATGGTGCTCGGGTGAAAAAAAAAATAGTTAAAGTAAAGTCAACTCGATTGACACAAGAAGTTGCAAACCTTTTACTTAAAGAAGGTTTTATTGAAAAGATTACTGCATCAGGAGCAACTGATGTCGACCAAAGGTCCAAGTCAGCTTATGAAGCGGGACAAGAACTTTTAATTCATTTAAAATATCGCGATCGTAGTCTTAATATTGGAAAATCAGCAAGCCGCTCTCCCGAACGTGGAACTGCTAACGAAAAATCTATTTCAACAGTCCTTTCAAAAGGGAAGAACCTTGTTCCTGTTTTTACAAACGTAAAATCTTTAAGTACGCCTGGTGTTCGTTTATATGCTGGAACAAAAGAAATTCCAGCAGTTTTAGGCGGATTAGGAATTACTCTTATTTCAACATCTCGTGGGATTTTAACAGATCATGAAGCGCGCCGCTTAGGTCTAGGTGGTGAAGTTTTATGTATGGTTTGGTAGTGGTAAAAACCTACCATTGATCAGTCCCTCAGGCTCCCGCGATACGCCCCCAAGGGCGCGCGGCTAGCGCCGGCCCCCCGCCACGACCCGCGATGACCACGTGTTGCAGGTGCCGCGGCGTGCCGCCGCTAGGCGCGGGCGGGTTATGGGGTGTCGGGCGAGCTTTTCTCATAGGTGCTGAGACCTGCTGTCCAAGATTCAGTTCACCTACTCTCAAATCAATATGAAGATGTAATTTGTTATTTACCACGAAGTGGCGTTATACTTGAATTATAAAATCTCAATAAATAGCATATATTTATTAAAAAGCCTTAGTGGCGGAATGGTATACGCGGCTGATTTAGGATCAGTTGCCTCAGGCGTGGAGGTTCGAGTCCTCTCTAAGGCAGAAAGTTTAGAGGCTAGTTTGTAAAGGATAGATTATTTATTGCGCCGTAGCACCTGCGACGCGCCGAGGCACGAAGTGCTGCGCGGGTCGTAGCGTGCTGCGATGACCACGACCAAAGGTCCCGCGCCTAGCGGCGGGTCCACCAAAAGGTGAAGGGATAATGTATGAACAAAGCTTTAACGCTACTAGATGCGGATACTCCATAGCAAGTCTAGGTAGTAAGTATGGCTTCGTCTTAACAATAATAAAATATTATCGGAATGTAGCGCAGTTTGGTAGCGCATATCGTTTGGGACGATGGGGTCATGAGTTCGAATCTCTTCATTCCGAGGTTTTAAAAGAAAAGTTTAACTTGCGTAAGAGACCGCAGTTTCAAACGCGACACCTGGACCTACGGTCATCGTGCTATATCTTTACAAAGTCACGTACCGCCCATAGGTGCGGGCGTGAAAGTTTTTTATTACAACTTTTGCGCTTTTATAGAGATCTTAATCAAAACGTGTTTATATGAATTAATCGAACACTGCCGAAAAGTTCGCGTAATAAATCGACCCTGGACCTTTGGTCGTGGTCCAAGTTTGGAAAGACGGAGGCGATCAACAATAATTCGTGGCACCAACAAATGCTGGGCTGACTGAAGGCTCCGCGCCTAACGGCTAATACGATTATAGTTTTGTCCTTAAGCGAAGTACGGGATCAACGGGACTCGAACCCGCAACTTCCGCCGTGACAGGGCGGTGCTCTAACCAATTGAACTATGATCCCTTATACATTATTCACACTTTTTATATTATAAAGATAATATTACGTTCAAAAGATAAAAAATTCAATCGAATTCTATTTTGACGTTAGGCGCAGTTATTTAATTTGTCATTTAGAACACCAAGCACCTGAAGTGCGCTGAGGTGCCTGCGACACGTCGAAGCACCTGGACCTACGGTCATTGTGCTGCGCGGGTCGTGGCAGGGGCACACAGCGGCACCTGGACCTTTGGTCCGCTGCGGGGCCTTAGCTGGTTGTCAAAAATCTACAGATTGCCGATCGATGTTTAGCTGTATTCATAGTAAGCTTGAGCCTAGGTTGACACGCGCGACACTTCGAGCTCGGTGGTAAGTCGGAAGAGGAGTTGAAGAGACACATGTGAGCGCCTAGCGGTGATTCCGTAGCTAGGCGCGATTATCCACGAAGACTTATCACCGTTAGACGCAGTTACTCGACAGCAAGGACCTGCCGCTAGGCGCGTCTCCTGTCCTACGTAGCACTTTTTGAATAACTCGTATGGATCGACCCCCCCGGGCGGTTGTAAAAAGTGTTAGAGGCGGACAATATTGATCTTCTACTTGCCTCTTTTGTATACTTATCATCAAGTTCAAACAATTTATTTGAACCCAGTTATGTATAGACCTTTGACACGAACTCACTTTGTGAGGTTACTTGTCTTACGTCTGACATATTACTTTTTGAGAGTTTGATCCTGGCTCAGGATGAACGCTGGCAGTATGCTTAACACATGCAAGTCGTACGGAATTCAATTTCGGTTGAATTGAGTGGCGGACGGGTGAGTAACACGTAAGAATCTACCTCGAGGAGAGGGATAACCTTTGGAAACGATGGGTAATCCCTCATATGGACGGCAACGTCTGAAACGGGCAATCGCCTCGAGATGAGCTTGCGTCTGATTAGCTAGTTGGTGAGGTAATGGCCCACCAAGGCGACGATCAGTAGCTGATTTGAGAGAATGATCAGCCACACTGGGACTGAGACACGGCCCAGACTCCTACGGGAGGCAGCAGTGAGGAATTTTTCGCAATGGGCGCAAGCCTGACGGAGCAATACTGCGTGGAGGATGAAG
>Ga0136641_1001010_pt1 | contig 11781 bp, 7 predicted proteins | sample EliLak1302023Y_FD_115312 | JGI IMG/M metagenome (GOLD analysis project Ga0136641, IMG submission 115312) | Freshwater microbial communities from Elizabeth Lake, Yosemite National Park, California, USA - 13020-23Y | ecosystem: Environmental > Aquatic > Freshwater > Lake ...
AATTGGTCGCCGTCCAGTTAATGATGTTGCCGCCTCCTCTAATACTGGATCTGCAACCGTGATATTGGCTGGTATCGCAATTGGTTTCGAATCTGCTGTGTATTCAGCGCTTCTAATCGCTGCGGCAGTATTCGGTGCTTTCATATTGGGTCAAGGCTCTATCGTCCTTAGCCTCTTTGCAATTGCGCTCGCGGGAACTGGATTGTTAACTACCGTCGGAGTAATTGTCGCTATGGATACCTTCGGACCTATCTCGGATAACGCTCAAGGCATTGCAGAAATGTCGGGCGATGTTCATGGCGAAGGTGGCCAGATCCTGACCTCATTGGATGCGGTCGGTAATACGACTAAAGCAATTACCAAGGGCATTGCAATCGCCACCGCTGTTCTCGCAGCAACTGCGCTCTTTGGGGCATTTACAAATGCGATCCTCAAAGCAGTAAGCGACGCTGGTAAGACAGCTGCAAATCTCAATCTGCAATTCCAAGGTATCTTAGATATTGCTAATCCGCGCAACTTAGTTGGCCTCATTATCGGCGCCTCTGTTGTATTCCTGTTCTCGGGTCTGGCAATCAACGCCGTTTCTCGTGCTGCGGGTGCAGTTGTCGTCGAAGTGCGCGAACAGTTCCGGTTACATCCTGGAATCATGAATGGAACCGAAAAGCCAGAATACGGTCGCGTTGTAGATATCTGCACTCGCGATTCTCTGCGTGAACTTGTTGCACCAGGCTTACTCGCTGTAATGGCTCCTATCGCAGTTGGCTTTGGTCTCGGCGTAGGCGCTCTCGGTGCTTACCTTGCTGGAGCAATTGGTACCGGAACACTGATGGCAGTCTTCCTGGCTAACTCAGGCGGCGCTTGGGATAACGCAAAGAAGATGGTTGAGGATGGACACCACGGCGGTAAGGGCTCCGATTCACATCACGCCACTATCGTTGGTGACACCGTTGGAGATCCATTTAAAGATACCGCTGGACCAGCAATCAACCCACTGCTCAAGGTTATGAACCTTGTTGCGCTGTTGATTACTCCAGCGATTGTTTCCTTCTCACTTGGTGGTCACAAGGTTGCCAGCGCACTAATCGCTCTAGTCGCTGTTCTTGTTATCATCTACGCCCTCGTGCGCAACAGAAGAGCTTCTACCGCAATCGCATAACGTGGCGGAAGTTGCCTGCCATTAGGCCATTTAGGAGTTGGTGAATTTGGGTATCAAGCTTGTGATCGTGGAGTCCCCTGCAAAGGCGCGCAAAATTGGCGCCTTTCTAGGGGATGACTACGTAGTCGAAGCCTCTGTTGGCCATATTCGCGATCTGCCGCAACGGGCGGCTGATATTCCAACTGAATATAAAAAAATTGCTTGGGCCAAAGAGGGTGTAAATATTGCAGAGGATTTTGCTCCTCTTTATGTCATCAACCCAGATAAGCGGGCCAAGGTCAATGAATTAAAGGCGCTCATGAAGAACGCCGATGAACTCATTCTGGCTACCGATGAGGACCGCGAGGGCGAAGCAATCGCCTGGCACTTAATAGAAGTATTACGCCCCAAGATCCCGATTAGCCGGATGGTCTTCCACGAAATTACCAAAGAGGCTATTCAGGAGGCCGCGAAGAACACCCGCGATCTGGATTATCGTCTGGTAGATGCGCAAGAGACTCGCCGTGTACTCGATCGCCTTTACGGATACCGCCTCTCTCCCGTACTTTGGAAAAAAGTCATGCCACGCATCAGCGCGGGACGAGTTCAATCGGTTGCAACGCGGCTAATCGTTGAACGTGAACGTGAGCGGATGGCCTTTATCTCTTCTTCCTGGTGGGATCTCAAGGCAGAGACCGACCAGAACTTTACCGCTCGCCTTATATCTCTCGATGGGAAGCGAACCGCTACAACTAATGACTTTGATGAAACTGGTGGTCTGAAAGAGAAATCTCTGGGCAACATCCTCTTGCTCGACGAAGCATCCGCCAACGAGTTAACAGAGAGTTTGCTCGGCGCAAATTTAAAAGTAATAAGTACCGAAGAGTCACCTCGCACCGAGCGCCCTAAAGCGCCTTTTACAACTTCCACGATGCAACAAGATGCCGGTTCGCGTTTAGGTTGGGGCGCGCAGATAACGATGCGTGTAGCGCAACGACTCTATGAAAATGGTTACATCACCTATATGAGAACCGATTCGGTGACTCTTTCGCAGTCGGCAATTTCTACTGCGCGTGCTCAAGCCGCGTCTTTGTATGGCAAGGATTACATCCCAAGTAGCCCGCGCGTTTACGAAGGCAAGACGAAGAACGCCCAAGAAGCGCATGAAGCCATCCGCCCTGCCGGAGAAACCTTTAAAACCCCAGGAGAATTAGCGCCCGAACTCAGCCGCGACGAATTCGCGCTCTATGACCTAATTTGGAAGCGGACGATCGCATCGCAGATGTCCGATGCCAAGAAGATGCAGATGCGCGTTGACTTTGAAGTTGCAACAAAGGTCGGTGCTAACGCAAACTTCCGCGCCAACGGTTCTGTACTCACTTTCCCGGGCTTCTTAGCTGCCTACGAAGATGTTCTAGAAGAGGGCGCAGCGGAGGTTGACGACGAATCCAAACGCCTACCTCCGATGGCGATCGGCGATATCGTGAACGTTAAGCAATACTCTTGTGAGGGTCACGAAACCAAGCCACCCGCACGCTATACAGAACCATCTCTGGTTAAGAAATTAGAGGAGCTCGGAATTGGTCGCCCGTCTACATTTGCATCAATCATGAGCACAATTCAAGACCGCGGATATGTTGCTAAACGCGGGCGCGCACTAGTTCCTACTTTCTTGGCATTTAGCGTTACTGGATTATTGGAACAGCACTTCTCAAAATTAGTCGATTATGAATTCACCGCATCAATGGAAGAGGATCTCGACAAGATTGCCAATGGCGAAGCTGACCGCGTCGAATGGCTAACGCGTTTCTTCTATGGTCACGATGATGTTCCTGGCCTCGAAGCTCTGGCATCTGATCTAGGGGCGATTGACGCGCAACAGATAAACACAATGAAGATGGGTCAAGATATTGAGATTCGTGTCGGCCGCTATGGCGCTTATATTCAACAAGGCGAAGGCGATAATCGAAAGTTCGCCAACATTCCAGAAAATATGGCTCCCGACGAACTCACCCTAAGTGTTGCAATTGAATTATTAGCACGACCTTCGGGCGAAAGAGAGCTAGGCGTCGAACCTCTTACCGGATATCCACTCGTTGCAAAGTCGGGCCGCTTTGGTCCCTATGTCACGCAAATATTTCCAGAGCCAGAATTGGTTGTTGATAAGAAGACCGGAGAGCTGAAGAAGCCACGCAAAAAGAAGGATGCGCCGAAACCAAAAACTGCATCGCTACTTTCCACGATGACGCTCGATACGATCACAATGGATGATGCACTCAAGTTGATGTCACTACCAAGAACACTGGGTGAGTATGAAGAAGAACCAATCACAGTTCAAAACGGTCGATACGGTCCTTATCTAACAAAAGGTAGCGATTCTCGAACGCTTACCTCGGAAGATCAACTCTTTGACATCACACTTGATGAAGCGATCGCAATCTATAAAGAGCCGAAGGTCCGCCGCCGTGGTGTTGCCAAGCCGCCGGTAAAAGATCTCGGTGTAGATCCAGGGTCGCAACGCCCGGTTCTTGTTAAAGATGGGCGATTTGGACTTTATGTCACCGATGGTGAGACCAACGCAACCTTGCGCCGCGGGGATACCGTGGAATTTCTTACACTCGAACGCGGAATGGAGTTATTGGCCGGTCGACGAGCCTGGGAGGCGGAAAATGGTGGCGCGAGTCGTGTCAAGAAGAAGTCAACGAGAGCCAAGAAGAGCGCCCCCACTTTGACCGCTAAGACAGTCAAGGCTACGGGAGCCCCCAAAGCCAAGAAGAAAGCCGCCTCAGGCAAGGGCAAAGCCACTTCTGGCGCCAGCCTCTAGGCTTAACCCATGTCTCAAGCGCTGCCATACCCTTCGGCCCCCGCTCAATCGGAGTCCCGCAGCGTTCTGGCTATCCCAGCCTTTCGCAAGCTCTGGAAGAGCATGGCCTTCTCCTCCTTCGGAGATTGGCTCGGTTTGCTGGCTACAACCGCGCTCGCCCAAGAGTTAGCTGGCGGAAATTATCAAAAGGCCAACTTCGCTATCGCCGGGGTCTTTATCGTTCGCCTCTTGCCGGCTGTTTTGCTTGGTCCAATCGCTGGAGTGATCGCCGATCGCTTCGACCGCCGCCGTTTAATGATCGTCTGCGATATTTTGCGCTTCGGTTTCTACCTCTCCATCCCCATCGTTCACAACTACATCTGGCTCTACACCGCGACGGTAATCGTTGAAGCCATCACTCTCTTCTGGTCGCCCGCAAAGGAAGCCTCAGTTCCTAATCTGGTGCCAAAGGAGAAACTTGAATCTGCAAATCAGATGACGCTGCTTGCGAGTTATGGCAGTGCTCCTGTTGCTGCGTTGATGTTCGCCATTCTGGCTGGTATCGCGGCCACTCTGACATCCATTTCTAATCCTCGGTACGCGTCTACCGCAGATTTAGCACTTTATATCGACGCAATTTCATTCTTATATACGGCATGGGTGGTCTTTCAACTACAAACAATTCCTAAGGGCGCAGCTTCAAAGAGCGCGGTCAATGACAATATTGGAAAGTCGCTCATCGACGGATTTAAATTCGTATCGCAATCGAAGGTGATCAGCGGATTAATTCTGGGAATGCTTGGGGCATTCTTTGCTGCCGGCGCTGTCATCGGTCTCGCTCGGACCTTTGTGGGTGATCTCAATGCTGGAGATGCCGCATATGGAATTCTCTTTGGCTCTGTCTTCACGGGATTGGCTTTGGGAATTTGGCTTGGACCCAAAATATTTGGTCAGTTCTCCAGACGCCGTATTTTTGGAATTTCACTTACTATCTCATCGGCATTCCTGATTGTGCTATCTCTGGTCTCAAACTTGGTACTCGCAATTTTGATGACCATCTTCCTCGGGGCATTTGCAGGCTTGTCGTGGGTTACTGGATTCACGATGCTCGGTATGGAAGTTGAAGATGAAGTCCGTGGTCGCATCTTCGCCTTCGTGCAATCACTCATACGAGTCTCTCTAGTTCTAGTTCTCGCCATCGCTCCCGTTATTGCCGCATCCATCGGTCGCCATCAATTCACTGTAAATAATGTTCATCTGCGTTACAGCGGCGCTGCATTCACCATGTTTGGCGCGGGCGTCATTGGCTTGGTCGTTGGAATATTCTCGTATAAGCGTATGAAAGACCGCCCTAATATCTCTTTCTTCTCTGACATTATGGCCGCCTTCCGTGGTGAATTGGGTGGGATTACCGGGTTGGCGCATAAAGGCATTTTTATCGCCTTTGAAGGTGGAGAAGGTTCCGGAAAATCTACCCAAGCCGAGATGCTCAAAAAATATTTGATTAGCGTTGGTGAAACTGTGGTCGTAACCAGAGAACCTGGTGGAACTGTATTGGGCAAGCAATTGCGCAAGATTTTGCTCGACCCGAAAACTGGTGCCATCTCTCCGCGCGCTGAAGCGCTTTTATATGCGGCTGATCGCGCCAATCACGTCTTTTCACTCATCGAGCCTGCACTTATGCGTGGCGAAATTGTAATTACAGATAGATATTTGGATTCATCGATCGCTTATCAAGGAGCCGGTCGGATTTTGCAACCAAACGAAGTTGCCCGAATTTCGCGCTGGGCAACTGAATCCCTCACCCCCACCCTGACCTTCATTATGGACCTTCCCGCTGAGATTGGTTTAAGCAGACTCGATAGCGTCGACCGGCTAGAGCAGGAACCTCTTGCTTTTCACGAGAGGGTGCGCCGCGAATTTCTTAACCTCGCAAATATTGATCCCGATCGCTATTTTGTCGTCGATGCAACACAGAGCGTTGAAGCAATTGCTCACCAAATACAGGAACGAGTTTCTACGATTCCACTCCTGAAGATTAATCGCGAAAAAACCAAGAAGTAGATATGTCTGTCTTCGATTCACTTATCGATCAGAATGAGACTGTAGCTATTCTGAAAGAGGCGACGGTCGCCGCCAAGAATAATGAGGATGAATCACAGAACATGACTCACGCCTGGCTCTTTACTGGTCCGCCAGGTTCGGGTCGAAGCAATACCGCTTTAGCTTTTGCAGCAGCTCTGCTCTGTCCCGATTCAGGATGCAATCAATGCGTAAATTGTACGACCGCCCTTAAGGGAACTCATGCAGATGTTGAGTTGATTAAGACCGAGGGACTTTCCATTAAAATTGATGAAATCCGCGATCTCATTACACGGGCATCGTGGAGTCCATCCGTTGCGCAATATCGCGTAGTCATAATTGAGGATGCCGATCGATTAACTGAATCGGCTGCAAATGCCTTGCTTAAGGCGATTGAAGAGCCGGGGTTAAGAACCGTCTGGCTGCTCTGTGCACCTACCCTGACCGATGTGCTTCCCACGATTCGCTCTCGAACCCGAAATTTAATATTGCGTACGCCATCCATCGCCGCTGTCACCAAACTCCTCGAGAGCGAGATGGTCTCCCCTCAGATCGCTGAACTGGCAGCGCGTGCCTCCCAGGGACATATTGGCCGGGCACGCTATTTAGCGAAGGATCCAGAGGCGCGGACTAGACGCACAGATATCCTCAAGCTTCCACTCACTATTACGGATATTGCCTCAGCATTTAAGTGTGCCCAATTATTGGTTGATGCCGCCAAGCGCGAAGCCGAGGCAGATGCTGAGAAGAGAAACGACCTGGAAACTTCCGCATTAAAAGAAGCTTGGGGCCAGCAAGGAACTCGATTGGTGCAGGGTGGGGCAAAGGCCATTAAGGAACTTGAGAAGGATCAAAAGTCCAGACAAACTAGAATGGTCCGAGATTACTTAGACCGAGCACTTTTAGATATCGCGACTTTCTATCGGGATACCCTACTAGTGCAGAGCGGCACGAAATCTGAGGGCTCGCTTATCAACGGTGATATGCAGCGTGAGATCCAGATTGTCGCAAGTAATACAACAGCAGAAATTACTTTAAGGAAGTTAGAGGCAATCATGAAGACGCGCACCAATCTTTCGCGCAACGCTGCCCCATTACTGGCTGTCGAAGCGTTGATGGTGCAATTGCGATGAGAGCGAGAATTGCCATATTTGCAGCGCTCTCACTGGCGCTCTCTAGTCTTATCTCCCCCACTTTTGCGAGTCAGACGTGGACCTTAGCCACACTGCAGTCACAGACCCTCAACTGGGCCCCCTGTAATGGCGGCTTTCAATGCGCACAATTTCACGTCCCTGTTGATTACAGCCATATAGATAACAACACTTTTACTCTTCAAGTTATCAAACATGTCGCAAATACTCCCGCCAAACGCCTCGGATCTTTGATTATGAACCCAGGCGGTCCAGGCGGTTCAGGAATTCAATATGTAGAAGCCGCAGACTCTATTGTTTCTAGAAGCATCGAAAATGTATATGACTTAATCGGGTTTGATCCCCGCGGCGTCAATCTCTCGCAACCCATCCGTTGCTTGACCGATCCACAAGAAGACTATTTCCTTGGTGGAGATGGTTCTGTGCAGACTCCAGCGGATCTGGCATCTGCAATAAATTCTGCAAAATTGATGGCTTCTGCATGTGCCATGTCAGCTGGAAATAGATTGGGCCATTATTCAACGCTGGAGACGGCGCGTGATATGGAACTTTTACGAATACTTCTAAAGGAGCCAAAACTCAATTACATTGGTAAGTCCTATGGAACTTTTCTAGGCACGCTCTATGCAGCTCTATATCCAAAGACGACTGGACGTATGGTTCTTGACGGCGCCGTTGATCCCAATATTCCAGTTCGTGACCAAAATATTGCCCAAGCGGTCGGTTTCGATACCGCTCTCAAATCTTTCGTTGCAGCAAACCCTTCCTTCTCAATAAAACAACTAAAAGTATTTTTGCAAAGTGCACGGACAAAGCCCCTGGTAGATCGCAACCACCGTCAACTTTCAGAGTCACTTGCAGTGACCGGAATTGCCGCCTCACTCTATGACCCGACAGATGGGTGGCCTTTACTGGCAAAAGCGCTATCCGAAGCATTCACCAACAAGAATCCATTTGGCTTCTTCTTGCTCGCCGATTCCTACAATGAGCGCAATAAAGATGGCCATTATGTTTCAAATCAGACCGATATCGCTGAAATTGTTTCATGTCTAGATTTTAAAGACTCGCGCAGTCTGAGTCAGATGCAGGCAGATGCTAAGAACTTCGCCGCCGCCGCGCCAATATTCGGACCATACCTGGCCTTCTCCGGGTTGCCATGCATGTATTGGCAGGCCAAGCCTGTGGTGGCACCTTCCCTTATCCACTTGGCCAGTAATCCGCTCTTGATTATCGGCACCACCCGCGATCCCGCTACGCCTTACCAGTGGGCCGTTGGGCTGCACAAAGTCCTCTTAAACAGCACTCTCATAACTTTAAATGGGGACGGCCACACTGGGGCCAATAGGGGTAGCACCTGCGTGGATAAGGCTATGAACCGCTACCTGCTGACCGGGAAGCCTCCCACCCGTGACATGACCTGCGATACCGATGCCGCCCTCTCTGCGGCGGTCACGGTCTAATCCCCAAGTTGGTAAAAAGCACCCCTCGGGATACGGCAGTATTTCCCTATGCGCCTCGATCACGTTTCTTACGTAACCAGTCACGAACAGCTTTCTGACACTGTTCAACGTTTAGGCTCCAAGTTGGGAACAACCTTCGTCGATGGTGGCATTCACCCGCGCTTCGGTACCCGTAACTTCACCGCTCCGCTCCAAAATGGTCACTACCTCGAAGTTGTCTGCCCACTGGATCATCCAGCAACAGGAAGTAATCCTTTTGGTCGCGCAGTTTCAAAGCGCGCAGATGAGGGCGGCGGTTGGTTGACGTGGGTTCTTTCCACCGACGACATCACAACTATTGCTACTCGAATCGGTCGCCCGGCGGCAGAGGGTCATCGCATGAAACCTGACGGAACCGATCTACGCTGGAAGCAAATTGGTGTTGCTGATGTTTTGCAAGACAAGCAGTTACCTTTCTTTATTGAGTGGCTTACTACCGATCATCCATCTAAGGATGGAATCGCAACTGCCTCAATTACCAAAGTTGAATTTGCGGGCGACAAAGAGAAGATCAAAGAATATGCCGGAGCAGAAGTATCAGAGGCGATCGGAGATGTCGAAATTATTTGGGTAGATCCATCAACGAACGATGGCGACACTGGAATTGTTGCGGTTTACCTGCAAACCCCCTCTGGGGAAATTCGCGTCGACTAAACTCCTTGAATCACTTTAAATCGCACACGCTCTAATTCATCACCATCAATTTCGCAGGTAAATAAATAAGAGCCTAAACGCGGAATTGGCAGCATTGGCATATTGAAGCCTAAATTTATAACTTGCCATTCACCGGGTTCCAACCCTTCTGGACGGCCAACTTGAAAGTTCATCTCTGCCCGAAATGGTCCAAAGGTGTCAGGGCCAGTTGGAAGTAATACATCTTGGCCATCGATGTCCTGCAGGCGAATGATTAGTTGATGGTCGCGATTTGTGAGATCCCATGGGACCTTCACTTGAACGGCTATTCCCACGTTTATTGGCCATGGAGCGAGAGCTCCGGCGGGAACGGTCACCCGATCAATTCCACCACCAGAGATGTATAAGAGCCCACTGGGGCTTTCCACGTGATTACAGAGGATGGCAGAAAGTTCCATAAGGCACAGGGTACTCTTACGGTTCCGCCTCGGTGGCTCAGTGGTAGAGCAGCCCACTCGTAATGGGCAGGTCGCCGGTTCAATCCCGGCCCGAGGCTCCAAGTTTGGCCGCAATATATGGCTCCAAACGTAGGCTGGTACCCACGCTGATGTGGCTGTAGTCGCGATAGATATTGGTCTTTGCATAAAGAGCGGGACAGGCTCCTGCGCTGCACAGAACAACTGTGGGATCAATTACAACCCCTCCCTTTGATTGCACAATTGCCTTGACTGCTGCAGTAGTGGCTGAATGCGGAAGCGGAAGATCGCACCTTGAAAGATGGTTCGTGTTGCGAACTATGCAGCTGGGTGAATCTGTTCCGGGCCACGATGTATCACTGAGTAAAACCGGAGTAGCGCCACTGGCTATGGCAGCACCAAGTGTTTTCGTAAAACCAATCCCGTATGCGCTTGCATAGGGGATCTTCTTATTTGCTAACTCGTAGCTCTGTTCAGTGGCCCCCGCTAAGAAGATGTATTTGGGCTTGTAGCGCTGGAATTCCGTGGCAAGGTTCTTTTCCCAGACGACGCACGCGGTATCAATCTTCGCAGATCGAATAATCGTCAATTCAGCGGCAGGACAACTGGATTTGGTGAGGGTGAGTAGTTTCCAATGGTTCTTTTGCGCCAGAAGATTAATACCAGGGAAGTGCATGGCTGCGTGTGAATCACCGGCGAGAATTACATAGGTAGAACTCTTGGTATCACCAAAGAAGCAATTGGCCTTAGGGGTAGATACGTCAAAGGGTAGATGGCACCCATCCGAATAGAGAACCGGAGTTTGTCTAGAAATTTGAATCGATCCCGAAGCGGTCGCGGAGCCTGACTCTAAAAGTGCGAATGAAAGTGTGGCGATAACTCCAATAGGAATTGCAAATTGCCAGAGACGCCGTATTCGAATTTCGGTACGCAGTGGATTCTCAAAATATTTATAGATGATGGCGGCGAGAGTGACGGCGAGAAGAGCAATGAGCAAGCTCTTGATAAGACTCGTACCTGGGAAGCGTGACATAAGGATAATGAAGAGCGGCCAATGCACTAGATAGAGCGTGTAGGAGATATTGCCAATGTAGGGCAAAGCGGTTCGCACGGGAATGGAAATATTTGATGCAATCACCAGCGCTGCAGAAAATACTGGCACCAGGGTTGTGAAACCGGGTGTGGGATGAGTTGTGTCTATCAAGAAGACAGATGTGGCAATTCCAATCCAACCAATAAGCGCAGATGGACGGGTAATCAGTTTTGATTTCACGGCGGGAAGGAATACCAATGCTGCCCCAATCAAAAACTCCCAGGCTCGGGTCCATGGTTGATAAAAAGCGGTGACAGAATTGTGATGCGTTAAAAGGAAACTGAAAATAATTGCTGCGGGGATCAGCACAATAAGGGGAATAATCTTCTTACGAAATACTAAAAGAAGTATGAGTGGCCAGAGAAGGTAGAACTGCTCCTCTACTCCGAGGGACCAGTAATGCAGGTATGGGGATGGATCAAGCCCTTGGTTGAGGTAATTATTCCGCTCATGCGCAAAGTACAGATTGGGCACAAAGAGCGATGCTGCGAACGATTGCATTGCAATTGCTCCCAACGCGATGGAAGGTAGAACCAAACGCGCAAATATCGCGGTCAGGAGAATGATGAGCAAACTAGAAGGCAATATTCGCTTGGCACGTTTTAGGTAGAAATCCCTCAATGAATTTCGAAAAGAACCTTGGTACTCCAGTAGGCGAGTGGTTATAACAAATCCTGAAATAACAAAGAAGATATCAACTCCTAGAAAACCACCCTTAAAACCACCAAAACCATAGTGATAGGCGATTACCACGAGCACAGCCACTGCGCGCAGGGCCTGAATATCTAAGCGAATCCCTTTGCCCGTCGCAGTCGCCATAAGTGATTATCTCGTATGGACGAGAAGCCGCGATACGCATAACGCCCTCAATAATGAGCGGCTTGGGTGGATTACGAGCTACAGCTAGGT
>Ga0136641_1001011_pt1 | contig 11778 bp, 10 predicted proteins | sample EliLak1302023Y_FD_115312 | JGI IMG/M metagenome (GOLD analysis project Ga0136641, IMG submission 115312) | Freshwater microbial communities from Elizabeth Lake, Yosemite National Park, California, USA - 13020-23Y | ecosystem: Environmental > Aquatic > Freshwater > Lake ...
ACGTAGGCACCGCGCAAACCGTACTGCGCGATCCAATACCCGTGTATGGCCGGGGAGCGCGAATGCGCCACCGGCCAGCCCATGATGCCAGCCAGCACAAAAGGTCGGGCGTGTGCGCTCACCGGCTTACAAGGTGTCGGTGAAGCTGCGCAACTTATCGCTGCGGCTGGGGTGCTTGAGCTTGCGCAGCGCTTTGGCCTCAATTTGGCGAATGCGCTCGCGCGTCACATCAAACTGCTTGCCTACCTCTTCCAGGGTGTGGTCGCTGGCCATCTCGATACCAAAGCGCATGCGCAGCACCTTGGCCTCGCGTGGGGTGAGGCTGTCCAGAATGTCTTTAACCACATCGCGCAGACCGGCCTGCATGGCCGCTTCCATCGGGGCGGTGTTGGCACCGTCTTCGATGAAGTCGCCCAGGTGGCTGTCATCGTCGTCACCGATAGGCGTCTCCATCGAGATCGGCTCCTTGGCGATTTTCATGATCTTGCGGATCTTGTCCTCAGGAATCTCCATGCGCTCGGCCAGAACGCTGGCGTCGGGCTCAAAGCCAAACTCCTGCAAATGCTGGCGGCTGATGCGGTTCATCTTGTTGATGGTTTCGATCATGTGCACCGGGATGCGGATGGTGCGCGCCTGGTCGGCAATCGAGCGCGTGATGGCCTGGCGAATCCACCAGGTGGCGTAGGTCGAGAACTTATAGCCCCGGCGGTATTCGAACTTGTCCACCGCCTTCATCAGGCCGATATTGCCCTCCTGGATCAGGTCCAGGAACTGCAGGCCACGGTTGGTGTACTTTTTGGCAATGGAGATGACCAGGCGTAAATTGGCTTCAATCATTTCCTTCTTGGCCGAGCGGCTGGAGGCCTCGCCCTGGTTCATGCGCTTGTTGATGTCCTTGAGCTGGTCTAGGGGCACCACCACCTGCGCTTGCAGATCGATCAGGCGCTGCTGGATTTCCTGCACTGGCGGAACATTACGCGCCATGATGCTGCTCCAGGGCTTGCCGGCGGCGGCCTGTTTTTCAATCCACTTCAGGTTGAGCAGCTGGCTGGCCGCGCGGTTACCACTCTTGTCCCGGCCGCTGAAATCGGCGATAAACAAGTCTTGGCTGTAGCCGCATTTGTCCACAATGATGCGGCGCAGCTCGCGCTCTTTCTTGCGGATGTCTTCCACTTGGCCGCGTACCATATCGCACAGTTTTTCAATCGCCTTGGCGGTAAAGCGGATGGTCATCAGCTCTTCGCTGAGCATGCGCTGGGCATGCATGTACTTGGGTGTGCCGTGCCCCTCTTTGTCGTAGAGCTTGTGCATGGCGTCAAAGAGTTCGCGCAGGCGGTCAAAGCGGATCAGGGCTTCACGCTTGAGCTCCTCGAGCTTTTTGGTCAGCGCTTTAGAGCCACCTTTGCCGTCGTCATCGTCGTCGGCGTCAAACTCGTCAAAGTCTTCCTCGGCCACGTAGTCATCGGCCTCGTTGGGGTTGGAAAAACCATCCACGATGGTGGTGATGACGACTTTGCCTTCGCGAATCTCTTCGCCCAGGCGCAATATTTCGGCGATGGTCGCCGGTGAGCCCGAGATCGCCTCCATCATGGCCATCAGACCGCCTTCGATACGCTTGGCAATCTCAATCTCACCCTCGCGGGTCAGCAACTCGACCGTGCCCATTTCGCGCATGTACATACGCACCGGGTCGGTGGTACGGCCAAATTCGCTGTCCACGGTGGACAGGGCGGCTTCGGCTTCTTCCTCGGCCTCTGCCTCGGTGGCGGCGGTGGCGACGTTGTTGTTCAGCAGCAAGGTTTCTGCGTCTGGCGTTTGTTCGTAGACGGCCACGCCCATGTCGTTGAGCATGGCGACGACCACTTCCATGGTCTCGGCGTCCACCAATTTGCCGGGCAAGTGGTCAGAAATTTCGCCGTGCGTGAGGTAGCCACGCGTGCGTCCGAGCTTGATCAAGGCGACAAAGGCCAGGCGGCGCTTGGTTTTTTCTTCTTCGGAAAGAATTGTCTCTTCCAGGCCGAACTCCTTCATCAAGGCCCGCTCTTTGGCCTTGCTGATCTTCATGCGCAGGGGCTTGACCTTCTCGCCCGCCGGTATCGGTTCCGCTTCGAGCTCGGCTTCGATGTCGGACAAATCCGTGTCATCGGCCGCGTCGCCAGCGGCTTTGCCTTTGGGCTTCTTGGCGGGTTTGGCTTTGGTCGCCGGTGTCTTGGCCGCTGGCTTGGCAGGGGCAGCGGGTGCTTTGGTTACGACGGCTGCTTTGGACTTCTCAGGTGTTGCAGGTGTGGCTTTGGCAGCGGTTTTTTTGGCCGCTGGTTTTTCAATGGGTTTGGATTTGGGTGTGGTGACAGGCACAGTTTTGGACACAGTTGGAATCGATTTTTTAGTAGGGGCTTGCGCCTTGGTCGCTAAAGCGGCCTTGGCGGGTGCTTTGCTCGCAGGCTTTGCAGCACTGCGCACCGGCGCTTTGGCGACCGGTTGGGGCTTGGCTTGCGGTTTTGTTTTGGAACTCGTGGTGGCGATAACCTTTGCTTTAGAAGGCGCTAACTTTTTACTATCTTTTTTGGATATTGTTACATTTTTTGAATTCTTTACAGCCGCCGCCTTACCGACTGCAATTTTCTTGGCGGGTGCCGCTTGGGCCTTAGCGGCAACACCTTTGCCTTTGGCCGTTGCTACAGGTTTTTTACCTACTGGCGCTTTCGCTTTTGCTAAAGGTTTTTTGGCGGGCGCCGACTTTTTGGTAGCAGTGGCTTTCACCGGCGCTGCCTTTTTGCTTGGTACAGGCTTTTTACTGACAACGACCTTCTTTGCAGTGGCGGTCTTTTTGGATGGAGCGGCTTTCTTGGCAGCTACAGGTTTGGCTTGAGCGACCGGTTTTTTTGCGGCAAGCACTTTCTTGGCGGGCGCAGCTTTTTTTGCCGGGACGGCTTTTTTAATCGGCAATGGCTTTTTGGTCGAAGTCGCTTTGGCCTTGGCGCTGGCCAGTTTCGCTTTGGAGAGTGCAGCTTTGGTGGATTTAGGTGTCGGCATGGGTCAACCTTCGGGCAAAGAACGGATCGCAATGGCAAATCACCGCCGCAAAGCCGCAAAAAATAGGCCTGCAGGATGGACTACGGGGGTAACAGACGGGGTCGGCAAGATGGTTGGGCGAACATTTGGTTTGCAGCCCTTGCGGGAGGAGCGGCCGGGGTGATCGGTGTCACTGCGTGGCCAAATCCGGAGGTACTGCTGTCGCTCTTGCTGGACAAAGGGATTATACCATTTTTCACATATTTAGTGCGGAAATTTCTAATTGGAGTGCTTTGCGGCGTGCATCCAGGGCCCGGTAGCGCTGGCCCATGGTCGCTTCGGCGACCGAAGGCGCAATCTCTTTCATTTCGGCGTCAATCCGATCGACCGACAGGCGTAGCAGCACGTTATGGAGCTCCTGGGCGGCTTCTTCGCTGTGTTCGCTGGGCGCGGTGGGCGCGGTGGGCGCGGTGGGGCCAGACATCAGGTGCAGGGCCAGCGTTTCGAAGGCTTGGCCAACAACTTCAGCGCGCAGGGCTGTCCAATTGACTGGCCCGTGCTCGTGTAACTGTGACTCCAACCACACAAACAAGCCGCCGTGTGGCATGGGCAGCTCGCATAGCATGGCGTGGTATTCGTTGGTCAGCGTTTCCCACAAATGGCTTTGGCCGAGCAAGAGCCGCGCGGCATGGTCGGCGCGGCTGGCCGGTTGGGCCCGCAGCCCCGGGCGCGCCACTGGCCAGGCGCGGGCGTTGCGGCCGTTGGAATTTCCCCAGGACGATGCGCTGCCGCCGCCGACGCCCCCTGTGTTGGCGCCACGTTTGCGCGGCGCGCCGGTATTGGCGGCGCCGGCGCCCGGTATCCACAGACTAGACAACTCGCGCGTGGTCAGTTGCACGAGTTCAGCCAGCTCGGCCAGCAATTGCAGTTTGAGCGCGCCTTCGGGCAGCAGCGACCACAGTGGCTTGGCATTGCTGGACAGATGTGCCCTGCCTTCGGCGCTGTGCAAATCGCAACCCTCGCTGGACGCTTCCACCAAAAACCGCGACAGCGGCGTGGCCTGGGCCACGGCTTGGGCGAAGGCCTCGCTGCCATGGGCGCGGATAAAACTGTCCGGGTCATGCTCCTCGGGCAAAAACAAAAATTTGATGCTACGCACATCGGTGGCATACGGCAGCGCGCCGTCGAGGGCTTTGCGCGCTGCCCGGCGCCCGGCGCTGTCGCCGTCAAAACTGAAAACCACCGCGTCGGTAAAGCGAAACAGCTTTTGCACATGGTCGGGCGTGCAGGCGGTACCCAGCGTGGCTACGGCGTTGGGAAAACCGAGCTGTGCCAGCGCCACCACGTCCATATACCCCTCGGTGACCAGCGCATAGCCCTTGTCGCGCAAATGCGCTCGGGCTTCAAACAATCCGTACAGTTCGCGGCCCTTACTAAAGACAGGTGTCTCGGGCGAATTAAGGTATTTGGGCTTTTCATCGCCCAGCACGCGGCCGCCAAAGCCGATGCACTCGCCTTTGATATTGCGGATCGGGAACATCACCCGATCGCGAAAGCGGTCGTAGCGCTTTTCTTCGGCGCCTTTTTCGGTGTTGCTGATCACCAGGCCGCTTTCAACCAGCAGCGGGTCGTCGTAGCTGGGGAAAACACTGGCCAGGCTGCGCCAACCCTCGGGCGCGTAGCCCAGGCCAAAGCGCTTGGCCACCTCGCCCGAGAGGCCGCGCCCCTTGAGATAGGCCACGGCGCGCGGCGCGTCTTTGAGCTGGCGCCGGTAGGCGTCGCCGGCTTTTTCGAGCACGCTGGTGAGCGTGTTTTGCTTCTCGCGCTGCTCCTGGGCGCGTGCGCGGTCTTGGGGCGAGGCCTCATCCTGGGGCACTTGCATGCCAAATTGCTGGGCCAGATCATTGACCGCTTCGACAAAGCTCATGCCTGCGTGATCCATCAAAAACCCAATCGCATTGCCGTTTTTGCCGCAGCCAAAGCAGTGGTAGAACTGCTTGGTCGGGCTGACCGAAAACGAGGGCGATTTTTCGCCATGAAACGGGCACAGGCCCATGTAATTGGCGCCTCCTTTTTTCAGCTGCACATAGCGCCCGACAATGTCCACGACATCGGCGCGCGCGAGCAACTCCTGAATAAAGGTTTGGGGGATGGCCATGGCGCTGGAGCTGGAGGCTTTACTTTTGCCGGGGCTGGCGTCCGAGCAGGTAAAACTCGGCGTTGGGCATCATGCCGCTGACGTTGGCCATGCGGTTGGACAGGCCGAAAAACGCGGTGATGGCGGCAATGTCCCAAATATCCTCGTCGTCCAACCCGTGGGCGTGCAGGGCGGCAAAGTCGGCGTCCTCCACGCTATGGCTGCTGTGGCAGACCTGCAGGGCGAAGTCCAGCATGGCGCGCTGGCGCGGCGTGATGTCGGCCTTGCGGTAATTGGTCGCCACCTGGTCAGCCACCAGCGGTTTTTTCTCGTAAATGCGCAAGAGCGCGCCATGCGCCACCACGCAATAGAGGCACTGGTTGGCCGCGCTGGTGGCGGTGATGATCATTTCCCGGTCGCCCTTGGTGAGGCTGGAGGACTCGCGCAGCATGATGGCGTCGTGGTAGGCGAAGAAGGCCCGCCACTCGGCCGGTCGACGTGCCAGAGACAAAAACACATTCGGGATAAATCCTGACTTTTCCTGCACCTCCAGAATTTTTTCCTGGATGTCAGCGGGCAAAGTGTTCAGATCGGGCAGGGGGTAGCGGGTCATGGCAGGCTTTCTGAAGGGCGGTTTCTCGGCGGATTATGCGGCGCCTGCGCGCGCGCTGGCCTAGTAATGGGGCGGGAGTTCGTCGCGCGGGCTGCCTGCGGCCTCGGGCGCTGCGCTGGTCCATTGGGTGCGCAATTGCAGCACTTCGCGCATTAGGGCCTCGATTTGCTGCTGTTGGCGCGCCAAGGCGCTGTCGAGTTGGTCCACGGTGTCCTCTAAAAAGCTGGCTTTGATCTCTAAATCAATGAGTCGCGCGTCGGTGGAGTGGTTTTGTGCCGGCAGGGTGGGGATGGCGTGAGGCGGGGTGTCGGTCATGGGCCGATTGTGCCCGCCTGCGCGTGATGCAATAGGCGGCGTGTTCAGGCAGCATCAAGGTCTTTGGGTGAAAATGGCGTTAAGGTCGCCGGCCAGGGCTTAATTGCCCGCGCGTCGGGCCACACCCGTTTTGTCATTGTTATTGCTTTGGTGGAGAACTTATTTTGAACAAAATTTACCCCAGCGCCACTGCGGCGCTTGAAGGCATCGTCCGGGACGGGCAGCTCATTGCGGTGGGCGGCTTTGGCCTGTGTGGCATTCCCGAGGCGCTGATTGACGCATTGCGCGACAGCGGCACGCAAAACCTCACTGCTATTTCGAATAACGCAGGCGTCGACGGCTTTGGCCTGGGTAAGTTGCTCGAGACCCGCCAGATCAAGAAAATGATCTCCAGCTATGTGGGTGAGAACAAAGAATTCGAGCGCCAGTACCTGGCCGGCGAACTGGCCCTGGAATTCACGCCCCAGGGGACGCTGGCCGAAAAACTGCGTGCCGGTGGCGCGGGCATTCCGGCGTTTTTCACCAAAACAGGGGTGGGCACCATGGTCGCCGAGGGCAAGGAATTGCGCGAGTTTGACGGCGAAACCTACGTTATGGAGCGCGCTTTGGTGCCCGATGTGTCGCTGGTCAAAGCGCACCGGGCGGACAAATCGGGCAATTTGCAGTTCCGCCTGACGGCGCGCAACTTCAACCCGGCCGTCGCCATGGCCGGAAAAATCACGGTGGTGGAGGTCGAAGAAATCGTCGAAACCGGCGCCATCGCCCCCGATGATGTGCACCTAGCCGGCATTTATGTGCACCGCCTCGTGCTCAACGCCACGCCGGAAAAACGCATCGAAAAACGCACGATCTCTGAGAAAGCAGGAGCCTGACCATGAGCTGGACCCAAGACCAAATGGCTGCACGCGCGGCGCAAGAGCTAGAAGACGGTTTTTATGTCAACCTGGGCATTGGCATCCCCACGTTGGTGGCCAATTTTGTGCCCAGCGATAAAGAAGTTTGGCTGCAAAGCGAAAACGGCATGCTGGGCATCGGCCCGTTCCCGACCGATGATGCGGTGGACGCCGATCTGATCAATGCCGGCAAACAGACGGTGACGACCATCAAAGGCTCCAGCATTTTTGGCAGCCACGAGAGCTTTGCCATGATTCGCGGCGGCAAGATCAACCTGAGCATTTTGGGTGCCATGCAAGTGAGCGAGCACGGTGATCTGGCCAATTGGATGATTCCGGGCAAGATGGTCAAAGGCATGGGCGGTGCGATGGACTTGGTAGCAGGCGTCAAGCGCGTGATTGTCCTCATGGAGCATGTCGCCAAGAAAAAAGACGGCACCGAAGATCTGAAAATCTTGGCTAACTGCACCTTGCCGCTGACGGGTGTGGGCGTGGTGGACCGCATCATTACCGATCTGGCGGTTCTGGACGTGACGCCCCAAGGACTTCAGGTCGTGGAAATGGCGCCCGGCGTGACGCGCGAGTTTTTGCAGTCCAAGACGGGCGTTGCCTTGCATTAGTCTTTTGCGGTGGTATTCGTCGCTTAAACCCCCTGGGCTTGACGTTGGTCAATGCCCGCAGCGCCAGCTAGCCTTAGAGTGGGCGGTGGTTCTACTTTCTTATCCAACGGGTGGTTTCAATGAATGTTGTGCGATGGGTGGCGCGCGCTTGGGCGATTTGCACCTTGATTTTTGCCGCGGGCGTAACTTTTGCGCAGACGCCTGCGGCCCTGCTGGCCCACTACAAGACCCAAGCCCAGGGCCAAGCGGCGGGTGACGCAGCGCGCGGACAGGCGTTTTTCACCAGCACCCATGGCAATGAGTGGAAATGCGCCTCCTGCCATGGCGCTGTGCCCACGGGCAAGGGCGAGCACGCTATGACCCACAAGGTGATCGAACCGATGGCGCCGGCCTTTAATTCACAGCGCTTTAGCGATCTGGCCAAGTCGGAAAAGTGGTTCCGCCGCAATTGCAAAGACGTTTTGGCCCGTGAATGCAGTGCTGCCGAGAAGGCCGATGTGCTGGCATGGCTGCTCAGCCTGAAATAATTTTTAAGGAACTCTATGAACTCCCCTCTTTTAAGCTGGCGCCCTTTAGGCGCTGTGCTGGTGTTGCTCCTGTGCGCTGGCGCCACCTGGGCGCAGCCCGCCGGGCTCAAGGGTGCACCGGCCATCTTCACCGCCGAATGCACCAGTTGCCATATCGGCTACGCGCCGGCACTGACGGGCGAAGCCAGTTGGCGCGCAATCATGGCGGGGCTGGACAAGCATTTCGGGGTAGACGCCTCCATCGATGACAGGGCGCGTCAGACCATTACCGCCTGGCTGCTGGCGCATGCTTCAAAAGATAGCCGCTACGCCAAGCCCAGTGCAGACTTTCGTATCAGCACCAGCGCCTGGTTTGTGCGCCAGCACGATGAGGTGGGCAGCAAGGTCTGGAAGCGTGCCAGCATCAAGAGCGCGGCCAACTGCGGCGCGTGCCACAGCGGCGCAGCGCGCGGCGATTTTGATGAAGATCGCGTAAAGATTCCCCAATGAACTCGCCCAAAACCACCCCAGACACCACCCCACCAAGCGCCCAACTCATTTGGGATGCCCCGACACGGGTTTTCCATTGGCTTTTGGTGCTGTGCGTGGCCGGTGCTTAGGTTACGGCCGAGAGCGAGCGCACCAAGCTGCTGCACCTGAGCTTTGGCTACTGCGCCGGCGCCTTGGTGCTGTGGCGTTTGGTGTGGGGTTTGTTCGGCAGTCGTTATGCGCGGTTCACCGATTTTGTGAAAAGCCCGGCGGCTGCTTGGGTCTATTTGCGTGGCTATTTACCCTGGGTGACCGGCGCTAAACCCCATGCCTATGTCGGCCACAACCCGGCGGGCAGCTGGGCGGTGCTCGGTTTGTTGGCGCTGCTTGCTGGCGCTGTGGCCAGTGGTTGGTGGGCCGAGCAGTCCGATGCACTGGAAATCGCCGGCGAGCTGCACGAGGCGCTGGCCAACGGCCTGTTGTTATTGGTGGGCGTGCACGTGCTGGCCGTGGTGGCCACGGGTTTGTTGCAGGGCGAAAACCTGGTTCGCGCCATGGTGACGGGGCGCAAACAGGCCCATCAAGCCCAGGCGATAGGCTCAGCACATCCCTTGCTTGGCGCATGTGTGGCCTTAGCGACCGTGGCTCTTTGGTTGGCGATTTATACCGGCCAGCTACCAGGACTGACTGCCTAAAGTCTGCGGGTAGGGCGTCTCAGGGCGTGTGCGCATCAGTGTGCGCTAGCGGCGTCGGGTGGTGGGGCTACTGCCGGGCCGCTGTAGGGCGGCGCCTTCAGTGGCTGGCTCAGCCAAATAATCGGAATCAGCAATAAGAATATCAAGGCCGAGCCGAGAAAGATGTCATTGGCGGCCATGGTGAAAGCCTGCTGGTCGATCAGCCGGTTGATGCTGGCCAAGCCCTGTGCTTGGCTCATCCCCATGCTGGAAAAACCGCTGAAGGCCCCCGTGGCTGCCTGGTTGGTTAGGTTGACAGTTTCCGTCAATACTGCGTGGTGCATGGCTGCCCGGTCTTGCCACAAGGTGATGGTGATCGAGGTGCCAAACGAGCCACCCAAAATGCGCATGAACGTCGATAAACCCGAGGCCGAAGGCATTTGGGCCGGTGCGATGCCACTGAGCGTGAGTGTGGACAGGGGAATAAAGAAAAACGCTACCGCGATGCCCTGAATAATCGTCGGCAGCATGATGGTGGCGAAGTCCGCTTGCGTGTTGAAGTGCGATCGCATCCACAAAACCAGCGAGAACATCACGAAAGAAAAAGTCGCCAAGGAGCGCGGGTCAAACTTTTGAATGTTCTTGCCCACCACCGGGGACAACAGCATGGCAAATATGCCCACGGGCGCGAGCATCATTCCCGCATCGGTCGAGGTGTAGCCCATGAACTGCTGCAGCCACAAAGGAAACAGCACCAGGTTGCCGATAAACAGACTGTAGGCAACGGCCAGGCAAATCGAGGCCCAGCGAAAGTTACGCATTTTGAGCAGACGCAGGTCGACCACGGGGTGTTTGTCGGTCAGTTCCCAGGCCAAGAAGAAAATCCCGGCAATGCCCGCCACAGCTGCCAAAGTGATGATTTCGGCGGAATGGAACCAATCGACCTCTTTGCCCCGGTCCAGCATGATTTGCAAAGCGCCAACCGCAAGCACCAAAAGCGTCAGGCCCACGGTGTCGATAGGCAGTTTTTGCCGGGGTGACTCGCGTTTTTTGAATATCGTCCAGGTAATAAAGGCCGCGCCTATGCCCACCGGCACGTTGATGTAAAAAATCCAGCCCCAGTGGGCGTTGTCGGTAATCCACCCGCCCAAAAGCGGCCCCAGCACGGGCGCCACCAGCGTGGTCATGGCCCACATGGCCATGGCCATCCCGGCCATCGCCGGCGGGTAGCTCGAGAGCAGCAGGGTTTGGGCCAGCGGCATCATCGGGCCGGCCACAAAGCCCTGGAAGGCGCGCATGGCGATCAGGGTCGGCATATTGGGCGCCAAGCCGCAAAGCCAGGAGGCCAGCACAAAGAGCAGCACGCTCAGCGTGAACAGGCGCACCTGCCCAAAGCGCTGCGACAGCCAGCCTGTCAGCGGCACGGCAATCGCGTTGGCCACACCAAAGCTGGTGACCACCCAGGCGCCCTGGTTGGGGCTGACGCCCAGGTCGCCGGCAATGGCTGGAAGCGACACATTGGCGATGGACGAGTCCAAGACGTTCATAAAGGTCGCCGTCGAGAGCGCGACCGTTCCCCAAAAGCGGGCTGCGCCTTGCAGTGGCGGGTGGCTAAAGCCAGTGCCTGGGCCGGGAGTTGCCATGGCCTGCTTAGGAGTGTTTGCCGTCGGTGGCGGCGGCTTTGGGCGCGGGGCTGCCCATGTTGGCGGCGATCACGCGCTGGATTTCAGCCGTGGCCTGGCCGTCCACCAATTCATACACATCGGTTTGCACCGCCGAGGCCGCTTGCGGGGCATCGGCCAGGGCTTTTCCGTTTTGCGCCGTCACGTCGACGGTCGCTTCCATGGACAGGCCCACGCGCAGCGGGTGCGCGCTCACTTGCGCCGGGTCCAGGGCGATGCGCACCGGCACGCGCTGCACCACTTTGATCCAGTTACCCGTGGCGTTTTGCGCTGGGAGCAGAGAAAACGCCGCGCCCGTGCCTGCGCCCAAGCCGACCACGGTGCCTTTGTAGTCCACCTTCTTGCCATACACATCGGCCGTAAGCGTTACCGGCTGGCCTATGCGGATATTGCGCAGCTGGGCTTCTTTGAAGTTGGCGTCCACCCACAGGGCATTGAGCGCCACCACCGACATCAGCGGGCTACCGGCGGCCACGCGCTGGCCCAGTTGCACCGAGCGTTTGGCCACATAGCCGTCGACCGGGGCGGGCAGGGTGGCGCGGTGCAATGCCAAATAGGCCTCGCGCACTTTGGCCGCTGCGGCCTGGACGCTGGGGTGCGAGGGCACTTGTGTGTTGTCTGTCATGGTTTGGGCACTTTGCAATTGGTCACGGGCGGCCAGCACAGACGCTTTGGCGGTGGCCAGCGCGCTTTGGGCTTGGCGCAGCTGCGATTGCAAATGCGCTACTTCTTCGGCCGAAACCGCGCCCACGCCGCTGATGGACTGGCGGCGTGCCAGGTCGTCGCTCAAGCGGTTGATGTCGTTTTGCGCGCGCACCACATCGCCCTCGCGCACCG
>Ga0136641_1001012_pt1 | contig 11775 bp, 9 predicted proteins | sample EliLak1302023Y_FD_115312 | JGI IMG/M metagenome (GOLD analysis project Ga0136641, IMG submission 115312) | Freshwater microbial communities from Elizabeth Lake, Yosemite National Park, California, USA - 13020-23Y | ecosystem: Environmental > Aquatic > Freshwater > Lake ...
GCGTCGATGTCGGCGTCGGTGGGCGCGGGCTTGGCTTTCAGCAGCGCGGTGGCGGCCATGATCTGGCCGCTCTGGCAGTAGCCGCACTGCACCACGTCCAGCTTGATCCAGGCGGCGCGCACGGCGTCGGCTTCGCGGCCTTGCAGGCCTTCGATGGTGGTGACGGCCTTGTCGCCCACCGCCGAGATGGGCGTGACGCAGCCGCGCACCGGCTGGCCGTCGACATGCACGGTGCAGGCGCCGCACAGCGCCATGCCGCAGCCGAACTTGGTGCCAGTGAGCTTCAACTCGCCGCGCAGCAGCCACAGCAGCGGTGTGTCGGCTTCGGCCTGGACTTGAACCGGCTGGCCGTTGATCTGGAGTGTCGTCATGGGTTCTTCCTCAAGCCAGCTGCAGCGGCAGGCTGCGCAGGCGCTGGCCGGTCAGCGCAAACAGCGCGTTGGCCACGGCCGGTGCAATCGGCGGCGTGCCGGGTTCGCCCACGCCTTCCGGGTGGGCGCTGCTGTTGATGATCTCGGTCGTGACCGCCGGGCATGCGCCGATGCGCAGCAGCGGCACATCGTGGAAATTGCTTTGCTGCACGCGGCCCTTGTCGATGTCGATGCGGCCACTCAGCGCTGCGCCCAGACCGAAGAGGATGCTGCTTTCCATCTGCTGGCGGATCAGGCCCGGGTTGACGGCCATGCCGCAGTCGATGACGCAGACCACGCGGTGCACGCGCACGGTCTGGTCGGCGGCCACCGAGACCTCGGCCACCTGCGCCACGATGCTGCCGAAGCTGTGGTGCAGGGCGATGCCACGCGCCGTCTTGGCGCCGTCGGGTGCCGGCGCGCTGGGCGTGCCCCAGCCGGCCAGTTCGGCCGCGCGCTGCAGCACCAACCGGTGCCGCGGGTGCTGCTTCAGCAAGGCCGAGCGAAAAGCCACCGGGTCCTGGCCGGCCGCGTGCGCCGCTTCGTCGACAAAGCTTTCCTTGAAGAAGGCCTGATGCGAATGGCCCACGCTGCGCCAGAAGCCGACCGGCACCGGCAAGTCGACGATCTCGTGGCCGATGCGGGCGGCCGGCCATTCGTAGGGCTGGTCGAAAGCGCCTTCGGCAGTGGTCTTGTCCGGGCCGGCTGGCGGCAGACCGAACAGCCGCCCCAGCACCTGCGGCACGACGGCCTGGCCGGCCGATGCATTGCGCCAGCCGACCAGCGCGCCCTGCGCGTCGAAGCCGGCGGTGAAGCGCGAGACGGCGGCCGGGCGGTAGAAGTCGTGCTGGGTATCTTGTTCGCGGGTCCAGAAGGTCTGCACCGGCAAACCGCCGGCGGCCTTGGCGATGGCCGCGGCCTGGCCGACGAAGTCCACATCCAGTCGGCGGCCGAAGCCACCGCCCAGCAGGGTCACGTTGACATCCACCTGGCTTTCTTCGATGCCCAGGGCCAGCGCCGCCGCACGGCGTGCCAGCCCCGGCACCTGGGTCGGCGCCCAGACGGTGGCCCGGCCGTCCTTGAACAGAACGGTGCAGTTCTGCGGCTCCAGCGTGGCGTGGGCCAGGTAGGGCGCGCGGTATTCGGCGCTGAGGGTCTTGGCGGCGCCTTGCAGCGCGGCATCGACGTCGCCGGTCTTGAAGTAGCCAAAGCCGCTGGCGCTGTCCAGGGTCTTGGCCAACTGCGCCATCGCGGCGGCGCTGGAGAAGGCCGCGGCCGGCACCTGCTCGTCCCAGGTCATGCTGACGGCCTTGATGGCTTGCAGCGCATGCCAGGGTGTGTCGGCGATGACCGCCACGCCGGCCGTTCCGCCGTGGTAGCCGGCCACCGCCAGCACCTGCTTCACGCCCGGCAGTTTCAGCGCGGCAGCGCCGTCGAAAGCCTGCACCTGGCCGCCCAGCGTGGGGCACATCGCCACCGTGGCGTAGAGCTGGCCGGGCTGCAGCACGTCCAGGCCGAAGACGGCGCCACCGGTGGTCTTGGCCACCGCTTCGATGCGCGGCAACGGCTTGCCGATCAGGGTGAACTGCGCGGGCGTCTTCAGCACCACCGCGGCCGGCACGGCCTGGCGGCCGGCCGCTGCCGCCAGTTCACCGAAGCCAGCCCGCTTGCCCGAGGCGTGCGACAGCACGCCGGCCGCCACCGTGATGTCGCCCGCCGGCACGCCCCAGGCCTGCGCCGCCGCGCCGACCAGCATGGCGCGCGCCGAAGCGCCGGCCTGGCGCATCGGCAGCCACAGGTCCTTGATGCTCGACGAGCCGCCGGTCATCATCACGCCGAATTCGCGCATGGCCTTGGCCGTCATCCAGCCCGCCAGTTGCTTGACGGCGCCGTCGCTGTCGGGGTGGAAGGGCAGGCCGTCGACCAGGCTGGCCAGGTTGTTGTAGATCTTGTCGATGGGCGCGGCCTCGATGCGCACCGCGGCCCAGTCGGCATCCAGTTCATCGGCCAGCACCATGGCCAGTCCGGTGTGCGTGCCCTGGCCCATCTCGCTTTTCGGCACCACGACGAGTACGCTGCCGTCGCTGGCGATCTTCAGCCAGCCGTTCAGCGCCGCCTGGCCGTCTGCCGTCGGCAGGGGCCGCGCGGTGTTCAAGCGCTGGCGAGGGGGCAGCAGGCCCCAGCCGACCGTGAGTGCCCCGGCTGCACCCAGGGAACCCAGCAGGAAATGACGTTTTTTCATACCGGCAGCATAAGCTGGCGCGCTGAGCCCGCCACCGTGGCGTGTCCAGGCTTTGACCAGCCGTCAGCACGTTATTGGCCAAACGCTTAACCTTCGCCCCCGCCAACCGCAGCCCCTGTGAGCATCCGCATGTCCAAGCCCTTGGCTGATTCCCTGTTGGACGGCTTGCGCCGCCTCTCCCCCGAACGCCTGCGCGGCATGCGCCGTGGCATCGAAAAAGAGAGCCTGCGCGTGCTGCCCGGCGGCGCCTTGGCTTTGACGCCCCACCCCGCCGCCCTGGGTTCGGCGCTGACCCACGGCCGCATCACCACCGATTTCAGCGAGAGCCAGCTGGAACTGATCACCGGCGTGCACGGCAGCGTGCAGGCCTGTCTGGACGAACTGACGCAGATCCACCAGTATGTCGTGCACAGCCTGGCCGAAACCGGCCACGGCGCGGGCGACGAACGCCTGTGGGCCAGCAGCATGCCCTGTGGCCTGCCGACCGACGAGACCATACCGCTGGGCCGCTACGGCAGCAGCAACATCGGGCGGCTGAAGAGTGTGTACCGCATGGGGCTGGGCCACCGCTACGGCCGGCGCATGCAGACCATCAGCGGCATCCATTACAACTGGTCGCTGCCGGGCCTGAGCAACGAAGCGCATTTCGCCTTGATCCGCAACTTCCGCCGCCATGCCTTCGTGCTGCTGTGGCTGTTCGGCGCCAGCCCGGCCGTCTGCGGCAGCTTCGTCGCCGGGCGCGACCACGGCCTGCAACCCTTGGGCGCCGGCAGCCTGGGGCTGCCCTGGGCCACCAGCCTGCGCATGGGCCGTCTGGGCTACCAGAGTGCTGCGCAGGCCACCCTGGCGGTCAGTTACAACAGCCTGGACAGCTACGCCGCCAGCCTGCACGAAGCGCTGACCCAGCCCTACCCGGCCTACGAGGCCATCGGCATCCGCAACCTGGGCGGTGAATACAACCAGCTGGGCACCACGCTGCTGCAGATCGAAAACGAGTTCTACGGCACCATCCGCCCCAAGCGCGTCATCCACCGCGGCGAACGGCCGCTGCACGCGCTGCGCCAGCGCGGCGTGGAATACATCGAGGTGCGCTGCATGGACCTCGACCCGACCCTGCCGGTGGGCATCCAGGCCTCGACGATGCGTTTCATCGACATCTTCCTGCTGCACTGCCTGCTGCAGCCCAGCCCGCCGGACACGCCGGAAGAAGTCGCCGCACTCGGCCGCAACCAGCACCGCACCGCCGCCTTCGGCCGCCAGCCCGGGCTGACGCTGGAACGCGATGGCGCCGACGTGCCCCTGGTGGACTGGGCGGCCGAACTGCTGGCCCAGTGCGGGCCCATCGCCGCCGCGCTGGACGAGGCCCATGGCGGCCAGGCCTACACCGAGGCGCTGGCCGATGCGCAGGCCGGCCTGGCCGCGCCCGACACGCTGCCGTCGTCCCGCGTGCTGGCGCAGATGCACAGCGACTTCGGCGGTTCGCACATCGCCTACACCCGCGCGCAGGCCGAGCAGGCACGCAACCACCTGCAGCAACTGCCATGGGCCGCTGAGCAGAAAGCCGCCTTCGAAGCTGAAGCGCAGGCCTCGGTGGCCGCGCAGCGCGCCATCGAAGCCGCTGACACGGTAGATTTCGAGACTTTCCGACAGGCTTATCTGGCGCCCGAGGGTCTGCAGACGGCCTGATCAACACGGGTTCAGTGCTGCACTGAATCCGTGCTTGAAATGAAGGTCCGATCATGTCCAACCTGACCGTGGTCATCGACGATGACCTGCTGCGCGCCGCGCGCATCAAGGCCCTGCAGCAGGGCACCAGCGTGAACGAGATCTGCCGTGAGGCGATTGCGCGGTTTGCGGCGCCGGTTCAGGACCACGCGGAATGGATGCGCGCCTGGCGGGCGCTGGGCCAGGACATCCAGGCCGGCTACCTCGTGGAAGGTGCTCCGCAGCCTGAGCCGATGTGGTCCAGCCGCGAAGCCATGTATGACGACATCATGGCCGAACGCATGCCGACGCTGTGGGCCAAGCTGACTGCCGAAGAAGCCGCGCGTGCGGTCCAAGAGCAAGCCTCAACGGGCACGGCGCCAGCGAGCCCCCCAGCCCAGCCCAGCCCGAAGCGGTGAGAGCCTTCGTCGACAGCAACATCGCTGTCTATGCCCTCGGGCCTGAAGACGACCCCCGGTGTTGGGGGGCCCGTGCGGTACTGGGACGCCACGGCAGCGCTTGCGAGATCGTGGTCAGCACCCAGGTGATGCTCGAAACCTACAACGTGCTGCGTCGCAAGAAGAAGGCCCTGCCGGCCCAGGCACTGGCCGCCGCCCGCATGTTGATGCGCTACGAAGTGGTCACGCCCAGCGCCACCGCAGCCCTGGCCGCCCTGACCCTGGCTGCCGAACACGGCCTGCCGACTGACGATGCCTTCATCGTCCAGGCTGCTCTGGAAGGCGGCTGCGACACGCTGTACAGCGAAGACCTGCAGGCCGGGCGGCGCTTCGGCCACCTCGTGGTCGTGAACCCCTTCGATGCCGCAGCGCACGAGCCCGCGCCGACGGTCCCGGCAGCCACGCCACCCTCGGTCACACCGCGCGCAGCGGCCAAGCGCAAACGCAAGACCTGACCCCGCGCCGTCAAGGTGGGCCAGCGGGCTGTGACGCCGCAGCCGCAGCCGGCGCTTCGACGGCCTGGCCGTGCGGCCCTACCCGCGCGAAGCTGTCCACCAGCGTCAGCAGGGCCGGGCGGGCCTTGGCTGCGTTGTCGTGGTTGACCATCATCGCCACCGCCCAGGGCTGGCCACGCTCGTCGCGCACATAGCCGGCCAGCGCCACCACATTGCGCAGCGTGCCCGGCTTCAGGCGCGCCCAGCCGGCGGCGGGGCTGTCTTTCAGCGGGCGCACGCTGCCGTCCTCGCCGGCCACCGGCAGGCTCATCACCAGGTCGGCCGCGCGCGGGCCCTGCCACGCCACCGACAGCATCGAGGCCAACTGGCGTGGCGTGATGCGTTCGCTGCGCGACAGCCCCGAGCCGTTGTCCAGCACCAGGCCGGCGTCGACGATGGCGTGTTCGGCCAGCCAGCGGCGCACGTCGGCGGCGGCCAGCTCGCTCGTCGTGGCCTGCGGGTTGGCGGCCATGAAGGGCACGCCGAGCTGCAGGAACAGCAGCCTGGTGACCGGGTTGTCCGAGGTCTTCATCATCGGCCGCAGCACCTCGCCCCAGGGCCGGCTGACGCGCTTGACCAGGGTGCGCGAACCTTCGGGCGTTGTGGCCTCGCGAACCTGGCCCGTCCAGCTGCCGCCCAGGCCCTGCCACAGGCTGCGGAAGAGGCGCTCGGCGAGTTCGTTGCGGTCGATCAGCCGCAGTGCTGTGCGCTGGGTGCAGCCGTCCGGGAAGCCGCCCTGCAGTTCGATACGCGTGCGGCCTGCCAGGCCGCCGTCGCGTTGCACCAGCGCCGGCTTCCACAGGCTGTCCCAGTCCTTGCAGGGCGTGCCGCTGACGGCCATGCGGCTGATGATGTCGATGCCGGCCAAGGGCGGCACGGTGCTGGCGCTGATGCCATCGGGCCCCGAACGAATTTCCAGCGGCAGCAGGTTGCCGGCCAAGGCCAGCGCGTCGGGGATGACGTTGTATTGAAACTCCATCTCGTCGTCGAAAGGCGGCACGCCGATGTCCATGCGGGCCGGACGGAACAGCGTCCGGTCGAGCAGCAAATCGCCTTCGATGCGGGTGACACCGGCCTGCTTCAGGTCGACCAGCATCTGCCAGAACGGCGCCACGCCCAGTTCGGGGTCGGCGCCGCCCCTGAGCACCAGATCGCCCTGCAGGATGCCGCCGGTGAGCGGCGCCGCGCTGCGCAGTTCGGTGCTGCTGCGGTGGGCCGGCCCCAGGCGGTCGAGGGCCACGATGGCGGTCAGCAGCTTCATCGTGGACGCCGGCTGCATGGGCACATCGGCGCGGTACAGCCAGGGCGTGCCGCCCGGCACCAGCGGCAGGGCCACGGCGGCGATGGCGTCTTCGGGCACGCCCGCCGCCTGCAGCGCGCGCTTCACGGCCGGCGGCAAGGTGGCTGGTGCGGACACCGTTGGCGGCCCGCCGGCAGCGCAGCCCAGGCCGATGACCGCAAAGAAGCAGGCCAGCAAGGCCAGGGTGGGGCGACGCGGCATGGCCACATTGTGGCTTGCGGGCGCACCGAGAATGGGGGTTGTGAACCGCCCGCCGATGCCGCCCGCTGACCCGTCTGCCCACCCCGCCGTGCGCGGCCTGGGCCTGGACGCCGGCGGCACCCAGACCCGCTGGGCCGTGGCCGATGCCCACGGCCGCGTGTGGGCCGAGGGCAGCGCCCCGCCCGTCTCGGGCGCGCAGCTGGGTGACGGCGCAGGCCGCACGCAGGTCGAGGCCGCGCTGCGCGCCGTGGCACAGGCCGCGGGGGCGGTGACTGCGGTGGTCGCGGGTGTCACCGGCCTGGCCGCCGAGCAGGCGCCCCTGTTGCAGCGGCTGCTGGCGAAGGCCTGCCAGGTCGCGCCCGAAGCCGTGCAGGCCCTGAGCGACATCGAAGGGCTCTGCCACGCCGCCTTCGCGCCGGGCGAGGGCATCGTGCTCTACGCCGGCACCGGCGCCATCGCCGCCTGCATCGACAGCACGGGCGCACTGCAGCGCGCCGGGGGCCGCGGTGCGCTCATCGACGACGCCGGTGGCGGCCACTGGATCGCCCGCGAAGCGCTGCGTCTCATCTGGCGCGCGGAAGATGAGCAGCCGGGCGCATGGGCCGCGTCGCCGCTGGCCCGGCAGGTCTTCGCGCAGATCGGCGGCAGCGACTGGGCTGCCACCCGCGCCTGGGTCTACGGCGCCACCCGCGGCGAACTCGGCACGCTGGCCCTGGCCGTGGCGGCGGCGGCCGACGACGACCCGGTCGCCTGCGCCATCCTGCGGGACGCGGGCGCCGAACTGGCGCGCCTGGTAGCGGCGCTGGTCCGTCGCCAGGGTCTGCACCGGCTGGCCCTGGCCGGGCGGGTGTTCGACCTGCACCCGAGCATCGAGAATGCGCTGCGCGCGGCGCTGCCGGCAGGCTGCACCGCCCACCGCCTGGCAACACCCGCCCACCATGCCGCCGCCTGCCGGGCGGCCCGGATGTTCACAAGGAAAGAGCCATGAATCTCGACGTTTTGCGCGCCCTGCGCGGGCTGGCCACGGCCGCCGTGGCCGCCCTGATGCTGGCCGGCTGCGCCACCGTCACCACCGAAGGCGGCGTGCCCATCGATGCCACGCACAAGGCGCAGGGCCAGGACAGCCGCGTGCTGTTCCTGGTGCTGCACTACACCGTGGCCGACTTCCCGACCTCGATGAAGATCCTCACCCAGCAGCAGGTCTCGGCACATTACCTGCTCAGCGACGAGCCGCAGCCGCGCATCTACCGCCTGGTCGAGGAGAACCGCCGCGCCTGGCATTCGGGCGCCAGCGCCTGGAAGGAGAACCGCCGCCTGAACAGCAGCAGCATCGGCATCGAGATCGTCCACCCGGGCCTCAAGCGCGGCACCGTGGACGGCCCGGCTGCGCTCAGGCAGTACGAGCCCTGGTCGCAGAAGCAGATCGATGTGCTGATCCCGCTGATCAAGGACATCGTCCAGCGCCACCAGATCCTGCCCGAGCGCATCCTCGGTCACGGCGAGGTCAGCGCCCAGTACAAGGAGGACCCGGGGCCGACCTTCCCGTGGAAACAGCTGGCCGACCTGGGCATCACCCCGCCCTGGCCCGACGCCGCCCGCGTGGCCGCACAGCGGGCCCTGTACGACACGCCGCTGCCGACCGGTGAAAGCGGGCTGCCCAACGCGCTGTGGTTCCAGCGCGCGCTGGCCCAGCACGGCTACGAGATCCAACCCACTGGCGTGTGGGACCAGCCCACGCAGCGCGTGCTGATGAACTTCCAGATGCGCTACCGCCCCGCCAACTATCTGGGCCTGCCCGATGCCGAGACGGCCGCGCTGATCTGGGTGCTGACCAACCCGGTGAAAACGCCATGAAGCGCAAGCCCGCCCCGTGATCAATCGCCGACGGGCCGTGGCCGGCGCCTGGGTGGGTCTGGCGGGTTGCGCGGGCCTGCCCGCCGACCCGCCACGGGCCCCGCAAGTCGCCTCGGGCGACACGCCGCCGGGTGCCTCGCCGCAGCCGCCGGCTGTGGCCGACGTGCCGCCCCCCGCCCCGCGTGAATTCCGCGCTGCCTGGGTGGCCACCGTCAGCAACATCGACTGGCCCAGCAAACCCGGCCTGGGCGCCGCTGCCCAACGCAGCGAGGCGCTGGCCCTGCTGGACCGCGCCCGGGACATCGGCCTGAATGCCTTGATCCTGCAGGTGCGGCCGGCGGCCGACGCCATCTACCCGTCGGCGCTGGAGCCGTGGACGGAATACCTCAGCGGCGAACAAGGCAAGGCGCCGGGTGACAGCCTGTGGGACCCGCTGGCCTTCTGGGTCCAGCAAGCCCATCTGCGCGGCCTGGAACTGCACGCCTGGATCAACCCCTACCGCGCGCGGCACAGTTCGGCCAAGTCGCCGTTGACCGCCAGTCACATGGCCGTGCGCCGACCCGAGCTGGTCAAGCGCTACGGCGACATGCTGTGGATGGACCCCGGCGAGCCCGAGGCCGCCGCCCACACCCTGGCCGTGGTGGCCGACCTGGTGCGTCGCTACGACATCGACGGCCTGCACATCGACGACTATTTCTACCCCTATCCGGTGCCGCTTGCCGGTGCACCGACAGGCACGGATCAGCCCTTTCCCGACGACGAGTCCTACGCCCGCTACCGCCTGGCCGGTGGCCCGCTGGCGCGCGACGACTGGCGCCGCGCCAACGTCGATGCGCTGGTCGAGGCCCTGCACCGCAGCGTGCACGCGGTGAAGCCCTGGGTGCGCTTCGGTGTCAGCCCCTTCGGTGTCGGCAAACCGGCGCTGCGGCCGCCGGGCAGTGTCGGTTTCAGCCAGTACGACAAGCTCTACGCCGACGCCGAACGCTGGCTGGCGCAGGGCTGGATGGACTACCTGGCGCCGCAGCTGTACTGGCAGATGGCCCGCGAAGGCCTGCAATTCCCCATGCTGATGGACTACTGGCTGGCGCAGAACCCGGCGCAACGCCCCATCTGGCCCGGCCTGTTCAGCAGCCAGGTCGGCCGCAACTGGCCGGCCCGCGAAATCGTCGACCAGATCGCCGTGCAGCGCAGCCGCGTGACCGGCAGCCAGGCCGGCGGCCACATCCACTTCAGCCTGATCGCCCTGCACCAGGACCGCGACGGCCTCGCCACGCTGCTGCAGATGGGGCCCTACGCGCAGCCCGCGCTGGTGCCGACCGCGCCCTGGCTGGCCAGCGCAGCGGGGCTGGCGCCACCGGCTGCGCCGCGCCTGCAGGCGCGCCCGGGCCACCTGCTGATCGACCCGGTCCCGGACGCCGCCACCAACGGGGCCGCCGTCACCAACGGGGCCGCCGCCAGCCCGACGCAGTGGGCCGTCTGGCGCCGCATCGGCAGCGACTGGCGCTTCGCCGTGCTGCCCGGCAGCGAACGCCGCATCGAACTCGCCGGGGCCAGCCTGCTGACCGTCAGCGCCGTCGACCGCCTGGGCCAGATCAGCCCTGCCACCTGGATGCGCCTGCCATGAAGACCGTGCTGAACACCGAACGCCCGCACCCGGTGCACACGCAACTGGAACGCTGCGACACGCTGGCCCTGGTCGATGCGCTGGCCGCCGACCAGGCGCTGGCCGCGCTGGCCGTGCGCAGCGCCGGCCCGCAACTGGCGCAGGCGGTGGATGCCGCCGCGCCGCGCCTGGCGGCGGGCGGGCGCATCGTCTACGTCGGCGCCGGCACCAGCGGGCGGCTGGGCCTGCTGGACAGCGTCGAGCTGCAGCCCACGTTTTCCTGGCCGCGTGTACGCTCGCCCGCCCTGCTGGCGGGCGGCGAGCGGGCGCTGTTCGTCGCCGTCGAAGGCGCCGAAGACAGCCGCGAGAACGGCGTCGCCGACATCGCCGCGCTGAAGCTCATCACCTTGGACGTGGTGCTGCTGATCGCTGCTTCGGGCACCACGCCCTACACCATCGCTGCAGCCGGTGCGGCGCGCGCCGCCGGTGCGCTGACGGTGGGCATCGCCAACAATCCCGGCACGCCGCTGCTGGTGGCCTGCGAGATCGCGGTCACGCTGGACACCGGCCCCGAGGTCATCAGCGGCAGCACGCGGCTGAAGGCCGGCACGGCGCAGAAGATCGCGCTGAACACCTTCAGCAGCGCGGTGATGGTGCGGCTGCACAAGGTCTACGGCAACCTGATGGTGGATGTGCGCGCCACCAACGCCAAGCTGGTGGCCCGCGCGCTGCGGCTGACCATGCTGGCCACCGGCGCTGATGCCGCCGCCGCCGAAGCGGCGCTGGCGGCCTGTGGCGCCAGCGTCAAGGTGGCCATCGTGATGCTGAAGGCGGGTGTCGATGCGGGCATGGCGCTGGCGCGGCTGGACGCGGCGCAAGGCGACATCGACGCCGCAGTGGCGGCCCATCGCGCGCCCTGAAATGACAGGCCGGCTGCGCTCGCTCGACGTCTTTCGCGGCGCCACCGTGGCGCTGATGATCGCGGTCAACAACCCGGGCAGCTGGGCCCACCTGTACCCGCCGCTGGCCCACGCCGGCTGGCACGGCTGCACGCCCACCGACCTGGTCTTTCCTTTCTTCCTCTTCGCCGTGGGCCAGGCGCTGGCGCTGGTCTTGCCGGGTCTGCGCGCCGGGCCGCCGGCGCTGTTCTGGGAACGCGTGGCGCGGCGCACGCTGCTGATCTTCGCCATCGGCCTGTTCCTGAACGCGGCGCCCTTTGTGCGCTGGGACGAAGGCGGCGCGCTGGTGCTGCGCAGCTGGGAAACGCTGCGCATCATGGGCGTGCTGCAGCGCATCGCGCTGTGCTGCGGCGCGGCAGCGGTCATCGTCTGGCTGTTCGACCGCCGGGGTGTGTTGCTGGCTGCGGCAGCCCTTTTGCTGGCTTACGCCTGGGCCAGCGCCGCGCTGGGCGATCCGGCCGACCCCTACGGCCTGCTCGGCTGGTTCGGCACCGCCATCGACCGCCAGATCCTGGGCGCCGCGCATCTCTACCGCGGCGAAGGCCTGGCC
>Ga0136641_1001013_pt1 | contig 11774 bp, 11 predicted proteins | sample EliLak1302023Y_FD_115312 | JGI IMG/M metagenome (GOLD analysis project Ga0136641, IMG submission 115312) | Freshwater microbial communities from Elizabeth Lake, Yosemite National Park, California, USA - 13020-23Y | ecosystem: Environmental > Aquatic > Freshwater > Lake ...
AGAAAAAAATGCACTTTTTTAAAATTATTTTTGTGCTAATGTAATTCCGGCAATCGTGCCATAAAATCGAGGGAAATGCTTATGTCTAACTCTGAACTGCTATCTATCGTCGAACGTATTGAAACATTGGAAGAAGAAAAGCGCCAAGCGGCCGAATCAATTACCGAAGTTTATAAAGAGGCAAAGTCAAATGGATTTGACGTCAAGATCCTACGCAAAGTCGTTGCAGCTCGTAAAAAGTCTGAGGTCGAACGAGCGCAAGAACAAGCCATCATGGATACATACCTACACGCGCTCGGGATGCTCGCCGATACGCCTCTCGGTCAGGCTGCGCTACGCAAGGCTGGTCATGCGCCGGCTCATAAGCCGGACTTTTAATCTGGCTCATTAAATGTTATTTAAGCGGGGCGGCAAAAGTCGCCTCGTTTTTTAGGTGCGTTATGGCTAAAACTGAAAAAACCGAAAAAATTCACGGTTCGTCAACGTATTCCGAGGAAATGGTTGAAAAAATCTGCAATTTGATTGCGGATGGTCATGCTTTGCATCAAATTTCGGACATCGAAGGGATGCCAAAAAAGACCGCGATCTATTCGTGGCTTGAAAAATACCCTACTTTTGCGGAGAAATACACGCGCGCACGCGAGAAACAAGCCGACCTGTTTGCGGCGCAGATCGTGACAATCGCGGACAACGCGACCGACGCCAACATCGCACGGTTGCAAATGGATGCCCGTAAGTGGGCGGCGTCCAAAATGGCTCCGAAAAAGTATGGCGACAGGACGATGACCGAAGTCACCGGCGCCGACGGTGGCGCAATTAAGACCGAAGGCACGTCGAAGCTTGACTGGCGGTCGTTGGATCCCGACCAGCGTGATGCGCTCCGTCAGGCGCTGCTTGCGGCCAAGGGATCGGCCACCTAATGGCATTAGTCGACATTGGCGGGCAGCTTATCGACCTAGATCAAGAGTTGATCGAAAGCGACCGGATCGAGTGCGAGGCGTCGCTGGCCGAGTTCGTCAAGCTGTCGTGGGAACAGGTCGAGCCAGGGCAACAATACATGCACGGTTGGCATATCGATTTCATTGCCGAGCATCTTGAAGCGATGGTTGACGGGCAGGAGGTCGACGGCAAGCCGTACAACCGTTTGTTGGTCAACGTACCGCCAGGCACGATGAAGTCGCTCCTGATTGGCGTCTTTATGCCGGCGTGGGTTTGGGGGCCGTGCAATATGCCGTCGACGCGCTTTCTTTGCGCCTCGCACAGTCAAGAGCTTGCCGTCCGTGATAATATGCGTATGCGGCGCCTCATTACGTCCGAGTGGTATCAGGAGCGTTGGCCTCACGTTAAGCTGACGGCCGATCAGAACCAAAAGACTAAATTTGAAAACACCGCCACCGGCTGGCGGCAAGCGACATCTGCCGGATCCATTACCGGCGCCCGTGCCGATTTTGTCATCATCGACGACGCTCACAGCGTTGAAGGTGCGAACTCCGACCAGCAACGTCAAACGACGGTCGACTGGTTTCTCGAAGCTGTTCCTACCCGCGTCAACAACCCCGACCGAAGCTCGATCATCGTGGTCATGCAGCGGCTCCATCAAGGCGACATTTCAGGCGAGATCCTCGACCGTCAACTTGGCTATGATCACATCATGCTTCCGATGCTGTACGATCCGTTGCGGGACTTGCCGACGAAGCTCGGCTACAGCGACATCAGAAGCCAGCCTGGCGAGCTGCTGTTTCCTGATCGGTTTCCGAAGGATGTCGTGGATCGCGACCGCAAGATCATGGGCGAATATGCTTTCGCCGGTCAGATGCAGCAGGAGCCAGCTCCTCGTGGTGGCGGCATTATCCGGTCTGAGACGTGGCTCAAATGGGAAGGCGAGAAGGATCAATTTCCTGAGTTTGACTATATCCTCGCCTCGCTTGATACGGCGTACACGGAAAAGGCGGAGGGCGATTACTCGGCGATTACGGTTTGGGGCGTCTTCAGCTTTGATTCGGTCAGTCAGGCCAACAAGCTCTTCGGGCCGGACGGTCGGACCATTCAGATCGAGCGCACGTTTGGCGAACTGCTGCCGAAAGTTATGATGATTGACGCATGGCAAGAGAAGCTATCGCTTCACAATCTGGTCAACAAGGTGGCCTCGACCTGCCGGCTACGGAAGGTGGATAAGCTTTTGATCGAGTCGACAGCGGCAGGAATATCGGTTAGCCAAGAGCTTCGGCGTCTCTACAGCCACGAAAACTTTGCGGTCCAACTTCAGCCGGTCGGCCGTTTCGATAAGTCGGCTCGCTTGTATTCGGTCCAGCATTTATTCGACGAGGGCATGATTTACGCGCCGGATAAGGACTGGGCCGACATCGTGATCCAGCAGGTTTCGGTTTTTCCGAAGGGCAAGCACGACGATCTTGTCGATACGGTTAGTCAGGCGCTTCGTCATCTGCGTGACTTAGGGATGATGCAAAGAGCACCGGAAAGGATTGCGGAGCTCGATGAAATCAAGCGTCTACCGACGAAGGAACCTACTCCGTTGTATCCTGCTTGATTTGCTGTTATTTCTACTGTTCTAACTTGGAAAGTACGCCATGCCATTAGTCCCTGGTCTTGTTCCCAATATCCGCCAAGCTGCACCGGAAGATCCCGATCAGCCTGAAAGCGCCGATATTATCGTTGAAATGGCGGATGAAGGCGGAGATATGCCTGAGATCGACCAGAATGGTGCGATTTTAAGGATTGAGCACGACGATGGATCTGTAACGGTCAGCCTCGACGGCCGACCATTGGGGCAAGCCGGCGAAGGCAAGAAGACAGGTTGGTTTGATAATTTAGTCGATGAAATTACCGAAGACGAGCTATCCAGAATATCCGAGGAATTGTTGCGTGGCATTAGAGAAGACATCCAAAGCCGACAGGAATGGATCGAGGATCGAACCCAAGGTCTCAAGCTGTTGGGCCTCAAGATTGAAGTGCCAGGGCTTGCCGGTGCAGCCGACGGCGCACCCGTTGAGGGTATGTCTCGCGTTCGGCACCCGCTCTTGCTCGAAGCAGTGCTACGATTCCAAGCCAACGCTCGGTCAGAATTACTGCCCACGGATGGTCCAGTAAAGATCCGCGACGATAACAACAACGCTAATCTTCAAGAAGATCAGGATGCTAATGCTCTCGAAGAGGATATGAATCATTACCTAACAGCGGTGGCTACAGAGTATTACCCCGACACCGACCGGATGCTTCTGATGCTTGGTTTTGGCGGCACGGCGTTTAAGAAGGGCTACTTCTGCCCACTACGAAACCGGCCGGTGATTGAGTCGGTCGATGCCGATGATTTAATTGTAAACAACGAAGCGACGGATCTTCGTAACGCCAAGCGGGTAACGCACCGGTCTATGATGCGGCCGAGCGTGGTCAAGCGGTTACAGATCCTTGGCGTTTACCGCGACATTGACTTGCCGGCGCCAAGCGAAATTAAGTTTGATTCGGTTCAATTGGAGAAAAAGTCGCAACAGGGCATTTCCGCGACAACGAACAACCCAGAAGACCGTGACCGTGAGATCTACGAGTGCTATTGCGAGCTTGATATAAAGGGCTTTGAGCACAAGTACAAAGGCAAGGAGAGCGGTCTTGAAATACCGTACCGAGTTACCATCGATGTCTCAAGCAAGCAGATCCTTTCAATCGTCCGTAACTTTGACGAAGACGACGCCGAGCTGCCCGAAGCCCGTGTCAATTTTATTAAATACACGTTCGTACCGGGGCTGGGCTTTTATGACATTGGTCTCCTGCACATCCTAGGCAACACAACCAACGCGTTGACAGCGGCGTGGCGTGAGATGCTTGACGCGGGGATGTATGCCAATTTTCCTGGCTTTTTGATGTCCGACACGGGCGCTCGCCAAAACACAAATATCTTCCGCGTCCCGCCTGGCGGTGGTGCATTGGTCAAGACCGGCGGTATGCCGATCAACCAAGCGATCATGCCGTTGCCTTACAAGGATGTTGGCGCTGGTCTTATGAACCTGACGGCTGCAATGGCTGAGACAGGGATGAGGATTGGCGGCACAAGCGAGCAACAGGTTGGCGAAGGTCGAGCTGATGCGCCGGTTGGTACGACGTTGGCAATGATCGAGCAAGCCACTAAAGTTATGAACTCGGTTCACAAGCGGATGCACTCTGCACAGGCTGAAGAGTTTCAGATGTTGGCTCGGTTGTTCAAAGAAAATCCAGAAAGCTTCTGGCAGCGCAACAAGAAGCCGGCCAAGCCGTGGGACGAACAGACGTTTTTACGGGCTTTGGATAACTGCGAACTTGTGCCACAGGCAGATCCTAATACGTCAAGCCATGCCCAACGTGTAATGAAAATTATGGCGCTGAAGCAATTACAGGCGTCGAACCCATCGATGTATGATCCAATTGCAATTGATACGGCGGCTCTTCAGGCGATTGGTTGGAGCAACCCGCAGCAATTCTTAGCTCCGCCACAGGCTCAATCGTCTCCGCCTCCTGAGCTGATGGCTATTCAGGCCAAGATCCAAACCGACCAGATGGCTGCTCAGGCCAAGATGATTACGGCGCAAGCGAAGGTGGCTCAGGTTCAGCAAGGGGCTCAGGGCGGCATTGGCGGTAATCCTCAAGCCGATCAGCTCAAGGTTGCGGATATTATGGTTCGCAAGCAGGAGATTGAGCAAAAAAATCAGGATACAATCCTTGATGCCGAAAACCGCAAGCGTGACCGCGAAAGCCGTGAACGGTTGGCAGCAATCAAGCTTGCCGAAGAGCTGGCTAAGAACCCGCAGGTAATGCCGTTGGTCAACTCGCTGTTACAGCCTGATATGTTAAATCGGTTGGAAGCCAACGAACCTGCGCTTGATCCTAACAATGTGAGAGCTGGCTAATGAGCTATAATCGTCATCATTTTCTGATGGTTGCCAAGCATTTTGCCCGTAAGGGTTATGCAACGGACGGCGCTGTCGATGACGATCAAACGCCAATTAATATGTCTCAAGCTGACATTGACGCGGCCGTGTCTAAATTGCCTGGCGCAACAATATCGCCAACGGAACCGACGCTACGCGATACGTTAGTTTCTGGGATGCTTGGCGAACAACCTACTGGCCCACAAAGACAATTTGTTCGTGGCTTGCTTGGATCCGAGGGTGCGGGTAAGTCGTCTTTTAGTTTGTCGGATCTGTTGCCTGTTAATCCTATGAACGCTCAAGAGAGTGCTCGGCAGGGAGATTATCAAGGCGCTGCATTAAGCTTATTGCCGTTTGGCGGTGGTGTTGCAGGTGCGGCTGAAGGTGAGCTGGCCAATGTTGCCAAATCTGTTCGTCCGTTTAGCCCCAATACGATTCCTAAATTGGCTGAGATTGGATCTGCTCAAAAGACGTTAGGTTTGAACGCCATATCGCGTGAAAACGCATTGAAAATGGCTGATATGTATGATCAAGCCAATGCGGTTAAACCATCTTTTGATAAGTTAAATCAATCGATTGCCGACCAATTTGGCGGTCAATATAACGCTGCTCCATTAAAAGGGGTGCAAAGAGCCGTTGAAAAGACGGCATCGGATTATTCCGGCAACCCTTCTGGTCTAAAAGACATCGTAAGAAGCACCATACAAGTTGACTCGCCGCAACAAGCCCAAGCCGTAGTTGATGAGTTAAAAAATCAGCACAACGTGCTTGATACGGGTTTCCGCAATCTTTTCGAAGAAGGCGCCGATCCTGTTGATGGCTATCGCGACGCTAAAATGAACGTCAATTTTAACGGCCATAACGCTGAAATACAGGTTAATGTGCCTGAAATGCTTCAAGCCAAAAAAGAAGCCCATGATTTGTATGAGCAACGCCGGTCAATTGAAGCGTCTATTACCAACCGTGGTGATGCGCCAACACCTGTTGAGCAACAACAGATTGATAATCTAAACCGGCAAATGAAATCAATTTATGATGCTGCTTACGAACGGGCTTTGGCGCGTTCTGACAATACAAGTGCTTTAAATCGCTCTTCTGTTATGGGCGAACCGTTGCGCCGAGCTGATTCAGGGTTAAAGGCACGGGGTGGATCTACGTCCCAAGCGGCGCAATACGGCAATTTAGGCAAAGCCCCAAGCGTTACTGGGATGCCTTCGACGTCAAAATACTCTGGTTTGCGCGGTGCAAGCATGGGTAATACCTCCAAAAAAATCCTAGCAGACAATCGGATGGGTCGCAAGCACGGCGGTAAGGTTTTGACACATGGATTGGGCATGGGCAGCAAGCCCGTGCAACCTAATGCCCTGTTACATAAAGAAAAAGATCCGTCTAAAGTCGGATTAATTTCCAAAAAAACAAATGATGTTGCCGGTGATTTTCCCAAAACGGGAACGATTGAATGGCACAAGCCTGTCGCGGCTCAAAATGACGTAGTGCAGAACGCAATACGCCATCGTTTAAGCGATTTTAACATCCAAGAAAAAAAGTCTCGCGCTACTGGCGGTCGTCTTAACAACCATATGGTTGACCGTGCGCTTGAGATTTTGCCCAAACCCGGCTCGCCGCTGCACGAAGCCGTATCTTTTGCCAAGCAGCACCAACCGGGACGCCGGTCTTAACCCCTCGAGGAGTATTTTAAATGTCGTCAACCGCCAAGACTGCTCGCGCAGCAATGAAAAGCAAGGCTCAACGTATGGTTGGCCCCGATCCACGGGGTGCGCCAATTGATGCCTCTGGATACACGCCACCAGACGCAGAACAGGCTACCGTACAAACCGGTATGCGTCCTCTTTCCAAACGCCAATTTAAAAAGGGCGGCAAGGTCATTGGTAAAGCCGAAGGTAAAGCCGGTCATCACCATGCCGGTCGCAAGCCTCGCAAGAGCGGCGGTCGTGCAAATCGTTATTTGACGCCTGACAATCTGATTAATCGCGATGTAAAAATGGCGAATGAAGTCCGCGTCGGCACAAAACACGTTGGCGGCATGAAGCGTGGTGGAGCTGCAAAGCATAAGCTTGGCGGCGGTCCTATTGGCATGAATCCGGTTGCCGACTCAATGGCCAAAACGGCATCAGCGGCTATGCCTCGCAAGTCTGGCGGTAAAGCCAAGTGGATCCAAGGCGCTATCAAGCACCCAGGCTCGCTGCACAAGGCTCTTCATGTTCCTGCAGGTGAGAAGATCCCTGCCAAGAAGCTTGAAAAGGCCGCGCATAGCGACAATCCTAAATTGGCTAAAAAGGCTAATTTGGCTAAGACGCTCAAGGGTATGCACCATGCTCATGGCGGCAAAGTAAAGCATGAACACCTTGATAAGTCTGATGAATTGGCTGACAAGGATCTTATCAAGTCGATGGTTAAGCCTTCGTCGTTGAAGGGTAAAAAGCACGGTGGCGAAGTCCATCACGTTTCTTGCCGTTGCGAAAAATGCCACGGTGGTCGTATGGGCCGCAAGGATGGCGGTCGCAACATCATGGAAGTAACGGGTGTCCGTCCTACGGGTGGTCGTACTGCCAGAAATATGGGCGGTCGTTTGCATAAAGAAGGCGGCGGAGGTGCAAGTTCTCCTGATTTTAGCGGTGCATATTATGATTTGTTCACCGGCTGGCACAATCTTGATAAGGCCAACCCTGATCAGATTGCGGCTATGAATCCACAAGATCGTCAGATGGCATTGGCTGCTCAAGGTCCAAGCCGTGCGGTTACGCCAAAGCGTGCTGCTCGTCCTAGGCCGTCAACGACGGGTCTCGGTGGCATGGGTTCCAACCCAATGCAGGATCCACAGCAACGTGCTGAAGCAGCACAAATGGCGGCACAAGAACAGCAAAATGCTCAACGTGCGATGAGAGCTGATAACGCTCAAACGTATGCTGAAAATCAAGCAAATGACCTTAATCGCGCTATGCGTGCCGATAACGCGGCTGTTCCTGCATCGTTGCGGCCAGATCAACAGCAGAACATGATGGGTCGCGGTTTGCCTCCATCGCGTTCTGAATATGGTTTGTTCATGGGTGAAGCTGGTCAGCCGGGCATGGTATTTAGCCGTCAGGTTCCTGATTCAAACGTTGGGCCTGTCTATCACGAAGGCGTTTCTCAGCCTGAAATGACTTTAAGCGATTTGGGCGAAATGCGCGGTGGTCGTATCGGTCGCAAGTCTGGTGGTCGCGCCAAGGGCAAGACAAACGTAAACGTCATCATTGCACAGCATCCGCATGGCGGCATGGGCCAAGGCCCAGCTCCTATGATGGGCGCTCCTGCAGGTGGCCGTCCTGTTCCGGTTCCTCCGCCACAGGGTATGCCTCCACAGGGTATGCCAATGGGTATGCCAGCCGGTATGCCTCCGCAGATGCCACCACAAGCTGGCGGCATGGCAATGGCTCGCAAGCGCGGTGGTCGCACCAATTACCCAATTGAAACGGGATCTGGTGGTGGTGAAGCCCGTCTTGATAAAATTAAGGCGTATGGTTTGAAACCACCAAAATAAGTTTTGTGGCGGTTGCTACAGAAAGGGCGGTCGGCGGGTTTCCCTCTCCTGCCGGTCGCTTTTTAGAGGGGAAGAGGGTTTGAGGATACAATGTTAACAACTAACGATCTATTTGAGCGTGAGCTCAAAAAACTTCTCGTAGCTGAAATCGAACGATTACAAGCTCTCATATCGGGGCCAAATATCAGCGACTATGCCCAATACAGGTATTACGTCGGTGCTATTCAGGGTCTTTTGGCTGCTATTGAGCGGTGCGATGAGACTTGTTCTATTGTCGATCAAACACGCTAAGAGGGTAAAATGGCTTATATGATGAAACACGCGGTAGATCCGCGCGAAGAAATTTGGAAGCAAGTAGGCGATCTGTCTAATTTTGAAGTCTTCCATAACAAAGTGCTTCTTGCGATTTACATCCGGCCTGAAATGACCGCCGGCGGTATTCTTATTACCAACAAAATCCGCGACGAAGACAAATGGCAAGGCAAAGTTGGCCTTGTTCTTAAAACCGGACCGTCTGCTTTTGTCGACGACGAAGGCAAATGGTTCAAAGGAATGAACGTCAAGGTAAATGATTGGCTGTTTTGCCGACCATCTGACGGATGGAATATGACATTGAACAATCGTGAAACGGGGGATGACATTTTATGTCGCCTTATCGATGACACATATCTTCTTGGTCGTCTGTCCCACCCTGATGAAATCCATTAAGGAATAAAAAATGTCAGAAATTGACCCAAACATAGAAGAAAATGACGATATTGTTGTTGAATTGGCTGAAGATGAGCCAAAACAGGACGATATTGTCATAGAAAAAGCCGAAGAAGCCCCCCAACCGGCTAAAAAGATGGAATTGTCGCCTGAAGACGGCATCAGTGAGTTGCAAGCAAAGCTTGAGCAGGAACGTCAGGCCCGTATTGAGGCCCAAAGACAAGCTCAGGAGGCTATGGAACAGGCTAACCAAGCCCAAAGTAAGGTTGATTCGACCGAATTGCACATGATTAAAAATGCAATTGATCAAGTCAAAAACAACAACGACATCTTAAAAGCTAATTATCGCGATGCTTTGGCAACTGGTGACTACGACCAAGCTGCTGAAATACAAGAGCAGATGATTATCAATCAATCCAAGCTTTCTACGCTTGAATCGGGCAAAAGGGCTAAGGAAGAGGCGCCTAAAGTGGCTCCTATGTCTCCTAAACCTGTTGATTTGATTGAAAATCTTGCATCTCAGGTAACGCCTGAATCGGCTCAATGGCTTCGTCAGAACAGGGATCAGCTTAATAACCCGAAAAAACTTGATCGGGCCATGAGAGCTCATGCCGACGCTTTGGATGATGGAATTGTTGCCGATACGCCGGAATATTTTCGTTTCATTGAAAACCGTTTGGGCATCCAACGCGATAATTATGAGGATACAGCCATGTCTGAAGCCGCCAAGCCTGTTGTAAGGCGCTCTTCCCCGCCAGCCGCCCCTGTTACCAGAAGCGGATCTGGAACTGGCGCAACTCGCCCCAATGTCGTTCGTTTAACATCAGCGGAACGCGAAATGGCGTCCATGATGCAAATGACTGACCAAGAATATGCACGAAACAAAATCGCGTTACAGCGCGAAGGAAAACTTTAAGGAGCTAATATGGAACAAGATACAGCACCTGCCGGTCGTCGCGGCCGCAAAAGCGCATTATTTACCGAAAAACCAAAGACAAAGGTTGAACCGGTAGTTTTGGCGGAAGAAGGAACCGAATCGGTTGAATCGTCGCGTCAGTCCATGCGTCCCGATATGCGCGAAGAAAGCCCGTTGGCCCGTGCAGCTCGTCGTGCTGCCGAAATTAAGGGATCTGGAGGTTTAGAGTTTGATGGTACGGACGAATACTACATTGATCCCCGTATTATCCCAGAAGGTTGGTCTTATGAGTGGAAACGCGAAGCCGTTTACGGCCAAAGAGACGACACTTACCAGCAGTCTTTGAAGCAAAGCGGTTGGGAAGAAGTTCCTTATTCCCGTCACACTGATAAATTTCCAAAAGGCAAAGGAAATACAATTGAGCGCAAGGGAATGGTTTTGATGGAGCGTCCTGCGGTCATTACGGATGAAATGCGCCGTAAAGACAACATGAACGCTCGCAATGCCGTTGAATCCCGCAAGCAGACTGTAGATTCCACCAAGGGAATGTTGGGACGGGCGGATTCTTATGTAGCGCCTAAGATTAATCAGGGCTACGAGCCTATGGTTGCCCCTAAATAACAAGGATTAAGGGGGGAGCGGTTCTCCCCTCTTTACTTTGTTAAAATTATCTTGTATTTCTTCAAAATCTCCCTCGGCGTGGAGATCAAACTATTTCCCGTTTCTCAGTCGCCCCGGTGTGCGATGATGGAACTCTCTGAGAGGAGAACCCGTCATGGCCAATACTTTTGCGCCCAGCGGCTTTCTACAATATCAGGGTGGTGCAGGTGGCGCTCCTACGTTCGCCCAATCTGTCCGCCGTATTGCTGCTACTAACACGACCCCTATTTTCACTGGCGACCCAGTACAGCCTGTAACTTCCACGGCTAACGGCTATATCACGCAAGCAACCGCTGGCGGATCCGTTCAGCTCGCAGGTATTTTTGTCGGCTGCAAATACTACTCGACCTCGCAAAAGCGCGTTGTTCCATCGGCTTACTGGCCTGGTTCGGACGCTACTGGCGACGTTGAAGCCTACATCATTGATGATCCAAACGCACGTTTCACCGTTCAGTCCTCTGGTTCTGGCTTCCCTGTAACGGGTACGGCTACATCTCAGACGTCTGGCGTTCAGGGTCAGCTTGTTACGTTTGCTTACTCGACCACGGGTGCAACGTCCGGCAACTCGACGGGTGGTAACAATGCAACGGGCCGTTCGACGGCTTATGTCAATGCTACCGCAACCACCAACACCTCGCCATTTATCATCGTTGATTATGCCGTTTCGTTCGGCAATGGCGGCGACCAAACCTCTCAGTATTGCAATTTGATCGTTGGCTTCAATAACGAAGTCTGGCGTTCGAACGCTGCTAATACCGGCATCTCGTAAGGAGTGAAGTGTCATGGCTGTTAATCTAAGTCAAATTAAAGACCTTCTCCTCCCCGGTCTCCGTGGTATTGAAGGCAAGTACGAGATGATCCCATCTCAGTACGACAAAATCTTCACGAAGCACGATTCCAAGCTTTCCTTGGAACGTACCGCTGAACTTCGGTTCCTCGGTCTCGCGCAGCTCAAGACCGAAGGTGGCCAGACCGCTTTTGATTCGGGTGCTGGTGAGCGCTTTGTGTACAATCAGGAACACACTGAAATTGG
>Ga0136641_1001014_pt1 | contig 11756 bp, 12 predicted proteins | sample EliLak1302023Y_FD_115312 | JGI IMG/M metagenome (GOLD analysis project Ga0136641, IMG submission 115312) | Freshwater microbial communities from Elizabeth Lake, Yosemite National Park, California, USA - 13020-23Y | ecosystem: Environmental > Aquatic > Freshwater > Lake ...
AGCATCTATCTCGTAGTTGCTGCGATTAATTCGGTACACAAAGCTTGTGTCGAAACCAGAGGTAGGTGAACAAGTATCATGACCTTCTTTGTTAAATCCAGGTCCATACATAGCGTAATTGGTTACATATAAATACTTTCCATCTGGAGAAAAGGAGCCTTCAACAGGAGCTCCCTTGAAAATAGATGCAGATTTTGATTTTCCAAAATCTTTTAGTGAGACAGAATCAGGGATAGTTTTGAGCAATTCAAAAGTATTTGCATCGTAAATAGTCACGCTATGGCGATACATCATGTTGTGGGCACTAACAACACCGTCACCCGAGGAACGAACAGACTTAGGCGAGATCGAGCCATATATTGTTTTAATTAGTTTCATCTTCGAATCTGCTGAAACAACTTCACCTTGTGCCGGTAAGGAGAAAATAGAGATCGAAGTAATAAGAATTAATATTAAGCAGCGAATACGCATTCCTAAACTGTACTAGCCGGACTGCTTTAACCAGACTGTATTAATTAGTCTTGAGCAGTTAGTCGTCATCTCCTGCATTTTTTGAAGGCAAATTTCCCATCGATGGAGGTAGATGGGGCAATTCCAAACCACCCAGGCTTGTTTTTCCTTGCCATCGATGACCCCTTTGTTGAGAGCAAGATAACTATTACCTTTAACAGAACAGGGTAAGCCATTAATTCAAAGGCTGAGTAATCTTGGGTAGTGAGCGTTGCTATGCGGGGATACCTAGACCTAATGAAGTTACGGGTCGTAGAACTATTACTTGTATCGACTCTGCCAGCAATGGTTTTGGCGGCCAGGGGCCTACCTAAATTTGGTTTGACAATTGCAACCATTGTGGCGGGCACTTTAGCTGCAGGAAGTGCAAATGCATTCAATATGGTTATTGAAAGCGATTTAGATAAATTGATGGCGCGCACATCTAAACGGCCAATTGTTACCGGATTAATTTCTAAGACTAATGCAAGCATATTTGCAACAGGTATCGGGATTTTTTCACTCCTACTTTTCTGGCTCTACACAACTCCGCTTGCCACTTTTTTAGCCTTAGTAGCAATTGTTTTTTACGTAATTGTTTACACTATGGCACTTAAGCAACGGACATCTCAAAATATTGTTTGGGGTGGTGCTGCAGGTTGTATGCCGGTACTAATTGGCTGGGCTGCAGTGACTAATTCCTTATCACTTACTCCGTGGGCATTCTTCTTTGTGATTTTCTTTTGGACCCCACCCCATTTCTGGGCGTTAGCAATTAAGTACAAAGATGATTACGCAGCGGCCGGAACTCCGATGCTTCCTGTTGTTGCAACAAAAAATCGGGTACTTGGCCAAATGTGGTTTCACACAGTGATGATGATACTTGCATCAATTTTGCTCATGATTACAGCACAATTGCCAATTTGGTCAATGGCTGTGACCGTTGCACTTGGTTTGGTATTTGCCGGACAACTAGTGGCTCTTAAAGAAGGATCTTCTGAGTATGGAAAAGTTGCGGGAAAGATTTTCCAGTGGTCTATTACTTACTTAAGTTTGCTTTCAGTTGTCCTAGTTGTTGCACAGCTACTTAGTTAATGCTTGGCCTAAATCCCTTAACAAATCGCTCGAGTGCTCTAAACCGACAGACAATCTGAGCACCGATGGAGTAATCCCCATTTCCGCTTGCACTTCAGGTGCTAACCGGCGATGTGTAGTTGATGCTGGATGAGTTATTAGCGACTTGCTATCGCCTAGGTTATTTGAAATATCGATCACCCGAAGTTTATTCACGAAAGCAAATACTTCACCTTGGGAACCCTTAAATTCAATACCAATTGTTGTTCCACCACCGTTATTCATTTGCTTCATGGCAAGTGCGTGATTTGGGTGTGACTTTAGTCCTGGGAAGCGAACTGATTTGATAGCGGTTTGTTGGTCCAGAAATTCAGCAACTATTTGTGCATTAGCAACCATGGCTTCAACGCGCATGTGCATTGTTTCTAATGACTTAACAAGTACCCACGCATTGAAGGGGCTCAGTGCCGGACCAGTATGGCGAACAAATGGAAGAAGTTTTTCAGCAATATAATTTGCAGAGCCAAGGATTGCTCCTGCAAGCACCCGACCCTGACCATCGATATGTTTTGTTGCTGAATACATAACAACATCTGCACCAAGTTGTAATGGCTTTTGTAAAACAGGTGATGCCATAACGTTATCAACGATTACAGTGGCACCTACTTTGTGGGCTAAATCGCTAACCATTTTGATATCTACAATTTCCATTAAAGGATTGCTTGGTGTTTCAATAAAGACAGCTTTTGTTGGTTTGCTTAACGCCTTTGCCCAGACCTCAGCATCATTTCCTTTGACTAATTCAAAGGTCACACCCCACTTCGGTAGAAATTCAGTAATAACAACATGACAGGAAGAGAACATGGCAGCTGAGGCAACAACATGGTCACCTTGTTCAACTAAACATGCAAGGGATGCAAACATGGCAGACATTCCAGAGCCAGTCGCAACACACATCTCAGCACCTTCAATTGCCGCGAGCCGCTTTTCAAACATCGAAATTGTCGGGTTATGAAATCGTCCGTACAAAAAATGATCAGTTTCTTCAGCAAAAGAATCAAATGCTTCTTCAGCGGATGTGTAAGTGAAACCACTGCTCAAATACAAGGCTTCCGATGTTTCGCCAAAACCAGAACGAGCAAGACCGGTTCGTACTGAATGTGTTTGTGGATGCAATTCCCAGTCAGGTCCCAGGGATTCCTTTCGAGGTCGGTAACCCCAAGGTCGTTTGCTCATGGGATAATTGTGGCAGAGTAGGGGCTATGCCTAATACTGCAATTTCGGTCTCAGATCTATCAAAAAAGTATGACGATCGTTTAGCGGTCTCGCATATCAACTTCGAAGTACCACTTGGAACGGTATGCGGCTTTGTTGGCCCAAATGGTTCAGGCAAAACAACCACGATGCGAATGCTGCTTGGCCTAATTACACCAACAACCGGTCAGGGCCACATCCTGGGTGAACCGATTGAGCACCCAGACAAGTACCTAAGCCAAGTAGGTGCCATGATTGAAGGACCTGCTTTTTACCCAGCCCTTTCTGGTTACGAAAATTTAATGGTACTTGCCAAGCTTGGTGGGTTTCCGATCGAACGTGTGCAACAACTACTGGACAAAGTTGGTCTAAAAGAACGTGGAAAATCAAAATATAAGACTTATTCACTAGGAATGAAACAGCGATTAGGAATTGCAGCAGCACTGTTACCAGAACCGAAGTTATTAATGCTGGATGAGCCGACAAATGGTTTGGATCCAGAAGGTATTCAAGAAGTTCGAGCACTATTGCGCGATCTAGCAAATGAGGGAACAACCGTTTTTGTTTCTTCGCACTTGTTGTCTGAGCTTGAAATTATTAGTGACCACATTGTCATGTTGCGAAAAGGAGAAATTGTTTTTGCCGGACCAATCGGTGAACTTATGGCCCAACAACAGCCAACAATTATTGCAAAATCACTAAATCCTTCGGACTTAAATCGAATTGTTGAAATTGCTGAAGCAGCTGGTCACCACGCAGTGATAAGGAATGACACGGTTCACATTTTGGCTGAGATGGATTGGGCGGTCGTGCTCAATAGAGCGGCATTTGACGCCGGAATCACATTGGCTCAGCTCGCTCCGCAACTTCCAAACCTCGAAGAAACATTCTTTGAAATGACAGGGGACAAATAATGCTTAATGTTGCAAGGGCCGAACTACGTAAATTGCGTCGTCCAACATTGTTTTTTGGAACTATGGGAGCAGCACTATTTTTTACCGGCCTAATTACATCTTTTACTTACCTGATGATTGACTCACCACGCGGGAATGGCGATCGAGGTCGAACCATTGGTAGAGAAGTGCTTGGACTTGCTACTGGTTCAGTTAACGGATTTGCGTCAGTAGGTGGTTTTTTAGGAATCATCGCATTATGCGTATTTGCTGCACAAACCGCGCAGGAATATACCTATGGAACATTGCGAAACCTTTTGATTCGCCAACCCAGTAGGTTAAAAATCTTATTTGGCAAATTTATTTCAATGAAGTTATTTGCAATTGTGATGATCACAGTTGCAGCGATCGTAAGTATTGCAATTTCCTATCTTCTGGCGCCAGGAGCCAAGGTTAAGACAGATCTTTGGTTCACAGCTGCTGGCTTCAAAGCTATTTTCACAACATATATAAATGTGTCAATCTCTGTCGTCGCATTCGGACTTGTAGGGATGATTTTAGGGCTTTTATTGCGTTCACCAATAAGTGCTATATCGCTAGGTGTGCTTTGGTTGTTGATTGTTGAAAACTTATTAATTGCTGTAAGAAGTTCCTTACGGAATTGGTTGCCAGGGGCACAACTTTCAGCGATTGCATCGGGAGGCGAAACGGATTTGAGCTACACGCATGCGCTTACTGTTGGTGGCATGTACGTTGTAGTCGGCGTAATCGTAGCTTCAGTGCTTTTTGTCCGTCGTGATGTAGCTAATTAAGGACACTTGCAGGTAAAGCCCCACTTTTCCAAGGTTGGCCATTTATTCTTGAGGCATTCCGTCGAAAGGTTAAGTGTGAAAAAGTTTAGAACGATTTCGCTTGCTGTAATTTTAGGGCTTGCGATTTCGTCAGTGCCGGCTCTTGCGGTCCCTAAACCAACGCTAGCTGAAATTGAAGCCGCAAAAAAAGTGGAAGCGGCAAAGAAAAAAATCACTGACGCCCAAGCGGCAAAGTTAGCTGCGGCTAATCAAAGCCTCCGTGCCTTAACTGCAAAGGCAAACTCAGCGGCTGCTATCTATAAAAAAGCCCAAGGTGAATTGTCAGTTGCAACTGCGTTGGCAAGTGCTGCTGCAAAACACGCAGCCGAAACCGCCGCGGCCGTTGCAGAGGCCCATAAAACAATTGGTCGGCTGGCAACAAGTGCCTATATCTTGGGTGGAAGTATGAGCGATATTCAACCGTTATTAAGTGCGAATGGACCGCAAGATTTAATTGATCAACTTTCAACACTTAGTACTTTAGGTGCGCAAAATTCTGTTGCACTCGCACGATTTAAAGAGGCTGAAGCAGCAGCACGAGTGGCAAAAGCAGCAGCAGATTCTGCAAAGGCTGCGCAACAAGTTGCAACAGATAAGGTAGCCGCAGCAAAGAAAGTTGCCGATGATGCTAAAGCTGCGCAAGCCGTTGAAGTTGCGAAATTGCAAAAGGTTCAAGATGCCTTAATGCGTGAGTTAACGAGTGCTCGCAAAGTTCGCACAACTTTAGAACAGCAACGCCAGTTGGCATTGCTCGAAGAAAGCCAGGCAAACACCGCGGCCCAAACTGGCGGTCAAGCAAAAATCTGGCCAGACATTGGATTTAAGGGCCGCTCGTCAATTCGAACCTCGCAAGAGCAACGCGATAAGGCTGTCGCTTTTGCAAAGATTCAAGTGCTTGCTCGCAAGCCATACGTTTGGGGAGCGCAAGGACCGAACTCCTTTGATTGTTCTGGACTTGTCTATTCAGCATATAAAACAGCTGGGCTAAGTTGGCCCAACTGGGATCGGCTGAACGCAGCGCTTTATTCTGGGTACACCATGCACGTTTCCCTGAATAACTTGGTGCCGGGTGACTTATTGTTTTATTCATACAAGGGAAGTATTTCGACTATTCATCACATTTCGATCTATGCCGGTAACGGAATGATGTGGGAAGCGAACTCCAAGAGCACAGGTCTTTTATACTCAAGCATTTACAGCGTAAAAGGCCTTATGCCATTTGGTGGTCGCGTCTAAGGCCGCACTACTCTTGTCCTATGACAACAGCAGTACCGGCGGTCCGCAACGCAGTTCGCAACTTGCTAGAAAATTATGAAACGGGTGACACAGTACTTGTTGCCGTCTCTGGAGGTGCTGATTCTTTAGCACTTGCGTATGCACTTGCAGTTGAAGCAGAAAAGTTAGTGATTACCGTTGTTGGTGTAACTGTTGATCATCAGCTTCAAAGTGAATCAGCTTCACAAGCACAAAAAGTTGTGGCGCAACTTGCAAAGTTTGGGCTTAATTGTGTTATTCAGAAAGTCACTGTTGATATTAAAGATGGTCTTGAAGCTTCGGCTCGCAAGGCGAGGTATAAAGCAATCAATCAAGTCGCAAAACAAAAAAAAGCGGTTGCCGTTTTTCTGGGCCATACTAAAGATGATCAAGCTGAAACTGTTTTGCTAGGACTTGCACGCGGATCGGGTACTCGCTCGCTTTCGGGAATGGCTTATCACAACGGAATTTATGTCCGACCACTTCTTGAAATTACGCGAATTCAAAATGAGGAGTTTTGTAAAGAAATTGGTCTTGATTATTGGAGCGATCCTCACAATCTAGACCAACAATTTGCAAGAGTCCGCGTTCGAACTGAAGCATTACCAATTTTAGAAAAAAGTATCGGACCAGGAATTTCAGATGCATTAGCTCGAAGTTCCCACCTGCTACGCGATGACGCAGATGCACTTGATGATTGGGCATATCGCGAAGAGGTTCAATTAGATCTGCATAATTTGGATTGTGCGCATTTAGAAACCTTGCCTCGAGCGATTCGTTCCAGAATTCTGCGTACCGCCATCTATGCAGCTGGTGCTCCTTCAGGATCGGTCTCAGCCGATCATGTAGGCGCGGTTGAGGCCCTTATTTCAGCGTGGAAGGGCCAAGGAGCGCTTAATATGCCAGGCGGTGTGAAGGTTGAGCGAATTTCGGGCAGACTTTCGCTCTTACCGCACAGACCATAAGGAGAACCGTGGATTTAGAGGCAGTCAAAGGCGATATCGAACGTGTAATCGTGACCGAGGAACAGTTGCAAGCTCGTATTAAAGAACTTGCCGCACAGGTTGATAAAGATTACAAAGGTAAAGACCTTTTACTTGTTGGTGTTTTAAAGGGCGCGGTTATGGCAGTTGCCGATCTTTCGCGCGCATTGCAACGCCACATTGATATGGATTGGATGGCGGTGTCATCGTATGGATCCGGAACAAAGTCCAGCGGTGTTGTCAGAATTCTTAAAGATTTAGATCGAGATATTACTGGACGCAATGTCTTGATCGTAGAAGACATTGTTGACTCGGGCTTAACGCTTTCATGGCTTAAAGCAAATCTCGAATCTCGTGGAGTTGGCTCGGTAGAGATTCTATCAATTTTACGTAAGCCAGAGGCCGCAAAGGTCGAAGTAAATGTTAAGTATGTTGGCTTTGATATTCCTAAAGATTTCGTGATCGGGTATGGACTTGATTTCGATGAAAAGTACCGCAACCTTCCTTTCATTGGTGTGCTTGCTAAGCACATGTACGAATAAGAATTAGAAACGAGAATCTCCACAAATGTCACAAATTCAAAAGCCTAAGAAGCCAATAAAGAAAAGTTTTTCTAGCAAAAACGTACCAAAAAAGCCCATTACTACAAGGAGCAAGATTTTCCGTGGCCCACTCTTTTGGATAGTAGCTGCAATCTTTGCAGTTACCGTCTTTGGTCAAATTACATCTGCCGGAAACCGATACACGCAAATTGAAACCTCCCAAGCAATTGATGCCATTGCGCAGTCACATGTCCTTTCTGCCGAACTGGTAGACAAAGATCAAAAGATTCGCTTAATCCTTTCACCTGGCAACACAATTAAGGGTGCCACAAAAGTTGAATCTTTTTATGTTGCTCGTCAGGAACCAACCTTGGTTGATGCTTTAACGGCTAATCCACCTGCAAAAGGTTGGAATGTAAAGGTCCCATCGCAATCATTATTAGTGTCATTCTTATTTTCCATAGTTCCATTCTTGTTAATTGGATTCTTGTTTTTTTGGATGATGGGTCAAGCACAAGGCGGGAATAAGGTATTCCAATTCGGAAAATCTCGTGCCAAATTGCAAGACAATGATGTCCCAAAGACGACATTTAAAGATGTTGCCGGGGCCGACGAAGCATTGGCCGAGTTAGATGAAATTAAAGATTTTCTGGCAAAACCAGAAAAATACGCCCCACTTGGTGCAAAGATTCCAAAGGGTGTTTTGTTGTTTGGTCCTCCAGGAACCGGTAAAACACTTCTTGCTCGCGCAGTGGCTGGCGAAGCCGCAGTCCCTTTCTATTCAATCTCAGGTTCAGATTTTGTAGAAATGTTTGTTGGAGTTGGTGCAGCACGTGTGCGAGATTTGTTTAATCAAGCAAAAGCAAATGCGCCGGCAATTGTTTTTATTGATGAGATTGATGCTGTTGGTCGCCAACGTGGTGCAGGTATGGGCGGTGGTCACGATGAGCGTGAACAAACACTTAATCAATTACTTGTCGAAATGGATGGCTTTGAGGAAAACTCACAAGTTATTTTGATCGCAGCAACAAACCGTCCTGATGTTTTAGATCCGGCTTTACTGCGCCCCGGTCGTTTTGATCGTCAGATCGCGGTTGATCGCCCTGACCTCAAGGGCCGCGCGGCAATCTTGCAGGTTCATGCGAAGGGCAAGCCGCTTAGTGATGAGGTAAAGCTAGTTGATTACGCACGTCGCACACCTGGTTTTACTGGTGCAGATCTAGCCAATGTTCTTAACGAAGCAGCACTTTTGACTGCCCGCGAAAATAAGGCTGTAATTGGAAATCCAGAACTAGATGAAGCAATTGATCGCGTTATGGCAGGACCACAACGTAAATCTCGTTTGATGAGTGATGATGAACGTCGAGTCACCGCCTATCACGAAGCGGGCCACGCACTTGTTGCACATGCATTGCCACACACAGACCCTGTTCATAAGGTCACGATCATGCCGCGTGGTCGCGCACTTGGTTACACAATGGTTTTGCCTGATGAAGATAAGTACTCAACAACTCGTAACCAATTACTTGATCAATTAGCCTATTCATTAGGTGGACGCGCAGCAGAAGAATTAATTTTCCACGATCCTTCAACGGGTGCATCTAATGATATTGAAAAAGCAACAGAGCTGGCGCGCGCGATGGTTACTCAATACGGTATGACTGAAGCAATCGGTGCAATCAAATTAGGTGGTGGAGCATCTGAACCATTCTTAGGGCGAGATTACGGACACCAACGTGATTACAGCGAAAACATTGCGGGAATTGTTGATCGTGAAATCCGTCAGTTAATTGAAAATGCGCATCAAGAAGCATTTGATATCTTAGTTGCCAATCGTAAAATTCTTGATGAGATGGTGATTGAACTTCTTGAAAAAGAAACTCTCAACAAGGATGAAATCGCAGCAATCTTTAAAAAGGTAAAGCTTGTGACAAAGCGTCCTGCCTGGACCGGCTCTGTAACTCGTATTCCTTCTGAGCAACCTCCAGTGGATGTTCCAGAACGCATTGCTGTGGAGGCTCCTATTGAAGTAAAGAAACCAACCCGTCGTAAGAAGGCTGCAAGTGACGGTAAATAAAGTAACTGTCTCTGATGGTCGCGCATCTGGTCCTTATGACCAGGAACGTGCTGAAAAGGCGGTCCGTGAACTGCTGATTGCCCTTGGCGAAGACCCGGAACGGGAAGGGTTAAAAGAGACTCCGGCACGGGTAGCACGGGCAATGAAGGAAAACTTTGAAGGATTGTGGCAATCACCAGAGGATGTTTTGACAACAACTTTTGATATTGGCCATGAAGAGTTAGTAATCGTTCGTGACATTGAAGTTTTTTCACATTGTGAACATCATTTGACTCCGTTTCACGGTGTTGCACATATTGGATATATCCCGCGTGGAAAGATAACTGGTCTTTCAAAGCTTGCACGATTGGTCGATCTGTATGCAAAGCGCCCGCAGGTGCAAGAGCGTTTAACAACTCAGATTGCTGATGCCTTGGTCAAAATTTTGGATCCACTAGGTGTGATTGTGATTATTGATTGCGAACACTTATGTATGTCGATGCGTGGAGTCAGAAAATCACATGCTCGAACTACTACTTCAGCAGTACGAGGTGCATTGTTGAATCCTGCTACACGCGCAGAAGCAATATCACTTATCACTAAGGCATAACACTCATGTTGATTATGGGTATCTTGAATGTAACCCCTGACTCCTTTGCCGATGGCGGAAGACACAACGAATTTGATGCAGCGATTGCCCGTGGTTTAGAAATGATTGCAGAGGGTGTTGACATCATTGATATCGGTGGTGAATCAACCAGACCTGGCGCAGAACGGGTAAGTGAAGCTGAGGAGATAGAACGTACAATTCCGGTAATAGCTAAACTTGCACAATATGGCGTAAGAATCAGCATCGACACAATGCGTGCAAGCACAGCGCAGGCCGCAGTTAAAGTCGGCGCATCAATAATTAATGATGTCAGTGGGGGATTAGCAGATCCAGAGATGTTGCAAACTGCAGCACGGTTACAACTTCCATATATAGCGATGCATTGGCGCGGACAGTCAAAAGACATGAATTCAAGGGCTATTTATAAAGATGTGGTTACTGATGTGATATCGGAGCTACAGGAGCGTATTACCGCTGCATTAACTGCCGGAATTAAACCCAATAATCTGGTAATCGATCCGGGTCTAGGTTTTGCTAAAGATTCAGAACATAACTGGTCGATCATCGATTCGATAGAAAAATTTGTGGCGTTGGGCTATCCAGTTTTGGTTGGTGGTTCGCGTAAGCGTTTTCTGGGTGGGGATTCACCTGATGAACGCGAACAGGCAACAATTGATCTAACAAGGCGTTTGGCCACTACAGGTGTGTGGGCGGTTAGAGTTCACAGTGTGAAACCACACAAGGAAGTGTCGGCACAATGAGTGATCAAATTGTTCTAAGTGGCATCCATGGTTTTGGCTATCACGGCTTGTTTGAACAAGAGCGCAAAGATGGGCAAGATTTTTTTGTGGATTTAATACTTGCCGTCGATTTGAATGTGGCGTCACAATCAGATGCCATTGAAGATACTGTCAATTACGCCGAGATCATAGATTTGGTTGTTGAAGAAATAACCAGTAATCCAGTTAACTTGATTGAAAAGTTGGCTGTTCGAATCGTAGAGCGGATCCTCAATCAACATCTGAGAGTTAGTTCTGTGACCGCCACCGTACATAAGCCCCAGGCGCCAGTTGTGGCGCAATTTAAAGATATTGCAGTTGTCGTAACTAGAACCAGATGAAAGCTGTAATCGCGCTTGGCGCTAATATTGGGGATCCGAAAGAAAACTTAGATCTTGCAATCGCCTTGTTACGCCAGGCTACTGATGTGCACTTGGTATCTAGTTATTACACAACGACACCAGTCGGCGGACCAGAGCAAGCCGATTATTTAAATGCAGTCTGCATCATTGATAGTGAGTTGCCTGCTATGGATTTGTTGTCTTTGCTGCATGGCATTGAAAAGAGCTTAGGGCGCGAAAGGATTGAGCATTGGGGACCTCGAACCATTGATTTAGACCTCATTCAATATGGGGGATTATTGAGCAAAGCCGATGAATTACAGTTACCGCATCCACGCGCACACGAGCGTCGTTTTGTTTTGCAGCCTTGGTTTGAGATTGATCCTGATGCAATCCTGATTACGCATGGATCAGTAAAAGAACTTTTGGAACAACTACCCACTTAGCGGTAAACTTTTGGAATCTCGCCCGGTACCCCACGAAAGGACTGGAGCCACTGAAATGACTGTATTAGTGCCAACAATGGGTGCTTTGCATAAGGGCCACCAAGTGTTGATTAAACGTGCGCGCACATTGGACAAAGATGTAATCGTTAGCATTTTTGTAAATCCATTGCAGTTTGAAAATAAA
>Ga0136641_1001015_pt1 | contig 11754 bp, 11 predicted proteins | sample EliLak1302023Y_FD_115312 | JGI IMG/M metagenome (GOLD analysis project Ga0136641, IMG submission 115312) | Freshwater microbial communities from Elizabeth Lake, Yosemite National Park, California, USA - 13020-23Y | ecosystem: Environmental > Aquatic > Freshwater > Lake ...
GTATTTTGATGATTCCTACAATTGCACGAACTTCCGAAGAAGTCCTCTTGCTTATTCCGCCTGATTTGCGCGAAGCCGGCGTTGCGCTGGGCGGCACTCAATGGCGCACCGTTGCGCTAGTGGTTGTTCCTGCAGCCCGCAGTGGTTTGGTGACTGCAATGATTCTTGGTATTGCCCGGGTAGCTGGTGAAACCGCGCCATTATTGCTTGTGGCCGGCGGTTCTGATCAAAATAATCTCAATCCTTTTCACGGCCCAATGGCATCGCTTCCGTATTACGTGTGGAAGGCCTATTCATTTGGTTCAGTAGAGAGCGTACGCCGCGCGTGGGCTGGAATTTTAGTACTACTCGTAATCGTGCTCGTACTCTTCACGACCGCAAGATTTTTAAGTGCACGGAAAGGTAAGTAGATGACTAACCCAGAAGAAGGCGAGAAGGACATGGACACAGTAACTCCCTCATCCCTTGCAAGTGTGGCAAGTGGCGCAGGGAAGAAGCGCTCGCCGGGCACTGAGGCGCTCGGCGTCGGCTTAGAAGCGCGTGGCATTCATGCTTGGTTTGAGCAGAAGCACGTCCTTAGCGATATCTCACTCGATTTTTGGTCAGGAACAGTTACAGCACTGATCGGTCCATCTGGCTGCGGAAAGTCCACATTTATTCGCACCCTCAATCGCATGCACGAATTCATTCCAGGTGCTGCTATGGCGGGAGAAGTTCTGCTTGATGGAAAAGATATTTATGAATCAGGCACTGATGTAACGAAGATCCGCCTAAAGGTCGGCATGGTGTTCCAGAAGCCAAACCCATTCCCATCTATGACCATTGCGGAGAATGTTTTAGCTGGATTGAAGTTGGCTCAACTCAAAGTTGAGAATAAGGATGATCTATTGGAGGAGTGCTTAGAGCGGGCAGGTTTGTGGAGTGAAGTTAAGGATCGCCTCTCTGCTTATGGCGGATCTCTCTCCGGTGGTCAACAACAACGCCTCTGTATTGCACGCTCACTTGCGGTGCGTCCGCAGGTTCTGCTTATGGATGAGCCATGCTCTGCGCTCGACCCTGGCTCAACTTTGCGAATTGAAGAGACTATTTCTCAGCTCTCATCGACGATGACGATCATTATTGTGACCCACAATATGCAGCAGGCGGCACGTGTATCTGATTACACTGCTTTTTTTCTCTCTGATGGCGGCCCAGGCTCGATGGTGGAAGTTGGCCCAACTGGCGAAATCTTCTCTCGGCCAAAAGATAAGCGCACTGAGAACTATGTGACAGGGCGTTTTGGTTAACCAACTGTTCACTTAGCGGTAAATAGAAGTTTCATTTTCTTGCCCCAGTCGTTAACTCCTCCTTCATAGGTTTGGCTAGTAAGTCATTCATCTATGAGGGGAAGTTCATGAAAGTTTCAAAGTTTAAGAAAGCTGCAGCTGCTGGTGCAGTAGCTGCATTGCTTATCGCACAACCTGCCATGGCAGATGTAGCACTTACCGGTGGTGGCTCATCCTTCGCTTCACCACTGTTTGATGCATGCAAAGCTGATTTCGCAACCGCAAACAAGGGTCAGGGTCTAAGCGTTAACTACGCATCAAGCTCATCAGGTACAGGTCGCAATAACTCTGATGCCGGTATTAATGATTTCAATTTTTCTGACACACCACACACTGCAACAACAAAGAAGGCAACAGTTATCCACATTCCAGCACTTGCTGGTGCAATTGGTGTGATGTACAACTTGGCTTACCCACCACGCGAGGGTGTAAACCTTTCAGCAAGCACACTTGCGAAGATCTACGCAGGCACAATCACAATGTGGAATGACGATGCCATCAAGGCAGACAACAACCGCACAATTAAAGTTCCTGTATACAAAAAAGATGCGAACGGTCTTCCAGTCCTTAAGGATGGCAAGCCAGTTCTCTTGTCCAGCCGTACCGTTACATCACGTTGGACACCACCTGCACAGAAGATTGTTGTTATCTACCGCAACGATTCATCAGGCACTGTTGGTAACTTCACTGCAGCACTGAATGGCATTGATTCAACAGATTGGCCAAAGGCTGGCAACAACTCATTCGTAGCATCTTTCCCTGGTGGACAATCTGGTCTTAATTCATCAGCGAACCTTGGTCGAATCGTTGGTACTTCAGGTTCTGCCGGTGTGGCTGCTCTTGCAGCTAAGACTCCTTACTCGATCGCATTTGCTGAGAAGAACTTCGCAATTGCTAACAAGTTGGGTCTTGCAAAGATCAGTAACCAATCTGGCGCATTCGTTGCACCAGAAGCTGAAGGTGTTTCGTCCTTCCTTGGCGAAGCAACAGTTGATGCCGCACAAGGAACATTGAAGATGAACTACACCACTACAAATGCTGGTGCATACATCTTGGGTATTACTTCATACGCACTTGTTGACACAAAGACAACAAATGGCAAAGAGGTAAAGACACTTCTCAACTACTTGCTCTCACCAGCATGTGCGCAGAAGAATCCAACTCTCGGCTTCGCACTTGTCAGTGGTAAGTTGCTGACAGTTGCAAACGCACAAATCGCAAAGATTGGCGCGTAACACCAGCGTCGATAAATCGAGGGATGGGAATGGTCGGCCTGCAAAGGTCGGCCATTTCTGCTTTCCCAGCAATAATTTCTGTGATGCAACTGTGCGCCCGGCAGGAATCGAACCTGCGGCCTACCGCTTAGAAGGCGGTTGCTCTATCCGACTGAGCTACGGGCACTAGTAATTTAAGTCTACCGATAAGAACTAGTAAGGTTTCGGCCATGGCTGAATTCATTTACACGATGAAAAAGACGCGTAAAGCGCATGGTGAGAAAGTAATTCTCGACGATGTGACTCTGGCCTTCTTTCCCGGTGCAAAGATCGGCGTCGTCGGCCCCAACGGTGCTGGTAAGTCCACCGTCTTGCAGATCATGGCCGGCATGCAACAACCTTCCAATGGCGAAGCATTTCTCTCACCTGGTTACACCGTGGGTATCTTGTTGCAGGAGCCACCGCTAGATGAAAATAAAAACGTTCTAGAGAATGTGCAAGAGGGCGTGGCCGATACCTTGGCAACACTTGCTCGTTTCAATGCAGTCTCGGAAGAGATGGCAAATCCCGATGCTGATTACGACAAGTTATTAGCCGAGATGGGAACGTTGCAAGAAAAGCTCGATCATCTGAATGCATGGGATCTTGATTCGCAACTAGAACAAGCTATGGATGCACTGCGCTGTCCAGCCCCGAGTGCTGATGTGAAAGTACTTTCTGGTGGAGAGCGGCGCCGAGTTGCACTCTGTAAATTGCTTTTGCAGAAGCCTGACTTGCTGCTGCTTGATGAGCCCACTAACCATTTAGATGCTGAATCTGTTTTATGGCTTGAGCAATTTCTCTCCAAGTACGAAGGCACCGTTGTTGCGATCACGCACGATCGGTACTTCCTCGACAATGTGGCTGAATGGATTCTCGAACTCGATCGCGGCCGCGCATATCCTTATGAAGGCAACTACTCCACTTACTTAGAGACCAAAGCTACGCGTCTCAAGATTGAGGGACAGAAAGATGCCAAGCGCGCTAAGCGTCTGACGGAGGAACTCGAGTGGGTTCGCATGAATGCCAAGGGCCGTCAAGTTAAATCAAAGGCACGTCTTGCTCGTTATGAAGAGATGGCAGCTGAAGCCGACAAGATGCGCAAATTAGATTTCGAAGAGATTCAGATTCCACCAGGACCGCGCCTTGGCAATGTGGTTGTTGAAGTTGAGAAGCTCGGCAAGGGATTTGGTGAGCGACTATTAATTGATGAGCTCTCATTTACTCTGCCACGCAATGGAATTGTTGGCGTAATCGGACCTAACGGTGCGGGTAAGACCACACTCTTTAAAACAATTCTTGGTCTTGAAGCACCTGATACGGGCTCAGTAAAGATTGGTGAAACAGTAAAGATTTCCTACGTTGATCAGTCACGCGGTGGAATTGATCCGAAGAAGACGCTCTGGGAAGTTGTCTCTGATGGATTAGATTTCATGAAAGTTGGCAATGTTGAAATGCCAAGCCGTGCTTATGTTTCTGCCTTTGGATTTAAAGGTCCGGATCAACAGAAGCCCGCTGGTGTTCTATCTGGTGGAGAGCGCAACCGTTTGAATTTAGCTCTCACACTCAAGCAAGGTGGCAACTTACTTCTTCTCGATGAGCCCACTAACGATCTCGATGTTGAAACACTTGGTTCGCTAGAGAATGCACTCTTGGAATTTCCTGGCTGCGCTGTTGTGATCTCGCACGATCGTTGGTTCCTCGATCGCGTTGCTACTCACATTTTGGCTTACGAAGGTGATTCAAAGTGGTTCTGGTTTGAAGGCAACTTTGAAAGTTATGAAGAGAACAAGATCTCGCGCCTTGGTGCTGATGCGGCACGGCCACATCGCGCTACTTACCGAAAACTGACACGGTAATGCGCCACGAAGCGAAGGTGCATGTGCGCTGGGATGATCTTGATGCATTTGGCCACGTAAACAACGCTTCCTATCTGACTTTCATTCAAGAGGCTCGCGCAGATTTCACTTGGTATTCGCGCAAGTCAAAGAACTTGCAGCCAATACTTGCTGACATGGTTGTTGCTCGCGCCGAGGTAGATTACTTAGAGCCAATCTTTGAAGGTGGCATTGAAATCTCCTGTTTTGTTTGGTGTGGCCGAATCGGTACTTCCTCATTTGATGTGCAGTACGAACTTTTATCACCTGGCGTTGTTCATGCCCGCGGCAAGACAGTGCAAGTTGCGGTCTCAATGGAAACCCAACGTTCTCGCCCATTAAGTGAGGCAGAACGAGCATTTCTTACGGAGTACCTAGAAAGTAATTCCTAAATGGCTAGTAAGGCAGGCAGATTCCACCCAGCGTGGATTGCCGCGATTGTTACCTTCTTTACTCTCGTTGCCACAGCAGGCTTTCGATCTGCGCCATCGGTGCTTATCGTTCCGCTGGAAGATGCATTTGGTTGGTCACGCGCTGACATCTCCTTGGCCGTTTCAGTCAACGTACTTCTTTACGGGCTAACTGCGCCTTTTGCGGCAGCGCTCATGGATCGCTTCGGAATCCGCCGTGTTGCGATGATTGCGTTAGCAGTTGTTGGCTCCGGCGCTGCTTGCACTGTCTTTATTGAAAAACCTTGGCACTTAGTGGCGCTCTGGGGCTTCGTTGTCGGAACAGGAACTGGTTCGATGGCACTCGTATTTGCCGCATCAGTTGCTAATCGTTGGTTTGTGTCACATCGCGGATTAGTTCTTGGTGCACTCACTGCAGCCACAGCAACAGGCCAATTAATTTTCTTACCTGGTCTTTCAACTCTTGCGATGAATTACGGCTGGAAGAGCGTTTCCTTAACGGTTGCCGCAGGGGCTTTCATAATGGTTCCGGTCATCGCACTCTTCTTGCGCGAGCGACCAGAGAGTGTGGGACTGACTCCACTTGGTGCGCCAGCAGATTGGACGCCACCACCGCCACCGACAATGAATGCTGCAAAGTTAGCGATCGTGACTTTGAAAGAGGCGAGCCATCACGAGGATTTCTGGTATTTAATCGGCTCCTTCTTTGTCTGCGGACTTTCTACTAGCGGTCTTATCGGAACTCACTTCATTCCGGCAGCGCACGATCACGGCATGATGGAAGTTGCTGCAGCAAGTCTTCTGGCACTTGTCGGCGTCTTCGATGTAATTGGAACGATATTTTCGGGCTGGCTCACCGATCGCTACGACCCACGCAAGCTACTCTTTATCTATTACTTATCGCGCGGTCTCTCACTCTTTCTCTTGCCACACATTCTCTTCTCCAGCATTCATCCATCGACTCTGGTCTTTGTAATTTTCTACGGCCTTGATTGGGTGGCAACGGTTCCACCGACGATCATGCTCTGTCGCACAATTCTCGGCCCCACTCGCGGCACTGTTATCTACGGTTGGGTCTTTGCAGCACACCAAGTCGGTGGATCGATTGCAGCGCTAGGTGCGGCGATCTTGCGAGTAAAACTTGGCGACTATGCCGCGGCGTTCTACATCAGCGGTGGCCTCTGCATCGTGACATCCTTTGCAGTGCCACAAATTGCTAAGAAAATTCCGACAGCACAATTACGGGCATGAGTAATTTCTACGATGAAGTTGGTGGAGAGAAGTTCTTCACTGAGTTAGTTTCACTCTTCTATGCCCAAGTTGCCACTGATCCAATTCTTCGCCCGATGTATCCCGAAGGCGATCTTCAAGCCGCAGCGCGACGTCTCCAATTATTTCTCGAGCAGTATTGGGGCGGTCCGACTACCTATGGCGAGGAGCGCGGTCACCCACGACTTCGGATGCGCCATGCTCAATTTCCAATCAATGAAGCGGCAAAAGATGCCTGGATGCGCTGCATGATGGCCGCGGTTGAGAACATTGAGATCAAAGAACCTGAGCGAAGCGAGTTAGTTCAATACTTAGAGATGGCAGCTAATTCTTTAGTAAATAGGTTAGATTAATTTTTAGCTTGGGAGAGATTTCCGATTTTCAGAATCTCGCCATTGCGTAGATACCAGAGCGTTCCTGCGGCATCTTTAATAACAGTGATGCGAAGTCCGACCTTTTCTACTGTGCCTTTAACGTCGAGCACATCTACTTGATCGCCAACGCCGTATTGATCTTCTACTAACATCAAAATTCCGGAGAGAACATCGCGCACAATTGTCTGTGCGCCAAGGCCGAGTGCAACACCGATGACACCAGCTGATGCAATAAGTGGCCCGAGATTTAAGCCAAATTCACCGAGAATCATGAAGAGGGAAATAACCCAGACAATTGCATTAGTAGTGCCACTTAGCACCGTGCCCGTTGTTTTTGCGCGCTCTTTCTGGCGGAGCGCTAAATTCCCAGGACCTGGCTTGAGATCGGCAGTGGCGATCTTGTCCATGATTCGAGTGATGGCACGGCCGATAAGGAGTTGCGCGACTATGGCGACGAGAAGAATGACCAGAATCCGCAGGGGAGCCCCGCTAAACCACTCCCAGATCTTGCGGCTATTGTCATTGAGCATACGAGACTCTAACAAAATTCATCTTAAATACCAGCACCGGCCATACTTCTAAGGCAGGATAGGCGAAGTCGGTGCGAGCCACGCACCGGATCGGAGCGATGATGTCGCGGACGTTAGTTCTTAACGCCACCTACGAACCACTAGGTGTTGTTACTGAGCGCCGCGCTCTGATCTTGGTCTTGAATTCACGGGCCACAACAATTGAGAATTCGAAAACTATTTTGCATTACACCGGCGGCGAAATCGCACTGCCTTCGATTGTTAAATTAAATCGCTTTGTTCGGGTTCCTTATCGACATGCAGTCCCACTCTCTCGTCGCGCGATTTTCGCTCGCGATGGTGGTCATTGTGTTTACTGTGGAACATCTGCCACATCGATCGATCACGTGATGCCACGCAGTCGTGGGGGAGATCACTCTTGGGAGAATGTGGTGAGCGCCTGCCATCGTTGCAATCATGTAAAGGCAGATAAAACTTTGAAGGAGATGGGCTGGAAATTGCGCACCCTGCCACGCGAACCTGTGGGAGCTGCTTGGCGAATTCTCGGAACAGGTCGCGCAGATAATAATTGGTTGCCATACCTCGAACCATTTGGTGTCGCAGCAGCGACTGCATAAGGCAATAGACTTCCCTCATGATTTCACATCTCTTACATTCAATTGCACAAGAAGATGGTTCTCTTCCAGGACCAGGGTTATCAGCACTTGAGACAGTTGTTACTTACATCCTGGTTCCAATCGGAATTTTCTTGGTAATTGCAATCTTGTCATGGGTAATCACTTCACCTCGCCGCAGAAAATCACGCGACAGCGTTATTACTCACATCAATTAGTAGGTGAGTTTCTAGCTAAGAAATCAGCGTATTGGCAAAGATCTGCCAAGCAAGTGCTGACTTAGCAATGAGCGAAAGCGTGATGTAGGTGCGTTCACCACGAATGTAATCGCTCCACTTGCCAACCTTCTTATATTGCAGCCATTGCACGAGTGCAAATGAATTGAAGAATACGAAGATTGTAAGAACGATCCCATAGACAAAGCCAGGTGCGGAAGTTCCACCAGGGCCACCGATAGAGAAGATATAGAAGACGAGTGCAAGCCAGGGAACGAGCCCGGTGATGCAGCCAAAGATAAATGGCAGCCAACCACCACTGCCTGGAGTCTCGTACTTTTCCTGGAGCCATCCAAAGAGAATCATCGACGCATTGACACCAAAAATAGAAATGATCGCGGCAATTTCAGTAACGCCAACTACTTGAGCAATTAGGACAATCATTACTGAAGAACTTATTGAGTACTCAGCCCAACGGAAGTAATTTCGCTGAGCTGCAATTCCTGCTTGATAGCGGGGAAAGTATTTCGGACTTGCCACAATGAAATGAGCAAGTGCAGACAGGCCTAAGAAGATTGCAACAGTGAGACCAATAGGCGTGTCGAATAGAACCACGGGAGAGGCATAAGTTGTTCCTGGCGGACCAGACATGTATGTCGCGGTAATCGGCAAGGAAAAATCATTAGCGAGGGCGAGTACGGCAGCCATTTGCGCTAAATGCAAAAGGCCAGCAAGGAGATTATTTTTGCGAAGGCTTTCTGGTGTGACTTCTTTTCTCATGGCAAAAGCCTACTGAGCCACCTTCGCAATTTGCTAGGGAAGTCTTATTCGCCATCCTTGATTTGCGCTTTGAGTGCTCGCGCCACGCCATCGCGCCCCTCTGCAACTGAACGGCGAAGAGGTGCTGGAGCATTTTTTCCGGCACCGTTGAGCCAACTCTCCGACTTTGTCAGAGTCTCTTGAGTGATGACCCAACTTGGATAGAGAAGAGTGGCAGTAGTCTTTGCTAGTTCAAATGGTTGCTTCTCCCAAATGTCTGCCACTTTTGCGAAGTAAGGATCAACATAAGCGGTGAGAAGTTCACGGTGGCTTGGCCTTTGGAAGCCGCGGATTGTGGCTGCGTGAATTGTGTTACTGACCTTACCTTCAACACCGATTGCAAATGCATCAGCTTTGGCTTGTGCAGTTGGAAGTGCAGCGATGGCATAAGCGGCGGCGCGCTGGCCGTGTGCCGTGTTATCGCGTGCTAACTCTGCATCAACATCGCTCTTAGTCATCAGACCGCGCTCAACTAAACAACCAATAAGGTGCCAACGCAGATCTGCATCGATCTTAAGACCAGCCAATTTTCCTTCGAGTAACTCCTTGATGCGTGCACCTTGGGCTGGAGTACTTGCAGCAGATGCAAAGCCACGGGCAAATTGCAATTGCGCATCGCTACCGGAAGCTGCGGCGTTCATCATCTCTTCAATTGCAGTAGCAACTTCGGTGCGAAGTGCATCACGATTCTTGTCGCAGGCAAACATCTCTACCGCAGTATCGAGTTGCAGAAGTGTGGTCATGATTACGGCGATCTCTGCTTCGCTGCGAAGTGCACGGAGCGCGGTAGGAACATAGACATGCGCGGCGAGTTCGCCATCGCGCAGTGAATCCCAGAGTGAGGACCAGACAAGTGCGCGACTGAGTGGATCGACAATGTCGCCCAAGTGGTTTGAGAGTGTTGCGATAGAGCGTTCGTCTAACCGGATCTTGGCGTAAGTAATGTCGTGATCATTTAGCAGCAATAGATCGGCAATCTTCTCGCCAGCTAATTCTTTAACTGCAGTAGCACTGCCTGCTACATCGAGTTCAACGCTCTTACGTCGCGCTAACTTGCCATCAGTGAGATCGTAAAGTCCCACTGCAAGGCGGTGTGGGCGGAGCTCCTTGGAATCTGCCGGAATGGTTGGAACTTCCTGTTGAATAATAATTTCAGAGTAGGTATCGCCTGCAACCGTGATCTGCGGACGCAAGGTATTTACCCCTGATGTTTGAAGCCAGGTCTCTACCCATGCAGTGAGGTCGCGGCCACTAGTCTTCTCTAGCTCCACAATAAGATCGTCCAGAACCGTGTTCTGCCATGCATGTTTAGCGAAGTAAGCCTGCAGCCCCTTTATGAAATTCTCGCGGCCAACGTGAGCAACTAATTGCTGTAAGACAGATGCCCCTTTGGCGTAAGAGATGCCATCGAAATTAACGCGAATGGAATCAAGATCTGCCATCTCCACTGCAATTGGGTGAGTGGAGGAGAGTTGATCTGCGCGATAGCCCCAGTTCTTGCGAATGGAATTGAACTCAGTGGCAGCACCGGTAAAACGGGTGCCATTGATCGCTGCATCATAAGAGGCCCACTCCGCAAATGATTCATTGAGCCAGAGATCGTTCCACCACTTCATTGTGACGAGATCGCCAAACCACATGTGTGCCATCTCGTGAAGAATCGTGGTGGCACGACCTACGTAGGCACGCTCGGTGACTTTGCTGCGGAATACAAGAACATCTTCGGCGAAGGTAATGCAACCAGCATTCTCCATTGCGCCCCAGTTAAATTCAGCAACTGCGATTTGATCGTACTTAGCAAAAGGATAGGCAAGACCAAAGACCTCTTCGAAGTATGCAAAGCCCTGCTTGGTGAGTAGGAAAATGTCTTCTGGATCTAAATGTTGAGCAAGCGATTTACGGCAATAGATACCGAGTGGAATTGTCTTCTTGCCAAAGTAAGTATCTTCAACCTTTGTATAGGGACCAGCCACAATTGCTGTGATGTAAGTGGGAACAACTGGCGTGGTTCCAAAGTGTGTTTCTTTCTTGCCGCCACCGAGGGCAACTTCTTTCACCACTGGATCGTTGGAAATAACCGCCCAGTGCTCAGGTGTAATTGCGCTCAATGTGAATGTGGCTTTGAGATCTGGTTGATCAAAGCAGGCAAACATGCGACGGGCATCGCCAGTTTCAAATTGGGTGTAGAGGTAAATCTCGTTGTCTGCTGGATCGACAAAGCGGTGCAGCCCCTCGCCAGTCTTGGAGTAATTGCCTTCAACGACGAGGACTAATTCATTAGTAGCGGCAAGTGGCGGAAGAAAGACGCTCTCGCCATCGTATTTGGGATCAAAGGCTTGGCCATTGAGAGTCGCGGAAATAACCGCTTTGCCACATGCATCGATAAAGGTTGTTGCGCCAACTTGGAGACCGGCAAATTTCACAGTCGTTGTTGCGATAAAGGTTTCATCACCTGATGTGAGATCGATGTGCACGTTATAGCTATCAACTTTGAGTTGTGTTGAGCGCAGTGCGGCCTCTGCCTGCGTGATGTTCTTGCCTGGCACGGTGACTCCCTTAGTAGAGATGTAAGAAGTGTTATCTAATCATGAAAGACTACTCGTGTGGAACGCCCAACAATTCGCACCTACAAGATACGTGGGACGCGCATCACTAATGCGCAGACCTCGTCGATTAATGCGAATTGGGCGAAATTCGGCATCGAACCTGAGGATCAGATTCTCGATCCCAAGCAGATTTTTCCTAACGCCGATCGCGTTGTGATGGAGATTGGTTTTGGTATGGGGGAGAGCACCGCACAGGTAATTCAACAATTTCCCAAGACTGGTTTTATTGGCGTTGAAGTACATCAACCAGGCATCGGCGCACTCATGATTTACGCCGCCCAAAATGGCAGCAAGAATCTGCGGATTATCGAAGAGGATGCAACATTTCTACTTGCAAAGAATTTCGCTGATAACTCACTCGATGCAGTGCACCTCTTTTTTCCAGATCCTTGGCCAAAGACAAAGCACAACAAGCGAAGGATTGTTCAACCGGCCTTTGTTGCACTAGTTGCTGCAAAGTTA
>Ga0136641_1001016_pt1 | contig 11748 bp, 11 predicted proteins | sample EliLak1302023Y_FD_115312 | JGI IMG/M metagenome (GOLD analysis project Ga0136641, IMG submission 115312) | Freshwater microbial communities from Elizabeth Lake, Yosemite National Park, California, USA - 13020-23Y | ecosystem: Environmental > Aquatic > Freshwater > Lake ...
GATCGCTGCAGTTTTTGTGGGGCTTGGTTTTTGGCAGCTACAACGCGCTGCTGATTTAAAAAATAGTTTGAAGGTAGCAACAAAAATCGATACAAAGGTTATCGCCCTGCAAACAGTCGCGGTACCGCGAGAATCGTTAGCAGCCAGTGCATTAAATAAGTCAGTAGTGGTCTCTGGTCATTATGTCGCTAATTTCAGGGCGCCAAACCAGGTTGATGGAAATGGGAAAAAATCTGATTGGGAGGTTGCACTTCTGCAAGTAGGCACGCGATCGGGAATCCTGGTGGTGCGTGGTTTATGGTCAGAGCGATTACGCAATCCAGATGTTCAGCAATCAATGAATATTGATGTTGTGGGTTTATTAGTTGCCAGCCAATATGGGGATCGAGCCGAAAATGCTACAGGTGTAATTTCTCGGCTAGATAGTGCGGTTGTGACATCACTGACGGACCTAGATTTATTTGATGGTTATATCTTAGCCAGCGGTGAATCAGCCAAAACTAGCGCGCTCGATCGAACCCGATTAACCCCCGAGAAACTAATTTCAAAGATTCCTGGGTTTTATTGGCAACATCTTTCGTACGTGGTTATTTGGTGGTTGATGGCGGGTGTGGTGCTGTATCTGCCCTTCTATCGTCGTAGAGTTACCCCATGAGTGGTGCGATCCTTAGATTTCGAATTATGGCGTTAGTAGCCGGAACCATGTCCTTATTACTGTGGTTTGTTTACATGCCAGCAAAGTATTTATTGGGTAATCCGACAATTCATGATTACACCGTTTGGATTCCGATGGTTCATGGTTACTTGTACCCGATTTATATTATTACCGCGATCCAATTTGCGACAAAAGCTCGCTGGTCGCTACTGAAGATGCTTTGGTTGATTTTGGCCGGAACCTTGCCAATCGCTTCTATCGCCGCGGAGCGCAGAGTTGTTCGTCAGTATTCGTAAATTAATTAAATCCCTGCTGTACCCACTGTACGAGTGGCGATTAGTTCGGTCTTTGGACTTTTCAAAGACTCCTCACCATGTTGGTGTGATCCTTGATGGCAATCGCCGATGGGCTAAATCAAACCCCACCGTCAACGATCCACATGGCCACAAAGCTGGTGCCGGCAAGATCATTGATTTTTTAGGATGGTGTGACGAGGCTGATGTAAAAGTGGTAACCCTGTGGTTGCTTTCAACCGATAACCTCAAGCGCTCACAAGCAGAAATTGATGCCTTGCTAAAAATAATTGGTAATACAGTTGATGAATTAGCCGCAACTGGGCGGTGGAATATCAAAGCGGTAGGCGCCCTGGATTTATTACCATCATGGCTCGCTGAAAAACTGTCAGCGCTACGACCGATTCGAAACAATGGCGTCGAAGTCAATGTTGCCGTTAGTTATGGCGGGCGCCGTGAAATCGTCGATGCGGTAAAGAGCTATATGAACGAAGAACAAAACGCAGGCAACTCGCTAGCCGATGTCGCAGCAAAATTAACTACTGAAGATATTTCGAAATTTTTATACACCGCTGGTCAACCAGATCCCGAACTTTTGATCCGCACCTCTGGCGAACAGCGCCTAGGTGGGTTTTTGTTATGGCAAAGTGCGCAATCCGAATTCTATTTTTGCGAGGCTTATTGGCCAGATTTCCGCAGGGTAGATTTTCTGCGTGCCCTTCGTTCTTACTCTGTGAGACAACGTCGTTTCGGTTCATAAATCGAAACCTAAAATTAACTATTACTCAGCGCGTGTCTGCACAAAAAATCTACTGCTCAGTTCTACCTTTTAGTTATCCGAAGTTCACCCGACGATCACAATTAAATCTAGGAGCAAGCATTGGCTGCAAAAGGTCAAAAAGCTAGAAAAACCTTTGTTTTAGATACCAGTGTTTTGCTCGCAGACCCCGGGGCGCTCTACAGATTTGCCGAACATGAAGTTATTATTCCGATTGCGGTTATTGGCGAACTAGAGACCAAAAGAGACCACCCTGAGTTGGGCTACTTTGCCAGAGCAGCTTTGCGTGCCCTTGATGATCTGCGAATTACCCATGGCCGGCTGGATAAAGCGCTCACAATTACCCCTGAAGGTGGCACCTTATCGGTCGAACTCAATCACACCGATCTATCAACACTGCCTCATGGCTTTTTACGTGACGGCACCAATGATTCCAGAATCCTGGCGATCGCAAAAAACCTCATGTCAGATGGCAAAGATGTAATCCTTGTTACCAAAGACCTGCCACTTCGAGTCAAAGCCTCATCTGTTGGTGTCGAAGCTCAGGAGTACTTGGCTGAACTTGTCTCCAATAGCGGCTGGACCGGAATCGAAGAGATCAACGTCAGTCACAGCGTCATCGATGATTTATATGCCAGCGAATTTGCCGATCATGAATCCGCCCATCAACTACCAGTGCATACCGGAATTGTTTTGCACTCTGAAAAGGGAAGCGCTTTAGCCCGAACCACCGCAGATAAGAGATTGAAGTTGGTTCGCGGCGACCGGCAAGCTTTTGGATTACATGGCCGAAGCGCCGAACAGCGAATCGCTCTTGATCTTTTACTTGATGAATCCATCGGCATTATTTCGCTGGGTGGCCGGGCTGGAACTGGAAAGTCAGCCCTTGCACTGTGTGCCGGACTCGAAGCGGTCATGGAAAAGCGTGTCCATAAAAAGGTTGTCATCTTCCGTCCTTTATATCCAGTAGGTGGGCAAGAGCTCGGATACTTGCCGGGATCTGAAGGAGAAAAGATGTCGCCATGGGCCCAAGCGGTTTTCGACACATTAGGCGCCTTGGTTAGCCAACCGGTGATCGACGAAATCATCGACCGTGGTTTGATTGAGGTTTTGCCCTTGACCCATATCCGTGGTCGCTCGCTGCATGACTCTTTTGTAATCGTTGATGAAGCCCAGTCGCTAGAACGAGGGGTTTTATTGACGGTTCTTTCACGAATTGGCCAGGCATCTCGGGTGATCTTGACCCACGATGTTGCCCAGCGCGATAACTTGCGGGTGGGTCGCCATGATGGCGTGGTCGCCGTAGTTGAAACTTTGAAGGGACATGAACTTTTTGCCCATGTCACTCTGACCCGAAGCGAGCGCTCGCCGATCGCGGCTTTAGTTACTGAACTGTTAGAGGGCCCGGTCGGTAACTAGAAGTTCAGCTAAATCTGACCAGTTAGTTTCAGAGTTGCGCAAGTACATGGGGCCACAATTTGCTCCTAAAACAATGTCACAGTGACAATTGCGGCATTTCGGACATTACCCTTTCTGACCTGCGGTTTTACCCATCCACAGAAATCTGAAATCCTGAGAGTTTGCGACTCAGGCGGGCTTTGATTTGCCGATGAGCCCCAACTACCGCACCATAAAGGCCTTCCCCTTAAGTATCCAAGCCTCAACTGAGGCTGATTGCTTATGGAAAGAAACCAAGGGTGAACACCCGAGGGTGAGAGATGGATGGAAGGAGAACAGATCGTGAAGTCAGCATTGCTTAAAAGCTCGAAGAAGACCGTAGCGATCTGGGGGGCCACCTCCTCCTTGCTCCTTCTGGTAACAATTCTTCCTGCAGCTAGCGCCCTCGAGATCGCACCCCCTTCCATGGTCGAACTTGATTCGGCCAAGAGTGCAGCGATTGTTGAACCAGCTCCATCAGCGACTTCATTAATTTACGAGGATGACCTCGCTGTAACCGCCTCAGGTGCCATTTTTTCATCCGATCTGGCCTTAGTTTCAGCGGTAAGTCGTCAGGTTGAATTAGCTCGTACTCCAATTGGAGCAAGAAAAGTGGCAAAAGCAATTGTGCTCAATGAGTACGGCTTCAGCGAACGAGAGTTCAGCTGCTTGAATTCGCTGTGGAATAAGGAAAGCCATTGGAACTACAAAGCCCGAAATTCAAGTTCTGGTGCACACGGGATTGCGCAGGCATTTCCTGCGAGCAAAATGAATTCGGTCTCAACAGATTGGCGAACTAACCCTGTTACACAAATTCGCTGGGGTCTTCGCTACATCAGCCTTCGATACGAGACACCCTGTAAAGCTTTGGCCAAGCACAATCGTAGTAACACTTACTAATCAACCTTAAAGTTTTTAAAGCCTCACAACTCGCGTTGAATTAAACCTCTGGCTTTGTGCTAATCGTCAGTGGAGTACTTGTTGAGGCAAAGAAATCATTTCCCTTGTCATCCACAACAATAAAGGCCGGAAAGTTCATAACCTCAATCTTCCAGACAGCTTCCATTCCCAATTCTTCAAAGTCCAGGACCTCAACTTTTTTAATGCAATCTTGGGCAAGCCGTGCTGCTGGCCCACCGATAGATCCAAGATAAAAACCGCCATGAGCTTTGCAGGCATCGGTAACAGCCTTTGATCGGTTGCCTTTTGCCAGCATCACCATAGATCCGCCGTTGGACTGGAAGTAATCAACATATGAATCCATCCGCCCAGCAGTTGTTGGACCAAAGGACCCTGATGCATAGCCCGCTGGAGTCTTGGCGGGGCCGGCGTAATACACGGCGTAATTCTTTAAGTACTCCGGCATGGGCTTGCCCGCTTCCATATCAGCTTTGATCTTGGCATGGGCAAGATCTCTTGCTACAACCAATGTGCCGGTCAGTGAAAGGCGTGTCTTTACCGGGTGTTTAGAAAGCTCAGCTAAAACCAACGCCATTGGCTGATTTAAATCAATTGCCACAACATCATCGTTGAGCTGCTCATCAGTTGTTTCCGGCAAGAAGTGGGCCGGATCGCGCTCTAACTCTTCAAGGAAGATTCCATCCTTGGTGATCTTGGCCTTTGCTTGGCGATCAGCCGAACATGAAACCGCAATTGCAATGGGCAGTGATGCACCATGGCGCGGTAGCCGAACAACTCGAACGTCGTGGCAGAAGTACTTGCCACCAAACTGTGCGCCAATTCCTAGGGTGCGGGTGAGCTCTAGCACCTTTTGTTCTAACTCAAGATCGCGGAAGCCATGGCCAGTTGCCGCATCCCCTGTCGTTGGCAATGAATCCAAATATTTAGTACTTGCAAGCTTTGCTGTTTTCACAGTGGCCTCTGCACTGGTGCCACCGATAACAATTGCCAAGTGATACGGAGGACATGCTGCAGTTCCAATAGAGCGCAATTTTTCATCTAACCAATTCATAAATGCAGTTGGATTTAGGACTGCCTTTGTTTCTTGGTACAAAAATGATTTATTAGCGCTACCGCCACCTTTGGCGATAAACATAAAGTTGTACTCATCCTGATGATCGCTATCTGCATAGATTTCGATTTGAGCAGGCAGGTTGTTGCCGGTGTTTTTCTCTTCCCACGTTGTGACCGGTGCCATCTGGGAATACCGCAGGTTCAGTTGGGTGTAAGCATCATAAATACCTTGCGAAATTGCGACCTCATCCTTGCCAGTTGTTAAAACATATTGTCCTTTTTTACCCATGACCAGTGCGGTACCCGTGTCCTGGCACATTGGCAAAACTCCACCCGCTGCAATGTTGGCATTTTTCAACAGGTCAATCGCTACAAAGCGATCATTCGGTGAGGCCTCTGGATCTTTAACAATATTTGTTAGTTGCTGCAGGTGTTCTGCGCGTAAATAGTGGTTAATGTCATGGATTGCTTCCGAAGTTAATTTTTCAAGTGCTGCTGGTTCAACCTGCAAAAACTCTTTATCACCAAGTTTCACAACGCTGACGCCCGCTGTGCTGACAAGGCGGTACTTAGTAATGTCCTCGCCAAGTGGCAATAAATCAGAGTAAGAAAAATTTGGCATCGGGTTAGGCAGGCTTTACTGCGTCAAGTTTTTTCTTAGCTCCGTCTAACCACTCCTGGCAGATCTTTGCTAACTCTTCGCCGCGCTCCCAGAGCTTCAAAGACTCTTCCAAAGTTGCGCTACCCGCTTCAAGGGATTCGACAACTTCAGCTAGCTCATCTCTGGCCGCTTCATATGAAATTTTCTTTGCTTCGGTCATAGCCTAAATCTACTCTCTCTTTACTGACCCGTGGCTGTGGCTTGGGTCTCGCCTTTAGCAAGGCGAAGGCGCAATAGATCGCCCTGCTGTAACTTTTTTGGATCTGTGACAATTTGGCCATTGGCTAACTGCACTACCGAATATCCGCGGTCCAAGGTTGATTGTGGCGAAAGTGCACGTACACGTGCCTTTACTTGCTTTAGCTCTTCCTTGGCTAATTTCAATGAGGCGCCAAAGGATCGGTTTGATCTATCACGCAGCCCAGCAATTATTTCAGTCCTTGTTGTGATTAATAAATGTGGGTCCTTCATGACTGGACGATTTTTGAAGTTAGCAATTCTTGTTGTTTCTAGGTCGATGCGATTTAGCAGTGTGCGGCGGGCACGTTCTCGCATCGAACCAATCATTGCGATCTCTTCAGCAATATCTGGGACCACTCGTTTGGCTGCATCTGTCGGCGTTGATGCTCTGTAATCTGCAACCAAATCTAATAATGGGGCATCTTTTTCATGGCCAATGGCAGAGACAATCGGCGTTACACATGATGCGGCTAGTCGAACTAAACCTTCATCGCTAAATGGCAGTAAATCTTCAAAGGATCCACCACCTCGGGTAATGATGATTACTTCAACATCTTTATTTGCTTCTAATTCGCGTAGCGCATCTGAGACTTCACTTACTGCCGCAGCTCCTTGCACAGTGACTTCGCGGATTTCAAACTGCACACTGGGCCAGCGGCGCTTTGCATTTTCAACCACATCTTTTTCAGCATCGGTGTTGCGGCCACAGATGAGTCCAATCACCTTTGGCAACAGCGGTAGCCCAACTTTGCGATCCGAATCAAAGAGACCTTCACCTGCCAGTAAATTCTTGAGTGCTTCAAGTCGTGCTAATAATTCACCTACACCCACTTGGCGGATTTCACGTGCAGAAAAAGAGATTGATCCATTTTTGGTATAGAAAGATGGTTTTGCATAGACAACAACTCGTGCATTATCAGGCAATGGTTTTACGGTAGCGATTACCGATTTGTGACACATGACCGAGATCGACATGTCCTCCGATGTGTCGCGCAGGCGCATAAAGGCCATCATTCCGCTGCGCTCATTTAGTTCGCTGATTTCGCCTTCGATCCAGATAGGGCCTAGCCGATCAACATAATCCTTGATCGCTTCAGAGACGACCCGAACCGGGGCTGGGGATTCACTTGAAGTTTCGAACATGAGATCAGCCTAATAGACTGGCCCCATGGCTAAGAGAGTTCTACTGGCAGCGCCTCGTGGATATTGCGCAGGGGTGGATCGCGCAGTGATCACTGTGGAAAAAGCTTTGGCCTTGTATGGCGCACCTGTGTATGTGCGAAAGCAGATTGTTCACAACGTCCACGTTGTTGCATCACTTGAAGCAAAGGGTGCGATTTTTGTGGAAGAAACTGATGAAGTTCCAGAGGGCAAGACCGTTGTCTTCTCGGCCCACGGAGTTTCCCCACTTGTGCACGAGCAAGCCGCAGCCCGTAATCTAAAGACTATTGATGCAACCTGTCCCTTGGTCACCAAGGTGCACCACGAGGTTAGACGCTTTGCCACAGAGGATTCTGAAATTTTACTCATTGGTCACCATGGCCACGAAGAGGTTGAAGGCACTGCTGGTGAAGCACCAGATCGTGTTCGCATTGTTGATGGACTAGATGGCGCTCGCACCATCCAACCAACACCGGGCAAGAACTTAGTCTGGCTTTCTCAAACAACGCTTTCAGTTGATGAAACTATGGAAGCGGTTGCAATCCTGAAAGAGCGTTTTCCAGATATTCAAGCACCACCTAGTGATGACATTTGTTATGCAACACAGAACCGCCAAGAAGCGATCAAAGAAATTGCACCTCAGGCTGATTTAGTAATTGTGGTTGGTTCTCGCAACTCCAGTAACTCAGTGAGACTGGTTGAAGTGGCATTGGAATACGGCGCAAAAGCATCGTATTTAATTGATTACGCCGAAGAAATTCAAGACGAGTGGTTCACAGGTGTTGAAACTATTGGCCTTACAAGTGGTGCGTCAGTGCCTGAGATTTTGGTCAAGGATGTTTTAGCAACATTGCATGAACATGGTTTTAAGGATGTCCAGGAGATCACAGCAGCGGAAGAATCACTTCTTTTTGCACTACCGCCGGAGCTCCGTAAAGATATGAAAGCAGCTGGTCAGGCCTAATCCTCTGTAACGGCCTTGCGCTTTGAAGGTTTGGCTTTGGCCTTTTTATTCAAGTACACAAACCAGCCATAGGATGCTGCAATAATTAAAAATGGTGCCTCTGATGCAAGGGAGGCGATGAAATCAATACCGACTCGAGCAGGTTTGAATCCATCTAGCACCATTGTCACCGCAAGTGCGCTTCCAGCAAATGCCAATGGGGGAGTCACAACGCAAACGTAGGTTGTTCCGGGGCGACCAAACCGAAGCGATCCATATAGGGCCGCACAAATTGCAATTCCGGTAGGAACTCCAACGCCGGTGCGGATTGTCATTTCGATAAAGACGACCATGCCAATAAACATTATTTGAAGTACAACAATTCCCTGCTTTTTTAAGCCAGGACCTTGAATCTGAATCTTTTGGATCGCACTCATTTTTCATCTACCTCTTCTGCATCAATGTAATCATCGCTTCCATCTAGTTCGGCGCTCTTTAGCTCCCGCACCGCCCCCGGGGCTTCAGGATAGGCGATTGCTAACTTATCCTTGTCCCCAGTTACGCCCAAGTTGTGAATTCGTCGAGCAGGGGCCAGGACAGTTTTTTCAGCTGTTGGCACAAGGTCTTCGTAGGCCTTAGAAGTTTGTGAGATCGCTTTGCCAACCGCCACAATCTTGGTGTGCAAAAGGGTGATGTTTTTTAGGAAGGTACTTGCAACCTTTTGAATTTCATCTGCATTCTCAGCCAACTTGTTGCGGGTAAAAATATAACCGATTGTGCGAAGCAGGGCCATCATCGATGTTGGAGTCGCAATCGTTACCCCAACCTTGAAGGATTTTTCTAGAAGCATTGGATCAAGACGAAGTGCCTCAGATAATAATGTTTCAAAGGGCACAAAGAGAACAACGAAATCAGGGGAGCCTTCTGATTTGTGATACCCACGCTTTGCAAGTGCTTCAACGTGCTTGAGTAAATCCTTTGTGTGTTGCTGCAGGTACTGATCGCGCTCTGCTTGATCATCAGTGCCGAATGCTTCGAGAAAGCGTTCAAAAGGAAATTTAGAATCAATAAATAATTGTGAGCCGCCAGGCATATTGACCGTCACATCTGGAATACCGGAAGAGTCAGCATCAGTTGTTGATCGTTGCGCCGTGTACTCATGTCCTTCGCGAAGTCCTGCACCTTGTAGCAATAGCTCTAACTGAGCCTCACCAAACTTTCCACGGGTTTGTGAATTTGACAGAGCGCCAGCAATTTTCTTAGTTTCATCAAAGATTGATTCTGAAGCACGACGCATTTCAAGAATTGTTGTGTTCAACTTTGCTTCAGCCTCAGTGCGGATTCGGTTTGCCTCATTGGATTGCGAAGTTAGCTTTGAAACTGAGTCCTTAACCGCAATAAGTTCGGTGTTTAATTTGATGGCAGATTCAGTCTTGCCGCGCTCTGCATCTAGTTGAACTTTGTAATCATCGAGCAGGGCTTGGTTGCCGGTGGAATCCTTGGATTTCAGGGAGGAAAAGAGGTATCCGATCGCAGCTCCTGCGAACAGTCCTATTAATAAGGTCACTACATTTGCGGGCATGGGCCTATCGTGGCAGGGAGCACTGACATTCCCGCGTAGGCTAAGCCCAGTGAGCCTCTCTATCGGAATCGTCGGACTGCCAAACGTAGGAAAGTCGACCCTGTTTAATGCCCTGACCAAAAACAACGTTCTGGCCGCTAACTACCCCTTTGCCACTATCGAGCCCAATGTGGGGATGGTGGGAGTGCCCGATGATCGGCTAGCCAAGTTAGCCGCAGTCTTTACCTCCGAAAAAGTACTGCCAGCCGTTGTCTCATTCGTTGATATCGCCGGAATTGTTAAAGGCGCATCCGAAGGTGCCGGACTTGGAAACAAGTTCCTGACAAATATCCGTGACACCGATGCAATCTGTCAGGTAATTCGCGTATTTAGCGATGGCGATGTTGTGCACGTTGATGGTCGAATCGATCCAGCATCTGACATGGAAACAATTAACACTGAATTAGCGCTCGCAGATTTGCAGACAATTGAAAAAGCGATCCCTCGTCTTGAAAAAGAGGCACGTGTTGCAAAAGAAAAGGCACCAATTTTAGAAGCTGTAAAGGCTGCCAATGATTGGTTGCAATCCGGAAAGCCGTTGTCGCAAAGTTCTATTGACCGCGAACTGTTGGCTGAGCTGCATTTGTTAACAGCAAAACCATTTTTATATGTATTTAATGTGGATGCTGCCGAAATTAATGATCCCGAGCTCAAAGCAAAGTTGCAGGCACTTGTTGCGCCAGCTGAAGCGATTTTCTTGGATGCAAAAACTGAGGCAGAGCTTGCCGAACTAAGTGATGAGGATGCTCTTGAACTGTTGCAATCAATTGGCTTGACCGAACCAGGTCTTACAACTTTGGCACGTGTTGGTTTTGATACTTTGGGATTGCAGACATATTTAACTGCAGGACCAAAAGAAACTCGTGCTTGGACGATTCACAAAGGTGACACTGCACCAATGGCAGCAGGGGTAATTCATACAGATTTTCAAAAGGGATTTATCAAGGCTGAAATCGTTAGCTTTAATGATTTAATGGCGGCCGGCACAATGGTTGAAGCCAAAGCTAAGGGCAAGGTTCGCATGGAAGGCAAGGAGTACATCATGCAAGACGGTGATGTCGTCGAATTTAGATTCAACGTCTAGTTTTAACTCTAATAAATTAAGTAGAGTTAGTTAGGCGCCGGTGTAGTACTTTCCAATTTCAGCTAGAGACTTATCCAAAATCTCAAGACCCAGCTTGGCATCTTCCACAGTGATATTGCACGGTGGGCACAAGTGAATTCGGTTGAAGTTGTTAAACGGCATCAAGCCATTCTTCTTACATGCAGCAACTAATTCATTCATTGCCGGACTTGATGCCCCATATGGTGCAAGTGGTTCGTGCGTCGCACGATCACTGACTAAATCAACACCCCAGAACACACCCGCACCACGGATATCGCCAATTACCTTGTGCTTCTTAGCTAATTCAGCAAGGCCTGGACCAAGAATCGTTTTACCAATCATGGTGGCGTTTTCCAGCATTTTTTCTTCCTTCATGAGATCAATAGTTGCAACTGCAGTTGCACATGCCATTGGGTGGCCCATGTATGTCAGTCCACCAGCAAAAACCTTGTCATTAAAGGTGTGCGAAATTTCAGCACTGATGACTACTCCACCTAGTTGGATGTAACCAGAGGTAACACCTTTTGCAAAGGTGATTAAATCTGGAACAACAGTTGAGTGTTGGTAGGCAAACCATTTTCCGGTGCGACCAAAGCCAGACATCACTTCATCCGCAATCCACATGATCTTGTACTTATCACACAGCGCACGAACGCCTTCGAGATAACCCTTTGGCGGCATTAAGACGCCAGCAGTTCCTGGAACTGATTCGATTAAAATTGCGCCAATTGTGTTGGGACCCTCAAAGATGATTGTTTGTTCAAGATGTTCTAATGCGCGCTGACACTCTTCTGCTTCATCCTTTGCCCAAAAAGCGGTGCGATACAAATATGGTCCCCAGAAATGCACATGTCCAAATGCAAACTCGTTTGGGAATCTA
>Ga0136641_1001018_pt1 | contig 11740 bp, 9 predicted proteins | sample EliLak1302023Y_FD_115312 | JGI IMG/M metagenome (GOLD analysis project Ga0136641, IMG submission 115312) | Freshwater microbial communities from Elizabeth Lake, Yosemite National Park, California, USA - 13020-23Y | ecosystem: Environmental > Aquatic > Freshwater > Lake ...
ATCCGCCACGATCGACCGGAACCGGGATGCGTTCGCTCTCTGGGGAGTTCTTAAAGAGAAAAAATTCTAACTCTGGATGGGTATAACAAGTGAATCCCATATCTGCGGCACGTTGAAGGGTTCGCTTCAAAACATGACGAGGATCAGATTGTGAAGGTGTGCCATCAGGCATTGTGATATCACAGATCATCCGAGCAGCCCCCGGCGCAGTAGTGCGCCATGGTAGGAGCGAAAAAGTCGCGGCATCGGGCTTCGCTAACATGTCGGATTCAGTAATGCGGGCGTAGCCCTCGATCGCCGAACCATCAAATCCAATTCCCTCGGCGAATGCCGAATCAAGTTCAGCAGGAGCAATCGCTACAGATTTTAGGAACCCTAGGACATCGGTAAACCAAAGACGCACAAAGCGAATCGACCGCTCTTCTAAGGTACGAAGAACGAACTCCTCTTGCTTACTCTTATCGTCACTCATTGGTGCAGACTCTCAAAATATTGTTACATCAATGTTACGGCGACCCGGATAGGAACTGTTGCTCATGCCAGGTTGGCGTCATAACCCATGGGCCTGCGCGACCGCGGCATACATGATCTTTCCCTGGTGAACATTGAGCCCAGCCGCTAGCGCCGCATCATCATTAAGCGCGCGCTCCCAACCCTTATATGCAAGCGCCAACGCATATTTTATGGTGGCGTTAGAGAGTGCGAAGGTTGATGTGGCTGGGACCGCCCCAGGCATATTAGCCACGCAGTAATACAGCGAGTTGTGTACGGCAAAAGTAGGATCGGCATGAGTCGTCGCATGCGATCCTTCAAAGCAACCACCTTGATCGATAGCGATATCGACAAGTACCGATCCTGGCTTCATCTGGGAGACCAAAGCATCGCTCACAAGTTTTGGTGCTTTTGCGCCGGGTACAAGAACGGCACCAATCACTAGATCTGCTTGCAAGAGCTCATCTTCAATGGCATGCGCCGACGATGCCACCGTCTTTACCTGACCGTGAAATATATTATCGATCTCAGCTAAGCGATTGAGGTTGAGATCTAGGATCGTGACGTCGGCACGCAACCCATGAGCCATAGTTGCAGCGTTAAGCCCTGAGACTCCGCCACCGAGGACCACGACACGTCCTGGTTTAACTCCAGGCACGCCACCGAGCAAGACCCCTCGTCCACCATTTGGTCGTTGTAAGGCAGTCGCACCGACTTGGATTGACATTCGACCCGCGACCTCTGACATAGGAGCAAGTAAAGGAAGAGTTCGGTTAATTTCTACGGTTTCATATGCGATTGCGGTAACACCACGCTCCATTAGCGCTAGCGTCAATTCACGATCAGCAGCGAGGTGGAGATAGGTAAAGAGAACTTGTCCAGAACGCATCCTTGGATACTCAAGCGGAATCGGTTCTTTAACCTTGAGAACGAGATCCGCCTCTTCCCAGATCTTTTCAGCACTTTCGAGAATCGTTGCCCCGGCGGCTCGATACTCATCATCAGTAATTGCTGAACCCAGGCCAGCGCCAGATTCAATAACCACACGATGGCTAACCGCCAGTGAGCGGACACCTGCTGGGGTAATCGCCACTCGAGATTCATTATTTTTGATCTCTTTAGGAACTCCGATGATCACAACGCACCCTCCATTAATAAGTCTTTCGAGCCTACTCCACTATCTCCTCGGCAAAGAGCGCCTGGCAAATCTTCGGATGGAGTTCACTCCGCATTTGTCGAAAATTTGAAGGCTCCCACCCTGCGGCAAAACTTCGGCGCAAGAGTTTTGCCAATTGATAAGTACTGTCATCGTCAAAGGCGCGCTCTAAGGCGCGAGCCGCGAGCGCCCCCTCCCCGTGTTCATACACGAGTTCGGCATAAAGGGTCGCTGGTGCAGCCGCGAATCCTTGTGGTGCGATGGAAGTCAACCACCGCCACAATGAAATAAGAAGCTCTTGATTCTCATCCGTCGCAATACCGAGTGCATAATCCCGAACTTGCAAATCAAGTAGCCGTACCAGAACTTGGGCGACAAGGCTTTCGTTAACTAAAATTCCATCCTCTCTAAACTTCTCAACAAGTTGATTTACAGCAACTGCACCTTCGCGCTGTAAACTCTGAAAATTCTTCCTGGAGTAGTCGATCGGGTGGTATGTGGCGAGTGCGGTAAGAAGAGCAATCGATGGACTCTTGGCATAGAGCGATGCTCTAAGAGAATCCGAGCCATTAAAAGGAAGTGGCACGCCATCAGCAACTTGACCGGCGGTTACGGCAGAGTCACTAAATTCTGGAAGGACTCTCCCCTCGAGAGGACAGCACTCGAAGTCCCTACACATCAGCGAACGCCAGCGACCCTCTCGGACGAGCAGGCTCTCCTGAACTCTCAACCCTGCTATTCCAACATGAAGAGCGAGCGCCGAGGATATTTCATGGGCCGGATCGATTCCCTCTGGAGCATAGGCAACAATCAATACGCCATCACAATCTTCCCGCCGTAGATGTAAAAGTAAAAGCTCGATCTGCTCGGGATCAACCTCAGTGGGGTAATCGATCCGCATCGCTAGACCCACCCTGCCCTGCTCCAGTGAAATCAGAACGAGTGAGTTTTCGGGGTGATATCCGATTAGAAATGGAACTGCAGCAAGTAAATCATGTGGGCTAGTTAATGTTCTCATGAGCGAAGGTTGCTCTGCGCTCGATCAAAATTTAGGAGCAGATAGCGGGTACTGTGGAAAATTGGGGGTTGTTAATGACCGAAGAGGGTGGGTGCCGGCGAAACCTTAATACGAGTTGAATACGACTGGATAATTGCCCCACCGATAACGGGATACGAGTAACTTCCTGCCGACCAACTCCCAACCCAAGAAATATTAAGTGTCAGAAGATAGTTACCAGCCCGTCGATAGGTGTGTTCATTCGACCTACTCGGGAAGGGCCCCCCAGATTGATCTGAGATCAGAAGCCCGCCATCTCCAAAGCTCCAAGTGAAAGTAGGTCGCAGCGAGACGCTAACGGCTACTCCCAAAATCGCACTGATCTGATTGAAAAAGGTGGGCGTATCTGTCCAAAAATAGGTTGGCATTTGAGTAACTATTCCAGTTGGTGGTTCAACAAAAACATTGTGCGGTGGGAGTAGTTGCGAAATTTGATCAGCGAGATTAATCGCGTTGACGACTTTCGGCGGTGAAAGAGTCTTTGCTGGCTGGGGTGCTCGCGGATGATAAAGATAGGGAATGTGGCGGATATAGGGACGCGGTGTTGGATTTACTGTGCGCTTTACACTCGGCTTCGGTGAGGGTCGAGGCGTTGGCTGTGCCGTGACTCTTGGGGTTGGTCGCGGGGTCGGTCGCGGGGTTGAACCAGGAATCACCTTTCGTGCATCGATAATGATCTTTCCTGTTGTCGGATCAGAGCGAACAGCGATACAAATGCTGTCGCTGCACTGGGCCGGGTGCGCCGGGTGCGCCGGGTGCGCCGCGTCGATTGAATTAGCCGCGTCGGCTGGGTCGGCTGCGTGAGCCGAGTCACCCGGTAATGCAATAGCGCAAATTAATCCCGTAGTAACGATTGTTGCGAGAGCCCGATGAAAATTCACGCCACGAGAGTAGAAGGAAAGGGTCGGCTTGACTCCGCTACATCTGCACTCTGTGGATAAATGGGTAGATTGAGAACATGAGTGCGCGAGATGGTGATGGCTGGGTGGAATGTTCTTGTGGTAATCGCCATTGGGGTCTCAATGGGGCTGCTGGTCTCTTGCTGGTACGCAATGGCTCGATCCTTCTGCAACACCGAGCACCATGGGTGCACAATGGTGATACCTGGGGGATCCCGGGTGGCGCTCGTGATTCACATGAAGAGGTCTTTGAGGCTGCAGCACGCGAGGCTCATGAAGAGTGCGGCATTGATCAAGGCTTGATAGAGCCAATTGATACCTTTATCGATGATCACGGGAGTTGGGCCTACTGGACCGTCATCTGCCGAGCGGCCCCCGAGGTCGAGGCACATCATGTCAACGATGAAGCGCTCCAAGTCGAATGGGTGCGCTTCGCAGATGTGATCGAGAAGAACTTGCATCCGAGTTTTGCAAAATCTTGGCCAGCTTTATACGCCCTCTTGGGTAAATTGAAGGTCTAATCGTTTCAAGGAATCCTTGATTATTTGTGGATCTGATGTCCGCCAAAAAGGCGGCATTGAATTTAAGAGAATTGAGCCATAACGCTTTGTTGTGATTCTCGAATCCAAGATCGCAACAACGCCTCGATCATCAATTGATCGAATCAACCGGCCAGTCCCCTGCGCCAGCATCAACGCTGCTCGGGGAAGTGAAACTTGCATAAAGCCGCTTCCGCCAGCTTCATCAGCCTCAGCTGCTCTCGCAGCCATCACCGGTTCATCGGGGCGAGGAAAGGGGATCCGATCGATAACCACGAGGATGCAGGATGGGCCAGGAACATCGATCCCCTGCCAGAGTGAGATTGTGCCTAGGAGAATGGATTGCGGATCTGCCGCGAACTTATCGACGAGCGGCCCAACAGAGTCACCGCGGCGCTGAGTAATTATGGGCAGCTTTAACTCCTTAAGAACCCGGCGCAGATGCTCATCAGCCATCTCTACGCCACGCCATGAGCTGAAGAGCGCCAATGTGCGCCCACCGGCCGCCTCTGCTAACTCCCCGAGTTCGGTCAGCGCTTCAGCGCTGGGGCCGTCACGTCCCGGCTCTGGAATATGTTTTGGTAGGTAGAGCATGCCTTGGTTAGCAAAATCGAACGGCGACCCAACATCAAGCATCTGAACATTTGCAGGATCGATCTCACCAGGTTCAAAGCTCTCTGGCTCTTCATCTTCTGAGAGATCTTTGCTGAGTACAAATCCAATTGATGCTGCAATCGAATCAAAGGAGTTGCCAACCGTGAGCGTCGCGGATGTTGCAATCACCGGTGTGCGTGTCAATAAATTTTCACGCAAGACGGTAGAGACTTGCAGTGGCGCCAAATAAAGAGTGGAGAAAGTTGGTTCAAACCACATCACCTGGCCCGAGCTAGGCTTCAAGAGTTTCGTTGCAGTTGTAAGCACTTCCTGCGTTGCCCCCCTGACGCGCCCTCGCTCGGCGAGTGGATCGCCTTCGATGATCTCGGAATCCGCATTGATCAAAGCGATGATAGCGGCGGCAGACTCCTTTACCTTTCGAGTTGGCGCTTCAAGCGCCGCTGGGAGTTCGGGCATACGCCCAGCCCGAGTTGGATCATTGCGAACATCACGAGCAAAATCACCGAGCGCCTCTGCGAATTGATCTGCCGCTTTTTCAAAGGCGATCGCCGCCTTGCCAGGTAGATGTTTCTTTGCCATCTTCGCCGCTCGCTCGACCCTGCCTACGGTCAATTCTTCCGTAACTGCCTGCGTTGTTCGATCCATAAATTCATGTGCCTCATCAAGGATAATGACATCGCGCTCTGGCAAGATCGCATGTGAATCTACGATCTCAATGGCGAGCAAGGTATGGTTTGTCACCACGATATCGGCCGTTTGAGCCTTGGCCTTTGCTTTCGCGGCAAAACAACGTGAGCCGAATTCGCAATTATTAGCACCAATACATTCCCGACCGGAGGTGCTATTTGCTATCCAGACACGGCGATCCACTTCAGGAGCATCATCCCGATCACCCGAGACCCCCGGGATTTCTACCCAGGTACGCAACTTCTTCGCATCCTTTTCTAGTGCACCGATTTCTAGCAATACTTCACGATCAGAATTTGTGCCGTCAGCGTTCATTTTTTGAAGACAAATGTAATTTCCAACGCCCTTGTACACAGCAAAGGTGAGTTCGCGTCCCAACTCCTTTTCAAGAGCGCCCTTAATCTTTGGTAGATCTCGCTCTATCAGCTGTCGCTGCAGCGCGAGGGTCGCGGTTGCAACTAATACTTTCTTGCCATGAACAAGCGCGGGTACCAAGTAGGCAAGTGATTTTCCGGTGCCAGTTCCGGCCTGCACAATGAGGTGATGTCTATCTACCAAGGCATTTGCGACAGCTTCCGCCATCTCAATCTGACCCGATCGAGACTCACCACCGATCGCCTTCACAGCCACATCCAGGGCAGAGCGAACCTTTGTCAAAAAGATTGCATGTGAATCACTCACTTAATTATGTACTGCATCCAGAATCTGCTGAATATGTCCAGTGGGATGGTTGGTAAAATGTTTCACCATCGACTCAAGTGTTACCTGACCTCGTTCGCTATGTTCACAACTGCGCGTCAGCTCTGCATCGCTCGTAAATTTTAAGAGCCGCACCGTCTCAGACCTGGTTGCTGCAAATAGTTCCAATGCAGGTTCGATCGGCGCACTCCGATAGTGCAAGAACTCACTCGCAGCGAGGGCCTCTTCACTAAAAGATCGAATGATTGTCCCTGGCTCTGAAAGGAGTTGAATGATGCGAGTCAGGCAGTATGCATCTGAATGGGCCAGATGATGAACCACCATGCGGACCGTCCACTCACCTTCGGGACCTTTATCTAAATCCTCCGGCCGCAATTGTTTAGCAGCGTTGAGAAAGGCGTTAGTCGCACGTTCATACTCAGAAATTAACTCATTCATACCCATGCGAGGATCCTACGATGCCGTTTACCTCACCAACCTCATGAAGCCTCACTTCACCACTAGAAAAAAATGGGTGGCGATTAGCCCCGACCCGCCCCCGCGCCATACCCTTGTGCCATGGAATACGTTGTGGAGATCCCCGAGGTCCCCCTCACCCGAGTGAGGAAGAGGGTGGCGAAGAAAGTGGCAAAAAAGGTGGCAAAGAAAGTCACCAAAAAAGCGGCGCCAAAGAAGATAGCAAAGAAGAGTTCAGGAAAAACTCAAGTCAAGAAGGCGGTCAAAAAGGCGGTCAAGAAGAAAGTACGTTAGAAATAAGTAAAAAAGTATTAGTAGGCGACGCCGGAAGCGACCATCACATTTCCATAGGGATGAAAATCACCAGTCCTAATGACCCCAACAGCGCCATAAGCAAGTTCTTTAAATTTTGCATGCGGTAGCACGATCGCCTCTGCTCCTGGAAAAATCGCAAGTATCTCGAGCTTTCTCTCATCAACACTTGGCCTAAATTCTTCCGCAAACCAAAATTGCTCGACCGGCAATTCCTGCGCAATCATTCGCAAGACATCTGCAACCTTTGGAAGATTCGCTCCCATGCTCAAATCGATACAACGGACTCCTTGTGGAATTGGAAATCCTGCATCAGAAATTACAATGCGATCAAAGTGTCCAGTTGCCGCAATCATGGTCGAGATGTCGCGATTTAATATTCCAGTTTTCTTCATGATTTCTCCTTCATTTGTGTAGTACCGATGAACTTTAAGACTTCAGCCGGAGTTGGCGAAACCATAGCGGATCCTTTACGCGTGACCTTGAGCGAAGCTGCGTTTACAGCAAATTCAACAGCAGCAAAAATCTCTTCTCCCGCCGCATAACGGACACTGAGATTTGCACATAAGGTATCACCGGCGCCAACAGTGTCAATGACATCCACTCGCGGAGCTGATACCAAGCGGTTATTTTTACCATCGGATACATAGGCACCACGAGCCCCCAAGGTAATAACAACTATGGAGCAATCCAAGAGCCCCCGTAACTTATCCGCCTGTGCCGCTAAATCAGAGGAGATACCAGTTAGCTCCGCTGCCTCACTTTCATTAGGAACAACCACATCAACTAAACCCCTAAAATCACTGATGTCTGCAACCGGGGCTGGGGTTAAGACCACTGTGACGCCGTTCTGCTTCGCAATTCTCGCCGCAGCAATATTTCCCGAGAGTGGTAGCTCCAATTGAAGCAATAGGAGATCGGATCCAATGATCTTCTCCTTATGTCGCTCAATATATGCAGCATCGCCACAATCATTTGATTGCAGCATAATGATGATCGAGTTATCTCCCTCGGCGGTAACGACGGGGAGTCCGACGCCAGTACCAAGTTCACCGTGGCGCTCTACCTCGGACGAATCAACGCTCTCACTTTCAAAAGCGCTCATGAACTGATCACCGAAAGTGTCGCTGCCTAAGTTCCCTATCATTGAACTTTCAGCGCCCGCCCTGCCAGCAGAGATAGCCTGATTGAAGCCTTTGCCCCCAAGTGACATTGAAAAACTATTACCCTTCATCGTCTCACCTGGATGAGGGCGACGATCTGCATATGCAACCAGATCCATCATGAAGCTACCAAAGGTAAGGACTTTTATCTTGGCTCCCACTAGCGAGTACCCAGCGTTCCGCCAGGATGGCGTAATTGAAAATCAGCCTTACTGAATCCACGATAAGCAATCATGGCGGAGGCCAACGCATCGCCGGTGGCGAGTGCCAGTATGGTCGATGTTGTTGGCGCCATATTCAGCGGATCAGATTCCTTCTCGTATGAGAGTTGTAGTACGACATCTGCTACCTTGCCGAGCCGGGACTCTGGGGCGCGGGTCATAGCAATCACTTTACAGTTCAGTGATTGGGCTAACTTCGCAAGCTGTACAACTTCAGCGGTCTCGCCTGAATTCGAGATCGCGATGAGAAGATCACCAGAGCGCAACGATCCTGAATCGCCGTGAAGTGAATCTGCGGCATGAAGAAAAAATGACGGCGTCCCAGTACTCGACAGCGTTGCAGACATCTTCGCTCCGATTAATCCAGTCTTTCCTAAGCCAGTGGTTACCACCATGCCGGTGCACTGGGCCAGAAGTTCAATGGCAGGGGCTATCGATTCCTTGAAATTAAGGGCGAGCTTTTGAAGGGCAGCCATCTCGATTCGAAGCGACTCATCGGCGGCGCCAATCGCCGCGGAATATGAACTATCCATGTTCTATCCACCCTCGTCCTGGTATTTCTGACTCTCTGAGAGTGAAGCATACCTTCAGTGGAAATAAGGATTAATTCCCACTGAAGGTAGGCTGCTAATTATTATCAGGAACAGCCGGAGGTATTTCCACAGCCTTCGCAGACAAAGCACGAACCAGCCATGCGCATCTTTACCCCACAGGTCATGCAGAGCGGTGCATCTGACTTCACGCCACTCATCTTTTCGAAGAGCTCCATCGATGAACCAACGCCAGCGCTGTTCTCAACTAATCCACCTGACTTACTTGAATTAGTTGGATTAGCCTCGATCGTTAGCGCAACTGACTTATTTGCAACCGCAGCTACCGCCGCAGCTGCAACCAGTACTTTTGGGAGTGCTGGTGCCCCGGTATCCTCGGTATCCTCTGTATATTCACCGGTCTCGAGTGCACGGGTGCGCTCTGATGCGGTGTAGAGACCCATCGCTGACCGTGTCTCGTATGGGAGATAATCAAGTGCGAGGCGTCGGAAGATGTAATCCATCATCGACTGCGCCATACGGATATCTGCATCATCGGTCATACCTGCTGGTTCGAAGCGAAGATTTGTGAACTTCTCTACGAAGGTTTCGAGCGGGACGCCATATTGAAGACCAATGGATACTGCGATCGAGAATGCATCCATGACGCCGGCAAGAGTTGAACCTTGCTTGCCGAGCTTCAAGAAGACTTCAGCGAGCGCACCATCAGCATACGAACCCGCGGTCATGTAGCCATCAGCGCCACCGACCGAGAATGATGTTGTCATTGCTGGGCGCGACTTTGGAAGACGCTTGCGAGCCGGGGCTGCTACTGGGGCCGATGATGCTTGTGAATCTGGTCCCTTGTTATCACCCTTGCCATCTGAGAGCGGCTGTCCAACTTTGCAGTTATCACGGTAGACCGCGAGCGCCTTCAGACCAAGCTTCCAGCCCTGATGGTAAACCTCTTCGATCTCTTCAACGGTGGCATCTGATGGCAGGTTGACTGTCTTCGAGATGGCACCAGAGAGGAATGGCTGACAGGCAGCCATCATATGAACGTGTCCCATTGCGCTGATGGAACGAACGCCCATCGCACAATCGAAGATGTCGTAGTGCTCGCTCTTGAGGCCAGGAGCATCGATGATGTTTCCATTGGCTGCGATGTATTCAACGATCGCCTCAACGGTCTCTTCGACATAACCAAGCTTGCGAAGCGCCATAGGGATGGTCTGGTTCACGATCTGCATCGAACCACCACCAACGAGCTTCTTAAACTTCACGAGCGCAAGATCAGGCTCGATACCGGTCGTATCGCAATCCATCATTAGGCCGATTGTTCCAGTTGGAGCAAGCACAGATGTTTGTGCATTACGCCAGCCATTCTTCGCACCGAGCTCAAGGCTCAGATCCCATTGCTTATTAGCTTCACTCCAGACATCGCGGTCAAGAGTGGCGACGCTCTTCGCTGAGTGTGAAGCATTTGCGTGCTTCTTCATAACTCTGGTGTGGGCATCAGCATTACGTGCATAACCTTCATAGGCTCCGACGATTCCAGCAAGTTCTGCTGAGCGGCGATAAGCAGTTCCGGTCAAGAGTGAGGTAATCGCACCTGCCAGCTGACGGCCACCATCTGAGTCATAGGCGAGGCCTGAGGCCATAAGAAGTGCGCCAAGGTTTGCATAACCGATACCGAGCTGACGGTAGTTACGGGTCGTCTCACCGATTGGTTCTGTTGGGAAGTCGGCAAAGCAGATTGAGATATCCATCGAAGTGATGATGAGTTCGGTTGCCTTAACAAACTTCTTTGATTCGAATGAACCATCGGCGGCGAGGAACTTCATGAGATTGAGCGAAGCCAAGTTGCACGATGAGTTATCGAGTGACATATATTCAGAGCAAGGATTTGATGCATTGATGCGACCGGTCTCTGGGTTGGTGTGCCACTCATTGATCGTGTCGTCATACTGAATTCCTGGATCGGCGCAAGCCCATGCCGCTTCAGCCATTTTACGGAAAAGCTGCTTAGCATCGACCGTTTCTATAACTTCACCGGATGCACGCCCGATGAGACCAAACTGCTCACCATTTTCGTAGGCGCGCATGAATGCATCACTCACGCGAACAGAGTTATTTGCATTCTGGTATTGAACCGAGATGATGTCTTTACCACCGAGATCCATATCGAATCCAGCATCACGAAGAGCGCGGATCTTATCTTCTTCGCGGACCTTGGTCTCAATAAATTCTTCAATATCTGGATGATCGACATCTAGGACAACCATCTTTGCAGCGCGACGAGTAGCTCCACCTGACTTAATTGTTCCAGCTGATGCATCTGCACCACGCATAAATGAAACTGGACCAGATGCTGTTCCACCGGACTTTAGAAGTTCCTTTGCCGAACGGATACGAGAGAGATTAAGACCCGCGCCGGATCCACCCTTAAAGATCATGCCCTCTTCGCGATACCAGTTGAGGATCGAATCCATCGTGTCATCTACCGACAAGATAAAGCATGCGGATACTTGTTGTGGGGCTTTTGTTCCAACATTGAACCAAACAGGTGAGTTATACGCGAAGACCTGATGGAGGAGCATGTAGGTCAATTCGTGTTCAAAAATTTCGGCATCAGCATCTGTCGCGAAGTAACCGTTTAGCTTTCCTGAAGCCACATATGTGAGTACAACGCGATCGATAACCTGCTTCAGGGATTGCTCGCGATTATCATGACCGACCGCCCCGCGGAAGTACTTCGTAGTAACGATCGTTGAAGCATTCACTGACCAGAAATCTGCGAACTCAGTACCCTTTTGTTCGAAAATTACTTCTCCTGATTTCCAGTTGGTCTGAACGACATCGCGTCGCTCCCACTTCACCTGATCATAAGGATGAACACCAGCAGTGGTAAAAA
>Ga0136641_1001020_pt1 | contig 11734 bp, 11 predicted proteins | sample EliLak1302023Y_FD_115312 | JGI IMG/M metagenome (GOLD analysis project Ga0136641, IMG submission 115312) | Freshwater microbial communities from Elizabeth Lake, Yosemite National Park, California, USA - 13020-23Y | ecosystem: Environmental > Aquatic > Freshwater > Lake ...
ATTTTTTTTAATTATTTCAAAAAGTTAACATATTTAAAGAATATGTTTGCTTCCTAAGCCCCAAACAAATTAACGAGCTTCTCTGGAAATTGTATTTGATTCAATTGATTTCAAAAAATCTAATGTAATGTCCAGACCTGGACCATCTGGAACCTTTATCAATCCATTTTTCACATCTCTCCATGCTTAAGGAGCTTTATCCCAAAACAATTGGTGAAACATATGGTATTCAACAGAATGACAATTAGGTATGCTTGCAGCAATGTGTAAATCGCAAGCAAAAAGCACTGCGCTAGAAGAGCTATGAAGCGTACATGGTCTTCCAGAGGTGTACGCAAGCTTTGCTATGTTTAAACTTTCACTGACTCCACCGCATGAAGTTGGATCTATTTCAATATAGTGGATTCCATCTGTGTTGATGTAGCGTTGAAAGTTGTCTGCCCAAGCCTTTTCCGTTCTGTCAGACCAAGCTTTGGATTTGGCATAATAATTCCTTTTTTTTATACAAATTTTAAATTGGCGGATTTTATTTGTCACCCGGTTTATAACGTTGTGTGAGCTCAACTACTTTGATTTCCATGGGGATTCATAAAGCGATCATGATTATTGTTGCATCAGCGCGATTCATAACTGCTCATGCAACATGGGCATTGTTTTTTAAATTACAGATGCCCCGTTTATACCTATTGCCTCCCCATGAAGAAGATACTATGCTCACACCATGTGAGCATGAAGTCAAGGTCGTCGGTTCGCGACTAGTTACCGGGCTGAAGTCGTTCAGTGCCAGATGGCTTGATCTACATTTGTAATTTGGACTCGATTTATCGAGAAGCCTAGGCATAGAAATCCTTAGCGGATATACGTAATTTGCGCTGGCTATTTCAAATCTCCATAAAAGTTTTCGTGTGGTCCAACTGCCTCGAGGTATACCAATTTAAGCTCCTCGCCGATCGTGTAGCCCAGCAAGTAAAGCTGTCCCTGACTTCGGAATTTATAAACATATAAAGCCGCCAAGTCACCTTTTTTCTGATCCCCAATTTTTGGAGAAGTCTCTACAGCGCTGACTGCCGCGTCTACATCTGCAGCAACGTTGTCATGAAGCTTCTTGTATTGACGAGCAAATCTACGTGTTTGGACTGCCTGGTAGCTCATGCGCGGCTACGGGGCTGGAAAGGAATCGCATCGCTACGAGGCTCTTTCATTGACGCTAAAGCTTGCACGACAAAGTCAACCGGCAACTCTGGGTTGTCGATCGCAGCTCGCCCAACACAGGCCCAAAACTCAATCTGGCCTGCAATGGTGCGATGTTCAGCTTTGGCTTCGTTTTTCGCTTGCTCGTATAGCAAGTTGTCAATTCTTACTGGCATACCCATGTTAAAACTCCTTTGCTACAAAAGTAGCTAATTTTACGATATTCTGCAGAGCTTCACAATCCTAAGCGCAGCCATAGCCAAACAAATGACCAGTGCTCTGTAGTCTGCGAGTGACAAGATTTTCCGAGGCTCCGGCCTGTCAAGGAAACCCGAGGCGACTCACTAGCTACTACGGGCGAGGGCGTCGGACTTGCATAAAAAATTTGCAACTTACGCATCCTACGGCGATGCCAAGATCAGAACTCTATACACTTTGTAGCACCCGATGAATTGTCAGTTGGCTAAAGTGATGGATCAAAGCGCCCAAGCGTAAAGAGTCTTTACGCCTTTATTCTTAATAGTTATTTGAGGACTTGAAAACAATAACTTTTTCAGCTGTTAAATATACTACTAGCATACTACTTTTGCGCCGGTAAAAAATGGTAAATTATTGATCCATATAAAGAAATTGGTGAAATGTTGGAGTCTTCACACGGTGGAAGTCACATGTTCGATCCATGTATCGCCCAACAAAGGTATCTATTATCTCTTGAGAAGTGTAAATTGAATAACGTCAATGTTGGCCTCATCAAAGGCTGCTTCGCAGTAGGCAAGATAAAATTCCCACAATTTCATGAATCGGTTGTCAAACCCAATCGATTTGATGTCTTCAAAGTGCTGCATGAATTCATGCCTCCAACGCCTAAGTGTTTCGGCATAATCGGCTCCAAATTTATACTCATCAACCACAACAAGTCCCGATTGTTGCGCCCTTTTTCTGAACTCACTTGCGCTGGGTAAGCAGCCACCAGGAAAAATATATTGCTGAATGAAGTCAGTGGAATGGATGTATCTTTCGTACAAGCTGTCATCGATCACAATACTTTGAATACATGCTTTGGCGCCAGGTTTTAAAAGTCTAGAGATCGTCTCAAAATAGCTGTTCCAATAGGGCTGTCCTACGGCCTCAAACATCTCAATGGAGCAAATCGCATCGAAGGGTGCATCTTTGATATCTCGGTAGTCTTCTAGTCGGAGATCCGTCAGGCTTTGAAGTCCATGAGAGCGCATGCGATTTTGTGCAAATTCAAGTTGCTCACTTGATAGCGTCACGCCGGTCACGTTGGCGCCAAATTTTTGGCTAGCCAATTCGGCCAGAGCTCCCCACCCGCAGCCAATTTCAAGCAAGCGATCTTTAGGTTGAAGCTCGACCATGCGAAGTGCACGCGCGACCTTGCTCATTTGGGCGTCTCTGAGCGGTCGACTCATATCACCTTCGAACAAGGCAGAAGAGTAGTTCATGGACGAGTCAAGCCAAACCTCATAAAAAGCATTGCCCAAGTCGTAATGAGCATGAATATTTTTTTTGCTGTTGGAGCGAGTATTCCTGTTGAGCAAATGCTTGATGCGATAGAAAACTCTCGCCAACCAATGGCCATAAATCACTGATTCAAGTGCATTTCGGTTCGCAATGAACAAGCGAATCAATCCAGGTACATCGTCGCTGGTCCAAAAATTGGACATGTAAGCTTCAGCAAAGCCAATGTCACCAGACTTTAAAGTTGCTGACAAGGTCTCCCAGTTGCTGATCGATATGTTGGCAAAGGGAGCTTGTGAGCTTCCAAAATGAAGAACAGAACCCTCCGGGGTCGTGAGTTTTAAGGAGCCAATTTTTAGATTTTTGAGAACCGACAACACTCGTTTGGCAACTTGTGGAAGCTTGGATTCATCTAATTTTGAATGCTCATACAAGGAATCCTTGGCGACCTGCATTGAAATAACTCCAGAGATTTGAACGGTACTAAGAACAGACTGATAGCAAAGAGTTTATAAAATGCTCGCGCAAATTTAAACATAGATCTCCTTGCATTCCATGACAGTTGGATTTAAAAACCTTAAAAGCATACGGCTTTTGTAACAGTAAAATCCATTTTAAATGCTTTAGAGAAGACGGTTGTTCAAAGTGAAGGGTTTGAGTTTCAAAAAGTCAAAAAGATCGTGGTGTTTGGCAAAGCCCATGAGAGACAGGGCGCTGAAATTGTTGACTGTATGGAACATCAGTGTGGGTGGACGACTTGGACTGAACAGTTGTGCTGAAGCTTGATTGATGGATCGGTTGTGTTTTTTGTGTCTTGAATTAGGAGGGGCATTTAAAATTAAAAGTTCTAGAGGTAATTGCGTATAGCCCTTGAACAACTTTCAAAAATACAATGGTCCAGTGTCAACTTTTGAGTTTTCTTTTTTGTAGTCTTTCGTGGATACTTTATGCCCATTGTTTTGATAGAAGAAGACAAAATTTTAAGAGTCATCGAGGCGATTTTGGACCCACGCGTGAGTCTGGAGCGTTTAGCGGCTTTTGCAGATTTTAATTCCACTACGGTTGATGATTTCCCCGAATGGCTTGCTCAAACAAGGCGAGATTTGGTGGGTTTGTGTCCATCTGAGGTTCGCTTTGTCAAAACACAAGAAGAATTGCTAGAGCACTTGCCCGATGCAGATGTTTTGATCACTGAGGGTCTCAAGGTGGGTGAGCGTGAGCTTTTGAGAGCTCCTAAGCTTCGCGTGATCCATCAATTTGGTACTCAAGTCAGCCATATCGACACCAAGTTATGTTCTAAAAGAGGCATTGCCCTTCAAACGCTACGCCGAAGAACCAACATCGCCATGGCTGAGCACACCATGATGTTGTGCTTGAATTTGGCAAAGCGATTTGCTTTTGCAAATCGTTGGGTCAGCGTCGATGATTTGAACCGACATGGTGTTCAATACAAGCCCTATGACACTCGGTTCACGCCCAACGCCAACTACATGCGCCTGAGTGATCTCAGAACCCTTCATGGTTCAAACTTAGGGCTGCTTGGATTTGGTGAGATTGCACAAGAGGTCTCCAAAATGGCGCAAGTATTTGGAATGAATGTTTTGTGTCACAAAGCCAATCCACTTGATGAGGCTGAGCAGGCCCGCCATGGTGTCAAGTGCGTGTCGCTCCATGAGTTGCTTGAACGCTCGGAATTCTTGAGTCTTCATGTCCCTTTGACTGAGAGCACCCGTGCCATGGTTGGGCACGCCGAGTTGATGCGCATGCCTAAAGGCTCCTTTTTGATCAACACTGCTCGTGCCGCGATCGTGGAGCACGACGCTTTGGTCCAAGCATTGCAATGCGAGCACATCGCTGGTGCGGCATTTGATGTGCATTACAGCGAGCCGATTGAAAGCGATGAAGTCTTGCTCAGCTTGCCTAATTTTTTAGCAACTCCCCATGTGGGAGGAGCCTCGAGGATGAATGTTTTAATGGACATCAAGACCCTTCTTCAAAACTGTTTGCCCTTGATATCCAGTCAGTTGCATTTGTCCATCACGTAATTTCAATCCTACTTAAGGAGAACGCGTTGAAGTATTTCTCAAACAAAACACCAAACTCTGTTTCAAACTTGCCCATGCTTTTCAGAGCTTGGCTAGGCCTCTTCTTGTTGCTCTTAGGGTCTAGTCTCTTTACGGGGCGTGTTTCAGCGCTAGAGTCGTATCCCATTGCTCTAGAAGGTCAATTTGCCAACTTGGACCAGGTGAGCTTGTGGTACACCGACATTGGCAACAAGGCGGCCAAGGAGGTGGTGGTGATGTTGCACCCAAATACTGGCACCAGCGCTGTATGGGCAGATCAGTCTCGCGCACTTGCTGCAGCAGGTTACCGTGCGATTGCATTTGACCGAAGAGGCTGGGGGCAAAGCACCTATGCCACAGAAGCAGACAATGGAGCAAAAAGTATTGCAGAAGATTTGGAAAGCCTGGTCACTCACTTAAAGTTAGATCGGTTTCATTTGATTGGAATTGCAGGTGGTGGCTTTGCGGCCATTGACTATGCCGCTTGGCAGCAAAGAAGACTCAAGTCTTTGATCATTGGCGGCAGCACGGGTCAGTTGTCCGATCCCTCTATGAAAGAAATAGTCCAACGCCTAGAAATTCCCGGCATCAGAAAAATTCCCGCACATTACAGAGAGGTGGGCCCCTCTTATCGAGCGCGCAGTCCAGAGGGGACTCTCAAGTGGTTGGAGGTGGAGGAGCACTCCATGCAAAAAAATACAAAACCACAAAATTTGCACACTCTCAATACATTGGACAAAATATCCACCATCAAGGTGCCTAGTCTTTTGATCGCAGGTGGCGCAGACTTGTTGGCGCCTCCCTCACTCATGCGAATCTGGGGGGAGCGCTTGAAGGGGCATCAATGGTTCCTCATTCCCGAGGCAGGGCACGCTTTGACATGGGAGGAGCCGGAACTTTTCAAGAAGGCGATGTTGGATTTTTTAAATCAACAAACCAAGTGAACACCTCAAGAGACATTCAATGATCAATCTCCTCACAGGCTCGTGTTTCTTGCACCTGCTGCTTTTGGCGGTCATGTGCTTAGGACCATCAACGATTCAAGCCCAAACCTATCCCACACAATCGATCAAACTCATCTCTCCAATTCCTTCTGGTGGTGCACCCGATTTGATCGCAAGGATCATCGCGGCAAAACTGTCTGAGTTGACGCAGCAAGCAGTCGTTGTAGAGAACAGGGTGGGCTCCAATGGCATGATTGCGGCTGACTACGTAGCCAAAAGCACGGCCGATGCTCACACCTTGCTGGTGGGGATGGACAGCATCTTTACGATCAATCCTTATTTGTACACAAAATCAAGTCTGGATGTCAATCGTGAGTTGGTGCCCGTAGCGACTTTAGGCTCCAACCAATTTGTCCTGTCGGCCAACGCCAACTTGCCGGTCAAGTCTTTTAGCGAGTTCATCGAATGGGCCAAGCAAGCAAATCCTCCGCTCGCGTATGCCTCTGCTGGCAATGGAAGCCAGCACCATTTGATCATGGAACTTCTAAAGTCCAGGGCCGGTGTTGATCTGATGCATGTGCCCTACAAGGGTGGGTCACCAGCCACCACAGCCACGGTGGGTGGGGAGGTGGCCGTGATGTTTGCGGGCACTTCCAACTCCAACTTGATCAAAGCTGGAAAGCTCAAAGGATTGGCCAGCACGGGCATGAAAAGGTCGCGAGTTTTTAGCGAGCTGCCTACGATCAACGAAACCTATCCTGATTTTGAGGCCAGTATTTGGATAGGTTTGTTTGCGCCCGTGAACACACCAGTGGCAACGGTGAACAAGTTAAGAGATCATGTCAACAAGGCTCTTTCAACACCTGAGGTGATCGAGAGCTTGTTTAAATCAGGTGGTATAGAGGCCTTCATCAGCACTCAAGAAGAGTTCAAAGCATTGATCTTACGAGATCAAAAAAAATACTCAAAAATCATTCAGTCTCTGAAAATCAAGGTCGACTGAACACTCTAAACACAAAGGCTTCGCATGAGCTCTTTGATGGGCGTGCTGGTGTTTTTACACAATGCCAGAATGTGTGAAATTCTGGCTTGACTCACCCAAGGGCTCAGGCAGTCATTGAATTTTTGATCCAAGTCGCTTTGATGGGCTGGATTTTCAGGCGAACCTTTGTGAAAAGCTGTGGTTTCGACCAAGACCTCTGCATGTTTGGTTTCTATCGTGAGTGTCACGGGCTGTTCAAATGGAGCTTTTCGCACAGCTTCAACATTCTCGCAAAGGTGTGGGGGGACCCTTACCTCGATCAGGTCAATCAGTTTTGCAATTTCGGGTCTGTTCACCGCCTCATCAGAAAACGATCCAAGCGAGGGGCGTTGGTCCAAAAGAGCTGCTGCAATGCAGTACTCCAAGGAAGTTTTTCCTTGAAGTCCATTGGTAGGCCTAGAGTGAATCAAAGTTCTGGGGTACATGTAGCTCACATCGCAGGTGATGCTTTTGATGTCATCGAGTTGGAGTTGATGCTTCTTTTGCAACTCCACCACGCAGTCAATGGCAAACAATGGAGGCCTGCCACAGGGGTAGAGTTTGAATGTTTGTCCAGGGTGGATGATCACAAAGGGCTCTCCCCATAGGTCTAAATCAGACCACAAGGCGTCGTCTGACCACTCTTTGGAGAAAACATGACCCACGTTCATGGGACCATCAAAGATGTGGGTATCAGCGGTAAAACCGCGTTGGGCGAGTCTTGCCGCTTTGACGCCATTGCTGGCCGCAAGGCCACTGTGAAAAGACATGGTCATGGTGCCAAAGTTTCTTCTGACGCCACTGGCCATCGAGGCGGCTATGCCCAAGGCATGCTGGGTTTGCGTCACACTTAAATTGAGCAAATGAGCACAAGCGATGGTCGCCGCAAAGGTGCCTTGCGTAGCGGTTGCATGCCAACCCAATTCGTAGTGTGCAGGATTGAGGAGCATGCCCATTCGGCATTCAAGCTCATAGCCAATGACAAAAGCCGTTAGCGCTTGATCCAAGCTGGCATGGACCTCTTCGGCAACAGCTAAAACCCCAGGCAACAAAGGACCGGAGGGGTGTCCACGCATCTGTGCTTGATTGTCATCGAACAGTTGGAGACTGACCATGGAGCCATTGATCAACGCGGCGTCATCGGTTCTGGCCAATTGCGAATAACCAATGATGGAGCTGCCCGTCGTGGGGGAATTTTCAAGATACGCATCCATCAAGATCTCAATGGCAGGCTCTTTGTACGCGGAAAAAGCGCAGGCCAAGGAATCGATGAGGCATTGAGCTGCTGCTTGCTTTTCCGTGACAGAAATTTTTTTGGGCAACTCGAACAAACAAGTGTTGATCAGTTTTTGGGTCAGTTTTTCGAGCATGGATGTCAATGCATTGGACGCTATGAAGAATCAGAGGTCTTTGATGTTGGCGTCTTTGATGGTCTTGGACCAACGCGTGATTTCACTTTGAACATAGTCCTTGAACTGGGCTGGCGTGTTGGGGCTCGCAGGATCAATGCCTTCTTTGGCCAACTTGGCCTTGATGTCAGGTAGCTTGATCAATGCATTGATCTCAGCGTTGAGTTTGTTGATGACCGCAGCAGGTGTATTGATGGGCGCAAAGATCCCCAACCAGTTGCTGACCTCAAAGCCCGGAAATCCCAAGGATGCAATGGTAGGTACATTGGGCGCCATGGCGGAAGGTTGAAGAGTAGAGATCCCTAAAGCTTGAAGTTTGCCTGAGTTCACGAAAGGCAACACCGTGGTCAAGCCCATCAGCATCACTTGAACGTTGCTACCAAGGAGATCGGTGACCGCGGGTGCCGCTCCTTTATAGGGGACATGCACCAAGTCGATGTCGGCCAATCGGTCAAACATCACCATGGCCAAGTGGCTTGAGCTGCCGGGCCCGGATGTGGCATAGTTCATTTTGCCCGGTTTGGACTTGGCCAATTGAATGAACTCGTTTAAATTTTTGACATTGAGACTTGGATTGACCACCAGCAAGCTGGCTAGAGAGCCCGCTTTAACAATGGGCTGTAAGTCGCGCATGGTCTCAAAACCCACTTTGCTAAGGCTGGGGTTCATGGTGACCACGCCCGAGGTGGTAAAGAGCAAGGTGTAGCCATCTGGCAGAGCATGGGTGACAAACTCTGCGCCGATGCTGCCACCTGCACCAGCTTTGTTATCGATGATCACCGGTTGCTCGAGTCGCTCTGCCAATTTTGGAATCAGTACGCGAGCCATGGTGTCTGTTGGACCACTGGCTGCAAAGGGAATCACAAAGTGCACGGGTTTGGTGGGGTATTTGACCGTGTCTTGCGCAAAGCACGAACCCAAGCCCATTGCGATCCCTGTAAGAACGACTGCTGAGCATCGAAGGCAAAAGGAGGTGTTCATGAGCAAGTTACTCCTAAAAAAATGAAATCATGTTGAAGCAAATTCTTGCGCTTACAAGTGGTTTTGCCCCAGACAAGAAAGGAGTGACCTGCACCGAGGTGGTGTGGGTTGCAGGTCCCTAAAAACACAGGGTTGACCTCGGTCACGCCCAAGGATTTGCTCAACCGTGAACAGCCAGCAACTCAACGTCAAATTGGAGCGTCGCATTGGCTGGAATGACGCCACCAGCACCTCTTGCGCCATAACCGAGTTCGGGCGGGATGATCAAAGTGCGCTTGCCTCCGATTTTCATGCCCTGGACACCTTCGTCCCAGCCCTTGATGACCATGCCTGCACCCAATTGAAATTCAAAAGGATCGTTTCGATCAAGGCTAGAGTCAAATTTTTCACCCTGTTCACCGTTGACATACAACCAACCCGTGTAGTGAACGCTGACCTCTTGGTCGACCTCAGCTTGGGCGCCTTCTCCAATGTGAGAGTCGATGTACTGAAGACCGGATGGAGTTTTGATCATGGTTGCTCTTTAAAATAAAATGGACCTCAATTATCCCTGAAAACCAGAGAACTTCTCCACTCAATCCGCTGTAATTTCAGCTTGCTTGATGAGTTTTTCGTATTTGAGGAGCTGCTTGTCCAAAGAAGACGCGAGTTCCTCGGGAGAGGATCCTTTGGGCGTCAAACCTTGAAGGATCAACTGTTCCTTGACCCCTTCGTCGCTCAAGGCTTTTAAAATTTCCCGGTGCAACTTTTGAACCATCGGTTTGGGCGTGTTGCTTGGCGCCATCATGGCAAACCAAGAGTTGAATTCAAAGCCGCTAAGGCCGGAGTCGTGAATGGTGGGTACATCTGGAAACTGAGCCAGTCTCTTCGCTGTGGAGACTCCGATGAGTTTGAGCTTTGCGCTTTTGACCAAGGCGTTCACAGTGGCAATTCCTTGAAACCCCACATCGCACTCCTTGCCTGCCAGACCTACCGCGGCTTGGGTTGCACCTTTGTAAGGGACATGGGTCAACTTGATGCCCGCTTGAGATGCAAAAAGCGCCATGGCTATGTGTTGAGGGCTTCCGTTACCGCCCGAGCCGTAGTTGAGCTTTCCAGGGTTCAACTTGGCTTGTGCGATGAAGTCAGCCGCGTTTTTGATGGGCGAATCCATCGGAACAACCAGTCCCCATTCGACCGTCGCTACCAAAGAGATGGGTTCAAAGTCCTTTTGAATGTCCCAGGGTAACTTGTTTTGTAAGTTAGGAAGCATCGTCATGATGCTGTCGTTGAACCCACCAAGGGTGTAGCCATCGGCTGCTGATTTGGCCACCCGATCGGCTCCAATCACGCCAGAAGCACCCGCTTGATTTTCAATGGCAATGCCAACTCCCATGCTTTGAGCCATTTTTTGTAAAACAATTCTTGCTGCATTGTCAACCGCACTGCCTGCGGCCAAAGGCACAATGACTTTGATGGGTTTGTTGGGATAACTTGATTGTGCATGTGCGAAAGGCTGGATCATCAAATCGCTTGCAAAGCCGAGGGACATGGCTTGAATCAATTGGCGTCTAAACATGGCTGTCTTTCTTTAGATGGAACAAATCGTCATTTTTTTTGTAAGGGCGTCAAGGCCTGGATATGCAATTGATTTGCAAGCTGTTGCAATTGCTCGACCAGTGCTTTGGGCAACGCGATGCCATGTTTCAAATGCTCAATGCGTTTCTCGTGACTTTGTTCGCCAGGCAACCAAATCCTTTGTGTGTTGCCCATCTTCGCACTGTTTTTGATGTCTCTGATGAGCCTGTCGGTTTGGGTCTTGAACTCATCGATATCGCCAAACGCATTGGGGTCAATGATCGCAATGGCTTGACCCGTGTTGGTGGTGGTTTTGTAATCTTTGTTGAAGTCAATGACGTCTTTGCCCATGGCCGCTCCATTCAGAGTCCCAGCCAAGAGGCCTACCACCAAGGACAAACCATATCCTTTGTAGCCGCCAATCGGCAACAAAAAGCCTTCATCGCTTTTTTGAGGATCCAACAAAGGGGCGCCGTTTTTGTCAATCATCCATCCCTCTGGCATGAGTTCCCCCTTTTGGGCCTTTGCTTTTACTTTCCCATAGGCGGCAACCGTTGTTGCCATGTCCAACACAATGGGTGTTTCATCCCGTGTGGGAATGGCCGCTGCAATCGGGTTCGTTGACAAAAGCATGTCAATGCCACCCCAAGGAGGAAGATGGTTTGCATTTCCAACCGCAAAATACAAACCAATCATGTCATGATCCAAGGCCATACGAGCGTAGAGTGAGGCTGGCCCAGCGTGATTGCTGTGGTGACTACCCACCCAAGCCATACCAGTGATTTTGGCTTTTTCAATGGCCAATTGGGTTGCTTTGTGCATGACCAGGTGCCCCATGGCATTGTCTCCATCGATCAAAGCCGTGGCAAGCTTTTCCTTGGCGACCTTGATGTGGGGGTTTAAATTGATGCCACCAGAGAGAATTCTTTTGGCGTAGGGCGCCAAGCGAATGATGCCGTGGCCATCAGAGCCTTGAAGGTCGGCTTTGGCCATCAGTTCGCCAATCAAGGCGCTGTCAGCTTTGGGTAAGCCCAAGGAGCACATGGCCTGAGTGATGAAGTCTTGAATGCCTTCAAACGTGAAATGTTC
>Ga0136641_1001021_pt1 | contig 11729 bp, 20 predicted proteins | sample EliLak1302023Y_FD_115312 | JGI IMG/M metagenome (GOLD analysis project Ga0136641, IMG submission 115312) | Freshwater microbial communities from Elizabeth Lake, Yosemite National Park, California, USA - 13020-23Y | ecosystem: Environmental > Aquatic > Freshwater > Lake ...
GGATACAGGCCACCAATCACGTCCACGTCACGATTTAACATGACCAACAAGTGCCATGGTTCCCAACCAATGTCAGCATCAATAAACATCAGGTGAGTACTATCTTTGTTGTGTAAGAATTTAGCAGTTAGGGTATTACGAGCACGGCTAATCAATGACTCATTGGTCATGGTTTCCATGGTCCAATCCAGTCCCAACTGACGGGCGGCATTTGACCATTTGATATAGCTCATAAATGTGCTTTCGGTAAGCATGCCACCGTAACATGGCATACAAATATGCACACGGGTGGTCTTTAAGAAATCAATGTTGACCTGGATTTGTTGTTGCCCAGGTTGTAAATTTTGAGCAGGTTCTTGAGTTACGTCGTTTATTTTTGGTGCCTGTACTTCTGGTTGCTGATCAGCCATGATTTCCTCTATGTAAAATTGTAAGATATTTAATGCAGTTTACTTCAACGACTAATTTTTTCGTCTATGTAATCTTGAGCGTTTGTTTGGCGCATTTCTTTTAATCGTTGCTTTAATTTCAGGATGCGCTCGGACAGTTTTTTCAATTTGATATTACGACTTTCACCAAATTCTTTGGTACCACCATCAATGACTTCTGCTCCGTAGGTGACAATGTTTTCAGGAGTATTAACACCTAACTTTTGATCAAACGCAGCCTGTAGGTCTGGATCTGGGGCACCGTATAGGTCTGTGATAATTTGAGTGCGATCTGCATCGTTGCCGGCCAGGTACATCTTTCTAACTGCACTGGCACTGTCAGCATCTACTCCGCGTACTCGAAAATTAACAGTGGGAGTGATGGCCACATAACCATGCTTGGTCATGGGTGCTAATTCTTTAAGATTTTCAGGTAGAGGTTGTAAGTAACCAGGAGTACCATCTTTTTTGGGTTTGAAGTTAAATCTAGCAGTGTCTTTTTCACTGACCGCAAATATCAGCGCAGTGGTCTGTTTTTCTTCCGAAGACAAATTATTGGTGATTTCTGTTGCCTGGTAGGGATTCTTTACCTGTACCACATGACTGGCAGGAATACCCAGCTTGGTTGTCATGTCCACTTTATCACTGTAGCTAAATGGACTATCTTCAGGATTTTGTACATCACTGGTGGCAATATACACACTGCCTTCGCCAAACTTCTTTACTAACCAGTCATAGCTGGCTTTGTGTCCACGGTGAAATGGGTGAAAACGGCCAGGATATATAACAAGATAGTTCATTCTAATATTTATGGCTACATATTTTCTAATAGCCACAAGTAAATGGGCGTGGTAAACTTCAGGCTCACAGTACCATTACAGCCCATTTCACCAAAGAATTTGTCTTTAGTTTTGGGTCCTGTTCCATTGAAATCATGCGTGTAAGCTGCTTGTTCTATGACCATGTGGCCCAGTTTAATTTCCTCAAATGCAATGTTACTGATGGTAAGACATGCATTATGTACAATATTATTAACTTGATCGACTCGAGTATGCTCGACGGTTTTATTTTTCATTACAAATCGTAGTTCGTGATCGGCAGTGGCTGTGGAGAATTTGTGCGTAAATTCTATCATTTCTTTAACATGCCCTAAATTAAAAATTTGTTCTTGATCCAGCCAAATTTCCATGCCCAAGGCAGCGGTAGCATCCGTGGTGCCGACGCTGCAAGAAAATATTGCGGTATTATCCATAAGTAAATCTAGGTAAATTTTTAATAGGTAAGTGTAATAGAATTGATAGTGCCAGCGTCAAATCCTGTGATTCTGGCTCGCATAAAAGTAAAGTTACCGGTCACTGTGATAAGATGATAATCTGTTACTGCTGAACTGGCATCACTATATTCAGCCACATCAAACCAGGCGGCCTGGCCAACTTGGTCTGCTAGGGTAGCCTGCAGAGTAATTGTGCCGATGAAATCTGTAACCTGAATAGAGGCAGTTTGAATCGCTCCTTGCCCACCATAATAGTTTGCGGCTCTTACTGGATCGCTTAAAAAATCTTGACTGCTACCGTCGTAATTGCCCGAAGCCTCTCCATAGACTGTGGTGCCCAGAATAGTTTCGTTATTTAGGGTCATGCCTGTTTAATTTCCACCAATGTACCAGCACCAGCTAATTCTTCTACCACTGCTTCTAATTGAGCCACTGTTTCTGCGCTCAATAATGGGCTGATAGCAGCGTCATCTTTAACCAGTTGACTCACTGTGATTACAAGTGTTTGTTCGTTAATTTTTGCCATAGTGTGTTATTTATGCGGCTATTAAATCCACAGTTTTTCTTATTAATCCCGGATGTATTAATGCCAACATTACTAGCCACGATTCTTTGTCATAATCAATAAAGAAATAGTCCTGAGTTCTCAAATATGGTTGGTTTAACCATACAGTCAAACTGGTACTACATCTTAGATGACCCTGTTGATTTTTAAAGAAATTGATCAATTGATCTTTTTCCATGGCAGTTAGTTTTGTTGTTTTAAAATAACTACGATGATTGTGTTTGGGGTGTTTGAGTTTTATTGTATTTTTTGGGCGATCAACAATGGCTTCTGTGTATGTTTTCCATTTTAAAAAATTTAAATTATCAATTTGAGCTAACAGTGATTGATTGTTGGTATAAACCCAGGCAGTTTCTACACTGGTAACCAGTTTAAAATCTATATTAGATTCCAGCAAAGTATCAGCCAACTCGTGCAAGTGTTTAATGGTCGACTCGGTGATGTCTTTCCACCGTCGAGACACAATGGTTCCTACGCTTTGGTTATTGTTAACCCAACGCTGTTGACTTATTTCGCGATAATGAATTCGTCGGTTGATCATGGTATTGATGTAATTGTGATCAAGTTCTCGCAGACAACTGACTTCATCTAAACGAAAACTTACCGAGTATTGATAACGATCGTAAAACAGCCGATCTTTAGCAACAGGTTTAAATTTCAGGGTCTGGTTGATCAAGAACAATTAATCCATCATGGTTAACCATGCCCAAGGCCTTGGGTTCTGGCATTTCTACTATAAAATCAATTTGATCATTGATCATTACTGCGTGAACCATACAGTCAGATAGTCTATCAAATAAAATTTTCTTACTCAATGGCACACGAATTAATTCATCAATCTTACGGCCCAAGGGTCTAGCACCCATTTTAGGATCATAGCCCTTGTCGGCCAACATGTCGATCACTGCTTCTGTCAATGTCAATCGAATATTTTTACTGTTTAAACTGGCCTGCAACTCATTGGTAAATTTAACAACAATCTTTTTAATGGCCAATTGATCTAGTTTGACAAACTTGCACACTTGATCAATACGATTGCGCAGCTCGGGTTTAAAGAATTCTTTCATGGCTCGAACTTCTTGGCCAGTTTTTTCCAAGTCTTGCCCAAAGCCAATGTTGTTGGTTTCGTTGTCTCTAGCACCCAAGTTTGATGTCATGATAATGATTGAATTTTTAAGATTAACAGTTTTTCCATTGCTGGATGTGATACGAGCTTCGTCCAGCATCTGCAGCATGATGTTGATGACATCAGGGTGGGCCTTTTCAATTTCATCAAACAAGATTATTGAGAAAGGATTTTTACTCAGATCTGAAATTAGTTTACCGCCGCCCACATTGCCATCTTCAAAGCCCACATAGCCCGGAGGAGCACCAATTAAACTTGACACAGTGTGGCGTTCTTGATACTCACTCATGTCATACTTGAGCAAGGTCATGTCCAGGTTCTCAGCCAAGAGCTTGGCCAATTCTGTTTTTCCTGTGCCTGTGGGTCCTAAAAACAAGAAGCTGGCTACGGGACGCTTTTCGTTGCCAATGCCAGAGAAGTTAATGTATACTCGCTCTAACACTGCATCGACTGCGGCATCTTGGCCGTAGAGCTTTTGTTTGATGTTGCTTTCAAGCTCAACAATTTTAGTACTGCGTTCGTTTTGTAATCGATCTACCGGTACGCTGGTTACTCGACTTAACTGTGCTATGATCATGTCTCGAGTGATGGTGATATTGCCCAGGTCCTTGACACGTTCACGGGCACTGGCCGCGTCGATTAGGTCAATGGACTTGTCTGGATTCTTACGATCATGAATATAACGGTTGGCTAGATCCACAGCGGCTGTGATTGCTTCGGTTTCTATCAAGACATTATGAAACTGTTCCAGACGTGGACTTAGTCCAATTAGGATTTGTTCTGTGGTAGCGGCATCTGGTTCGTCAATGGTCACTCGATAAAAACGGCGCATCAGGGCTCGGTCTTTTTCAAACGATCCATAGTATTCTTCCCAGGTGGTACTTGCCACCACCTTAAGATTGCCCTTGGTAATGGCTGGCTTGAGCATGTTGGCAAAATCCAGAGTTGAGTTGCTTGAACTACCGGCACCACTCATGGTATGCGCTTCGTCGATGAACAAGATGGCATTCTTCTTGCTTTCCAAGGCCGAGATTACTGCTTTAAATTTTTCTTCAAATTCACCACGATACTTTGATCCAGCCAGTAGGGTGCCAATCTCCAATGACCACACTTCGTGCCCTTTTAAAAATTCTGGTACACGACCTGCATTGATTTCTTGTGCAAGCCCTTCTACGATAGCTGTCTTGCCCACGCCCGGATCCCCGACCATGAGTACATTGGCCTTGAAGCGTCGTGCCAATACTGTGATCATTTCTTCCAATTCGGTGGCACGTCCGATCATGGGTTCTAATTTGCTGGCATGTGCCAAGGCTGTAAGATTAATACAGTACTCTTCTAATATGTCATTGGCCTGTTGATTTGAAAATTTTACATCGTTATGATTAAAATTCTTTTGATAAAAATCAGCAAACTCCTGTTTCCTGACTCCGTACTTGAGTAGATAATAGTGTGCATGACTGTTGGTTTCTGCCATCATGGCCAGGTATAAATCCAATACACTGATTGATCGACGGCCAGTAAACAGCACCTGTGTAAGTGCTCGATTAAAACATCTTTCTAGGGCATTGGTTTTTTTAGGTTGAACATCTTTGTTGGCCTTGACTAGACTTAACAAACTGTCAAGATAACTTTCAAGTTCCATTTCAAACATGACTAAATCTATGCCAAATTTTTCTAATACTCTACGAAAGGGTAGATGTCGAATCATGGCCAATAACACATGTTCAGTTAGAACATATTCGTGTTGCTTACTGCGGGCCATTTTAACTGCCGCTTCGATTATTTGTTCAATCTCTGGATTGTTTTGCATAGGGTTCTCAGGGTTCATTGTGCTATAAGTATATAGTATTTGTTGCTATTGAACAACGATTACGGTGCTCTATTTTTCTCTATTGCCGCCAATAATTCAGGATCAATGCTGTTGGGTATTTGTCCTTGTATTTTTACTAGCAAATCGCCAGGAGGATTATTTTTACTGGCAAGGCCTCGACCCCGCAGTCTTAGCACTGATCCAGGTTGAGTTTGCGGTGGCACTGTAAGCATAAGAGTATTACCTAGAATATCTCGAATAGGAATATCACAGCCTAGTATTAATTCCCATATTGATACTGCATGTTCAGTAATTAACGTTTGTCCTTGTCGTTGCCATTTGGGGTTGGGGTGTATTCTATAGGTAATGATCAGGTCCATGCCGCCTGGCCCAATGCCTGAATATTGCACACTATCTCCATCATTGATGCCCTGCGGTATTTCTATTTCTACCGCATGTGTGCCTTGTTGAGTACCAACACTGATAGTTCTTGCGCCACCCTGTGCTGAGTCGACCAAGGTGATCCACAAGGCCATTCTGGCCTGTTGTCTGTGTTGCTGATGTCCATGATGAAATCTTGCCCCAAACATGTTGAATATGGCATCCACATCAAATGGAGTATCGTGTCGTCCAAATCCACCAAACTGAGCAGGGTTATCGTACTGGGCTCGTTTTTGATCATCACTCAGTATACCATACGCGGCCTGAATTTCTTGAAATTTATTTTTATCGCCACCCTTGTCGGGGTGATGTTGGCCGGCCAACTTGCGGTAAGCCCGTTTAATTTCATCTGAGTTGGCAGTTTTATTAACGCCCAGGGTTTCGTAGTGGTTTTTCATGTCAAAAAAATGCAATAGGTAATAGTAATTATACTACCTATTGCCTGGGGTTGCAACTATTACTTCTTCTTTACTGGTACCGGAGTACCGTCAACCTTTTTATGCATCTTTACATTTTTACAAACTTCTTTTTTGGTTTTAACATCTTGATGGCAAACTTTTTTTACTTTGGTTGCAGCCTGTGCCGGCGGTGCGGCAACTGCAATCAGTATTGCGATTCCGATCCATGTTGCAAAATTAAATAATTTCATTCTTATTTCTCCCGTTGTTATAGTGCTGGAAAACTAGGTGCGCCTGGACCAGTTGGTTTAGCGCCAAATGCTGGTGGAGGCGGTGTATTAACGGCTGGTGCGCCAAAGCCGGGACCAAATGCTGGTGCCCCAAAATTAGGTGCGGACGAGGTAGGTTGACCCACCGCTACTCCACTTAATTTTTCCTGTGTACGTCCATATGCAGCAATCCCCAATACCGCACCCATGGCCACGTGAAATAATCCTGCACCTTGTAAGGTAAGCGGTTGCCACTGTGTGTTAATACCTCCATGAAATACCGCTTGTAATACACTCCATAAGATTGGAGCAACCATAAAATCAAATAGACAAACGGTCATATACATCCAGCCCATCATGGGGCGCCATTTAGTGTTCATCCAATCACTGTTGTGTTTCTCAGCGTCACTGAGATTTTTGTAGTTTGACATACTGGCTCCTTGACAGCTTTTTGCTGTTCTTTTATTATGTTAGTATTTAGTGTATTACTACGGTACTACAGCGGCCAAAGATAATAGTCCAGTTATAATAGTGTTTAATGTTTCTTTAAATTTTAGTTGACTCATATCGTCAATGATATCCAGCTGTCGTTGCATATCTTTTAACAACTCTGCTAAATCTTCGGTGCTTAACTGCCCTGCCTGTGCGGCTGCAGTCATTTGTGCCACTTGGTTAGCGGCGTTGGCAAATACTGGGTCACCTGAGTTGGCTAAGTTAGCCAGTTCTTGGTTGATTTGATCTAATGTCATCTTGGTCGATTTCCTATAACTACCTGCATGACGGCAGCAGAATTTTCAATACTGCCATACTTTAATTTGCAAAACAATGGATTCACAGGTCCTTTACCATACGAGTCAACTAGTCCTTGTGCTATTTCATTTAAACTTTTGGCGGCTCGTTGAACATCGGCATTGTTGGGCAGTCCTTGGCTGTATGTTTCAAACAACGTAGTTTTGTAACTTATTGTTACAGCGTTGTTAGTAGCCATCGGCATAGCACATTGAGTCTTGTACTGTTTGGCATCCACACGAATTTGTGTGATTAACAAATACTCGTTTGGATCAAAGCCAGTCATCATGTAGGCGTCATATAAAGCACAGCCCGGTAACAAGATAACTGCTAGTATAATTAATAATCTACGCATATTATAAATTTTTTCCTGGTGTCTGTGGAGGATCTCCTGGATTCATAGTACTTACATACTTGCCCATGATAGCATTACTGACCCATACAGTCATGTATCCAAGAAAATACCATTCTGGAAACTGTGTAGGATTATTAACTATGATGTAGATGAATCCCCAGGTACTGACAATCCAGGCGCCAAATCGACTGAATTTCTTTTCGTCTAGTCTGCCACGAACAGTTATTAAATCAGTAAGTTGCATGGTGTTTGATGGATCACGACTCACACGAACCAATGCTATTAGAATTAATATTAAAAGACCTGCCAATATTATTTCCATAGTATTGTCCGCGGTAAAGTAATTCATGAATGAGGCAAAGTTCATTTCATTGCCTCATTGAATATGCGCTGGTGATCTTCATACCAACGAATCCAAGCATCGTTGGTGGTTTTACACTCATAATACAGAGCGTAATTATTGGTGACCACAGTTAATAAATCACTTAACCGGGGATCTTGGGGGTTGGCTTGTTCCAGCATTGGGCAAGGTTTTTTCAGTTCCTCCGGTGCTTCTGGGAACTTGATTGAGACTGGCACTGTTGAGCAAGCTGATAGCAATACTATCAACCCGACACTCAGCATCAATCCGACCTGCGTTAGCTTGGATACCTGCATTAGTCGCATCTTTCACTTCCTTAGTTTTTTGATTTTGTTTCTTTATTTCTAAACTTAATTGTTTATTTGCTTCCTGACTTTGTGCGTCAGCCACTTTAATTCGAGCTTCTAGTTCAGCCACACGTTCACGCCAGGCAAGTTCAACACTTTCGCCGCCCTTCCAATACACACCAGTTACCAGTAATACAACACTGATAATTTGAATTGGTAAACGATACATTTCAACATAGGTTGACACAACAGGAATAAACTTGGCAATCCAGGTGGCCGAAACACCAATGATACCAAGAATGATTATGCCGTTGATGATCCAATCAAGTAGGCCAGTTGGGAGAAAATGTAATAAGAACATTATGCTGTTAGGACCTGTAAGGCATGATTGTAATGATTAATACGATCTTGGAGACCCAAGACGCCACCATTGATACGTTTGGTCATGGTGGTAATATCTCCGCTGTCGGCATACTGATTTAAATTGTTAGTATCCCAAAACCAACAGGCCGATTGTATGGCGCCTTCAAATGTAGCCAGAAATTCTGGAATTTGTTCTAAAGGAGTTTCGATACTGTCAGCAAATGCTTGATAGTTTGTTTTGCCTGTGAGCTGAATAAGTCCGCGACCACAGTAACGCCAGCCATCACCACTGGCTTCATCTCCGTTGCCCATACGATTGGCATAGGCACGGTCAGCTATTTGTTCTGGATGGTGTGCATACTGATTGGCAATTTCCATTGTGGGGAAATACCTGGGCCATACCCGCATTAAACTTTCTGCCTTGTAATTTAAATTTTCTTGTAGGGCAGTAAATCCAGCTGACTCGTGAGCGCACTGTGCAAGAAATGCTGCTTCGCGTTGTGGAGTATTAATTTCATAGTCTGGCAGAATTTTGTTTAGAGCTTCGCACCAGTGATCTACATACTGGTTACCAGGAATGATTTGAGCTAATTGTTGTGGAGTAATTGACATAATATGATACCTTGTTAGACACCAATATTTACCGTTTTCTGCCCCACTTTACTCGTGCCCAGACTCGTTCGTGTAGCCAGTATATAAACGGTTTAATAACCATTTCTGTGGCACCTATGCCCAGGCTAACAATAAACTGCTCAGTTATTACGTAAGAAATTACTATGGTTGTTAGAGTACCACAGCAACGATAGCTATAAGCCTTGACAAGACTGCGCCCGGCAGTCTCGCCGTTATTTAAGGCCCAGCTCTTGACGAATCTTTGTAGCACTGATGTCTGTGATTGATTCATCAAATGTTTCTTCTCCGCTGGTATAACCCACACCACGACCCCATCCAATATGCACAATATTAGGAACCACTTGTATTTCGTATTGTCCCTGATAGATCGGGTCTAGGTCACGACGAATAAAGTTTTTAACCTTTTCTATTTCAAATGGATTACTGCCTTGCCAGCCTTGACAGTCACGAATTTGAATAACCACTTGCCCTGTACGAGCAATTAATCGTTCAAATAAAGCACGATGCCCAGCATGCCAAGGTTGCCAACGACCTAGCATCTGCACAGTTTCTCGTTGCCAATCAAATGTAGGACGTCGGCGATTGCTAATAATATGTTCGCCAACAAACTCGGCCCATTTTTCACAATTTTGTTCTGTGATGCGGAAGTCGTATTGCTCAGGCGGAATAAATGCTTTATTTGTATCTTCAAAGCGACCAGCCTCAATAGTATCCATCCAGATGGTCCAGTCGGCCTTAAAGTTATTACGCATCTCAACCAAGGGTGCCACAAAGTCACAAATAACATATTCGCCGCCGGCTTCTAAACTAAACTGAAACATACGAATACTTTGCCGAATACGACCGTCATTGCTAAAGTCCCAGTCGTTATACTTGCGGCGAACATCGTCGGCATTGAACCAAGTTACTTTGGCATCTAAACTGCCAATGTGTTCATTTAAGGCACGAGCATAACCAATCTCACCGTTTTCTTCAAGGTACTTTTTAAGTGCTCCAGCAAAGTAGGTTTTTCCTGAGCCAGGCAGGCCCATAATTAAAATTCGTTGTGTCATTGTTATTTCCTTTAAGGGTAAAAAGAGTGTTTACTTCTTGGCATGTTTATATTACTTTAATTCCTAGGTTTGATTTGGCATAATCTTGAAAATATTCTTCCGGAGGCGGTGCAATTTTTAATATATCTGCAAGAACTCGATTATTGGGCGGGAAAGATCCATTATATTTTTTTACGGCAGCGACAATTCCTGCATTTTGCCGATCAATCAAGAATGCCATGCGGTCAAGATTGACATAATATTTATTGTAGTTAGGGTAGGTAATATTAAAATGTCCCGATCGTACCCACCATCCTAAACAACTATCATTATCCCTATGTATCAATACCACAGGACAGATGACTATGATTACACTGGATGGGCCTTGGCTGAAGAAATTGCTCGACAAAATCCGCAAAATGTCTTGGATGTTGGCTGTGGTTATCACCCGTTTAAAGGGCGTATTCCAAACTTAATCGGCATTGATCCTTACAATCATGCCGCCGACTATGAAGTGGACATTTTAGAATATCGAGTTAAACCTGAGTCACACGATCATATTATTGCATTAGGGTCGATTAACTTTAACAGCCGAGAAGATATTGAAGCTCGCTTCAGTCACTGTGTTAGTTTGCTGGCCAAAGGTGGTCGATTTTATCTGCGAGCCAATCCAGGTATCCCACACAAGACCGGTCCTTATGTGGATATTTTTCCTTGGACCTTTGAAGTTGTAAATGAATTTGCTGAAAAGTATAATTTAAAATTAGAAACTTTTAAGCAAGACGCCAATAATCGACTATACTTTGTATACACCAAGCTCTGAAATATACTCAGCTGCGGCCTGGTGTGCCGCTTCCAATGGATGCCAATTTTCAGTAATTGGATATCCATGGGTTTTGCTCCAGTCTAAAAAATTTAATCCTTCAAATGTAGTCATGTATGGGCGTATGTAATTCTGAAGTTCTGACACAGCTGGGGATGAGTGCCATTCAGTTTCAAACATCAATTCATCCATATAAGTCATAATAAACGGACATTTTTTTTCTTTAAGAGTGTCTATTACCAATTTGATGCTCATTAGTGTTGTAAGTTTATCTCTATATTGACTATGTATGTTGCGGTAGTATGGGTCAGCCATTGCGTTGTTGTCTGTGGGCATGATGGTTTTCCATCGATGTTTAAAATTTGGAACATAATAATCAAATCGATCAATCCAGGTCCACCCAATTACATATAATGCATGTTCATTCTTGGCTAGTTCGTTAAGTGTGCGCTCGGCAATTTGCAAATTACCAGCTCCGGGTCTCGCATCACTGCAATACTCATAGCCCAACATGTCGGCATATAAAGCGGGCCATGTAAATTTACTGGTAGTGACAAACAGTCTTTTTCGGCCATCATCGGGCAACTCGCTGCCAAAGATAAAACTACATCCAAAACTTTTTAGATTCATAGGTAATTATATACCTAGTTTATTATTTTAAAATTAATTTAGAGAATGCCGGCGGCAGCTTGAATTGCTTGTAGATCACGATCGTCTTTTTCGTAGATGCGTTTGGTACGCAGTCCAGCGGCTGTGCGTACTTCGTTCAGCTCTTCA
>Ga0136641_1001022_pt1 | contig 11719 bp, 10 predicted proteins | sample EliLak1302023Y_FD_115312 | JGI IMG/M metagenome (GOLD analysis project Ga0136641, IMG submission 115312) | Freshwater microbial communities from Elizabeth Lake, Yosemite National Park, California, USA - 13020-23Y | ecosystem: Environmental > Aquatic > Freshwater > Lake ...
CAGACCGCCGTGGCGGTCAGAAAGAGCAGCGTGCCGACGATCTCGATGGCGCGCGACCCCACGCGGCGGTGCACGGCCGTCAGGCTCAGTCCGCCCAGCACCGAGCCCAGGCCCATGCAGCCCAGCAGCAGCCCGTAACGGCCGGCGGCTGAGGGCCCGCCGCCTGATATTCCGCCGCCTGACACCCCGCCGCCTTGCGCCACCAGCGGCAGCAGCGCCCACAGTGCGGCGGCTGGCATGATGAACATCAGCGTGCGCAGCAGCTGCTGGCGCGCCGGTGCGTCGTGGCGGGCATAGCGCAAGGTGGCGGCAGTGGCCGCCACGAAACCCTCGGCCGTGGCACCCGGGGCACGGTGCGTTGGCAGGGCACTGGACCGGGCCAGCAAGGCCAGCGACAGCAGCGCCATCACACCCACACAGCCGAACACCAGCGCCGGGCTGCCGAACAGCATCAGCCCACCGGCCAGCGCCGGCCCGATGGCGCGCGCGCTGCTGTACGACACGGCGCCCAGGCTCAGCGCGGCCAGCCGCGATGCCGGCGGCAGCACATCTTGCTGCGCGGTGAACCAGGCCGGCCCCTGCACCGCATAGCCCAGGCCGTAGGCGAAGGTCAGGACCAGCAGCCAGGTCGGGCCGATCCAGCCTGTGGCGGCCAACGCGGTGGTCAGCAGCGCCACCCCCAGCAGCGCGCCTTGCGAGAACAGCAGATAGCGGCGGCGCTCGACGAGGTCGGCAACCACCCCACCGGGCACCGCAAACAGGAAGGCCGGCAGCGCGCTGGCGGTCTGGATCAGGCCCACTTCCAGCGGCGTGCCGCCCAGCGACACCATCAGCCAGCCGGCCGTCACCACCTGCATCCACAGGCCCAGGTTCAGGCACAACGCGCCCAGCCAGATGCGGCGGTAGCCGGGGTGGCGCAGCGGCTCGAAGGCCGAGCCGGCCACCGCGCTCACTTCCAGGACCAGTTCGGTGCGCGTTTGGCCTGCATCGCTGCACGGGCTTCGGCTGAATCGGCGTAGCGCGTGACGCGCCCGGTGTAGTCCTGCTCGATGCGGTAGCCGTCTTTCAGCGATTCAGATTCGGCGCGGTTCATCGATTCCTTGCCCAGGCGCAGGCCGATGGGGCTCATGCCGGCGATTTGGGCGGCCAGTGTGCGCGCTGCCGGCATCAGTTGATCGGGTGCCACCACGGCTTCCACGGCGCCCAGGCGGTAGAACTCCTGGGCATCGACAGGCTCGCCGGTGAAGAACATCTTGCGCGTCTTGAAGGGCCCCACCAGGCGCTGCAGGTGGCGCGCGCCGCCCAGCACGCCGGCCTTGATCTCGGGCACCGAGAACTGCGCGTTGCTTGAAGCGATGACGATGTCGCAGCTGGCCACCAGCGCCACACCCGCGCCGATGCACTTGCCGTTGACGGCTGCAATCACCGGTAGCGGGCAGTCCAGCACCGCGTTGAAACAGTCGCGCGGCAGCGCGCCGGGGTCCAGCAGGTCCACGGTGCTGTCGCTGTCGATCAGCTCGCGGGCGTAGCGTCGCGCTGAATCTTTCAGGTCGACACCACCGCAGAAGATGCGGTCGCCGTCTGCGGTGAAGATCACCACACTGGCTTCCTGCGTGCGGCCCAACTGCTGGAAGACCTCGGTCAGTTCGCGGAAGGCCAGCGCGTCCAGCGCATGCACCGGTGGGCGGGCCAGCGTGACGGTGGCGATGCGGTCGGCAATTTCAACGCGGACGTTTTTCATGGTGGGGCTTTCTGATGGGGCGTGAATGGCGTGGCCGGCCGGCAATCAGTGAGCGGCGTTACAGGCCCGCCTCGACGCGCGCGATGGCGGCGCGCAGGTCGGCCGCCGTCAGCACGCGCACGAAGCGCTTCAGGCTGGGGCTGCCCAGCGCGCCGTCCAGCAACTGCTGCATTTCGGCGGGGGTAATGTCGGGCAACTGCATCTCGGCCAGGCGCTGCGGCAGGCCCAGCGCGCGGTACAGCGACAGCACCTCGGCCACCTCGGCAGCGGGCCGGTCTTCCAGCACCAGCTGCACCAGCAGGCCGTAAGCCACATGTTCGCCATGCAGGCTGCCGGCTGCACGCGGCACCATGGGCAGGCCGCGCGCCATGGCGTGGGCGATGGACAGGCCGCCGTTCTCGAAACTCAGCGTGCTGAGCAGGGTGGTGGCTTCCACCAGCGCCTCGACATCATCGTTCAGCTTGCCGGCCGCAATGGCCGCCAGCGCCAGCGCGCCGTGGCGCTGGATCAACGTGAAGCACAGTTCGGCCGCCATCAAGCCGGTGTGGGATGCGGGCGTACCGTGCAGCGTGTTGGCCTTGGCGGCCACGCAGGCCTGGGCCTCGAACTTCTTGGAAATGGCGTCGCCGATGCCGGCGCGCAGGAAGCGCAGCGGCGCGCCCGTGACGACGGCCGTATCGACCAGCACCAGTTCGGGGTTGCGCGGTAATTGGCGCACCTCCACCATTTCGTGCGCGTCGTTGTAGATGGCCGCCGAAAAGCTGGCCGGGGCGTCGGTTGAGGCGATGGTGGGCACGCTGGCATAGCGCGCGCGGAAGTGGAGGGCCACCGCCTTGGCGGCGTCCAGCGCCTTGCCACCGCCGACGCCGACAACGACGTCAGGCGCTACGCCCGCGCCCGGCCCTTGTCCTTGTGCCTGCGCAGTCAGGCCCGCGATGTTGGCCACCGTCACTTCGCCCGCGAAATGTGCGAAGCGCAGGGCCACACCGGCGGCCGCCAGGCTGGCTTCGATGCGGCCTTGTACCGACTGCCGGATCCCGGCGTCCAGCACCACCAGCGCGCGCGGCCCCAGCCGTGCGAGTTCGCTGCCCAATTGGTCGAGCACACCCGGGCCCTGGACGTAACGCGAGGGGGCTGAAATGATGATCATGGGCGGTGCTGACGCAGTGGATGCAAAGAAGGCGGCGGAACAATAACAGACATAGTGTCAGCTTTTGGAGATAATCGAAATGGCGTTGTCCCGAGGTGGTGGCGACGCTCACTCCCCCTCCAACCAGGCCTGACGGAACCGACGATGAAAACGTGGCAATGCTTCTTCTGCAGCTTTGTGTATGACGAGGCGCTGGGCCTGCCGGATGAGGGCATTGCGCCGGGCACCGCCTGGGCCGATGTGCCCGAAGACTGGGCCTGCCCCGACTGCGGCGCCGCCAAGGCCGATTTCCACATGATCGAAATCTGACCCTGCTGACCCGCCTGCGCAAGCGTTCAACTGCGTGAACGCGGCAGGCCCAGGCCCTGCTCGGCGATCAGGCTGCGTTGCACTTCACTGGTACCGCCGTAAATCGTCATACCAATGGACTGGCGGTAGCCCAGTTCCACCACGCCGGCATCGGGCGCGTCGGCGAACAGGGTTTCGGGCGCGGCCAGCTCCATCAGTTCATTGGCGTCACGCCAGTACATCTCGGTGCTGAAGACCTTGGACATCGGGCCCCAGGCTGCGCGGCCCGGCACCTGCGCATGCACGCCCCAGATGGCGCGATGGCACAGCACTTCGGCCACGGCCGTGTGCACAGACGCTTGCGCCAGCCGTGCGCGGATGTGGCTCTGTTCGATCAGCGGCAGGCCGTCGCGTTGGGTGCGCTGCGACCAGGTCAGCGCGTGCCGCACCATCTGGCGGAAGCTCAGCCGGTATTGGTCGCCACCATGCTCCAGTTCCAGCGTTGCGGCCATCACGTCCAGGCCACCGTCAACCGCGCCGATGCGGTAGCGGTCGTGCACGCGAACACTGTCGAAAAAGGTGATGTTGGTGCGCTCGTCCTGCAGCGTGTGCACCGGTTGCAGGCTGATGCCGGGCAGATCCATCGGAACCAGAAACAGGCTCAGGCCCTTGTGCTTGGGCACGTCGGAGTTGGTGCGCACGAGCAAGAAGATGTAGTGCGCCAGGTTGCCGGCCGTGGTGAAGATCTTCTGACCGTCGATGATCCAGTGATCGCCTTCGCCTGGCCCCTGCTCGCGCACTGCTCGCATGCGCGCAGCAAAGACGTCCGAGCCGCTGGACGGCTCGCTGAAGCCCAGACAGCCCAGCGCCTCGCCACTGGCGAAGCGGGGCAGGGCTTCCTGCTTGACGGCGTCGGTCGCAAAGCGCATCACGATCTGCGCCACCTGGTTGGTGACGGGTGTGGTGATGCGCTGCCAGCCGTAGTCTTCGAAAACCTCGCCCAGCGCAGCCATGTCGAAAGGCGACTTGCCGCGGCCACCAAATTCAGCCGGCCAGTTCGGGAACAGCAAACCCGCTTGCGCCAACTGGCGGTTGAAGCCGGCGTCGTAGCCGTCCACCGAGTGGTGGGCGTGGGCACGCAATGCCGGCGTCAGCGTCATTTCGAAGAACGCACGCACCTCAGCGCCGAAGGCCTCGGCAGCCTCGCCCACGCCGAATTGCAATGGCACGTCGCCCGGCACGGGCAGCGGCACCGTCGTGCCTGACCACAGGCGGTCCGCCAGGCACTGCAGTTCGTCGCGCACATCGCCCCGTGCCAGCGACCACGCCCGGGCGCGGCGGTAGTAGAGCTGGATGTCGTATTCGAGCGAAACGCCATAGCCGCCGAAAGTGTGCAGGGCACGCGCGGTAGCGCGCGGCGCCGCCTGCGCCGCCCAGATCCACGCGCTGGCGATGGCCGCTGCGGCCTAGGCCGGCCGGTGGGCCAGGGCCCAGACCGCGCGCCACACCAGCAACTGCGCGCCTTCCACCTCGGTCAAGGAATCGGCCAGCGGGTGGGCTATGCCCTGGAAGCTGCCGATGGCCTTGTCGAACTGCCGACGTTCGCTGGCGTAGGCTGCAGCCATCCCCAGTGCGCGGCGCGACAAGCCGGCCAGTTGGGCGGCTGTGAGCAGCTTCCATTCCTCGATGGCCGCCAGGAAGGCGTCGCGTGCTGCAGGGCCTTCTGCAAGCAACTGGGCGCCGTCGGGGCGCGTGTGATCAGTCGTGCGGCGGGCCACGGCAACAGCGGCACTGCCCAGGCTGTTGCGGGCGTCGAGATGGGCACGCTCGACCAGCAGCACCGCGTCGCCGTCCAGCAGCAGTGCGGCGGCGGCGGCGGCACCACCGGGTATCACGACCGGGCGTTCAGCGTGCAGCGGCAAGGGCGCCAGCACGACCAGCGCGCCGTCGGCCACCTGGGCGGCCCAGGCGCTGGCGGCATGGGCGGTACCGGCGGCATCAGCGGCGCTGGGGGCAGCATGCGCCTGCAACTGCCCCAACAGCCGCGCGCCGGTCAGCGCTTCGGGCAGCGGCACAGCGGCCAGATACGCCCCGGCGATTTCGGCCACCAGCACTGCTTCCAGCAAGCCCAGGCCCGCCGGTGCGTCGGCCTGCGGCATGCGCATCGTCGCAAAGCCCAGTTCCACCAATTGCTGCCACAGCGCGGGGTCGAAGCCGCCTTGCGCTTCGGCCGCGCGCACGCGCTGCGGCGTGGCCTCGGCTGCAAACAGCCGCGTGGCGGCCTCTTGCAGCATCAGCTGTTCGGCCGTCAGGGTCAGGTTCATGCGGCGGCGGGTTCGAAGTGGGCGTTGAACAGCGTGCTGCTGCGCAGCAGGTGGAAGTCGGCGTCGCCCAGCCGTTTGTCAAAAGCCACAAGGGCTTTGTAGTGGTGGCCCACCGCGTATTCCTCGGTGACACCGATGCCACCGTGCAACTGGATGCCCTGGCCGGTGACGAGAAGCCCGGCACGCGCCACCAGCCACTTGGCGGCCGAGATGGCACGGGCACGCTCCTGCAGTTCAGCAGCCTCCACCGCAGCAATCGCACGCCACAGCGCGGCGCGCGCTTGTTCGGTCTCGACAAACATCTCGGCCATGCGGTGGGTCAGCGCCTGGAAGCGCGCCAGCGGTTGGCCGTACTGCACACGGGTCTTCAGGTAGTCGGCGGTCATCGCCATCACCGCTTCCATCGAACCCAGCGCGGCGGCGCACAAGGCCAGCACGGCGCGGTCCAGCGCCTCGGCCAGCGCCAGTGCGGCGGGGCCAGGGGCGAGCAGCAGCGCGTCGGCGGGCAGGCTGATGGCGTCGAAGTGCAGGTCGGCGCCGCGCGTGCCGTCGATGAGCCGGTGTGACGCCACACGCACACCGGCGGTGGTGCGGTCAACCGCGAACAAGGCGATGCCGGTCTCGTTCGATACGCGCTCAACGCGCGCCGTGACCAGCCAATGCGTCGCGCCGTGGCCGTGGCGCACCACGTGCTTCACGCCGCTGAGCTGCCAGCCGCCCTCAACCCGCCGCGCGGTGGTGGCCACGGCGGCTTCGTATTCGTTGCGCTCGCCGGCTTCCAGGTGGGCCAGGGTGGGCACGGCGTCGCCGCCGATCAGCGCGCCAAGCAATGCACCCGCGCGGCCCTGCGCTTGTTCGTGGGACAGCAAGGCGCCGCACAGCACCACGCTGTCCACCACCGGCTCGTTCACCAGACCGCGACCGAGCGCTTCCATCAGCAGGGCCACTTCCACGGGCCCACCGCCCAGGCCGCCGCTTTCCTCGGACACGGGTAAAGCCAGCCAGCCCATGCCGGCAAATTCGGCCCAGCGTTCGCGTGAATAGCCGTCGTCGCCACGCGCAATGTCGCGCTTGCGCTCCAGCGTGCACTGCTCGCGCACATAGCGCGTGGCCGATTCAGCCAGCATGCGTTGTTCGTCGGAGAGATCGAAATTCATGCGCACTGCCCCTTCACAAGCCGAAGGCCAGCTTGGCGATGATGTTCTTCTGCACTTCCTTCGCGCCGCCAAAGATGGTCACGGCGCGCAGGTACATCTGGTCCACCGTGACGCCGGGCGTCAGGTCGTGCCAAAGCGGGTCGCCGTCCGCATCCGCGAAGCCTTCTTCGCGTGTGTATTCGCGCAAAGCGCGCGGGCCCAGCGCTTCGGTGGCCAGTTCGGTCAGGCGTTGCTGCAATTCCGAGCCGCGCACCTTCAGCACCGAAGCCGCCGCCGCGATGGGGTGCGCTGACGGCGCCTGTGCCATCACGCGCAGCACCGACCATTCCAGCGTCTGCACCTCAATTTCCAGTGCCGCCAATTTGCGCGCGAAAGTCGGGTCTTGCAACAGCGGCCGGCCGCGCACTTCTTCAATGGCGGCGATGCTTCGGATGCGTGCCAGGTCGCCGAAGGACTTGTAGATGTCGGCGCTGGACGTGCGCTCGTTGCTCAGCAGAAACTTGGCCTGGTCCCAGCCGGTGCCGGGTTCGCCGATGAGGTTGTCTTTGGGCACCCGCACCTGGTCCAGGAAGACTTCGCAGGTCGAATGGTCGCCGTTGATCATCGGGATGGTGCGCACCGTCACACCGGGCGACTTCATGTCCAGCACGATCATCGAGATGCCCTTGTGCGGACGCTCGGTCTGCGCGGTCCGCACGAGGAAGAAGCCCATGTTGGAGAACTGCCCTTCGGTCGTCCACAGCTTCTGGCCGTTGACCACCCAACCCTCACTGTCCAGCATGGCCGTGGTCTTCAGCGAGGCCAGGTCAGAACCGGCGCCGGGTTCCGAAAAGCCCTGCGCCCAGGTGTATTCGCCGGTCAAGGTGCGCGGCAGCAGGCGCGCCTTCTGTTCCGGTGTGCCGAAGGTGCAGATCACCGGCCCGATGAGCTTGATGCCCTGCCAGCGCAGTTCGGGCGCGTGCGCCATGCGGCATTCGAATTCGAAGATGTGGTGCTGCAGATGCGTCCAGCCGGTACCGCCGTATTCGCGGGGCCAGGCGGGCGCCGCCCAGCCTTTGGCCGCCAGCACGCGCTGCCAGGCCGTGCGGTCGCCGTCATGCGGCGGGTGCATGGCAATTCGGCTGCGGCGTGCCACTTCGGGCGTGACGTTCTCGCGCAGAAAGGCGCGCACTTCGTCGCGAAAGGCCAGGTCAGCGGGGGACAGGTGCAGGTTCATCGGGCGGGCCTCAAATTGACGCTTCGTTCGCGAGCTGGTGGCGCAGCAACTTCTTGTCGATCTTCCCCGTCACCAGCTTGGGCAGTTCGGCCCGCAGCACCACGCGCTTGGGCTTCTTGTAGCTGGCGATCTGGGTCTTGGTGAAATCGATGAGCTCGGCCTCGATGGGCGCCGGCAGGCCCGCGCGCAGCACGACCACCGCGCACACGCTCTCACCCCACTTGGCGTCGGGCGTACCGACGACGGCACATTCGGCCACCGCCGGGTGGCGCAGCACGGCTTCTTCCACTTCGCGCGAATAGATGTTCTCGCCGCCCGAAATGATCATGTCCTTCTTGCGGTCCACCAGAAACAGGAACCCGTCTTCATCGACATAGCCTATGTCACCGGTGTGCACCCAGCCGTCGCGCACGGTTTCCAGCGTGGCGGCGTGGTTGTTCCAGTAGCCGCGGAACTGCGCCACGAAGCGTGCGGTGATCTCGCCTGGCACGTTGCGCGGGCACTCATTGCCGTCTTCATCGACGATGCGCGACTGCAGGTTGGGGTAGGGGTTGCCGACCGAACGCAGGCGCTGTTTCTCACGTTCAGTGCCGTGCGGCTTGTGTTGCGACTTGGTCAGCGCGTACATGCAGATTTCGCTCTGGCCGTAAAGGTTGACGAAGATGTCGCCGAAGCGCGCCATCGCTTTTTCCAGCACCGGCAGCGGCATCGGCGCGGCCGAATACATCAGCGTGCGCAGATGTTCAGCCTTCACGTTGTCGATGGCTGGGTGCTCCATCACCATCTGCACCATCGTCGGCGCCAGCAGCAGGAAGGTGAGCTGCTGGCTGTCGATGGCCGTGATGACCGCAGCGGCGTCGAACTGGCGCTGCAGCACCACGGTGCCGCCGCGCGCGTGCAGCGTCAGGCTGATCAGCATGCCGCCCAGGTGGAACATCGGCATCACGATCAGGCCGCGTTCGGTCTGCTCAACGCCCGCCAGCCAGGCGTCAACCTGGGCCAGTTGGCGGTATTCGCGGTGGCCCCAGATGCAGCCCTTGGGCTTGCCAGTGGTGCCGCTGGTGTAGACGAGGCAGGCGATGTCGTCTTCGCGGGCGCGGTCGGGCGGGCCGGCGGGGTCGCCGGTGGCGACAAAGGCCTCGTAGCCCACGGCCCAGTCGGCCTGGCCGCCGATGCAGACATAGGTGCGGATGCCGGGCAATTGGGTGCGCAGTTGCGCCACCACGCTCAGGTACTGCGCTTCGAAGACCAACACCGCCGGGCTGCTGTCGGCCAGCATCACCAGCATTTCAGGCCGTGCCAAGCGCCAGTTCACGCCGGCCAGGATGGTGGCGCCCCATTGCGTGGCGGCCATGACTTCGCCGAATTCGATGCAGTTCATGGCCAGCACGGCCACACGCTCTTGGCGCCGCGTGCCGGCGCGGTGCAGGGCAGACGCCAATTGCTTTGCGCGGGTCAGCAGTTCGGCGTGGCTGATCTGGCGCTCGTCCTGTACGTAGGCCGGCGTGCTGCCGAACCATTGGGCGTTGTGCGCCAGATCGTCGGCGAAGGACAGGGGCAGGTAGGTCTGCATCGGTCAGTCTCTTGATCGCGCGCTGGTTTCAGCCGCGCAGGCCAGGCAGGGCGGCTGCTACGGCGGCTTGCGTGCTCACGGTGCTGTACAGCGGCAGCAAGTGCTGCAAGACGAAGGCGTGGGTTTCGGCGCTGGCGCCGGCGATGCAGTCCTCGGGCACCAGCACCTGGTAGCCCAGGTCGGCGGCCGACACTGCCATGGTGTTGATGGCCACATTGGTTGATACGCCCACCAGCACCACGGTGGTTACACCCAGATGGCGCAGTGTGGTGTCCAGATCGGTGCCATTGAAGCCGTTGATCGAGAAGCGGCGCGACTGTATGTGGTCGCCGGGTTGCGGCAACAGACCCGCCACCGCTTCGACATCCACGCTGCCGATCTTCATGAAGCCCGTCTTCGCCGACCGTGCCATCAGCATGCTGGTGCGCGCCAGGTCGGCGTAGTCGGGGCTGTGTGCCACATGAAGATGCACCACCGGCTGCCCGGCCGCACGGAAAGCCGCCGCCAGCGCCGCGATGCGCGGCACGATGCCGCGCAACTCGGCTTGTTCGGCCAGGCCGTCAAAAGGCGATTGCCCGCGCTCGATGACGCCACGTTGGCATTCGCTGATCAACAGGGCGGCTCGGCGTCCGGGTTCCAGGCCTCGCAGGGTCATGCTCGTCTCCTTCATCGGCCTGCGCGTTCGCCGCACTGGCTTGGTGATTCATAATAACTGAAAGAGTGTCAGTTTCAAAGTCGGGCGACGTCGACGCGATGGGTCTGGCGTTTTCAGTCGCTACTTGCGCGCTTCACTTGCGCGCTTCACTTGCACCCGACACCCGCACAGGAGATTCCCGCCATGGCAGCACCAGCACCTTTCGCGCCGACCCTGGCCGCGCTCTTCGGCTTGCCGGGCCAGGTCGCCGTCGTCACCGCCGCCGGGCGGGGCATAGGCCGCGCGACGGCGCTGTGGCTGGCGCGGGCGGGTGCCAAGGTGGCGGTGTCGGACCTGGATGCGGCAGCCGCCGAGTCCACGGCGCAAGCCATCGCTGACGAAGGCGGCCAAGCGCTGGCGCAGACCTGCGACGTGGCGCTCGACGACGACCTGCAGCGCCTGGTCGATCGTGTGCAGGCCCAATGGGGCGGCATCGACAGCCTCGTGTGCAACGCCGGCATCTCGCCGCATGTGGGGCCGCTGGCGGCGGCCAGCGACGCGCACTACGCGCGCACGATGGACGTCAACCTGCGCAGCGCGTGGAAGCTGTGCAGCCTGGTCACGCCGGGCATGGTGCAGCGCGGCGCCGGGGCGGTGGTCTTCACCGCCAGCATCGCGGCCTTGCGCGGCAGTTCCGTGGTCGGCCTGTACGGCGTTTCCAAGGCCGGGCTGGTGGCGTTGGCGCGCAACTTGGCGGTGGAACTCGGACCGCTGCACGTGCGCGTGAATGCTGTGCTGCCTGGCATGGTCCAGACCGACTTCGTGCGCCCGGTCCTGGCCAACCCCGAGACCGCCGCGCGCCGGCGGGCGGCCACGCCCTTGCGCCGCTTCGGCCAGGCCGACGAGGTCGCGGCGACGGTGCTTTACCTGCTGTCGCCGGCCGGCGCTTTCACCACCGGGCAAGGCATCGTCGTGGACGGCGGCACTTTGATCACCGACGGTTCCTGACGGGGCCAGGCCTTATCCACTGTTGCGGCAATCAACAACTGACGTATAGTCAGTTTCTTGGGCAATGCGGCGAGCCAAGACGCGCTGGCCCGGCACAGGAGACTTTGTGAGCGACACCGATTCGACGGCCGACCTGCTGCGCGACGCTGCGGTCGACTTCCTGACCGGCCGTGCCGGCCGTGATCGCCTGCGGGGCTGGGTTGGCCGGCCGCGCCCGGTGGACCGTGCACTGTGGCGCGAAAGCGCTGCGCTGGGCTGGACCGGCGCGCTGTTGCCCGAAGTGCTGGGCGGGCTGGGCCTGACGCTGGCTGAGGCCGCCGTGCTGGCCGAAGAAGGCGGCCGCCATCTCTATGCCGAACCGCTGGTGGCCGCCGCCTTCCTGCCTGCCTTGGTGCTGGCTGCGGCCGCTGCAAGGCCGACGGGCCCGGCCGGAAGCGGCACTGCGGCGTTGGCGCCGTCGCTTGCGCACGCTCTGGCGCAGTCCCTCACAGACGGTGAACGCCTGCTGGCGCTGGCCTGGCAGGAAAGCGCCGGCACGTTGACCCTGGACGCGCCGCAATGCACGGTGATGGACGGCAGATTGACGGGACGCAAGTGCTTTGTGCAGGGCGCCGACGACAAGGCGACG
>Ga0136641_1001025_pt1 | contig 11703 bp, 11 predicted proteins | sample EliLak1302023Y_FD_115312 | JGI IMG/M metagenome (GOLD analysis project Ga0136641, IMG submission 115312) | Freshwater microbial communities from Elizabeth Lake, Yosemite National Park, California, USA - 13020-23Y | ecosystem: Environmental > Aquatic > Freshwater > Lake ...
AAAATTCCATCGACTGATTCTGCTTGCGCATACTGGTCCATCTGCGCAAAGCTGTCGTGCACGATGGTTAAACGTGGATCGTTGATTTGCTGTGCAACTGCAATCGCATCCAAATCCTTGTCGAAAGAAATCATGCGCGCGGAGGAAGGAAGTTGTTTGAGTAAGGCTTGTGTATGGCCGCCACGTCCAAACGTTCCATCGATTACTAGAATATTTTTTGTTGCGTTTTGTTTTTGAATGAGTGGGCCACTGGTTAGTGCCGTCACCGCCTCGGCCAGTAACACTGGGCGATGAGTCATGTTCATAGCACCCTGTCATCAAAAATTAAATTGCTTGAGTGCTTCAGGCATGCCTAGTGCAATCGCAGCCTGTTCTTTTGCAGTGTATGTAGCTGCGTCCCACAATTCCAAGTGACTGCCCATTCCAAGCAAAATCACTTCTTTTTCAATTCCTGCTGCTGTACGCAATTCGGGGCTCACCAAAATACGGCCAGCATTATCTAAATCAATTTCTGCGGCATTACCCAGAAAAATTCTGCGCCACCAGTGCGCATCCATTGGCAGTTGCGCAACTCGCGCTCTGAAACTTTCCCATTCAGGTCTTGGAAATAGCAAAAGGCAGCCATCTGGATGTTTTGTGAGCGTGAGGCGACCCTCACCTTGAACTAACAAGGCGTCGCGATGCTTGGCCGGAACTGACATTCGACCTTTTGCATCTAAATTGAGAGCTGACGCACCCTGAAACACTATTTACCCCACTTTTTCACACTTCCTCCCACTTTAGAGGATCGTGATAGGGGGGTCAAGTGTTTTTAGGTATTTTTTTGGGAAATTCTCTTGTGTTTACAGACACTTAGCGTCATATCTTCAGAAAATGCTGATAATAAAATAGCTACTTGAAACAATGGCTTGGAAAATATACTTAAGAATAGGTCTTAGCTATATGACTAGATAATGCATGAATATACTGTATTTAAAAACAGTAGTACTCAAGAAATATATCAAAATTAATCTGAAATTAAACCTTTGAATTAATTCGGACTTAATCTTCAATATCAGTCTTAAATTTTGTAAGCAGTTGTTGTCATCACTTTGGATATTGCTTGCATTACTGTCTGAATTGGCGCAGGCAGGGCTACTCCACCTGCGTGCAAGGCTGCTTGCCCATGCTTAATCTCATCCATTCGCATTTGATTAACAATTGCACGTGAGCGATGATCTTCTCCAGGCAATTTTTTGAGGTGGCTCTCAAGATGATTTTCAACTTGCTTTTCAGTTTCAGCAACAAAACCTAAACTCCACTTATCACCCGCTAAGCCTGCTGCCAAGCCGATCGCAAAAGATCCCGCATACCAAAATGGATTGAGATAACTGGTGTGTGAGCCAAGCTCTTTAAGGCGAGTTTCGCACCAGGCCAAATGATCTATTTCTTCTTGGCCAGAGTGATCAAGCATCTCTTTAATGTCTGAATTTCTGGCAACTAACTTTTGTGATTGATACAACGCTTGTGCACACACTTCACCAACGTGATTAATCCGCATTAAGCCAGCTGCATGTTTTCGTTGCTCTGAATCTAATGCTGCATTGGCCCCAAATTCAGAGCCAGGAGTAGGTCTTTGAGCATTAGCTCCCCCAACTACCGAGCGCAGTACGGTATCAAACTCAACAATGAGGCGGTCTATTGGGGTCATATATGGAAAATTAAACTAGAACTTCAGCTTTACAGCTTTGCTTAGTCTTTAATCCCAGCTCCGCCAACAGCTTACGGTCTTCTTCTGCCTCAGGATTACCGGTAGTAAGTAATTGCTCACCGTAGAAGATCGAATTAGCACCGGCCAAGAAACACATGGCCTGAACAGCCCTACCTAATTGTTGGCGTCCAGCTGATAAACGCACGCGAGCCTTAGGCATGGTAATGCGAGCTACTGCAATAGTTCTAACAAACTCCAAAGAATCTAGGGGTTTCTGATCAGCCAAGGGTGTTCCAGCAACAGGCACTAAGTGGTTGATAGGAACAGACTCTGGGTAAGGGCTCAAATTTGCTAAACGGGCCAAGAAAGCAGCCCGCTGTTCACGTGACTCGCCCATGCCCACAATGCCACCACAGCAAACAGACATACCAGCTGCACGGACATTAGAGATCGTATCTAAGCGGTCTTGGTAAGCGCGGGTAGAAATTACTGAACGGTAAAAATCTTCACTGGTATCGAGATTATGGTTATAAAAATCTAAGCCAGCCTCTTGAAGTGCCTGAGCTTGATCAGCCTCTAACATCCCCAAGGTGGCGCAGGTTTCTAGTCCCAAAGCTTTGACACCTTTGATCATCGCTGCCACTTTTTCAATATCGCGATCTTTAGGCTCGCGCCAAGCTGCACCCATGCAAAAGCGATTTGATCCTGCTGCTTTAGCAGCTCTAGCAGCCTGTAAAACCTCCTCCAAGCCCATCAACTTTTCAGCCTTAACGTCGGTGTCATAGCGCGCAGCCTGCGGGCAGTAGCTGCAATCCTCAGGGCAACCACCGGTCTTGATGGACAACAAAGTAGCTAACTCCACATCGCCTTCAGGGAAATTAATTTTATGAGTCTCTTGAGCCTTGAGCATTAATTGATCAAAAGGCAGGGCAAACAAGCCTTCAATTTCAGCCAGGGTCCACTCACCGGAGGCATCTACCTCTTTGCGTAAATTAGCCTTAGATTTAACTAAGGTAAGGGGTTTTTCAGTGGTTTGGGCGTCCAACATGGGCAAATTCCAGAAAATAGATCAATTCAAGACATAAACATAACAGATACAAGCCGGAAATTGGAAAAACTAGTGGTCAAATATCAAACATGAAGGTTATTTCTGACTTAAACCAACTCACTCTTGTTGATCGCAGCTTAGCTGCCGTTTGGCATCCCTGCACCCAGATGAAACATCATGAGTCCTTTCCCTTAATTGCCATTAGCAAAGGTAAAGGTCCTTGGCTCTATGACGAACAGGGAAATGCCCTGCTCGATTGCATCAGCTCTTGGTGGACCAATTTATTTGGCCACTCCAATCCTCGGATTAATCAAGCGATTGTTGAACAGCTGGAAAAAATTGAGCATGTCATGCTCGCCGGATTCACACACCCACCAGTGGTTGAGCTTTCTGAAAAGCTTTCCGCTCTGACAAATGGAAATTTAGGCCATGTCTTTTACGCATCAGACGGCGCATCTGCAGTAGAAATTGCTTTGAAGATGAGTCATCACTTTTGGCAACTCAATAGCAAGCCTCAAAAGAAAAAATTTGTCTGCTTAGAAAATGGCTACCACGGAGAAACTTTAGGGGCATTAGCAGTAACCGATGTTGCTATTTTTCGAGAAGCCTATGGATCACTCCTACAAGATGTATATACAGTGACATCACCCGATGCACGCAAAGCAAAAATGGATGAGAGTGCAGATGATGTTGCAAAACATGCGGCAGCTGAACTCGAGAAGTTATTCCAAGAAGAACATCAACATATTGCTGCCATCATCATTGAACCTCTGGTGCAATGTGCAGGACAAATGGCGATGTACTCGCCAGAATATCTTCGCCTCGTAAGGGGCTTGTGCGATCGCTACGAAATACACCTGATAGCTGATGAAATCGCCGTAGGTTGTGGTCGAAGCGGTCGGTTTTTTGCCTGTGAGCATGCTGACATCTGGCCTGATTTTTTAACCCTATCCAAGGGTATCAGTGGCGGCTACCTTCCCCTCTCGGTTTGTATGACCACTGATACGATCTATAGTGCTTTTTATAGTGATAAAACACAACAAGGCTTTTTGCATTCTCACTCGTATACTGGAAATCCACTGGCCTGCTCTGCAGCACTGGCCTGCTTAGCAATTTTTGAAACTGAGAATGTTTTAGCAAAAAATATTGAGCGTTCCCAAGATTTAGAAAATGCATTTGCTTGGGCAAAAACAGATTCTCGTATTGAGCACTGGCGCCAGCAAGGAATGATTCTGGCTTTCGATGTGAAGAAGGAAAGTATTAAAAATATAAGCGCCTTTCCGCGTGAAATGTTTGCCAAAGGGTTAGAAGAAGGGGTTTTGATTAGGCCAATCAGCAATACGATTTATGTTATGCCCCCCTACATCTTGTCCCCGATAGAGACTATGCAAATGGGGAAAGCTGTTGAACGTGCACTAGAGAAAGCTCTAGTATGACTGGCTCATTTAAAGCATTAAAACTCGCGCAAGAGCAAATTACAGACTTAGATGTGCAACTGCTCAAACGAAAATTACGTGTTACGGAATCGCCTTGCGATACTAATGTATTAATAGGGGGTAGGCAGCTGAAGGCTTTTTGTAGCAATGATTACCTTGGTCTTGCCAATCACCCAGAATTAGTGAGTGCTTTAGCACAAGGTAGCCAAAAATATGGTGTTGGTAGTGGTGCTTCGCATTTAATCAGTGGTCATAGCGCAGCACATGAGCTACTTGAAAAACAGTTAGCCTCTTTTCAAGAAAAACATATCAGTAAAGTGCGTGCCTTGTTTTTCAGTACTGGCTACCTCGCCAATCTAGCTGCCATTACTAGCTTGGCTAAACTGTCTCAGCGTGGCGATCTCAGTATTTATTCAGCCAAACTCAATCATGCATCGCTAATTGATGGAGTTCGATTAGCTAGCGCCCAAATGAATGCCGTGGTCAACTTATTCGACCATACTCAGCTTGCTTTATTAGCTGACGAACTCAGAAAAGATACAAAATCTATTAAGCTCATTGTCACTGATGGGGTCTTCAGTATGGATGGCGATCTCGCTCCTGTTAAAGACTTACTTCAGATAGCTGAACAATATGATGCTCTATTAGTAGTCGATGATGCGCATGGTTTTGGAGTGCTAGGCAAACAAGGCCATGGCATTTTAGAGCAAGAAGATATTCATTCTGATCGGATCATTTATATTGGCACCTTAGGAAAAGCTGCCGGTGTCAGTGGTGCCTTTATTTGCGCACAAGATTCTTTTATTGAATGGCTGATTCAAAAGGGTCGCCCCTATATTTACAGCACCGCAACCCCCCCTGCTATCGCACACACCTTACTCAAAAGCCTTGAGATTATCGAAAGCGCTGAAGGCATAAAGCGTCGTGAACAACTCAATCAGCTCATCAAAATTTGGCAAGATGAAATGATATTTACAAAATGGGAAAAGGCCTCCTCTTGTACGCCTATTCAACCAGTCATCTTGGGTAGCAATGCCAATGCACTCATGGCAGCAAAACTATTAGATGAGGCAGGCTATTGGATTCCAGCAATTCGTCCACCAACAGTACCTCTTAATAGCGCTCGCTTGCGGATTACTTTTTCTGCAAATCATACTTCTGATGATTTACGTAAACTTATCGCCACCTTAAAAAGGATTGAGCAAGAGGTGTATCAAAAGGTAACTCATGACTAACATGGGTGGCTTTTTTATCACAGGTACTGATACTGAGGTTGGTAAAACCCTAGTAAGCGGTGCGCTGATCCTCAAGTTGCGCGAACAAGGAAAAAAAGCGATCGGCTTTAAACCCGTAGTTGCAGGTACATATCAAAGTATCAGCGGCAAGATCCTCAACGAGGATGTGGAAACCTTACGAATTGCGTCCCAGCTAGCGCCAGGCCAATTGAACTTATCTCCTTATGTTTTAGATATGCCAGTAGCGCCGCATCTGGCTGCTGCCAATAAGGGTATTGCTATTGATCTCAATATCATCATGCAAGCACTTAGTGAAATTCAAAAACACAGTGATTGTCTTGTTATTGAGGGGGCTGGCGGATTTTTGGTTCCTTTAAATGACACGCAAGACCTGGGTGATCTTGCGCAGCAAATCGCTTTACCAATCATTTTGGTAGTTGGTATGAAGTTAGGCTGTATTAATCATGCATTACTTACACAAGAAGCAATCGAAGCGCGTGGATTAAAGATAGCAGGTTGGATTGCAAACTCTCTGGCAAATGAAATGTCTCTTTTAAAAGAAAATATTGCTACCTTGCAAGCAAAAATCAATGCACCCTTTCTAGGATTAATCCCCGTATTACCAAAAACACTGCAGAAATCTCATAACAGCCCCTATTCGATAGAAGCCCTCGATTTTGCTGCGCAGCACCTGCAAATAACGAGCAATTAAAGCCCCTAGAACAAGCCCTAAGGTGCAACTGGCGGGACTTTCAGATAAGATTGTGGAATGCATTTACTTCCTGAAATCCTCAATTCTGCAAACGCTATTCAAGCTATTCGTCGCAATATTCACGCTCATCCTGAATTACGCTACGAAGAAAAACGCACATCTGACTTAGTTGCAGAAGCCCTTTCCAGTTGGGGCGTTACGGTTTCCCGAGGCATGGGCAAAACAGGGGTGGTTGGTCGTCTAGATGGCGACTTAGGTCCTGGAAAAATGATTGGCTTACGTGCCGATATGGATGCACTCCCATTACAAGAGCATAATAATTTTGAACACACCTCTCGTAATCCTGGAAAGATGCATGCCTGCGGCCATGATGGTCACACTGCAATGCTTTTAGGTGCAGCACAGTACCTATCAAATCATCGTGACTTCCAAGGCACTGTGATATTTATTTTCCAACCTGCTGAAGAGGGCGGTGCCGGCGCGCGTGAGATGATTAAAGATGGACTCTTCAAACAATTTCCTTGCGATGCTGTCTTTGGATTACATAACTGGCCAGGCCTAGAAGAAGGTCACTTTGGTGTTACTGCTGGCCCAATGATGGCCTCAAGCAATGCTTTTGAGATCACCATCACTGGCAAAGGTGCTCATGCTGCTCTGCCTCACAACGGTGCCGACCCAGTTCTCACTGGAGCACAAGTAGTGTTGGGACTGCAAAGTATCATTACTCGCAATAAACGCCCTGTGGATGCGGCTGTACTATCAGTCACGCAGTTTCACGCAGGAGAAACTAGTAATGTAATTCCTGATAGCGCCTTTATCGGCGGCACCGTCAGAACATTTACCTTAGAGGTACTTGATTTGATGGAGCAACGTCTACGTGAAATTGCACACAGCATTGCAAGTGCATTTGATTGCAAAGCAGAAGTTACTTTCTCCAGAAACTATCCGCCTTTAATTAATCATGATGCTGAAGTTCACTTTGCCAGCGAGGTAATGAGTGAGGTAGTAGGCAAACAAAATGTGAATACTAATATTGATCCAACAATGGGCGCAGAAGATTTTTCCTTTATGTTGCTTGAAAAACCCGGATGCTATGTGTTTTTGGGTAATGGGGACGGAGATCACCGTTCCTTAGGTCATGGCATGGGTCCATGCCACCTTCACAATCCTTCTTATGACTTTAATGATGCATTGATCCCAGTGGGTGTGAATTACTGGGTAAAGCTAGCACAACGCTATTTAGAGAAAAACTAGATCTCCTAAGAATTGGTGAATTTAGCGGGGCGCTTTTCAATAAACGCTGCCATACCTTCTTTTTGATCATTCGTGCCAAAGCATGCATGAAATAAGCGTCTCTCAAAGTGCACGCCTTCTGACAGGGTAGTCTCATAGGCAGTATTGATACTTTCCTTAACCATCATTACTGTTAACAAAGGCATATCAGCAATACTTTTAGCAATTGCTTTTACTTCTTTCAATAAATCTGCTTGCGGGAAAACGCGGGCCACCAAACCTGCGCGTTCAGCCTCTGCTGCATCCATCATGCGACCAGTCAGAGCTAAATCCATCGCCTTAGCTTTAGAGATTGCACGTGGCAAACGTTGAGTACCACCAGCACCAGGAATAATTCCTAGCTTCACTTCTGGTTGAGCAAACTTGGCATTATCAGCCGCCATGATGGTGTCACACATCATGGCTAATTCACAACCACCACCAAGCGCATACCCAGATACAGCTGCTATGACAGGCTTACGAATCTTAGTAATCAGCTCCCAATTGCGCGTAATGAACGCGCCTCGATATACATCTTTAAAACCATATTTCGCCATGGAGGCAATATCTGCACCAGCAGCAAATGCCTTTTCACTGCCAGTCACAATCATGCAACCAATATTATCATTGGTATCAAAAGCAAGCAAAGCTGCCCCAAGCTCGTTCAATAACTCATCGTTTAGCGCGTTGAGAACCTCAGGGCGATTTAAGGTGATGGTGGCAACCTTGCCATCCACTTCAGTCAAAATTGTTTTGTAGCTCATTAATTTCTTTCTTTATAGATCCATCAATTAACGTGGTAACAATAACCACATCTTGCCATTTTGTTTCATACGCCCTGCAATTTCTCCTGCGGCATCACCTGAACCCCAATAATAATCAGCTCTGACACCACCCACAATTGCTTTCCCGGTATCTTGCGCCATCACGAGCTTTTGGATTGTTTGCCCACTTAAAGCCCTAGTGGTAGATAAAAATACGGGGGCACCTAATGGCAGCGCTTGTAAATCAACTGCAATACTACGCTCGGCAGTCAATGGCACGCCTAGAGCACCATCAGGGCCTAAATCCGCATCCATATTACTTGGTAATTCTTTGAAAAATACAAAGCGTGGATTGGCATTGAGCATGGTATTAATACGATCTGGATTGCGCTTGGCCCACTGAGAAATACCTTGCATGGTTGCTTCGCTGCGAGTGATGTCTTTGTGATCTAACAACCACTGCGCAAAAGATTTGAATGGTTGATCATTGGTGCCAGCAAAACCAAGACGGAGAATACGGCCATCTTCAAGACGAATTTTTCCAGAGCCTTGTATTTGCATGAATGCAGCGGCGACTGGGTCTTGCACCCACGCAATTTCAGAGCCTTGTAACATGCCTGAGCTCATTAATTCTGCTCGCGCAGGGGCTGGGCTAGGTTTTGTTCTGCGCCATACTTTAGGATAAGCGTAAAGCGGGACGTTATAAACACTCGTACGATTTAGCGAACCATTCATGACTGGTTCGTAATAACCGGTGATTAATCCTGTCTCAGTTCCGTTATAACTATTCCGAATTTCATATGCCTGAAAATTGCTTTCGAAATATCGTCGTACGGCCTGTTTATCTCGACTAGATATGGCTGCTGCCTGTGTGCAAACTGATCGCCAATTAATTTCGCTGCTGCGCTTACGTAAGGCATCACAGCTTTTGAGCCAAGCTGACCATGCCTGAGTTAAATCATCCTCCTCCCATCCCGGTAATGCTTGCCAAGATACGGCAGTAAAATTAGCTATTGGTGAGTTATATGACGAGGTATTTACGCTCGCAGCAAAGGTGGGGCGATTGCCAGATCCACGAGTCGGGGGAGTTGAGCAAGCAATAATTAAGCTTGGAAGCAAGATAGCGAATACACTTAGTCGAAATAATTTAAATTTAGAAATCATGATTGCCAATTTACTTGATGAATACCCAATGCTGCTCTTTGTAATCGAAGGCGCTATCGCTTTGGGACTGTTACTGTTTATTGTCCTATGGACGGGCAAAGGAAAAAAATAGTTTTAAGCACTTTGCTCTAATGTAAGGTTCGGGGCATCACCAAGGCAAATTCAGGAATTGGTGCCTGGAAAAACTGTGCTTCCTCGGTCACGCAAAAATACTCGCCCCGCATGGTTCCTGCCGGCGTAGGCAAGGTCGCCCAACTGGTGTACTCAAATTGCTCCCCTGCACGCAATAAGGGTTGTTGGCCAACCACCCCTAAACCACGTACCTCCTGGACATCATTGTCCCCATCGGTAATGAACCAATGGCGGGCAATGAGCTGAATACTAGCGGTGCCCGCATTACGAATGGTGACCGTATAAGCAAAGGCAAATTGACGATTATCGGGGTCAGATTGCTCTGGAAGGTACTGGGCTTTGACCGTAATGCTAATTTCATGAGGATTCATGCTCGAATTCTGCTCCATCCCAAGCCCAACTGCAAGCTAGAATCTAGGGATGGAAAGCCAAAAATCACCTTCAAATCGTCAATTCGTCATTGCCCCCTCCATTCTCTCGGCTGACTTTGCCTGCCTTGGCAAGGAAGTTCAAGATGTTCTGGCGGCCGGTGCCGATTGGATTCACTTTGACGTGATGGATAACCACTTTGTTCCTAACCTCACAATTGGTCCACTAGTTTGTGAGGCTATTCGGCCGCATGCCATGAAAAATGGCAAACCTGCAATGATTGATGTTCACCTCATGATTGAGCCTGTGGATCGCATCGTGCCCGATTTTGCAAAAGCCGGTGCAAACATCATTAGCTTTCACCCTGAGGCAAGTCCACACGTCAATCGCACTCTCAATTTAATTCGTGATCAAGGCTGTCAAGCAGGTCTTGTATTGAACCCTGCAACACCACTTGATCATTTAGATAACACCCTGGAATTACTCGACTTAGTTCTACTCATGTCAGTCAATCCAGGATTTGGTGGCCAATCTTTTATTCCAAGCACGCTGAACAAGATTGAGCAAGTTCGAGTACGCTTAGATCGTTATGAAGCTCAAACAGGTCGCCATATTCTTCTTGAAGTGGATGGCGGAATCAAGATAGATAACATCGCACAGGTTGCGCAAGCGGGTGCCGATACCTTTGTTGCTGGCTCGGCTATTTTTGGAAAAGAGAATTACACCCAAGTGATTGAAGCAATGCGTACTGAATTAGGAAAGACTGGAAAATCCTAATGCAGCAAGAAGAATTTAATGCCCTCGCTAAACAGGGTTTCAATCGCATTCCTCTTGTCAAAGAGGTTCTTGCTGACCAAGAAACGCCGCTATCGCTCTACGTCAAGCTGAGCCAAGCCTTTGGTGAGAAAAATACCTACCTACTGGAGTCTGTCTTTGGTGGGGAGCGTTTTGGTCGCTTCTCCTTTATTGGCCTACCTGCGAAAACGATTATCAGAACGGTTGGCACACCCTCTTTGCCAGTCAATGAAGTGCTCACTAACGGAAAAATAGTCGAAAGTAATACCGATAACCCGCTGGACTTTGTGGACGCTTATTTCAAACGTTTCAAGGTTGCTGTTCAATCAGGTCTTCCGCGATTTTGCGGTGGTCTCGCTGGCTACTTTGCTTATGACACTGTAAGGTACATCGAATCACGCTTAGCGAAGCATGATTTGCCAGATGAACTCGGTCTGCCTGATATTCAACTCATGCTCACTGAAGAGTTAGCAGTGATTGATAATGTTGCTGAAAAAATTCACTTCATTGTCTATGCAGACCCCAGCATTGCGAATAGCTTTGAAAAGGCGCAAGATCGATTAAAGGAATTACTCACCTGTCTTAGTAAGCCAGCTAATATGCCGGCATCATTACCAAGCACCAAGACAGATTTAATTCGTAAATTTAAGGCTGCAGATTTTGAAGCGGCAGTTCGCAAAACCAAAGAATATATTTTGGCTGGCGACTGTATGCAAGTTGTGATTGGTCAGCGAATTAGTAAGCCCTTTACTGATTCACCGCTAGCACTATATAGAGCACTCCGCTCTCTGAACCCATCGCCTTATATGTATTTTTACGACTTTGGCGATATGCAAATTGTGGGTTCGTCTCCAGAAATTTTGGTTCGCCAGGAAAAACGTGCGGCAGAAAAAATTGTGACTATTCGTCCCCTTGCTGGAACCCGTCCACGTGGTGCTAACCCAGAGGAGGATGAACGTTTAGCGAAAGAGTTACTTGCAGATCCTAAGGAAATCGCTGAGCACGTCATGCTAATTGACCTTGCTCGTAATGACGTTGGCAGAATTGCTAAGACAGGATCGGTAAAGGTCACTGACTCCATGTCCA
>Ga0136641_1001026_pt1 | contig 11701 bp, 5 predicted proteins | sample EliLak1302023Y_FD_115312 | JGI IMG/M metagenome (GOLD analysis project Ga0136641, IMG submission 115312) | Freshwater microbial communities from Elizabeth Lake, Yosemite National Park, California, USA - 13020-23Y | ecosystem: Environmental > Aquatic > Freshwater > Lake ...
AATGAGTACAGCTGTACCTATAATCGTTGGTGCTTCTGGTCTTAAAGCTTTAGAAGAACAACAAAAATACTTAGATGAGCAAGCAAAAAATGGTGCAATGAGTAATGCCGAATACAATTCTGCTAAAGCAAAAATTGATGAACAAGTTGCCGCTGCAAATAAAACTTTATCAGCAAATCCATTGCATATAAGTGAAGATACATCCAATATAAATAATGGTCCTACGCTTTATTCTAAGAGTAATAAAACTTTGTATGACAAACCTTTTGGAAGTGCTACTTTGTATGCCGCTGGTGGTCAAGTGCAAACAAATAGTATGTCAAATCCCCCAGATGATCAAACTCAACAACCTAATCAAACCCCAATATCTCAAATAGGTTCTTCAAATCCTTACAATGGGCTTCAATCGCTATTTGCTGGTTTACAAAGTTTTAATACCAATCAACAACAAAACCAACAAGTACAGAAACCTTTTCAAATGTTTTCTGAGCCACAGCAAACTGCTCAAACCTTTCCACAACCAACCTCTAGTAGTGGATTTGCAAAACAACTAGATTCTGGTACGGGCGGAAGTTTTGGTGGTGGTAATAATGCCTTTCCATTAGAAGGTCAATATGGCATTATTAAAATGGCTGCTGGTGGTATGGCACCAAGGTTCTTATCAGGTGGCGGTGATGGTATGAGTGATTCTATTCCAGCCAATATCAATGGAAGCCAAGAAGCCCGTCTTGCTGATGGTGAGTTTGTAATTCCAGCAGACGTTGTTTCTCATCTAGGTAATGGTTCTTCCAAAGCTGGTGCAAAACAATTATATTCAATGATGGATAAGGTACGTCAAGCACGTACTGGTCGTAAATCGCAAGGTAAACAGATTAACCCACGCAAATACTTAGCTGCGTAAAGGATAGAATATGGCAACAACTACTTCGGTCTCGTCAGCCTTAACAGACGTACCAGATATATTAAAACCATACATTACTGGTGCTGGCGGTGTATTACCTACAGCTCAAGGTATTGTAGGTCAAACTTATGATCAAAGATATGGCAATGCTTTAAATCAAGCTGGTTTAGCAGGTGCTGGTCGTGTTGCTTCTTTAGCTCCTATGCAAGAGCAAATAGGAAACCAACTATCAACAATGCAAGCTCCTAGTCAATTTGCCCAAGGAGTTGGAGCTGTTAATCAGGGACTTTCTGCGTTGAATCAATCAGTAAATGCTTATGGAAATGTTGGAAATGTAAACAACCAAAACTTAAATCAATATCAAATGAGCGCGGCTCCTAATGTTGCTGCTACAAGTCTTAATAATTACCAAATGAGCGCGGCTCCTAATGTTGCTGCTACAAGTCTTAATAATTACCAAATAGCAGCTCCCCAAGATGTTAATGCTCAAAATCTAACAGCATACCAGATGCAAGGACCTGATCAGTACACTGGTAATCAAGTCTCTCAGTATGCATCCCCATATATGCAACAAGTTGTTGAAATACAAAAACAAGAAGCTTTACGTGATGCACAAAGACAATTGGTTGGGGCTAATTTAGGTTCTGCACGTCAAGGAACTTATGGCGGTGCTAGAAACGCTCTAATGCAATCTGAAGCTAATCGTAATTTACAAACTCAAATGGCTAACATCCAAGCTACTGGTAGTCAAAAAGCTTTTGAAAATGCACAAAATCAATTTAATACTTATCAACAAGCTAACCAAGCTACTAGAAACGCTAACTTACAAGCTCAGTTGGGTGTACAACAATTAGGTTCTGGTCAAAACTTGCAGGCACAGTTAGCCAACCAAGCGGCTAATCAAGCAAGAGATTTAGCTAATATGCAATCATTTTTAGGTGTTCAGCAATTAGGTTCAGCACAAGATTTACAAGCACGTTTGGCTAATCAAGGAGTTGAACAAGGAGCTAACCAAGCCAATTTGCAGGCTTTGTTAAATGTTCAACAGTTAGGTTCAGCACAAGATTTACAAGCACGTTTGGCTAACCAAGGAGTTGAACAAGGAGCTAACCAAGCCAATTTGCAAGCTTTGTTAGGTGTTCAACAGTTAGGTTCTGCTCAAAGCATGGAAGCTCAAAGAGCAAACCAAGCTGCCGCTTTGGCAAGAGCTCAAGGTTATGGTCAGGCTGGTCAAGCATTTACTCAATCAGGCTCTACATTAGGTGCATTGGGTACTGCTGATCAAGCCGCGCTAATGGATATCCTAAAAGCAAAAGGTGCTTATGGAGACTTACAACGCAATGTCCAGCAAAACCAATTAGATGCTCAATACAATGATTTAATGACTAAATTAAATCAACCATTAACTAATGTGGAAATTATGAACAACTTGGCTCGTGGTGTTCCATTGACACAAACTGGAACTACTACATCTACGACAACCCCTCCACCAAGCTTTGCTAGCCAACTTGCTGGTACAGGGTTAACTGGATTGTCTCTCTATAATATGTTTGGAAAGCCATAATATGAGTATTCTTAGCGCTATTAAAGAGACTGCTCATCAGTCTGACAACATCCTTGATTTAGCTAAATTGCCACAAGCATTAATTATGCAAATGGCACAAAGAGGTGATATTCCTAAAGACATGGTTATGCCTATCTTAGGTAAAAAAGCGGAGATGGCTGAATCCACAGCAAAGATGCAAGCTGCTAAACAATTAGCCGCACAAGGCGGAACACAGCCTACTGTAATGGAAAAGTACATGGGTGAGATTGCTCAAGCTGAACATCCAGCTCCTATGCAAGCTTTTCAACCAATGGCTCAACAGATGCCACAACAAATGGCGCAACAACCTATGCCACATGGCCCAGAAGATGTTGGTATTGCTAGCCAAGCTACTCAACCTATGGGTATGGCTGGCGGTGGCATTATTGCCTTTGGAGATGGCGGTGGCGTAGATGATGAAGAAGATTTAGCTTATGACATGGCTAGAGAAGATGCTGATATGAATATGGGATCTTCAATTGGCGATATTTATAAGATGGCTAGACATGGCATTAAGGGTTTAATGAGCAAACTACCGCAGTCTTATGAGGCTGCAAAAGCCAAAGTAGCGTCTTACGCTATGCCAGAAAGTAAAAAAAACGGTCATCCATTAGAGGCTAGGGCAGTTGAAAAAGCTAACATGGTTGGCTTAGATCCCCGCTTAATGCTTCATGCTTTACAAAAAGAATCTGGAGGATTAAAAGATCCAGCTACCGCTATGTCTAAAGCTGGCGCTTATGGTCCAATGCAATTAATGGCTGGAACTGCTAAAGAATTAGGTGTAGATCGTAAGGATGTAGATCAAAACCTATATGGCGGTGCTCTATACCTTAAGCAGATGCTAGATAAATACAAAGATCCACAGTTAGCTTTAGCTGCGTATAACGCAGGCCCAGGACGTGTAGATAAAGCTTTGCGTTCACAAATGGGCATCTCAGCTTTGCCTAGAGAAACTCAAAGCTATATGAAGTATGCCCAAGGTGGAGAAGTTTATCACTTTGCAGAAGGCGATTATGTAGATCCAATGATGGGTATTCCTTTGGTCACAGATCCGGGTATGGGTTCAATTCAAAGCGCCATTACAGGCTCTCCAGAAAATCTTTTGGCAAATGGCAAGATTACCTCTAAAGAATATGATGATATTCAAAAGCAAAAAGCTGCTGCAAATCCAGCGCCCAAGGAAGCTCCAAAAATAGAAGCTAGCGGTAAGGACTTACAAAGTATTTTTGCCAACCATACTGCACAGCAACAAGCTAATCCAGAACGTGATATGTTTGCGGAACGACTTGCAGACTATGCACAAACCCGTTCTGAGAATAAAGCAAGCGCTAAAGAAGATAAACATCTTGCTCTGTTAGCCGCTGGTTTAGGTATGCTTGGCGGTACATCTCCGTATGCTATGGTTAATATTGGTCAGGGCGGATTGAAAGGTGTAGAAGCTTTATCTGCATCCAAAGCTAGGCGTGTTGCTGAACAAAATGCATTATCTAATGCAGAACTTAAAACGCTTTACTATGGTCAAGAGAATAAACGTAAGCAAACAGCTTTAGCTGAAGGTATGCGTGATAAAGAACTTGATAACTTAGCTACTTATGATGCTAAATTGCGTAAACAGTTCTTTATGGATGGTGTAACACCTAGCGCAAAACAACTTGAAGCATATGAAATGGCTAAAAGAAATGATCCGTTGTATCAATTATTAACTAAAAATGCAGGAGTTTATAGTGCAGCACCATCTGCACCAGTATTGAACTACAATCTTAAATCAAGATCATTAAGTCAATAAGCTTATGCCAATTGTAAATGTAGAAGGAATTGGTCAGGTCAATTTTCCTGACTCAATGTCGCCTGAGCAAATTACCAATGCTATCCAGCAGGATATTCTTCCGCAATATCCAGAAATAGGGGCAAAACAAAGCCGTACTATGGGCGAGATTGGCAAGGATGTTTTGGCTGGTCTTGGTTCTGGACTTGGTTCATTAGCGCAGTTTCCGGGGCAAGTCTATGGATTAGCAACTGGAGATATGGATCAGGGCGGTCTACAGCAATTAGGTCGTAATCTACAGCAATATTCTGAAGAAGCTAAATCAGCCCCTATTAAGGCTAAAGAAACACTAAGAAGTCAAAAAATCTCACAGGCTGATGGATTTTTTAGTCAAGCTGGTGTAGCTATTGCTGAGACATTAAAAGATCCAGCACTCCTATCTTCATTTGTCTTTGAGCAAGCTCCTCAGTTAATAGGAACTGCTGGTGGTGGATATGCTACTAAACAGGGCGTAAAGCTCTTAATGCGTAATGCCACAGAAGAAGTTCTAGCCAAATCTGGTACTCGTGGTGCTATTGCTACTAGCGCAATCATGCAGGGCGCTGATATAGGTACAGATACCTATGAGCGCATCTTTAATGAGCGAATGATGCAAGGCTACCCAGAAGCACTAGCTCGTGAAGAAGCTCTTGCTGGTGGTCGTAAAGCAGCCGTTGAAGCAGCCGCATTAACTGGATTAACATCCATAGGTCCAGGCGCAAGCATTGAAAGAGCATTGACTCGTGGCGCAGCTGGAGCACCCAAGACAGGCATTATCAAAGGAACATTAGGCGAGATTGTTGGTGAGTCCGTTGAAGAGGGCGGTGGTAAGTTAACCTCTAACATTGAGTTCCAGAAGGTTAAGCCAGAAGCTGATCTTATGGAAGGTGTGGGCGCGGCAGCTGGTATGGGCGCTCTTGGTGGTGGATTATTTGGATTGCCGTCTAGCTTTGTTAACAAGGCAAATGCAGTTGAATTAGAGCGTGCCAAGAAGATGGTTGAGGATGCTAAGAAAAGAGCAGCCGAAAACAAGCAACCAGAAGAAGTCCAGCTACAACTTGGATTTGATCCAAATGTAGAAGGCAGTGGTGTTTATACCCCTATTATCGTAAACCCTGATGGTACTACTACATTTCCTAGTGAGAAGAACCAGTTTGCGCAAGTAGTCCCCAATGAATTATCAGAAACAGGAATGGCTGAAAAGTATGGCATTCCTACTCCAGAGCAGTTAAAAGAACGCACATTTGATGCGGACACTATTAAGTCTTTTGGTATCAGTCCTAAAGCCAACATTTATAAAAATACAGATGTGCTTGGTGCCGACATAGTTGATCCAACTCAAGCAGCTAAAGTCAAGACAGAGCTAGAGGGATACCTTAAAAAGTACCCTAAAGCTAATCCTAAGATTCGCCAAAATATTATGAACTATCTGGCACGACCAGAGTTTCAACCTAGACCTATTGAGCCTACTCAAATAACTGAAGCGTCTATTACTCCGCAAGCGGATCAAGATGCCGCTAAACAACGGTTAATTGATGGCTTTAAGAACCGCCCAGAGATTAAGAAGATCTATGAGGAGTACGACAAACTTATGGCAGCTAAGGATGCTGATAAAGCAGCCCTTTCAGCGTTTAATAATGTAGTCACACCAGAAACTTTAAGGAGCCTAGGATTCCACCCAGCTTCAACATTATTTCAAGACCCAGAAGTACTTAATGCCGATTTGACTAATCCAGAGACGGCTGACCAAATTCGTGCCAAATTGATGGCTGTTCAGTCTCAGACTAAGAGCAAGACGATTAAAGACAACATTGATAAGTATCTTAATCGTAGCGAGTTTATTACCCCAAGATTTGTTGAAGACTACTTAAATCCGCCAAGAACTGAGAACGAACAGGGCTTAGATCACTTTGTATTTACGGATGCTGAAGGAAATATTCAGTCTAAGTACGGCACGATCTTTGAAAAGAATGGCAAGAAGTACGTCAAGTACCCAGAGAACAAAGGTCAAAAGGGTGGAGAGCGTGAGCTTACCGAGAATGTAGCGGTTAATCCAAACCCAGACCAGATCGAGTTAATGAGCTTGTACAAAGCTAAAGAAAACCTCATAAAGGAGCCAGACGACTTTAAACAATGGCTAATGACTTATGGGGTTAATTCCAAAGAAAGAGCTGATCTTGGCTTAGAAACCCGTGTTCCACATCGAATGTTTAGGGATGATGGATTTGGTATAGATGACCTTGTTCTTGCAGCTATCAATGACGGAGTATTAACTGAAGCAGACTTTAACCAAGACACTAGTGTTGGTGGCGTTGAAAGTATGCGTGACTATATTCGCCGAGCATTGGCTGGTGAGTTTATCCCTACGCTAAACAATACCCGCAACATGATGGATTTAGAGCATCTTCAGAATCGTATTGATAATCTAGAAGATAGAGTTAAAGGTGCTCCAGAAGAGGTTGTAGCAGAACAGGCAACAGAAGAAAATCCTGACGCAAAGATGGAGATTCCTAAGACTCCTTATGCTGATAAGTTCATTAAAGATTCTAAAAAATTAACAAAAGATATTCGTGCCGCATTAGACAAGATGGGTCTAAAGGATGTTGGAGTTAAGTTTGAAGATGCTATGCAAAGACGTATTAAAGGCGAAATGACCGCTATTAATGGTGAATACTTTGACAAAATGATTGAATTGTCATTGTCTGGAGATAACATCTTCCGCACTATGAACCACGAAGCCCTTCACGCCATGAAGGATTTAGGCTTCTTTTCTGAATCTGAATGGAAAACTTTAGAAAATAAAGCCCGTTCAGAGTGGATGAATAAATATAAGATTGCCGATAGTTATTCTAAAGAGTCTGAGGAAACTCAATTGGAAGAAGCTATTGCCCATGCGTTTGCTGATATGCAAACCCAGCCAGCACCAATCAAATCCATGATGTCTAGAGTAGTCAATTTTCTTAAACGTATTGGAAACTGGCTTCGTGGTAATGGATATACAACTGCAGAAGATATATTTAGCAAAGCAGCTACTGGAGAGCTAAAAGCTACTAAAGAAGCAACCAATAAAGCTCGTTCTGAAACCAAAAAATCAAATAATGTTGTAGATTTTAATAAGTTTAAAGCAGATTCAGAGGATGCCGTTGCAAGAAGTAATCCAATGATTATGGAGTCATTAGATGCTCTATTAAATGAATTGCAAAAAGTTTATGATCAAAACTTAATCAATGATAAAGATTTAAATGAGTTAAGGGAAAAATTTGCAAAATATGATAATGATCCCTTAATGGCTATTTCAGCAATAAAAAGAAAGGTCAATGAAGTTACCAAACGACCTAAGTTTGAAAAGAAAATTAAAGCATCATTTGAAGGTGTAGATGAGGCTTATGCTGAAGCTATTCGCAAACAGTTCACCCAAGAAGAAGCCACCGTAGGTCAGAAGTTTGAGAACCTTAAGAGCAACTTTTTTGAGAAGATGGTTACTGGCGTGTTTGATGAGTTCCGGGCAATTAAAAAGTACACCACCGAAGGCTATATGATGGCTCGTCTGTCTAAGTCTATCGATGGCGGTTTGCAAGGATTGTTGGAGCACGGACAGGTTTACCTTAAAGACGGTGCTTTAGATGTTCGTCCAGACACTAAAGGGCTATTAGAAATCCTTGAGCCATTAGGTGGTGAAGTAGATCAATATCAGATTTGGAAGGCTTTAACTCGTGATTCCCAGATGCCAGCCGATAAGCGCTCATTTGATGCTGATTTAGTTGCTGGTCGGGATAACCTTACTAAGGGGACTATAGATGGCAAATCCCGCAAAGAAGTCTATGAGAAAGCTAGATTAGAAGAGAACCAATTAAATAAGTCTGTTTTGGATGTAGCCTTAGAGACTGGCTTAATTGATCGCCAGGCATATCAGGTATTCTCAAATGATATCAACTACATTCCGTTCTATAAGATGATGGAAGATGGCGATGTTAATTCCGTTAATGCTTCTTCTAAGCTTACTGGTCAGTATTTCTCTAAAGCACTTAAAGGTGGAGAGAAGAAAACCAATGACTTAATGGAGAATGTCCTCTTAAACTGGTCTCATATCCTGTCTGCCTCTATGAAGAATCAGGCAGCATTTAAGACTGTTGAAGCAGCTGAGTCTATGGGCGCGGCTGTTAAATCCAGACCAATGGATGGCAAGTACCCACCAGATACAGTTAAGGTTATGGAGAATGGTAAGACTGTTCATTACACATTAACTGATCCAGACCTTGTAGATGCCATTTCTACCATCTCTTATTTAGGCCCTAAATCTGCCTTCTTGGATGTAGCAAAAGGCTTTACCAACGCACTGCGCTACGGTATTACATTGTCCCCAGCCTACAAGGTACGCAACTTAATTCGAGATTCTTTGCAGTCTGCAGCCGTATCTGAGCTAGGTGCAAATATGTTTGACAATGTTTACAACGGCTTAAGAATGACTAAGAAAGGTGATCCAACCTTTATGTCAGCCTTAGCTGGTGGCGGTATCTTTGAAATGGGTACTGCCCATGAAGGTGATCAAGCTAAGTTAATTAAGCGTTTGATTGACAAAGGTGTTAGAGAAGCCACAATCCTAGATACCCCAGAAAAGATTAAAAGCAAGCTTCAGGATCTTCTAGATTCTTATAACGAATTAGGTAACAAGTTTGAGAACGCTAACCGCCTAGCACTCTATAAAAAATTAATGGATAGTGGTAAGTCACACCTAGAAGCTTCTTATGCGGCCCGTGACTTAATGGACTTCTCCATGCAAGGTCAGTTCCGTGCAATCAAAGTCATTGGTTCTGTAGTCCCATTCTTTAATGCCCGCTTACAAGGTCTTTATAAGCTTGGGCGTGATGGTATTACTCCTACCTATCGTGTAATCTGTAACGCTACTACGGGTAAACCCTTACAGATTGGTGATAAAGAAAAAGCCCAGCGTTTTATGGTGATGTCTTCTGCTATCGCTATGGCTTCTATTCTCTTATACGGAGCATACAAAGACGATGAAGACTTCCAGCGCAGGGAAGGTTGGGATCGGGATAATTTCTGGTGGTTTAAGATTGGCGAGACTCAGTTTCGCATTCCTAAGCCATTTGAAATTGGTGCATTTGGAACCATTGCCGAGCGCACCTATGAGCAGATCGCAGATGACAGCGTAGAAGGTAAAGTATTTGGGGAGCGTTTAAATCATATCCTAATGGATACTTTCTCTCTTAATCCAATGCCACAGATGATTAAGCCTTTAATTGACCTTTATGCTAATAAAGACAGCTTTACCAGCGCACCGATTGAATCTGCTGGTATGGAACGCCTATCCAAGCAAGAGCGTACTACCAACAAGACTAGCGGTGTAGCTATAGCGCTAGGTGGCGTATCTGAGGGCGCGGCTAAGATCCTGACATTTAACCCAGATGCCCAAGGGTTTTCCCCAGTACAAATGGACTATGCTATTAAGGCATATCTAGGATGGCTGGGAGCAACCGCTGTCTCCACCGCAGATTTGGCTGTAGAACCATTTAAAGAGGGCACACGGGTGCGTCCGCCAGTCATTGATACCCTGGCTATGGGATTCATTAAAACGGAGCCACAGACCCAATCTAAGTATATGACTCAGTTCTATGAGAATAATGCCCGGTTACAGTCTGCTTTAGCGGATATGCGTCACTATGCTGAGTTGGGAGACATGGAGAAAGTAACTAAGATCCTAGAAGAAAAAGGCGATGATATTGCCCTATCTAAGGTTTACGACAAAGCTACCAAACAGTTGGCTGAATTGCGTAAACAGAGCCGTAGAATCGAGCAGGATAAGGAGCTACCTACAGATGATAAACGGGCTGAAATGAATCGTATAAAGATTTTAATGTCTGATATTGCTAAAGAAATGGAAGGAATTAGGAAATCAAGGTAAGGTAGCCATTTTCAAATAACCAGCCAATAGTTTTGCGGTGTGCTTCTTCCCATGTTTCAATACGTTCAGCCTTGGAGAGCTTGGTGCCCTGGTCGATTTCCGTATGACACGTAAAGCACAAGGCTGCGCATCGATAATCATGCGCTTTAAGTCCTCTACCCTTACCGTCTCGAAGCTGATTGGAATGTGCAGCCACAATTGTGCCGTCAGATCGACCACACGCCTGACATGGGGATTGTCGTAATACATCTAATAATTTCCTATTTCTGTACATTTTTTATTATAATTTCAAAGGTTTACACACAATTTATATATTAATGTATTAAGATGTGGGTGTTCACAAACCTTACTAGGAATATACATGAAACATTCCAAAGAGTCCGATCAAGAATTTATTAAATTGTGGAAACAATTGGGTAGTCCTACTTTAGTTGGTAAGAAGATGGGAATGAATCCCAGAAGTACATTAAGCAGAAGAAGAAACCTAGAAATACGTTATGGAATAGAACTTCCTACCACTAATTCTCAGCGTGATGCAAAAAAAGAAAAACCTAAAAAAATAGATTTAGCAGCTCACAATGTCCGCAGAGGCATTGATATAAATAAAGTAAAAAAAGTAATTGTATTTTCAGATGCCCATTTTACAGACGAAACTACTACAGCATTTAAAGCACTCATTAAGTTTATCAAAAAATTCAAGCCAGAAGTTATTATTTGTAATGGCGATGCGTTTGATGGACAAGTTCTCAGTCGTTTCCCTTCAATCAATTATGATGCAAAGCCCACAGTTTTAGAAGAACTAGAATCCTGTCGTTGGCACCTTGGAGAAATTGAAAAGGTTAGACCAGCTGGATGCCGTTTAATCTGGACATTGGGTAATCACGATATGCGTTACGAATCCTGGCTAGTTAATAAAGTTCCAGAATACTCTGGAGTCGATGGCTTTTCTCTTAAGTATCACTTCCCCAACTGGGAGACTTGCTGGAGCTTTTGGATAGGCGAAGATACCGTTATAAAGCACCGTTTTAAGGGTGGCCGCACGGCTGGTTATAGCAATTTGGTTGCAGCGGGGAACACGAACATCATTACAGGCCATACGCACGTGCTCTGTGTCAGCCCCATTAGTAATTACCAAGGAAACTTTTTTGGCGTTCAGACTGGATGCCTAGCTGACCCAATGTCTTCTACTTTTGAATATTGTGAAGATAGCCCTAAAGACTGGCGTTCTGGATTCGTAGTGCTGTCATTTGCCGAAGGTCGTATGTTAATGCCAGAGCTAGTAATGGTATGCGGAGAAGATGAAGTTGATTTTAGAGGTGAAATCATAACAGTATGAAACTAACACCAGCAATTCTTAAAAATTTATATTGTGCTATCTACTGCATGAAGCCGTTTGATCGCTGGAATATGCCCCTTCCAGAAGAAGTTAATTTTGTTGTAGATCAAGACCCAGAGACAATGGGAACTTATTACTATGACGATGGCGGAGAT
>Ga0136641_1001028_pt1 | contig 11681 bp, 10 predicted proteins | sample EliLak1302023Y_FD_115312 | JGI IMG/M metagenome (GOLD analysis project Ga0136641, IMG submission 115312) | Freshwater microbial communities from Elizabeth Lake, Yosemite National Park, California, USA - 13020-23Y | ecosystem: Environmental > Aquatic > Freshwater > Lake ...
ACCCACTGATCATTTTCCGTCCGGACTTAATGCCTGACTTGAGGTGAAAGGGGAGCACCGTTCCTAGTGCGAGAGTGGCTAGCATGGCGCCAATTCCATGTAGCACCAATATATTGTGTGCTCCGAGGGTTGTTCGCTGAATCTGAAATTCATGACCAAGTAGATAGAGACTGCCAGTGATAGAGCAGGCAAGCATGCTGCTAATGACAAATAATCTTTGCCAACCTGGCATCTTTCCTAAGCGGCTCATGCAGCAATCCTGATGGCTTGTGCGGAGAAGTGATTAAAGCAGGGATGATCATCATTCTTGGATAAGGCGAATACCTTGGTTAGCGCATCGGCATAAACACATTGATTTGCCACAATAGAGGAAGACTCGGAAAAATCAGCGTGGATGTCAGAATCGCTCTTGGCCAGAGGATTAATGATGTGACTATGTTTACGATCTCTTTTAGAAAAGTACAAACTGCTAGTGGCAATCGCGCCATTATGGATGCTACCGATTTCAATTAACTGGCCTGGACTTTTTGGATGACGAATGTGAACTGGTCTTGGAGAGCTGCCAAAGACACGAAGATCACCACCCGCATTAACGCACCCAGACTCTACTCCATTGATTCTCAATACTTCCACAGCCTGATCTACAGCAAAGCCTTTAGCAATGCCCCCAAGGTCAAGGCAGAGAGGCTTTGAGGATGTAATTAGCATGGGGGTGATGAATTTAATATCTTCGATGCCGCCGAACTGATATTGCGCAAGATCGAGGTGCTGCGGTAATAAGCCGGCTGCTACTAGTCGATGACCAATCCCACAATTAAATAAGCCATTAGATTGTGTGTAAATCTCATGAGCAATATGCAGTATCTGTGCGGTCCAAGGGTGGATTGTAATTGGTGAAAGGTGTGATCTTTGGTTGATGGCGTTGAGCTCACTCAGGGGATTATGAAAACTCATGAGGTGTTGGACTAGCTTAATGGTGGCAAAGGCCTTATCAATTGCACTGAGATGTTCATCTTGGTCAACCGAGATCTCGACAAATGTCCCGAGAAGGGCTTGGCAGCGTGTCTTCATTTAGCTTTTAGTGCGGCTTCAAATAAAACTGTCACACGCTTCACTCCATCAGTGAGGTGCTTGCAGGAGAGGGTGGCTCCGCTAATATTCTGAATATCCTGATTGAGTTTGATTGGGTCAGTAGCGGATTTACCTATGAACTGCTTACGCCATTGCTCTTCAGCGACCTCATACCCGTAAGACTCCACATATTCCAGGATCTCAACCCCTAAGATGCTGCCCTTGGAGCTCATGCCAACTGCATAGGTAATCATTTCATGTTTACCAACTACTTCATCCACAATGAGCCAACTCCCGTCAGCAGTTTTCCAGATACGATCCCCTTGAAAGGGGTGGCGAATGCTCGATGCCTGCCTCATCCTTTCTTGCAGATCGTCTGTAATGAGGATTGGTGATTTGCTTAATTGCTTCTTAGGAAATAATATTTTTTGTGCTTGCTCAACAGATGCATATATTTTTGCCTGAGCAATGATGGGTATGCTCATCATTGCTAGTCCAGCAATTGCAAAGGGGTTTGGTTTCCAGTTCATGTGTTTTCTTAAAGATTTTTAATTCAGCGGAAAGCCAACTTTGACAATGAATTCGTTCACAGAATGGCTGTCCCAAACCCGTGCATCTGAACATTCAGCCTCACCACCGCCCATGCAGGTTCCGCCTGCTAATTGGTAACGCCAGGCTCCCGTGACCCACCAATCTTTAGCGGCATAGTGCATATTGGGCCCCACAAATGTTGCTCGTTGCACTTGGTTGCGCAGATTGAGCTCTGAATAATCGTTATGAAAGCGTGCCTCCACCCCAGCAGACCATCTTGGAGCGAAGCGATAGCTTGCGCCAACTAAGATATCCAGCATGGATTCGGGAACATTACCGTTCTCAATAAACTTAAGCCGCTCATTTGCCACTACAACGTTTCCTGCTAAAACTAATCGGTCATCAATAAAGTTCGATTGCAAGAGGAGTCTTGCTTCCAGCTCATCTTTATTACGTCCCCAAGTCGGCTCAAGATAAAGACCAATACCTACAGGGGAAGTGACTGGATTGGTGATTCGATAGATTGCCTCTAAAGATCCACCTTCAATTCCGCTTTTTGAATAAGCCGTAGAAGGATCATGTGAAGAAGGTACGCCATACCCACCTGTGCAGCTTGGCGAATCACCACAGGCTTCTGGGTTGGTGTAATTCTGGTTCGCATTGGTGTAATACGAATTGATATAACCAGCAACTTGTAAATCATTGGTTAAGCCATATTCGAGTTCAGTCCTGGCCGTCCATGCATCGTATGTTCCGGCAGCTTGTGCTTTATTCAGTTGGAGGCGTTGCTCAAATTCAAGCTTGCCTTTGGGTTGAAGATCTAGTGTATAGATCCAACCAAACACGCCTTCACCCGCATGGGCAAAAGAAAAATGGAGAGCTGCAGCAAGCAAACAGCTAAAAGCGATCAATCTTTTAATAGTTAATTTCATAGTCATATCAGGTTGGTGGTTAGAAAGTCTAAATGAGAAGGGTTCTTAATATAGCATCAAATGAGAATGATTCTCAATTGAAAGATATGACCATCTTTATAAAAGTGGCAGAATTTTTAAGGCTTATTCACTTTGCTTGTAAGATTTCTCTGATGAATGTAGAAGCATTAGAAAAACTCGTTTTAATGAAGATGCCCTTTGGCAAATACGCGGGGCGTGCTTTAGCAGATTTACCAGGAAACTATTTAGCCTGGTTTGCGCGTGAGGGATTTCCGAAGAGTGAGCTCGGACAACTATTGGAGTTAATGCATACCCTTGATCACAATGGCTTACGTGGTTTACTGGCGCCTATTCAGCGCGCACATGGCTTAGAGGCCAGATCGAAATTACTTTGAACGCACAATCAGAGTGACGCGATTACGCTCATAAGTAACCGTTGGGGAATCGGGCGGACTACTTTGCAGCAGGCTAGGAATGATTGAGGTTTGAGATTGAACCTGAGCGGCAATTTTCTTAGCTAAATCACTATTGCGGTCGTATTGAATCTGAATGCTTGCGACTCGACCCTCTTGAATACTCTTAATAAGTTGGTCCATCTTCGCAGGTGCGACATCATCAAAGAAAACTGGATACCACCCACCTACAAGAGACTTATTTGGCTTAGGCTTTATCGGCGCCTGCTGGGGACTATTTGATTCGCCATGCACAGGCAAATGAAAATCAATCCCTGTTTTTTGCATCAAGTCTTGGTAAGTAATTGGTGGACTCATGCTGGCTTCGTTGGTGTTCTCAACCCAATAAGCCCAGGCGCGGTTTTTATTGGGGTCATAAACCAATTTATATAAATGGCTCGGTATGGTGACTTGACCTTTACCAATACTTCCGCTATTTCCGGTAGAGCCGGTAAAGACAAAGACATCCCCAACTGCTCTTTTGACGTATAGCCTAGTCGGCTCTTCTACGTTCTTGGCCCATATGCCCTGATTATTTTGTCGCGCTTGGGGCATCATATTGGCTAAGGAGAATGACTGGGCCATTGCCCTTTCATTGCTCATATCCCCTGCTGGGGCATTGTGACCCCGATCATAGCCACTACCCCGGTAGTCTGAGAGCAGCGAGCGCTCCGAGAAGGGCAGTCTGGCCTCCTCATAAAACTGGTTGCTTCTACGGGGGTGAGGGGCTAGTAATTGCTCTCGACTCAGTTTCTCCACTGTATAGATAGGCTTCTTATCCTGAGGAGAGTAGTAAACGGCAAAACTATCAAAGCAAAGATCACGTCCGGTTTGGGATGTAGAGGGAATTTGCTGACTGGGAAAAAGATCTTTGCAGTCTTCGAATAGGGCAAAGGCACTTAACGGACTAAGAAGCGCTATCAGAAGCAGAATCTGGCGAAGTATTTTCATGGCCCCTTAGTTTAGGACTTCCCCTCAAAAGAGAAAGACTTTCAGCAGTGCTTTCGCTCCGGGGCTAGTCAGAATCCAGGCTTAATTGAGCCTGCTGTTCTGGAACGCATCCCGTTTAAGTTCTCCATTCCCATGACGTGAATGCCTTGTGACAATTTTATGAAAGCTACTACCGGTAGAAATTCAAGCCACCTCAAATACTAGATGTATGGTTTTTGGAGGATATTTTTCCTTCCAAATCGAAAAAAAGTCCCCAATTCACCATTTTTTTACACTATGAAATTAGTGTCCCCTAACATTTGTAAGTAATTGATTTAATTATATTAATTAGTAATATGACAGAGCTTATGTGAGAAGCCTCGTACTTCTAGACCAATAAGTTATGGAAATTGCATTACTTATTCTTGACTTGATATAAGAACCTTCTTAGGATGACTCATGTTTTTTATATATTGCGTTGCAACATAAATCAAAGTATCGGTTTTTGGGAGTGGCGCGAAAAGATGAATGAGTAAATGTTTAACAAATAATTTGAGTCAGATGCAAGATAAGCTACCAGCCATGCTGGCGGCTAAAGCTCTGCTAGCAAATGCCATGGTGCCGGTATACCGCGTCATCCATGGCTTGCTCGCTGTATGCGTCTTCATGGTGGTGGGTTTCTGGCTTTCTGGTAATGGTACGAATGCTGGACCTTTTGATCTTGCCCGTATCTTGGTGCCTGATGAGGCTCGTCATATGGTGTGGAGCAATGGTTTTAGCATGCTCGAGCAATATAGAGCTGCAAACGAAGATAGCAATCCAGCTGCTAGTACTGAAATCGCTTCCGTGATCTTTAGTAAATCGATTCCTGCTGCTGTTAGCCTCAGTGCCGCCAAGCTTCAGACGGTTGCCTTGTTGATGCCATCAGTAGCCCAACTGCAAGTGAAATCGATCTCCCATTTGGCTGATCGCATCCCCACATCAAAGATTGATCCGCAGGCATTAGATGGCAACTTAATGGTCTCGATTCAGAATCAGCGCGCTGTTGCTGATTTCTTTGAGAAGAAATACAACCTGGACCGTACCAAGATTGAAGAGTACGTTTCTAAAACGATTTTGATTTCGAAAGAAGTCAATATTGATCCAGTGCTGCTCTTGGCAGTGATTTCGGTTGAGTCCAACTTCAACCCAAACATTAAGAGTCACGCTGGAGCAGAAGGCCTGATGCAGGTGATGACTGCGGTACACAAAGATAAATACGAGTTATATGGGGGCACAGCCGAAGCGGTAAAGCCAGAGGTCAATATTCGTGTTGGTGCCTATATTTTGAAATACCTGATTGCCACCGCAGGCTCATTACGTAATGGTTTGAAGTATTACGTTGGTGCTGCCAATGCAGAAGATGATGGTGGTTATGCCGATAAGGTGATAGCAGAGAGAAATCGTTTGATTGGCCTTTGCCAAAATCGTTCCACCAATCGTTTAACCGTAAATGGTAAAGATTTACGCTCTTAATTAGTCCCGCAGTTCTTAAAGAAGCTTAGTAAAAAGGCCACCCGCGGGTGGCCTTTTATGTATGCCCCCATTAAGGGATAAGCATTAATTTACGCCATGCAATTCAACATCAAATACGAGGGTGGCATTCGGTGGAATGACACCACCTGCACCACGGGCACCATAGCCCATTTCAGATGGAATGATGAGGGTACGCTTACCGCCTATTTTCATGCCAACCACACCTTCATCCCAGCCTTTAATCACGTTACCAGCACCCAAGGGGAAGCTGAAGAGTTGACCACGATCTAATGAGCTATCAAACTTCTGACCTTTATGGTCAGGGGCATTTTCGTCATATAGCCAGCCTGTGTAATGGACGTCGACATGATTGCCGGCGGATGCTTCTTTTCCGTCACCTACAACGGTATCGATTTTTTTGAGTTCACTCATGATGGTTTCCTATTTCACGCAAATTGGATGGCTAGTATATTCTGAGCTCTATCAATCCTAATGCTGAGCTGAATTTAACTGAATCGTATGACAAATTATTGGCCCAATTCTGCCTATAACACCCTAGCAGTCAGTCCTGATCAACAGCTGTTGGTGACGGACGACTTTTTGCGTACGTATATGCATAAACCAGAGTTGAGTTTGGTTCCTGAATCTTGTCCTAATGAACGGGCCTTGCATGAACGCTTAAGCGCAAACCCGCGTGCGGATATTGCGGAGGATGACATTACCTCCATGGCTGATAAGGATATTCAAGAAAACTATCGAATTTGGCTGCGTTACCGGACGCGCTTACTAGCGGCCAGCTCTTTAGAGGCCTTCTATATGAGCTTATTTAAGGGGGAGGGTGTTGACGTCCCGCCTTTATTTGTGGCCCAGCTTGCGCAAATCTTTGTGCGACATATTTTGGGAGATGACGCAGACCCTTTGGATGTGCGTATGAGTGAACTATTTTTCAGAACTCAAAAAATTACCATTCTTGAGGATGCCATAGTGATGGGCGCGGATGATGAAGTAGTTACCCGGAATGCTCAGGCAAGTGATACCGGAAACATTATGGATTTACTCAAGGGTAAATCGATGTCGATGAAATCTACAGACTTAGATGTATTGCATGAAGAAAATGCCCATACCTATTGGGAGCGTAGTGAAGACTTTGATTTCGCAGTGCAGCTAAACTTTGGGCACGAACCGATTAACCGATTTTGCTGTGTCCTCGAAAAATGGATTGAGCACTTCTTGGGTGCTAAGGTGCGCATTACCCCTATGCAGCAAATTAGTGATCCTAAGTGGTCTTGGCATGTGGGCTTAGATGCTTCAGCTTCCGAAATACTCAATAAGCTTTACAACAAAGAGTTGGTAGAGGCGGACGAGCTCGAGAAGGTCATTTGCCTATTCCGCCTGGACTTCATTGATGAGGCTGCGGTCGCCAAGGCCCAAGCAGGTAAGCCAGTCTATATGGCGATTGCAATGAATGAACAGCAGCAACTGAAATTAAAACCTCAGAACCTATTATTCAATTTGCCGCTAGCCAAGTTTTCTTAAGTATTTCTTAGGAAGACCATTTACGAAGTTTTTTGTTTTGGCTTGCGAGCCAAATAAGCGCTAGCGCCGTCACAATGACCGGAATGAGTGAGCCGATATTCAGAATATTCCACCCTTGTGAAGTAATCAGAGCGCCAGATCCGAAGGAAGTAAATGCCATCGTGCCAAAAACAAAGAAGTTAATAGAGGCCTGTGCCTTATCTCGCTCATTGGGTTTGTAAGCAGTCATGGCTAAAGAGGTTGACCCGGTAAATAAAAAGTTCCAACCAACCCCTAGCAAGAAGAGGGCAATCAAGAATTGATGCAGATCTGTTCCGGTCAGCGCAATCACAATACAAATCAGGTTGAGGATCACTCCAACACCCATTATTTTGAGGGTGCCAAAACGCTGAATGAGGGAGCCTGTGAAAAATCCCGGTGCAAACATGCCAATGACGTGCCACTCCAAGACCAAGGCTGTATCTGAAAAAGGTAGCCCACAGATCTGCATTGCTAGGGGGGTTGCAGCCATGAGTAAATTCATGACGCCATACCCGAGAGCAGCACCAATGATGGCAACCATAAAGACGGGTTGTTCCAAGATGACTTTTAGAGGGCGTCCATCTGCAAGTGAGTGCTTTGTCTTATATTCTTCCGGAAAGTGAATAGACTGCATGACCAAGATACCGATCAGAGCAGCTATAGAGAGTGTGAGGTAGGCTCCCAGAAAGGTAGTATCAAATAAGTCGCGAGTCCAAGAGGCTAAGTTGGGCCCAATCACGGCCCCGAGGATGCCGCCTGCCAATACCCAGGAAACGGCTTTGTCGCGCTGGCTCACTTCAGTCAGTTCAGCGGCAGCAAAGCGGTAGAGCTGTCCATTGGCGCTGTAGTAACCAGCAATAAAGGTTCCAGCGACTAAGAGCCAAAAGTTTCTGCTGACAGCTGCATAGGCGCATAAGAGGGCTGAGAGCATTGCTACCAATAAACCCAGCTGAAAAGAGATCTTGCGGCCAAAGTGATTTTGAGACTTAGCCACAATCGAGGTCGAGAATGCGCCACCCACAACATATCCCATGACAGGGAGGGTGGCCATCCATCCGACAGGGGCCAAGCTGAGCCCTACTAGTCCGTTGATAGCAATAAAGGTGACGTTATTCGTCAGGAATAGACCCTGGCAAATGATGAGCAGCACGAGGTTTTTATTGAGTAAAGGGTGCTTGCTAGTCATGCCTCGCAGTTTACGAGTAATTAAGGGCTTTAGCTCTCTTAGTGGATTCCCTTAAATTGGGCATTACAGCTAGTTTGAGGTGTAAATCTAGCAGTTTGCCAACCCTGATGATTTAAAATAGAAGACTCGCCCCATTAGCAAAAGCTGCGCTAAAAGCGACTTACCAGAATGCGGATGCGAGAGTGGCAGGATAAAAACCTGACTCTGTAAATTGTTCAATATTGAGGAAATATTCATGGCTTCAGAGAAATCAAAGATTATTTACACGTTGACAGATGAAGCGCCCCTCTTGGCGACTTGTGCATTTCTGCCAATTATTCGTGTCTTTACTGCACCTGCTGGCGTGGAGATTGTGAAAAGCGACATTTCTGTTGCTGGTCGTATTTTGTCCGAGTTTTCTGATTGCCTTACGCCTGAACAGCAAGTTCCTGATAACTTAGCTGAACTTGGCAAAATGACCTTGATGCCGGATACCAACATTATTAAGTTGCCGAACATCAGTGCTTCCGTGCCACAGTTGCTCTTAGCCATAAAAGAATTACAAGCCAAAGGCTACAAAATCCCCAATTTTCCAGATGATCCTAAGAGTGATGAAGAAAAAGCCATTCGTGCTCGCTATTCCAAATGTTTAGGCAGTGCAGTAAACCCAGTATTGCGTGAGGGCAACTCAGATCGTCGTGCGCCGAATGCGGTGAAGCGTTATGCCCGCAAGAATCCGCATTCTATGGGCGAGTGGAGTCAAGCTTCCCGTACTCACGTATCTCATATGCATGGCGGTGACTTCTACGCTGGCGAGAAGTCCATGACGATGACTAAGGCATGTGATGTGAAGATGGACTTGGTAACCAAGAGCGGCAAAACTATTGTGCTCAAGCCTAAAGTCTCCTTATTGGCTGGTGAAATTATCGACAGCATGTACATGAGTAAAAAAGCGCTTTGCGAATTCTATGAACAAGAAATCGAAGATGCTTACAAGACTGGCATGATGTTGTCCTTGCACGTGAAGGCCACCATGATGAAGATATCTCATCCCATCGTCTTCGGTCATGCAGTCAAAATTTTCTATAAAGATGCTTTTGCTAAACATGCTAAGTTATTCGAAGAGTTGGGCGTGAATGCCAATAATGGTATGAGCAGTATTTATGACAAGATAAAAACTTTGCCTGAGTCTAAGCGTGAAGAAATCATTCATGATTTGCATGCTTGCCACGAACATCGTCCTGCCTTAGCGATGGTGGATTCTGCTAAGGGCATTACCAATCTGCACTCCCCAAGCGATGTGATTGTGGATGCATCTATGCCAGCAATGATTCGGGTGGGCGGCAAGATGTGGGGCGCTGACGGCCGTTTGCATGACACCAAGGCAGTGATTCCAGAGAGTACCTTTGCTCGTATCTATCAAGAAATGATTAATTTCTGTAAGACCCATGGTAACTTTGATCCAACCACGATGGGTACCGTTCCCAACGTCGGCTTAATGGCTCAACAAGCTGAGGAATATGGCTCACATGACAAGACTTTTGAAATTTCAGAAGCTGGTGTAGCGCGTATTGTCGCTGATGACGGCACTGTATTGCTTGAACAAAACGTGGAAGAAGGTGATATCTGGCGTATGTGCCAGGTGAAAGACGCACCGATTCGTGACTGGGTAAAGTTGGCTGTAAACCGTGCTCGTCTCTCGAATACTCCAGCAGTATTTTGGTTAGATGAGTATCGTCCACACGAAGCCGAATTAATTAAGAAGGTCAGTGCTTATCTCAAAGACTACGATCTTAAGGGCGTTGATATTCAGATCATGTCTCAGACTCGCGCCATGCGTTACACCTTAGAGCGTGTGATTCGTGGCAAAGATACTATCTCCGTAACCGGAAATATCTTGCGTGATTACCTTACTGATTTATTCCCTATTATGGAATTAGGCACTAGTGCAAAGATGTTATCGATCGTGCCTTTGATGGCTGGCGGCGGTCTCTTTGAAACAGGTGCTGGTGGTTCTGCTCCAAAGCACGTTCAACAGTTGGTAGAAGAAAATCATTTGCGTTGGGACTCACTTGGCGAGTTCTTGGCTTTAGCAGTATCTTTAGAGGATATTAGCGATAAGACGGGTAATCCTAAAGTGAAAATCTTGGCTCGCACCCTGGATGAGGCCACTGGTAAATTGCTAGAAAATAATAAGTCTCCTTCTCCACGTACCGGCGAGTTAGATAATCGCGGTAGTCAGTTTTATTTAGCGCTGTATTGGGCCGAAGCTTTGGCAAATCAAACTGACGATAAAGAGCTGCAAGCTTTCTTTACACCTTTATTTAAATCCTTGTCTGAGAATGAGCAGAAAATCATCGCTGAATTTAAGGCGGTTCAAGGTAAGCCTGTAGATATCGGGGGTTACTTTGTAGCTGACCCTGAGAAGTGCAAAGTAGTTATGCGCCCTAGCCCTACTTTCAATGCCGCTTTGAAAGCAGCTAGAGTTTAAATAGCCCAACGTGCATATGACCAATCAGGCAAACCCACGGGTTTGCCTGATTTTTTTGTCCCAAGCAATAAAATAGTATCGGTAGCAAAATGGGCAGACTACTTCTATTAAGGGGGCTGTATGCGTTTTAGCGACAAGACAATTCTGGCGGGAGATATCACCCCTAAAGCGATTTTTGAAAACCGGCGTAATTTGATTAAAGCTGCGGCAGCCGGTAGCTTTGGTATGGCCCTAGCCCCATGGTTTTCAAGAGAAGCCTTAGCAGCAACGCCTGAAAAAATCAGCGCAGTACTCAATTCTGCTTATGCTTCTAAAGAAGAGTTGACACCGTATAAGTACGTCACCAGCTATAACAACTTTTATGAATTTGGCACTGACAAAGCGGATCCCGCAGCTTACGCAGAAAGTCTGCAAACACGTCCATGGACCATCTCTATTGAGGGCTTGATTAAAAAGCCTCTTACTTTAGATATGGATACTTTATTAAAGCTTGCCCCAATGGAGGAACGTATTTACCGTATGCGTTGCGTTGAGGGTTGGTCTATGGTGATTCCGTGGGATGGCTATTCCTTGTCTAAATTGATTAATAAAGTGGAGCCACTCGGTTCAGCAAAGTATGTAGAATTTATCTCTCTGGCTGACCCTAAGCAAATGCCAGGCATTAAAAGCAACATCATTCAATGGCCTTACCGCGAAGGTCTTCGAATGGATGAGGCTATGAATCCACTGACTCTGTTGACCTTTGGCTTATATGGCGAGGTTTTACCAAAACAAAATGGCGCACCGGTACGGATCGTAGTGCCTTGGAAGTATGGTTTTAAAAGTGCCAAGTCGCTTGTAAAAATTCGGTTTACTGAAGAAATGCCAAAGACCAGTTGGAGTCAGTTTGACGCTAGGGAATATGGTTTTTATTCCAACGTCAATCCACAAGTCGATCATCCACGGTGGAGTCAAGCAAGCGAACGGCGTATTGGGGATACCAAAGGCATGTTTGCCCCTAAGATCAAGACTCAGATGTTTAATGGTTATGGTGATCA
>Ga0136641_1001029_pt1 | contig 11660 bp, 9 predicted proteins | sample EliLak1302023Y_FD_115312 | JGI IMG/M metagenome (GOLD analysis project Ga0136641, IMG submission 115312) | Freshwater microbial communities from Elizabeth Lake, Yosemite National Park, California, USA - 13020-23Y | ecosystem: Environmental > Aquatic > Freshwater > Lake ...
CAGGCCGCCCTGGCAGGGCGCAGGCAGGGTTCATACCCCACACATTGGCCGTTTGAGTGTAAACGCTGATCCGGCCCCAGCCTGGGCATGCCAGCCCCACCAAGCACCGTGCAAGGCGGGCACAAATTCATGGTCGACCGGGTTTTGGCAGCGCTGCGCGTCACTGCCGACTGACGTTTGCGCTGTTGCCGAGTAGCGTTGAAGGGCCGATGGATGATGCCTAGCCAGGCCGCTGCCAACAAGATTCAGGCCGTGACTTTGCGCAGCGAACGCGGCGGGATCTCAGCCAGCACCGACAAGATGGCGGGCACGGCAGCGGCCAAGTCCTCGATGCGGTTGCTGCGCGCCAGCACTATGAGGATAGACACGGGCAAGGTGACCAAGTTCTGCTGATATTCCATGCCTTTGTCGGCTGTGAGCAGCACATCAAATTCACCGGCAGCAAGCGCGAGGAGCTTGCCGTTCTTGATGCTGGCCCAGCCTTGGCGTTGGACGGTGACGGCAGAGTGCCCTGTCAACAAAGCGCCCAGGCGCCCTGGTACCGATTCGTCAAGCAAGATGCGCATCGACGCACAGGGCTGTCTTGGCGTCTTCGAGGACTTGGACGGCCAGTTCCCGACTGACGGTTGGAAAGTCCTCCAAGAAGACTTCCAAAGAGTCGCCTGCTTCCAGGTGCTCGAAGATGATGCGAACAGGCACCCTGGTGCCGATGAAAACAGGCGTGCCGCCGAGGATCTCAGGGTCTGAAACAACATGCCGGGACTTCAAGGCAGGGTCCTCTGCGAAACGCCGTGTGCAGCCTGTGCGGCCTGCGTCAGCACTTGATGCCCACGTGCAGCGCCACGATGCCGCCGGCCAGGCGGTGGACGTCGACATGGCCGAAGCCGGCCGTCTTCATCATCGCCTTCAGCGTGGCCTGGTCGGGGTGCATGCGGATGCTTTCAGCCAGGTAGCGGTAGCTGTCGCCGTCCTTGGCGATGAGCTTGCCCAACAGCGGCATCAGGGTGAAGGAATACCAGTCATACGGCTTTTGCAGCAGCGGCGCAGGCTTGGAAAATTCCAGCACCAGCAGGCGGCCGCCGGGGCGCAGCACGCGGCACATTTCGGTCAGCGCGGCGTCCTTGTGCGTCATGTTGCGCAGGCCGAAGGCCACGCTGAGCAGGTCGAAGGCGCCGCTGGCGAAAGGCAGGCGTTCGGCGTCGCAGGCGGCCGTGGGCAGCGCCAGGCCGCCGTCGAGCAGGCGGTCGCGGCCGACGCGCAGCATGGCTTCGTTGATGTCGGTCAGCACCACGCGCCCGTTGGGGCCGGCGCTCTGGGCGAAGGCCCGCGCCAGGTCGCCGGTGCCGCCGGCGATGTCCAGCACCTTCATGCCCGGCTGCACCGCGGCCACGGCCACGGTGTAGGCCTTCCAGATGCGGTGCAGCCCCATCGACAGCACGTCGTTCATCAGGTCGTAGCGGCTGGCCACCGAGTCGAACACGCCGCGCACGCGGCGGGCTTTTTCGGCATCTTCGACGGTCTGGTAGCCGAAATGGGTTTGCGTCATCGGGGGTCCGTTCAGTGGCTGCTGCAGGCGCTGCCGGTGGCGCCGGCCATGGGCGCGTCGCGGTCGACGCCGGCGGCCTGCAGGCGCGCTTCATAGCGCTGCCACAGTTCAGCCTGGCTGGCGCCCAGGTGGTAGAGCAGGTCCCAGGAAAAGATGCCGCTTTCGTGGCCGTCGCTGAACACCGGCTGCACCGCGTAATGGCCCACCGCCGTGAGGTCGACGATGCCGACGGCGCGCTTGCCGGTTTGCAGCACTTCCTGGCCCGGGCCGTGGCCCTGGACCTCGGCCGACGGCGAGTAGACGCGCATCAGCTCGAAGGGAATCTGGAAATGGGCGCCGTCGTCGAAGGCGATTTCCAGGGTGCGCGAGGCCTGGTGCACGGTCAGGGCCGTGGGCTGGGGGGTGTCGCGGTTCAGACCGGCCATGGGGTGGACAAGGGTGGGCTCGAGGATGGGAAAGTGACCGGTCCAGTGTATCGCCCACCTGCCGCGCGGCCGCAGAAAGCAGTAGCGGCGCCGGAGCGCCGCTGGGGATGGTTTGCGCAGCTGCGGCCCAGGGCCGGCCTCAATCGCGACGGCGCATGAACACGAAACCGATGGCGGCAGCGCCAGCCAGCAGCAGGCGGTAGCCCTCGGACGCGGGCAGGACTTCGTCGCGTTCTTGGTCAACCTGGCTGCGATCCGGCGACCGCGCTGCGGCCGGGGCGGCGCGCGGAACCTCGGCCACGGCCGTGGTGACAGCCGCGGGGCTGCCGGCCAGCGCAGCCCAGGGGCTGGCGCACAGACACAGCGCAGCAACAACCCGTCGAATCGACATCGAAAACCCCCACTTCCCGTTGGCTTCAGTCTGACAGACCTAGCGTAAACACCGATCCCTGACTCTAGGGGGGGCCTCGGGGAGCAGGGGTCCGAATGTGTCTGCAACTGCAACAAGGGGTTTCTTTGGGCGCCAGTTTGACGGGCCGGCGTGTGGCGGCGGAGGGTGGGCTCGAAGGGGCCGGCTGGGGCCCCGATCAGACCAGCACGCGCTCGATACCCCCTGCATTCGCCCGCGCCACATAGTCGGGCAGCCAGTTTTCACCCAGCATCACGCGCGCCATCTCGACCACGATGTAGTCGGCTTCCAGCAGGCCGCTGTTCAGGTCGCCTTCGAAGCGCTTCAGGCCCTGCAGGCAGCTGGGGCAGCTGGTCAGGATCTTCACGTTGGCCTGGGCGGCCGCGCTGAGGTCGGGCGTGGCCGCCATCAGCTGGCGCAGGGCGGCTTCGCCGGAGCGGATCTCTTCTTCCTTGCGAAAGCGCACCTGGGTGCTGATGTCGGGCCGCGTCACGCCCAGGGTGCCGCTTTCGCCGCAGCAGCGCTCGTTCTTCAGCACGTTGGGGCCGACCAGCGCCTTGACGGTCTTCATCGGGTCCTGCAGCTTCATGGGGCTGTGGCAGGGGTCGTGGTAGAGGTAGCCGGCGGTGTGCGTGGCGTCGAGCTTGATGCCTTTCTCGAGCAGGTATTCGTGGATGTCGACGATGCGGCAGCCGGGGAAGATGTCCTCGAAGCGGTAGCCCTGCAGCTGGTCGTAGCAGGTGCCGCAGGACACCACCACGGTCTTGATGTCCAGGTAGTTCAGGGTGTTGGCCACGCGGTGGAAGAGCACCCGGTTGTCGGTGATGATCTTCTCGGCCTTGTCGGCCTGCCCGCTGCCGCGCTGCGGGTAGCCGCAGCACAGGTAGCCCGGCGGCAGCACGGTCTGCACGCCGGCATGCCAGAGCATGGCCTGGGTGGCCAGGCCGACCTGGCTGAACAGCCGTTCCGAGCCGCAGCCAGGGAAGTAGAAGACGGCTTCGGTTTCGGCCGTCGTGCCCTGCGGGTTGCGGATGATGGGGACGTAGTCCTTGTCCTCGATGTCCAGCAGCGCGCGCGCCGTCTTCTTCGGCAGGCCGCCCGGCATCTTCTTGTTGATGAAATGGATGATCTGCTCCTTCATCGGCGCCGCGCCCAGCGTGGCCGGCGGCGCACCGGTCTGCTTGCGGGCGGCGGGCTTGAGCAGGCCGTTCAGGAAGCGCTGCACCTTGAAGCCGACATCGACCATGCCCAGGCGCATCAGCTTGATGGTCTGCGGACTGGTGGCGTTCAGAAACAGCATGGCCGCCGCGTTGCCCGGGCGGAAGCTCTTCTTGCCCATCTTGCGCAGCAGGTTGCGCATGGCCATGGTGACGTCGCCGAAGTCGATGTTCACCGGGCACGGGCTCTCGCACTTGTGGCAGACCGTGCAGTGGTCGGCCACGTCCTCGAAGTCTTCCCAGTGCTTGACGCTGATGCCGCGCCGCGTCTGCTCTTCGTAGAGGAAAGCCTCGATCAGCAGCGACGTCGCCAGGATCTTGTTGCGCGGGCTGTACAGCAGGTTGGCGCGCGGCACGTGGGTGGCGCACACCGGCTTGCACTTGCCGCAACGCAGGCAGTCCTTGATGCTGGTGCTGATGGCGCCGATGTCGCTCTGCTGCATGATGAGCGACTCGTGCCCCATCAGGCCGAAGCTGGGCGTGTAGGCGGCGCTCAGGTCGGCCGCGCGGCTGTCGCTGGCAGCGCCGCGCAAGAGTTTTCCCTTGTTGAAGCGGCCTTCCGGGTCGATGCGCTGCTTGTAGTCGGCGAAGGCTTTCAGCTCGTCGTCGGTGACGAATTCCAGCTTGGTGATGCCGATGCCGTGCTCGCCGCTGATCACGCCACCCAGCTGCCGCGCCAGCACCATGATGCGCGCCACGGCTTCGTGCGCCGTCTGCAGCATGGCGTAGTTGTCGCTGTTGACGGGGATGTTGGTGTGCACATTGCCGTCGCCGGCGTGCATGTGCAGGGCCGCCCAGACGCGGCCGCGCAGCACGCCCTGGTGGATGCGCTGGCACTCGGCCAGCAGCGGCGTGAAGGCGCTGCCGGCGAACAGGCCTTGCAGCGGCTTCAGGATCTGCGCCTTCCAGGAAGCGCGCCAGCGCCAGTCCTGCAGCATCGCGAAGCAGGTCTCGCCGCTGGCCTGACCGTTCGGGCCCATGGCATCGGCCTGCACCACGTCCAGGTCGGTCAGCCAGTGCTGCCACAGCGCACGCACCTCGGCCAGCAGGGCCAGCGCCTGCTGCACGCGGTCTTCCAGCAGTTCGGCGCTGGGAATATCGCCGGCGTCGTCGCTCTTGCCCAGCGGCAGGCTGCCCTTCTGGAAAAAGGCCTGCAGCGCGTCGACCAGTTCCAGCTTGTTGCGCAGGCTCAGTTCGATGTTGATGCGCTCGATGCCTTCGGTGTACTCGCCCATGCGCGGCAGCGGGATCACCACGTCTTCGTTCACCTTGAAGGCATTGGTGTGCTTGGCGATGGCCGCGGTGCGCTTGCGGTCCAGCCAGAACTTCTTGCGCGCGTCGGCGCTGACCGCGACAAAGCCTTCACCGCCGCGTGAATTGGCGATGCGCACGACCTCGCTGGTGGCGCGGGCCACGGCGTTCTCGTCGTCGCCGACGATGTCGCCCAGCAGCACCATCTTGGGCAGGCCCAGGCCCGATGTACCGCCGGTGGCGGCCAGCGCCCGCTTGCTCTTGGTGGCGTAGCCCACCGCGCGCAGGTAGCGGTCGTCGAGGTGTTCCAGGCCGGCCAGCAGGACCGGGGAGGGCCCCTGTCCTTCGACAGTTCCGCCCTGCTCTTTCAGGCTGAACAGGTAGTCCTTGATCTCGACGATGCTGGGCACCGCGTCTTTCGGGTTGCCGAAGAATTCCAGGCACACCGTGCGCATGTGCGCCGGCATGCGGTGCAGCACCCAGCGCGCGCTGGTGATCAGGCCGTCGCAGCCTTCCTTCTGGATGCCCGGCAGGCCGGCCAGGAACTTGTCGGTAACGTCCTTGCCCAGGCCTTCCTTGCGGAAGACGCGGCCGGGGATGTCGAGCTGCTCGGTGCGTTCCAGCGTCTTGCCGCTGGCGTCGAAATAGTCCAGCCGGAAGCTGGCCACCGGCGCGTCGTGGATCTTGCCCAGGTTGTGGTTCAGCCGGGTGACTTCCAGCCACTTGGCGTCGGGCGTGACCATGCGCCAGGACGCCAGGTTGTCCAGCGCCGTGCCCCACAGCACGGCCTTCTTGCCGCCGGCGTTCATGGCGATGTTGCCGCCGATGCAGCTGGCTTCGGCCGAGGTCGGGTCGACGGCGAAGACGAAGCCGGCCTTCTCGGCCGCGTCGGTGACGCGCTGGGTGACCACGCCGGCTTCGCTGGTGATGGTGGCCACGGGCGTGCTCAGCCCCGGCAAGACCATCATCTCGACCTGGCCCAGGGCTTCGAGCTTTTCGGTGTTGATGACCGCGCTCTTCCAGGTCAGCGGCACGGCGCCGCCGGTGTAGCCGGTGCCGCCACCGCGCGGGATGATGGTCAGCCCCAGTTCGATGCAGCCGGCCACCAGCGCGGCCATCTCGGCTTCGCTGTCGGGCGTGAGCACGACGAAGGGGTATTCGACGCGCCAGTCGGTGGCGTCGGTGACGTGGCTGACGCGGGACAGGCCGTCGAACTTGAGGTTGTCCTTCCCGGTGTGGCGCCCCAGCACGCGGCGCGTGGCCTTGCGCAAGTCCCAGACCTCGCGAAAGCGCGCGGCGAAGGCCTCGACGGCCGCACCGGCCGCCGCCAGCAATTCGCCGACCAGCGCGTCGCGCTGCGCGTCTTCGGCCACGTTGCGCCGCTTGCTGACCTCGCCCAGGCGGTGCTGCAGCGCGGCGATCAGCAGCTGCCGGCGCTTGGGGTTGTCCAGCAGGTCGTCTTCCAGGTAGGGGTTGCGCTGCACCACCCAGATGTCGCCCAGCACCTCGTAGAGCATGCGCGCGCTGCGGCCGGTCTGGCGCTCTTGCCGCAGCAGGCTGAGGATGTCCCAGGCCCGCGCGCCGAGCAGGCGGATGACGATCTCGCGGTCGCTGAACGAGGTGTAGTTGTAGGGGATCTCGCGCAGGCGCGCTGTGCCTTCACGGTGGCCGTCGGCCGGAGCCACCACGGCAGCGGCCCTCAGGGGGGCGGTGATGGGCAAGGGTGCATTCATGGCTGGCTGTGGCGCTCGGACGGGGGTGACAATGGGCGGCTCGCTGGGCGGCGGGTAATCCCCATTGCCGCCCCGCCGCCGCCCATGACAGAACCCCGATTGTCACAAAGCCGGGCGAGACTCGCGCCCCGGCAACGAATTGCCTTTTGAATTGTCCGACTGAAGGCCTCTGGAGACCCCATGAAACTGCCCAAGCACCTGAACATCCTGGCCTCGGCCGCCGCCCTGGCACTGGCCGCCCTGCCCGTCCACGCTGAAGTCGAGGTGCAGTGGTGGCACTCGATGAGCGGCGCCCTGGGTGAGTGGGTGGGCGACCTGGCGAAGAACTTCAACGCCAGCCAGACCGACTACAAGATCGTGCCCACCTACAAGGGCAGCTACCCGGAATCGATGACGGCGGCCATCGCGGCTTTCCGTTCGGGCACCAGCCCGGCCATCCTGCAGGTCTTCGAGGTCGGCACCGCCACCATGATGGCCAGCAAGGGCGCCATCAAGCCGGTGGGCGAGGTGATGAAGGAATCGGGCCTGCCCTTCGACCCGACGGGCTATGTCAGCGCGGTGGCCAGCTACTACACGGCGCCCAACGGCCAGATGCTGAGCATGCCCTTCAACAGCAGCACGACCATCTTCTATTACAACAAGGACGCCTTCAAGGCCGCCGGCATCGACCCCGAGAAGGCGCCCAGCACCTGGCCCGAAGTGGCCCTGGCCGCCGCCAAGCTCAAGGCCAGCGGCCACAAGTGCCCCTTCACCACCAGCTGGCAGAGCTGGACGCAGCTGGAAAGCTTCAGCGCCTGGCACAACGTCGAATTCGCCACCAAGCGCAACGGTTTCGGCGGGCTGGACACGCGGCTGGCCTTCAACACGCCGCTGCACGTGCGCCATATTGAAAACCTGGCCAACATGGCGAAGAACGGCCTCTTCGTCTACAAGGGCCGCAACAACACGCCCGACGCCACCTTCCCGAGCGGCGAATGCGCGATGTACACCGGCTCGTCGGGCCTGTACGGCAGCGTGAAAGCCAACGCCAAGTTCGCCTACGGCATGGCGCCCCTGCCCTACTACCCCGACGTGCCCGGCGCGCCGCAGAACACCGTCATCGGCGGCGCCAGCCTGTGGGTGATGGCCGGGCACAAGCCGGCCGAATACAAGGGCGCGGCCGCCTTCTTCAACTACATCAACAGCCCCGAGGTGCAGGCCGCCAGCCACCAGCGCACCGGTTACCTGCCGGTCACCATGGCGGCTTACAAGCTGACCGACAGCAGCGGCTTCTACAAGAAGTTCCCGGGCACCGACGTGGCGCCCAACCAGATGATCCGCAAGGCCACCGACAAGACACGCGGCATCCGCCTGGGCAACTTCGTGCAGATCCGCACCATCATCGACGAAGAGCTGGAACAGGTCTGGGGCGGCAAGAAGTCCGCCAAGGAAGGGCTGGATGAAGCCGTCAAGCGCGGCAACGAGCAGCTGGAGAAGTTCCAAAAAGCCAACAAGGGGTGAGCCCGGACATGAGTCAGTCCCTGCGGACTGACGAATGCCTGGCGAACAGCGGCTGCGTCTTGCAGCCGACTGAGCTTATCGATCATGGCCACTGAAAAGCGCGTCGTCTTCCGCTCGGCCTGGCTGCCCTGGGTGCTGATGGCGCCGCAGGTGGCCGTCATCGGCGTGTTCTTCTTCTGGCCGGCCTGGGAAACGCTGCTGCAGTCGCTGCAGCAGCAGGACGCTTTCGGCACCAGCACCGAATGGGTCGGCCTGGAGAACTTCAGGGCCCTGTTCGCCGACCCCAGCTACGGGGCCTCGTTCAAGACCACGGCCGTGTTCTCGGTGTTGGTGGCGCTGTTCGGGCTGGCCATCTCGCTGCTGCTGGCGGTGATGGCCGACCGCGTGGTCAAGGGCGCTTTGGCCTACAAGACGCTGCTGATCTGGCCCTATGCCGTGGCACCGGCGGTGGCCGGCGTGCTGTGGCTGTTCATGTTCGCGCCCAGCATCGGCGTGGTGAGCTACGCACTGCGCCGTGCCGGCTTCGAATGGAACCACCTGCTGAACGGCAACCACGCCATGGCGCTGATCGTGATGGCCGCCGTGTGGAAGCAGATCTCCTACAACTTCCTGTTCTTCCTGGCTGGACTTCAATCCATTCCGAAGTCCTTGCTGGAAGCGGCTGCGATCGATGGCGCGAAACCCTGGCGCCGCTTCTGGACCATCGTCTTCCCGCTGCTGTCGCCGACGACCTTCTTCCTGTTGGTGATCAACATGGTCTACGCCTTCTTCGACACCTTCGGCATCATCGACGCGGCCACCGAAGGCGGTCCGGGCAAGGAGACCTCGGTGCTGGTCTACAAGGTCTACTACGACGGCTTCAAGGCGCTGGACCTGGGCGGCTCGGCCGCGCAGAGCGTGGTGCTGATGGTCATCGTCGTCGGGCTGACCGTGCTGCAGTTCCGCTTCGTCGAGAAGAAAGTGAACTACTGACATGGTGCGTGCCGATGGTTGAACACCGCCGCTGGCTGACCCTGCTGTCGCACGCCGTGCTGATCATCGGCGTGCTGTGCGTGGCGCTGCCGGTCTACATCACCTTCATCGCGTCCACGCACACGGCGCAGGCCATCGTGCAGGTGCCGATGCCGCTGCTGCCGGGGGCGGAGTTCTGGAACAACTATGGGGCCGTGCTCAGCGGCACCGGCCACGGCCCGGGCTCGAGCGCGCCGGTGGGCAAGATGATGTGGGTCAGCCTGGTGTCGGCGCTGGTCATCAGCGGCGGCAAGATCGCCATCAGCCTGCTGTCGGCCTTCGCCATCGTCTACTTCCGCTTCCCCTTGCGCATGTTCTTCTTCTGGGCCGTCTTCGTGACCCTGATGCTGCCGGTGGAAGTGCGCATCTTCCCGACCTACAAGGTGGTGGCCGACCTGCACCTGCTGAACAGCTACGCCGGCCTGACCATTCCGCTGATCGCCTCGGCCACCGCCACCTTCTTGTTCCGCCAGTTCTTCATGACCGTGCCGGATGAACTGGTCGAAGCCGCGCGCGTGGACGGCGCCGGGGCCATGCGCTTCTTCACGGACATCCTGGTGCCGCTGTCTTCGACCAGCATCGCGGCGCTGTTCGTCATCCAGTTCATCTACGGCTGGAACCAGTATCTGTGGCCGCTGCTGGTGACCACCAACGAGGACATGTACCCGGTGGTCATCGGCATCAAGCGCATGATTTCCGGCGGCGACGCGGCCCAGCAATGGAACCTGGTGATGGCCACCGCCATGCTGGCCATGCTGCCGCCGGCGCTGGTTGTCATGCTGATGCAGAAGTGGTTCGTCAAGGGCCTGGTCGACACCGAAAAATGAAGAACAAGAAGCACAGGCAGCCATGGGCGCGATAGCACTGCGGAACGTCGAGAAGTCCTACGGCTTCGGGCCGAAAGCCAACAAGGTCATCCACGGCGTGAACGCCGAGGTCGCCGACGGCGAGTTCATCGTCATCGTCGGGCCCAGCGGCTGCGGCAAGAGCACGCTGCTGCGCATGGTGGCGGGGCTGGAAGTCATCACCGCCGGCGAGATCGCCATCGGCGGGCGGGTGGTGAACCAGCTGGAACCCGCAGAGCGCGACATCGCCATGGTCTTCCAGAACTACGCGCTCTACCCGCACATGAGCGTCTTCGAGAACATGGCCTACGGCTTGAAGATCGCCAAGCTGCCGGCGGCCGAGATCGAGGCGCGGGTGCAGAAGGCGGCCAGGATCCTGGAGCTGGGCGCGCTGCTGCAGCGCAAGCCGCGCGAGCTGTCGGGCGGCCAGCGCCAGCGCGTGGCCATGGGCCGCGCCATCGTGCGCCAGCCGCAGGTGTTTCTCTTCGACGAGCCGCTGTCCAACCTGGACGCCAAGCTGCGCGCCGCCACGCGGCTGGAGATCCAGAAGCTGCATGCCGAGCTGGGCGTCACATCCCTCTTCGTGACCCACGACCAGGTCGAAGCGATGACGCTGGCGCAGCGCATGATCGTGATGAACGCCGGCCGCATCGAGCAGATCGGCACGCCCGAGCAGGTCTACGGCCAGCCGGCCAGCACCTTCGTGGCCAGCTTCATCGGCAGCCCGCCGATGAACCTGCTGCCGGGCCAGGTCGAGGGCTTGAACGTGCGCCTGGGCGAGCTAAGCCTGCCGCTGCCCGCTGCCGCGCCGCGCCAGGGCGCGCTGACGCTGGGCGTGCGCCCCGAGCACGCCGCGCTGGACGCCGCCGGCGCCTGGTCGCTGCGGGTGGAGATGCTGGAAATGCTGGGCGCTGAGCGCCTGGTCTACGGCCAGCTGGGTCACGGTGACAAAGGCGCGCCCTTCACGCTGCGCATCGAGGCCACGCTGGCGCCGCCCAAGCCCGGCAGCAGCGTGCGGCTGAGCGTCAAGCCCGAGCACCTGCACTGGTTCGACAGCGGCAGCGGGCAGCGGGCAGCGGGTCTGAACGCATGACGGCGCTCTACGAACCCTGGCCGCTGCCGCTGTGGATTGCCCACCGCGGCGCCGGCAAGCTGGCGCCCGAGAACACGCTGGCGGCCTTCCGCGTCGGCGCGTCGCATGGCTTTCGGGCCTTCGAATGCGATGTGAAACTCAGCGCCGATGGCGTGCCTTTCCTGCTGCACGACAGCACGCTGGACCGCACGACGCCGGTGCGCGGCGTGGCCGGCTCCAAGGACTGGGCCGAGCTGTCGCGCACCGACGCCGGCGGCTGGCACAGCCGCGGCTTTGCGGGCGAGCCCATCCCCAGCCTGGAGTTGATCGCGCGTTACATCCAGCGCAACGGCCACGCGCTGAACATCGAGATCAAGCCCACGCCGGGCCAAGAACACGCCACCGGCCTGGCCGTGGGCCGCGCCTGCCTGCACCTGTGGGACAGCCCTGCGTCGCTGCCGCTGTTCAGCAGCTTCCGCCCCGACGCGCTGCAAGGCGCGCGCGAGGCCGCGCCGCAGATCCCGCGCGCCCTGCTGCTCGACAAGCTCTGGCCGGGCTGGTGGGAGATGGCGCAGGCGCTGGGCTGCGTGGCGGTGGTGACGAACTACAAGGTGATGGACACGGCGCTGATCGAACGCCTGCACGGCGCCG
>Ga0136641_1001030_pt1 | contig 11655 bp, 10 predicted proteins | sample EliLak1302023Y_FD_115312 | JGI IMG/M metagenome (GOLD analysis project Ga0136641, IMG submission 115312) | Freshwater microbial communities from Elizabeth Lake, Yosemite National Park, California, USA - 13020-23Y | ecosystem: Environmental > Aquatic > Freshwater > Lake ...
ATTTTTGGTCTTAACTTTACTCACCAGCAATTCGAGAAACGGTTGAGTAAATAATTATGAGTTCAGCAGTCACAATCGCCGAAGCTAGGCGCCATAAATTTGGATCAAATCATTACGCGGGACGAGCGCATTCGCTGTTAGAACGAAGCCTGATAGCTTTCAAGAATTCGGCCTGGCTTGCCGTACTTTCCGGCTTTTTCGAGCCAGTTCTCTATCTGCTCTCATTTGGCTATGGACTGGGACATTTAGTCGGGAATATGCCACTCCAGAACGGAGTTGTGGTCAGCTACGCCATGTACATCGCTCCTGGATTGCTAGCCACAAGCGCGATGAACGGCGCTATCTATGATTCTACGTGGAACGTTTTCTTCAAACTCAAACATGACCGTATTTATCAAGGCATGCTCCAAACGTCACTCGGACCACTCGATGTCGCGCTCGGAGAAATAGCCTGGGCACTCTTAAGAGGGTTGGCTTATGCCATCGGATTTATGTGTGTTGTTGTGCCTATGGGGTTGATCCGCAATTGGTGGGGCGTGCTTGCTGTCCCGGCAGCCGTGCTCATTGCCTTTGGATTTGCATCAATAGGAATGGGGATCACTTCCTGTTTCAAGTCCTACCAACAAATGGATTTGATCAATATTGCCATACTTCCCATGTTCCTATTTTCTGGTTCATTTTATCCGCTAACGGTCTACCCCGGATTTGTCCAAGGAATAATTAAGGCACTACCACTTTGGCAGGCAATCTCTTTAGTGCGTGATTTAACGTTGGGAATTGTCAACGTCTCTATGCTATTTCATGTCGGATACTTTTTCGTGATGGTGATCGTTGGTTTGTTGATTACAACAAAACGTTTAACGTCTCTGTTCTTGAGATAAAAAATTCTTGAGATAGAAGCGCAACCCTACTTATCGAAGTTACGACGATCCCAACGGCGCTCTAATCGATCACCCAAAGATGGTTTCTTTTTCTTGGAGACTGTCTTGCCTCGACCAACAGTTAAATTGGTAATGACCAAGAATGCACCGATAAGTGCAACAACAAATCCTAAAAGTCCGACCGCAATTATTTTTGATACTAATCCACCAAAAAGTACTGCCATGCCAGCGAGAAAAATAAACGAGCCTAACAATGCACGACTGCCTTGCCTGGTTCGGGCCTTGCCCGTGAGCGTGGAGACCAAGCCGGGATCTTCTTGTGCGAAAGCAGCTTCCATCTCCGCAAGTAGTTTGCGTTCGTGTTCAGATAGTGCCATGATCCAAGAATAGGGCAGAGCGGGCCTAACCCGCTATCCGGTTGAGTGTCTGACTGCTCACTACTCCAGATCATCACTGGATAGCAGGCGGGCTGGTCGCACGCTGCCATCACCAAATCTGGCTGCTGCCTGATCCATCGCCTTGGTCGCCTGGCGCCAACCCTTATCTCGTTCGCCCAGTTGCAATTGGATTGGCGCCTCCGAATTTTCAAGCAAACCTTCCAGGCTGATTCCGACCAGACGTATCCGCGCTCGATCAAGCTTGAGCGCTAGGTAGAGCTTCTTTGCCACATCATAAGTTTCCTGTAGCCCATCTATCGCAAGGGGTAGAGTTTTTGATCGGGAAATTGTTTTAAAGTCTGCAAAGCGTATCTTGATAGATATCGTCTGAGTAGAGAGCTGGCGCCCACGTAATCTAGCGGTAACTTTCTCCGTAAGCCCTAACAGTTTACGCAGAATTTCTTCAGTTTCTTCTAAATCCGTGATAAAGGTTTCAGAGGCGCTAATACTTTTATCCGGTTCGTCTGGAGTGACTGCCCGATAATCACGCCCCCAAGCGAGTTCATGCAAATGAATACCGTTTGCCTCACCCAGAGCTCGCACCAAGGTTTGCCTAGGCGTTTGAGCAATATCCCCGACCGTGCGCAGACCTAAGCGCATCAGCTCCTCGTTTGTTTTAGGACCAACGCCCCATACTGCGCTCACGGGAAGTGGGTGAAGAAAATCTAAGACATCATCTGGTTCGACCTGAAGCATGCCGTTCGGTTTGCAATTACCAGAAGCTAGTTTGGCAATAAATTTCGTAGTAGCAATACCTACAGAACATGTTATTCCAACGTTGCTTTCTACGTCGGCGCGAATTTTTATAGCAATATCTTCTGCGCTTCCTAATAATTTTTGTGATCCGGTAACATCTAAAAATGCTTCATCCAATGAGATGGGCTCAACCAGTGGCGTAAAATTTGCGAATATATCCATAACTTTCCCAGAAATTTCGGAATATCTATGATGATCAGGTTTGACGAATATCGCATGTGGTGCCAAGCGCACCGCTCTTCCCACAGGCATTGCCGCTTTGATTCCAAATTTTCTTGCCTCATAATTTGCTGAAAGAACCACGCTTCGTGCCCCTGTGCCGACTACTACTGCCTTTCCACGGAGCGTGGGGTCATCGAGCTCGGCTACTGATGCATAGAAAGCATCCATGTCGACATGAAGTATCCGGGCCAGCTCAGGATTATTCATTATTTTTTATCATTTTTTTATTTTTTATTGTCACAGAATCTGAGATTACGCCATTTATTGTAAGAATCTGTGAGCTCCCATGCATCTGTCGCTCGCAAAGAGAGTCCACGTGGACCAGTACGCCTGACTTCGCCACGGATTAAGAAGAGTGTTGAAGCAAAAAGAAGAGAGCTATGGCTTTGCTGAATATCTTCGAAGAATGTGATGTCATTACACCCGTAACCGTCATCAAGGGTAAGAAAAATAACCCGTTTGCCTGACCGAATAGGAGGCATCTGCAACGCAACCTTTACACCAGCAACCAGGACAGAGCTTCCGCCACGTTGCCTAATCAGATCAGCCGATTTGATTGCACCGACATGATTAAGAAACTCACCATAAAAATCCAACATATGCCGCGAAATATCCATCCCCGTCAGATGTACTTCGTTGCTGACCCGCTCCGCGGAAGTCAGGTCTGGTAATCCGCTGGGAATAAGCGCTGGTGGGGTAAGACCTAAAAGCATTTGCGCACCGCCAGTAGTTTTTTTCCCGCCACGTGGATGACGAGCATTGCTTGAATTGCTCGTCAATCTATACAGGTCTTGTAGGTGCAATAATAAATCTCTGTGGTTGAGTGAATTCTCTGCTGATAGATGGATCTCATCGAAGGCTCCCACTAAAATTAGCGCTTCACAGATTGGCCTACTTGCTCCAGAACGAGCAACAAAATCAGCCAAATCACTATAGGGGCGAGCAGTCAGGATGCCATCAAGTTCGGCTTCTGAAATTCCTTGGACGTCACTCAGCGCCATTCTAATTGCGTAACCCCGAGCATCTGGCAGCTTCAATGAAGCGCCAGTACTTGCAAGATCAGGAGCGCTGTACGGTAAGCGGGTAGCTAAATCCGTACGCTCCACGCGATATGTGCGATCTGATTTATTGATATCTATAGGTGCAATCGTGATCCCCCATTGCCTGGCATCATCCAAGATCAAACGTTTGGGATACATACCAGGATCGTGAGTAAGAAGTCCAGCAAAAAATGGAGCAGTGTGATGTGTCTTGAGCCAAGCAGATTGATATGTAGGCAATGCAAAAGCCGCTGCATGAGCTTTACAGAAACCAAAAGAAGCGAAAGAGCGCAAGATATCCCAGACCTCATCGATTACTTGGGCATCGTATCCCAATGCAATCGCAGCCGGATAAAACCAATTGCTGACCTCTATCTGACCATCGGGTGTTCCCATTTGCCGACGACGTTCGTCACCTTCTGCCAGAGTCACACCACCCATTATCGAAATGATACGGATAACTTGCTCATGAAAAACGACAACACCTTCTGTCTCTCTGAGAACATCGTACAAATTTGGATGAATCAGTGCTCGTGATTTAAGTCCTGCTCTACCGTTAAGAAACGGAGTGATCATGTCACTCTTCACTGGACCTGGCCGAAAAAGAGAGATATCAATAATTAAATCAGTAAATGTATTAGGAGCAAATTTACCAATTAACTCACGTTGACCAGGGCTTTCAATTTGGAATACGCCTAACGTCCGGGTTGATTTCACCAAATCAAAAGTTGTTGGGTCATCGAGTGCAATTGCATCAATATCAACACCATCTGAGTTATCTGACTCATTTAATCGTTTAATTTCTGTGAGAGCGTAAGAAATTGCCGATTGCATGCGTACACCCAAAATATCTAGTTTGAGTAAGCCAATTGCTTCAACATCATCTTTATCGAAGTGAAGCATGGGATAACCGCTTGCATTTATTTCTAGCGGTGCATAATCCAAAAGATTTGAATCCGAAAGTACGACTGCACACGGGTGCATCGATAGATGTCGAGGCAAGCCATCTAATCGTGAGGCTAAATTAATTGCCATTTTAAGAAGTGGTGTATCTAATTTAAGTTTTTTAAGTTCTGGCAAATTTTCTAAGGCAGTAGAAATATTCCGTGCTCTTATATGTGGCATTGACTTTGCGATCACATCAATTTCCATTGGTGCAATTCCTAGCGCTGCCCCCACATCTCTGATGGCATGACGTGCTCGATACGTCTCTACCATCGCGACAGTTGCGGTAGCCGAATTATCGCCAGGCCTATAACGCTCATCTTTGAATCCATACCGACTAAAGACAGCATCATAAATCTCTAGCCGACGATGGGATTCCACATCGATATCGATATCAGGAAGTTCTGCACGTAGAACAGAACAGAATCTCTCCATGAGCAATCCTTGGCTTATTGGCTCTACGCCAGAAATCCCTAAGAGATAGCAGATCAAAGAGCCAGCACCACTGCCACGTGCTGCTACTCGGATTCCTCTTGCTCTAGCCATGTCAGCGATATCTGCAACGGTGAGGAAGTATGGCTCAAAGCCTAAAGTCGTCACCGTGGCCAACTCTTCTTCTAACCGCTTAGCAGCAGAAACTGAAAGTTCTCCGGTGTATTTGGTTAAACCGGCAACGCTGCGGTGACGCAACTCTGAGACATCTTCTACACGGGGCAAATGGATAGCACCCAAACCAATATCGCTACGTGCTGATAAAAGTATTTTCTGAGCAAACTCTTCGGTATCGGCAAGCAAGCGATTGCCATTTCTTTCCCCTGCAGAACGGGCAATTTCATCAGCAACCCATGCCATCTCTGCTGGATTTTTAAGATAGGCCTCGCTATTACTCCGTTCGACATGTTTGTGATGTAACGGAACTAGTTGACGAGCTGCATCTAATACATCCGCAATGGGGCCATCTTTCCGATCACGCATCCGCACAGCATTAGTCAGAAGCGCAGGAATGCCATGATCGCGTGCAAAACCCAACATCTTTGCGGCGTATGTAGTGGAAAGCAGCCCAACACCGGAACGTAAATGCGAGGTCGTTTCGATAACTTGATTGGCAAAAAGATCAGAAGTCGATGCAAGGATCGATAGCGCCTCTTCATATCGCCTGGCATTGATAGTTGCGCCCAGTTGTGAATATGCGCCATGCATCAAGATCAAGCGAGATGAATACTGTGACGATTCTCTTAAGGTCTGAAAGGTCAGAATTTTCTCTTCACTAAAATTGATACTTGTCAGCAATCGATAAAGCGCATCAAGTGATCCTGGTTGCGCAAAAATTGTTACTCGGTACTTGCGTTGTAGAAATGGCAGATCCACACCCAATATCGGTGCAATTCCGTTAGCTTCACAACTTTGAGCAAAGCGAATTGCCCCAGCCATTCCATCGCGATCAGTAAGCGCGAGCGCAGTCGCTCCATTCTCTGCTGCTTGCTCGACAAGTTGATGTGGCAATGCAGTTCCATATTTAAATGAGTAACCACTTGCTACGTGAAGATGCGTGAACGAGTTTTTCATAAGATGATTCATCTCGATGTCGGACGAATCTGCCACTTTCCAGTTATTTCATCTAGCTCAATTTCAAAGGTAGTAAGCGCACCCTCTGGCGCTGCCTCTACTCGCCAAATCGCTTTACCGCCATCATCAAAGATCAGATCTTCCAGGGGCTCTTTTGCAGAATTAGCGAGACGACCATCATCAATGCGATTCCACCAGCCGCCAGATTCGCGCCATCGTGAAACAATTGCATGGACGTGAAAACGTCGCCCCTTGTACATGAATTCGAGTGGTTCGCCTTCTGGCGCAAGTACACGGGCGCCAGGCACCGGAATTGGAGCTGGCTCTGGGTTTATCGTTGATTCGAACATATGTTCGAAAGATAATAGAGAGCGCCGACAAGAGCAAGTACGGCAAGATTGGCCTTGTGAATTCTGCTCCACCGAAGAGACTTGCCTGCCAGCGCACTGGGTCCGGCACTCCCCTGGTTCTCATCCATGGCATGGGTTCGGCAAGTACCGTCTGGAAAAAGATCATTCCGCAGCTCGCACAACGATTCTCCGTCATTACTTTTGACCTTCCCGGACACGGAAAGAGTGCTTTTGACCCTAATCAGCCGATGGATCCACATTCATTAGCGCTAAGAATTAGCCATGAATTGCTGGCAATGGAAGTAGAGCGAGCGCACTTTGTAGGTAACTCCTTAGGCGGATGGGTTGCTATGGATTTTGCAGCTACCTACCCAGAAAAAACAATGAGTTTCACCGGATTGGCGCCGGCGGGCTTATGGCTGGTTCCAACAACAAAACGTACGATTTTGGGGGCTACCTCGCGTTATCTGGCTCAGTGTGTATATCCACTAGCCGATCAATTGATGAAGCTAGAGTCAGTACGGAAATTTGGCTTCACAAGTATCACTCCACAGTGGAAAACGCTTTCGCGCGAAACAATGGTTGATGCCGTCATAGCGTATGGAGGTTCTCGTGGATATTTTCCTGCGTGGGACGCCATGCTCAACCGTCGCTTCGATAAGACGATTGCTCCACAGATTCCGGTGACCATTATCTTTGGAGACAGTGATCACACTTTGCCGATGCAAACTTCACAAGAACGATCGCTGGCCCCTGCCCATGCTCGGTGGATTATTTTGTCCAATACCGGACATGCGCCAATGTGGGACTACCCACAAGAGATTATTGCAGAAATAATTAAGACCACAGAGGTGACTTCATGATTACTCTCATTTATATCTGGGAGATCGAACGGAAAAATATCTTTCCAGCCGTTTGGCGAATGGCCACACATCGCAGAGCACTGAAGAAGGTTCCAACTATTTCTTTTTTCAAACTGTTAGGAACTGGAACCGGCCACACATTCACACCCAGGGATGCAAATCCGCTGGTGTGGGCGCTTTTAGTAACACTCAATGAAGACAGTACTGCGGAAAATACAATTGACGAAAATACAATTGACGAAAATACAATCGAGCGATTTGATCGTGAAAATGTTCTCCAATCGTGGCGTAAGATTTCTGTTCGAGAAGCCCGACTTACGGCAATACCTTTATCCACCCACGGGCTTTGGTCTAAACGCCAACCCTTTGCCCTACCCTCCAACCCCACAGAATCTAGCCACGCGTGGGATGAGAAAGTTCTCGCAATCACCCGTGCTCGAATTTCTTGGTTGAAAAACCTAGCGTTCTGGCGCGCAGTCCCACCCGTGATTGATAGCTTGCGAGAAAGTGATGGGCTAGAACTGGCCATTGGCATCGGAGAAGCACCCATTGGCCTGCAGGGAACGTTATCTATCTGGCGTGATTCAAAATCTGTTCGGGCCTTCGCCTATAAAAGCAGTGAACACCGATCCGTAATTGAGCGTACGCAATCGGAGCGCTGGTACTCCGAAGAGTTATTCGCTCGTTTTGCGCTGATAGAGGTTCGTGGCGAGCTCCCTAGTCATTAATACGGCAGAATTAGACCATGTCTATACGCCAGTTTCGGCCACGTGGCGTGGCCCCAGCTGGAGCCACGCCGACTCAAAATTTCATTATGGTCGCCGGAACAATTCTTGCGATCGGATTACAGATTTGTTATCCACTCGTCCATAGCGATGCGCTTCGAATTGTCACAATTCTCACCGTCTGCTGTGCAGCTTTTGTGGCGATTTTTCATTCATTCATCGCCTATGGTCTGCGCTTCGCTAGCACCTTCTTCCTGACTGCCGTCTGCTACGCCTTTGTTGTTGAGGTGATTGGTGTAAAAACTGGTTGGCCTTTTGGGACTTACAAATACGACTCTTCTCTTGGATTGAGTCTCGCTGGTGTTCCGCTGTTGGTTCCGTTGGCATGGATAATGATCAGCTATCCGTTCTTTATTGCGGCGCGCCGGACTACTCAACATTGGGTCTTTCTTTATGGCGGTATTGGCATGATGGCATGGGACCTCTTTCTGGATCCACAAATGGTCAGTGCTGGCCGTTGGCACTGGAAAATTGAGGGCCCACACGTGCCCTTCCAGCCAGAAATTCCATTATCAAATTCTGCCGGATGGCTTTTTTCTAGCATGGGCTTAATGGCTTTATTACAGGTAATGCTTCCAAAAGTACCGAGCAAAAAAGGCCCTGTACCTTGGATCCCAGAAACCTTTCTGGTGTGGACTCTCTTTGCTGGCCTTGTTGGCAACCTCTTCTTTTTTCACAGGCCGGGAGTCGCATTATTTGCTGGTGTCATTTTTGCAGCAGCTTTGCTTCCTTACTTCTTGCACCTTCGCTACGGCCGTCCCGACACACTTTGATCATGCTCCCCTTGCTAATTGTCACGTTCACAACAACTATTCCGCTTTTTTTCGTCCTCTTTAATTCCTTAACCATGAGGCAAATAACCGGTAAAGACCTGAGTGAGATTGATGAATCGGTATCAATATTGATTCCCATGCGCAATGAAGAGCGCAATGTTATCGGCGTACTCGATTCCGTGAGCGAACAGAAATACCTCATACATCATGAATTACTGGTATTGAATGATAATTCAACGGATTCCACCCATGATTTACTGGCGAACTTTAGTTCTATTCGAGTAATTGATGGTAGCGAACTGGCGCCAGACTGGCTGGGGAAAAATTTTGCTTGTCATCAATTAGTAGCTCACAGCACTGGCGATCTCCTGGTCTTTATCGATGCAGATGTTCGAATCGCTCCCCAAGCCATAGCTGCCGCGATTATTTCAATGAAACAATGGGGCTGGGATTTCATTTCCCCTTATCCAAGGCAGATAGCGATCAGCTTCATGGAACGACTAATCCAGCCCCTGCTGCAATGGTCATGGCTCTCTTCGGTGCCGCTTCGATTCGCAGAGAGAGCAAAGTTTGAATCCATGGTGATTGCGAATGGACAGTTTTTCGTCGTCAAAAGAAGTGCATACCTGGCTACAGGCGGGCATAAAGAAATCCGATCAGAAGTTCTGGATGATCTAGAGCTTGCCCGGTTACTTGTCAGAAATGGTTTCCGTGGTGGTGTAGCAAACGGCAGCGCCATCGCCGAATGTCGCATGTATGCCGATGGTCACGAGCTTGCTGCTGGATATACAAAATCTTTATGGCGTGCATTTGGAGGCGCCACTGGAAGCATCTTTGTCACGCTCTATTTGCTATCTACCGGAATCGCACCAATCGTTTTAGCGTTATTGGGCTTTCGCCTGGCGTGGATCGGTTATTTTCTAGTGGTTGCCTCACGCTTAATTGCAGCCGCCAAGGTTAGATCCACCGTTAGTGCCGCACTCTTGCATCCACTATCAATAGCGGTACTTTTGATCCTGATCATCAGATCTTGGGTCAACAAATGGCGTGGAACGCTTACCTGGCGTGGACGAAAAGTAGCTTAAGATGGCAAGAATTATTGTTATTGGTGCTGGCGTTGGCGGCATGACTGCGGCTGCCAGACTGGCAAAACAGGGTCACAAGGTAGAGATATTTGAAGCGAGCGATCGGACTGGCGGAAAGTGCCGAACCGAATGGATAGGTGACTACGCCTTTGACGTTGGTCCTTCCCTCCTGACGTTGCCCGCAATCTATAAAGATTTTTTTATCAAGACTGGCCCACGCTTTGAAAAGGTTCTTGAGATTCAGGCAGTTGATCCCGCATTTAGATATACCTTTGATGATGGCAAGACTGTCGATTTTGCGAATGTGGACCTACCAAAAACCTGCGCAGCGATTGATGCCTCCTTAGGAGTGCAAGCCGGTAACGCGTGGCATTCGATCATGCAGCGGGCAGAAATTATGTGGGATATTTCTCGAATACCATTTGTTCAGTCAGAACTGCCATCAATTTTCAAACTGGCAACTAGTGCAGATTTAATTCGAAATATTAGACATATCGCGCCTCACCAATCCTTGAGAAAGGTGACCACTCGCTATACCACCAACCCCTACCTCCAAAAGATCATCGATCGCTATGCAACATATACTGGTTCTGATCCCAGATTAGCCCCCGCGGTTCTACTGACTATTGCTTTCATTGAATCAACTTTTGGAGCCTGGCACATATCTGGTGGGATCGGAAAACTGAGCGAAGCGTTAGCGGATAGATGTCATCTACTTGATATTCCTATCCACCTGAATTCTCCAATCACTGAAATAACCACACATGCCAACGCTGTGACTGGCGTAAGGACTGTCGATGGTCGTCATATCCCCGCTGAAATTGTCGTGGCAAACGCCGACGCAGAATTAATTTACAACCAATTACTTGCACCTAACGTCACTGCTGCAAAATCGGAGCGCCGCAAACTTAAACGCTCTCAAAAATCACTTGCCGGTTTCTCCTTACTTTTAGGTTTGGATAATCAGAAAGCGACTGGCATACTGCCCAAGTTAGCTCACCACAATGTTTATTTTCCCAAGAACTACGATGCCGAATTCGATCAAATTTTCAAGGAGAAACGCCCAGTCGATGACCCCACGATTTATATTTGCGCACCCATGGATCCACAGATGGTCAAACGTGAAGGGACCGAAAATTGGTTCGTTCTGGTTAATGCCCCGCGCCATGAACCTGGTTCTGGCTGGGATTGGAGCACGGGCGGGTCAGAATATGCTCAAAAATTGATTGAACGACTAGATGCACTTGGCCTGAAAGTCAGTGAACGGCTAGATGTGATGGAATTTAGGACACCGTTGGATCTACATAATCAGGTAAATGCGCCGGGCGGTTCTATTTATGGGACATCAAGCAATGGGGCACGATCTGCATTTTTGCGAGCAAAAAATAGATCTGATGTTCAGGGGCTCTATTGCGTAGGTGGATCTGCACATCCTGGTGGTGGACTGCCGTTGGTGGGAATCAGTGCTGAGCTAGTCGCGGATGCCATCGGTTTGGCAGATGGATCATCGAAGTCTTTTAAATCCGCTACGGGCCACCATGATCAGTGAAATTACCTGAAGTATCAACCAGATCCAGGCAACGGTCGTGACCAGGTGAATATTCAACAGATAAGCAACCATCGCCACACATAAGAATGCGGCACGAACTGGTCGTTCGGCGATAGTGACAACATCTATCTGATAATCCCCCAGGCCCGCGATACGAGCCCGCGCATACTCCTGAGTAAATGCGACAACCCATGCTGTTCCAATGACCCAAATCGGTGCGCCGATCTGATAGAACGCGAGCATCCAAAATATTTCACTAATGCGGTCACAGATCGAATCGACCATTGCACCACTGATCGTAACCTTATTGGTCATAATGGCCAGCGTTCCGTCTATTCCATCGAAGAGAATTGATATGGCCAGGAAGACCAACCCCCACCAATTACGGGAATTTGGCCAGATA